>PDWI01003761.1_pt1 | contig 21092 bp, 17 predicted proteins | sample 1430891 | NCBI WGS metagenome assembly PDWI01 (sample SAMN01162508, study PRJNA174530) | Oral metagenome, whole genome shotgun sequencing project. | biome: Marine environment; feature: Marine mammal; material: Swab sample of the gingival sulcus; isolation source: swab sample of gingival sulcus... | reverse complement strand
CCTTTGCGCATTTTGCTACCAAGTCCACCCAAAAGCCCCAATAACTTCAGTGCTGCTATAATCTCTGATTTTTTTTCTTGAGTAACAGTTATATAAACAATAAACTCTTGTCCTTCCTCAATACACTCTCTAATCAACTGCCCAGCCTTTGTCTTTTTTTTCTGACTGTCAAAAGCTTCAACACAACCGTATCCTAAATAACGTGCCCCTGAACGGCTTTTAAGCTTTTCGTGTATCGTCTCTGCGGACCTGCTTTTAAACATTTTTGGCTGAATCGTCTTTATGGCGACAGCCCCTTGTCCGTAGATTTGTTCGTCCTTTGTCGCACTACTGCCAAAAAGTTCGGCTTCTTTTCTATGCAACTCCTTCAAGGCTTCCTCATCGCTTCCTGTATTGTGACGGATTTTTCCCCACACCATAGCACGCCACCAAAAACGCAAGGCTCCCTTGAATGACTGAGGATGCACTGCTGTTGCCTCTTGGTTGGCGTCACCAATGAACATGGGGGTAATAATTCTGTAGGTAGCTTGAATGATCGTAGGAAAAGTAAACTCTAATGTCATATCTTTTGCTCCTAAGCAGTGTATCGTTGAAGTAATGTAACATTTATTACGTGTGTTTATATGTATTTTTACGTTCTATCTCGTCATTTTCAGGTTTTATCCATCCATTTTTGTATGGATTGTTTCAAACTTACAGGATGAATAGCTTCTCCAGAAATTACAGTGATTCCCTGGGATTTTGCGTGTCCCAATGGCGTATTTGGAACAGTACATGCAGATAATAGCCACATCTCTCCATATAGTCCTCGCAAGTCATCCGCTATACTGTCCAGCTTGTAAACGGAATTATTATCTTTTGTTTTTTCTTTACCAAACTTGCATGTTTTACACTCTATAATCAATAATCGGTTGTTATGTATGGCAATAATATCCAACTCGTTGGATGTTTTCTTATCCCATTGAACAATTACTCCACATTGTATTTCTTCAATACCTTCTTCCTGTAGCATATAATAAACATATTCTTCCATCCAGAATCCGCCCATATATCGTGCAGCTTCCAGGCTTTGAAATGTAATTTTTTTTCTGCCATCATAGGTTATGAGACCGTAAGAGGCGTATTGTTTCAGGATATTTTGGCATTCTGGGTTGATTGGGTTATAAAATACCTGCTCAGGCTTCTTCAGGTATTCTCCTGTACCATGAGGTGTTTCACGTGTTTGTATAGCATGATGTGCCATAGCATTTATCGCACTCAAAAAACCTTGGTTTTTCTTCTGGGAAAAAATTTGAGCCAAATTTTTTGTCAATACTGCACGTTTCTGAACCTTTGTTTTCCATGCAGAATCTGCATGTGTATATTGGGGAGAAACACCATAGGCCATCAAATATTCTTTGATTGTAAGCTGAGGAAGTGGAGATACAGAATTTGAAAAATTTGTATTTATTGTATTGATTTGTTTAGCTTTTGTATTGGTATAAATAACCTGTTGGCATATTGTCTTGAGGGCCTCATAAGCTGCAAAGGCCATGAGTTTGGTGCCGCCAGTAATGTTTAGAATTATTGCATCTGCCTGTAATTTTTTAACTTCATCTGCTCTTTCTAAAAAGTATTCGTATAACTTGGTAAAATTATGGTCAGAAGCAAGCTGATTCGCACAATGGTATTGCATATCATAGTCAATATTTTCTTGGATAAGTTTTCTAAAACGATCACCAAGATTGTTATCTCTTGTATGTTGGGTTTCAATAACAAAAATGATGTCTGGCCTGTAATATTTTATAGGCAAATAATTCGGGAGTAATTGATCTGAAAGCATACAGATATGTAATGTGTTCTTCTTTTTTTGCATGACAGTAATTTATTGAGGGGTTATGAATAATTGTTTTAGAGGGGACTAACATTGCTGGTATGACAACAAACAGGCCTTTCACAAAAAAATAGTGGAAGCCTTGTTTGTAGCCTCCACATGTGAAGGTCATTTCGAACGATTTTTGCGAGACAGGCGGCGGGGTCTGCAATTCTTGGTCTTAACCCCTTCACATGCGAAGGTCATTTTGCTCCATTAAAAAGAGATACGTGGTAAGAAATTTAAGAAGATTGTCCCTTTTTTTCAGGGCTGACTATTTATCTTGAAATGTCTTTTGAAAGTGCACAGTGCGCACGGCCATGCTCAAACGTTTTGTGCGCCAAAGGCTTGCGTTACTCGCTGTTTCCAGTGAATGGGATCACGCCTAAGGTGCATGATACCCCCAACCAATATGCAATCGTTACGGATTTGGTATAGTACACCAAAAGGGAACCGGTCTGTAAGGCTTCTCCGAGTTTGGCGTGAAAACATCGGCCAGGCTTCAGGAAAACGCTGGATTCTCACGAATGTACGCTGAACCTCTGCTGCAAATTCAAAGCCCAAACCAGGGCACTGTTCATTGTAGTAATCAACGGCTTCTGCGAATTCCTCTTCCGCACATGAGAGGACGAGCATTTTCACTGTTTATTGATCCTTGCCAAGACATCTTCTGCCGGAGAAGCTGCAAGCAACCCTTTCTCGTATGCTTCGATTCTGGATTCAATCTCTTCGGCCCAAGCAGCCTCAATGCAGTTGTTTTCAGAGATATCGAAACTCTGAAAAAGTTGGTGAATTAACTCAGCCCTTTCAATAGGTGGCAGGCCAAGTGCGTCTTTGAGGACTTTTTCAGCTATAACTGGCATATTGTTTACCTCAGGTTGTTTTATTTTCTATTCAAGTACATCCGACAACACACTGCTTCACAATTCAGTATATGACGGCGAACTATGTCTTAACCCCTTCACATGTGAAGGTCATTCCGAACGAAGCAAGGTGCAGTGGGGTGGGCAAATATTTACGTCTTAACCCCTTCACATGTGAAGGTCATTCCGAACGAGTAACAGTTTCAAAGAAAATCTGGCAAAGGCATCGTCTTAACCCCTTCACATGTGAAGGTCATTCCGAACACGCAGTCGTGTCGTGGTCATCACACGGCATAGGCTGACATTGTCTTAACCCCTTCACATGTGAAGGTCATTCCGAACGTTTGCAACATCAATGTTGCCACAAACGAAAGTTGTCTTAACCCCTTCACATGTGAAGGTCATTCCGAACACAGGTACGAACCAAGATGTTTTGCAAATCCTTGGAAAAGTCTTAACCCCTTCACATGTGAAGGTCATTCCGAACCGCTAGTGTGGTAAGTGTTGTCTGTCAAGGCTTCCTGAGCCTCTTTGCGAGAACCTCTTTGTCTGAGCTATTTTTTTCTTTCAAACAGTCATTTTTGCCTCCTTCAAAATGCTGAAAACCCTTGCTGGACAAGGGTTGCGAGAACCTACCCTTTGCAAAGTAAGAACAAGGATTTTGATTTCCATGTGATTCCAGACGGTTATCGTTTTTTTGTGGTCAATGAAAAAATGGGAAAAAAGGTTCTCGCAATAAAAAGGCATAGCCTGTTGTTTACCCCGTCGGCCGAGGCCGACGGCCATTGGCACGGGTTTTTCCACAAAGGGAAAAAGATAAATGGGTTGGTGTACACAAGTTGCACACCGTCTCTTTTTGGAAGCCCAAAGATTCCGTCAGCAGGTTTGTTGAGAGCTTTTGCTCGTTGTACCGCATCTCAAGCGGTATATACCAATGACGGTTTTGAGGGAAAGAGAACAGTATATCTTCCCGTGGCATGATTTATCCGGGGGATGAATTGGGAAGTTTTTCCAGAGCTGTTTGCAGGGAAGATACCGAGAAAATCCGTTTGCAAAGGGAACACCCTGGGCGGAGAGGTGAAGGGCAAACAGAAGCAAGTTCCGGGATGCGAAAAAATCCAAAGCCAAAGGTACGGTTCTTGCCAAGTCCTGTATATTGAGCCGCAGCAAGGGCAAGGGCCTGGGCAAAAGACAGTTTTCCACTGAAAGCAAGCTGGCCGGTTAAGCCGCCCAGGGTCGTACTTTTGGAGCCATAGGAAATATCCTGCCAATACAGGGCCTCACTGGTCAGCACGGGAAACGATGGCGGCGGGTTTGTCTGGGATGCAGGAAGACAGGGGTCAGCCGCATGCAACAGCCAGGCAAGGGGGGATGGTTCTGTTTGAAAGAAGTCAGGATCAAGAAAGGTGTGTCCGGTTTTTTGCTTCCAGGCCAGGGGGGCTTTCAGACGTAATGGTGCCGTCAAAATGAGAGAAAAGTCTTGCAAGGCGGCCAGATGTTCTGCTTGCTCCTTTAGCATTCTTGCTGTCAGAGGGACGGCCCAGGCTCTTGGAGTGGCATCATCCGCTTGTAAATGATGCTCGCTTACCAGGCAGCGAGCACCTCTTAAACGTAAGGTGGCCGGGCCAAGGCGGCCTGAATGCTTGTCGAGCTGGTTAAAGCCTTGAATAAGCCGGGTAACAGGTTCCATAAGGGCAAAGGGGAAGGAAAGGCCAAGATGCACCGCATCCTTGGCCTTATACCCAAGGCAGCCTGTTTCCACAGGATGGACCCGAAAGCCAAGTTCCGACAACGATCTGACCGGATCAACAAAGGCGCGGATCAGATGACGGAACAGGGCATTCCACAAAGGGCCATGATACCAGGGAAGCTGTATGTTGCAGGTGGCAATGAAATGAAGTTCCAGCAGGGCAAGGTCTGGAAAGTTTTGGGTCAAGCCTTGGGGGTTCCCCGGTTGCAGGCTGGTTTGAGCGGAAGAGGCTTGCATCAGTTGAATTTTCCTCTTTGAACGTAACCGACCTTGTTAATGGATGGGTGGCGGCATGGAACACAAAGGTTGTTGCTACATCTTCGCCCTGGTTGCACAGACAATCATACGCATCTATTGGCCTTGGCCAGAATATCCCATGCTTCCTCGGCTGTCTCGACATACTGGAAAATATCAAGGTCTTTTTCCGAGATGGTTCCGGCCTCTACAAGTGCTTCAAAATGAATAACAGAGTTCCAAAATTCCCGGCCAAAGAGCAGGACAGGGAAGGGTTTGACCTTGCCCGTCTGAATGAGGGTCAGGCTCTCAAAGAGTTCATCCATGGTTCCAAATCCACCGGGGAAGGCTACCATGCCGCAGGCGCGCAGCAGAAAGTGCATCTTTCTGATGGCAAAATAGCGGAATTGGAAAGCAAGTTCCGGGGTAATGTATTCGTTGGGGAATTGTTCAAAGGGCAGGACGATATTCAGACCGATATTTTTGGCTCCAACATCATGCGCTCCCCGATTGGCCGCTCCCATAATGCCCTGGCCGCCTCCTGTGATAACTACGGGGGCGTTTTCTTTGGTATTTTGTGAAATGAGACGGCCCAGCTTGCGGGATTCATCATAATATTTTGAATACTTGAGTCCATTTTGGGCCCGTTTGAGGTGTTGGACATATTCCTTTGATTCCGGGTGATCAGCGCAAAGTTTTTCAAGGCGTTGAACCTCCTGCCTTGCCTGGTCAGGTTCCTTGAGGCGTGCGCTGCCAAAGATGACAATGGTTGAGGTGATGTTATTCTCCTGCATGAGGAGTTCTGTTTTCATCAGTTCAAGCTGGAGCCTGACTGGCCGTAATTCATCGCGCAGGATAAACTCGTCGTCCTGAAAGGCCAGGCGGTAGGAAGGAGATGCGCTTTGGGGCGTGGTTTTGGGCTGGGAGTCTGAGACAGTGTTTGTATTGGTTGTTTCTGGGGTGTTGGGAGATAGGGACATGGTAGAACCTCGAAAATGAATAAAGTGTCTATAATAACAGAGTACAATGGAATTTCTGGGGATTATGCTGTTTCCAGATTCCAGACAAGCTTTGTGGGTAGGTAATAACCGGCTGTATGACAACTCTTTTTTGCAGGAGGGATTTGGGGGTATGAATTCCCGTTGTACAGTGAAGATAAAATGAGATAGGGACGCGGCCATGAACATTACAACACATTTTCAACGTATCAGGGAAGAAATCCCTGATCATGTCAGGATTGTGCTGGCGGCAAAGACCAGAATGCGGGAAGAAGTGGAAGAGGCGATCAATGCCGGAGCCACGGACATAGGCGAAAACTATGTTCAGGAAGGCGAGGCCATGCGAAGAAGTTTGGGAGCATTGGCTGAAAAAGTTACCTGGCACATGATAGGCGATCTGCAAACCAACAAGATCAACAAGGCCCTGCCCATTTTTGACATGATTCAGACCGTGGATTCCCTGAAAAAGGCCCAGGCCGTGAATATGCGTGCCGAGAGGCTTGGCAGGGTTATGCCTGTTCTCATGGAAATCAATATTGGGAGTGAATGTACCAAATCAGGTATGCCGCCAGAGTTGTCCGTGATGGAGGAGGTCGTCAGGGAAGCCGCCCGGCTGCCTTATCTGATTGTCCGGGGGCTTATGACTATGGGGCCTTGTCTGCCTGATCCAGAGGCTTCACGTCCATATTTCAGAGCCGCAAGAAAAATTTTTGATATGCTTGGAGATCAAGATATTCCCAATGTTACTATGGAAGAGCTTTCTATGGGGATGTCCGGGACATACAAGGTAGCCATTGAGGAAGGCGCAACCATGATTCGGCTGGGAACCTGCGTTTTTGGCAGGCGCAAGGGCTGATCTAAAAGGATGGATGTATTCGGGACAGTGAATTCGTTGCGTTATGGATTGATGTTTTTATAGCAGGATGTTGTTGTGACAGGTTTTTCATATCCAAAGGCATCTTCAAGGATAGCCCTGTAGGCCTGGTTGGAAAAATTCTTGCTGCCATGCCACCATTGTTTTCCTCTGGCTTCCCAGAATCGGCGTGATTCTCTGCTACAAAAGGCTGCGGGCGTTTCTATTGTTTTAAGGATGTCCATAGATATATCTCTGTGGGCCGGACTTTTTGTCGTGCCTGGGCGTTATTGCAAGCATTGTACAAATGTTTTGAAGTGAGTTCAAAGTCGTTTTGGCTCCAGGGAAAATACATGTTGTCAGGATGCCTTGCTGCGATGTCCGGGTAAATGTCAAGCTGTAATGATAGTAATGCCTCGTTATTCGAAAGACAGGAAAAAGACTTGACAGATTGTTAATGAAAGAGGGAATGAATAAGGCCCACAATGTTTGTATTGTTCTTGTTCAACGACTGCGTTTTTTATCCCTGCCTGTATGTTGGAGCTTGAGAGATAGTGGCCCAGTTTTATCTGCTTTTGTTCGTAATGCAGGATTTATTAATTGCTGTACCCAGATGATCGTATGAGTCAAAATAAAGATATTTCTTCCACAGAACAGCTTCTTGATGTCATTCGGGGGACAAAGGAAGTCCCTGGAAAAAACAACTCCGGGCCATCCAGGCCTCCCGTCAGAACTCGGAAGCTCCGCATGGCTTCGGGTAAACTTGATCCTCGAAAGACTATCGTAGGTATCAGCCATGACAGTTCAGGGGTTTGGCTGGTAGCTATGGAGCGATCCGGCAGGACATACTCCCTTGTTGATTATGCACATATCAGCATGGAAATTCCTGAGAATGCGGACGTCAAAACGATAATTGATGCTCTTTCAAAGGAAGACTATTCGCAAAGATTTGTACTAAAAAAGGTTCCTGTATGGTTTTTGCTCCGTTCTGAATCCATTGAACAGTGGACCATTACTGTTCCTAAAAAGATTGAAGGAAAGGAAGAGGCCAAGGCGATCTTTTGGGCGGCCAAGGCAAAAAAGAAGTTCGACGAGACTGCCTCGATCTTTGATTATTATCATATTGATGAATGTGTGGAAAAAGGTATTGAGAAGCTTCGGGTGGGGCTGTTTACCATTCCACGGAGCAATGTATATGAGGTCAGGGATTCCTTTGCATCTGCCGGGATTTCTTTGGCCGGGATTTCATCTTTTTCACTTTGTGCTTCCCGGTTGTTGCCTGTTCCCCCAAAAGACATGGATAATCCTCCCGTTGCAATAATTCGGGTGGATCAGGAATGGAGCAGAATTGATCTATTCCATGAACATGCATTGGCTTTTACCCGCCGCATCAAGACCGGGGTAGAGAGTTTGGCGCTGTCTATTCAGGATCGTTATCAGGCAAGCGCTCCTGTTGCGGTGCAGGCAGGGGGCCTTGAACTGGAACTGGAACTTGAAGAGGAGCCTTCGCATAAAGAAGAATTGAGTCTGGAAGAGGCTCTGGACATTCTTTGGAGTCAAGGCTCTGCATCTCATGGCGACGGAGTCGCTCCTGCCTTGTCAGAGGAAGCATTTATAACTCTTATTGAGCCGGCTGTTCAGCGCCTTGTCCGACAGATTGAGAGAACCTTTGATCATTTTCGTGCTTCCATGAAGGTTCCTCCCCTCAGGAAAATTTTGTTTGTAGGCCAGCTCGCCAAACTTGAGTCTGTTGTAAAGTATATCGGTACGCAACTTGATGTTGAGGTGGGTATTCTGGATCCTTTTTCTGCGGATTCTGTTACCACTTCGCTTCCCATCCCTTCCTCAACCAGTACCAGAGCTTCCTATGCTGCGGCCCTGGCTGCAACCTTATCCGATCCTCAGAATTCTCCCAATTTCCTTTATAATTATCAGTCCAAGATTTATTCCAGGCAGCTCAAAAGAGTCCACAGTATTCTGCTGGCAAGTTTTTTAGGCTGTGCTTTGGTCATTGCCGGATATTTTATGTACAGCCAGAAGATTCTTGATGCCAAGACTGCTGAAAATCAGCATTTGACAAAAGAAATTGCCAACTATTCTGGGGACGTCAACGCGGCACAGACCCGTAAGCTCCTTGGTGAGTTCACGCGACAGAATCTTTTCCTCAAGGAATACACAGCCCGCTTTGTTCCCGTGGGTGTTTTTTCCGAGATAACCCGGATTACGCCTTCTTCCATAGGCATCAATAGTCTTATTTACAACAACAAGGATGCAGAAGGAACAAGCAGCATTGTTCTGGATGGCGTTGTTGTTGGGGACAGCCCCATGCTTGATTCTTATTTGTCTAATTATATGGCTATTCTTGATGATTCTCCCCTTTTTACTGAACCAGTAATTCAAAAAAGGAATCGTTTGAAAAGTGGGGGAAAGGAACAAATACGTTTTATTATCAATATGAATATTAAATGATGGATTGATGGTAATTATTCAATTATATTTTTGTACCATATAGGTTTTTGTATGAATGAAAAAGGTTTTAAATTGCCGCAAAAAACCATTATTGTTATTGTTGCAGGGTTTGTTCTTCTGTTTGGAACAGGTATTGGTGTTCATTTGGTGTTTACAAAGAATATTGATGCCATGCAGCAGCATATTGACGAAAATACGCATCGGCTTGAGGTTTTTAAAAAATTATATCCAACCTACCATAGGCTGGTTGAACTTAACAAGAAGTTAAAAGAACAGGTTCTTATTCCCTATTCTTCCGAGAGGATTCCAGAAAGGGATATTTCCGGTTTTTTGGATCGCCTTGAAAAAATATGCCAGCAGACTGGAATGCATTTTGTCTCTGCCGCTCCCCAGCCAGAATCCATTCAGGCTGAGAAACAGCGTATTTTGGTGAACTCTGTCGTACGGGGAGATTTCAAGACGCTGCGTCCTTTTTTGATACAATTGCTTCAAACGTCTTCACTGGTTTTTATTGAGCAGATTCAGGTGCGTTCCGTACCTTCTTCCAGGGAATACACATTACGGCTTTGGGTTTATTTTACCTAGGTTTGCCGACATATCCTGTAACAAATTGTTTTTATTATGACCAAGCGCGAACAGATTATTTTGGCCGTGATGGTGTTGGCTGTTGCCATTGGGGGCTTTCTGTATTTTTCCGGTTCCTCCAGACAGGGGAGCGGGAAACCGACTATTTCCATGGGCGAGGTTGATTCTCTTGTGGGGAATGCGAATACAGCCATCGCTCAAAAAGGGTTATCACAGAGTCAACAATACAAGCTGCGGATGATTGGCGAGAGTTGGCTCAGGGATCCTTTTGTGCATGTTGGCCCTACGGGTGAAGACAAGATTGTTGAAGACGCGGAACAGAATGCTGCAGTGAAGTTTGAATATTCAGCCTGGGTCGTTGCTGACGGTCAATTTGTGGGTGTTATTAATGGCAGGGAATATCAGATGGGAGATCCTCTCGTAGAAGACGGGTATGTTCTGGTTCATATTGATACAAAAACCGCACTTATCAAAGGGCCGGGAGAAAGTAACATGATTGTTGTGCCTTATCGTGATTATAACCCACAAGAATGAACGATTTGTAACTAAATTGATGAGCAGCATATTTTAGTAGTATATGTGCATTTGGAAAGATCTTTTGAGGTCATTTGATACATAATGTTATGGTACGTTTTTTTCTGAAGCAAACAGGTCAAATTATGAAAAGAATCACCTTGGCGGTATGTGCATGTCTGGCATGCATCATCGTGTTAAATGTGTCTGGTTGTAAGAAGCAAAATGAACTTCCTGATCCTTTTTTTGAGAGATGGAAGAAACTGGCTATTGAATCCAGAGGATATTCGCCTGAAAGCGCCCAGGAGACTATTGATGTTGAACAACCGTCCAATGTTCAGGAAATAATGCCTGAGCCTAAAAAGGAGAAGGTGGAGAAGCCCTTGCCCACGGTGGTTACAACGCTGGATGTACACGATACAGAAATCAGGGCTGTTTTGCAGGCGTTAGCCAGAGCCGCTAAACAGAATATTCTGGTCAATTCCAATATCAAGGGGCTTGTAACAGTCCGGTTTATAAAGATTCCCTGGAATGAGGCGTTTATCGCTCTTTTGAAGTCCAATGGACTTACTTATACATGGGAAGGAACAGTTCTCAGAATCGTAAGTATTGAGGATATGAAACGGCAGTTGGCAGTGGAAGAGGTGAAGGCAAAGATTGAGGCCCAGGATGTGGCTATCAAAAAACTGGAGCCGCTTGCCACACGGATTATCAAGGTCAAATATGCTGATATTGAGGAGCTTAAGCAATCGCTTCTTGCCCTTACAGGCAGTGCTGCGACTTCTTCGGGGAAAGAAACTTCGACCTCTTCCTCAGACAGTAAAACCAATATTTTTGCGGACAAGCATACCAACTCCTTGATTCTTATGGCTCATCCCCAGGAAATGAAAATGCTTACCTCTGTGGTGGCAACCCTGGATCATCCTGCCAAACAGGTGTATTTAAAGGCCCATATTGTGGAGACAACCAAAACAACAGGTCGTCAGTTGGGTATGCAGTGGGGCGGACAATGGGGCGAGAAACTGCCAGGCAGTGCAGGCAGACGGATTTCTATTGGTAATCCTATAGGAGCAGGCGGTGCTCCGTTGTTCGGCAGCGGCAGTAAAGAAATGATGAAGGGAGATACTCCCGGGGAAGCAACCGGTTTTTTTTCAAACTTTCCTTTTGCTGGTATTGTTGGGCCAGGGATTGGAAACAAGGGGCTTGGGCTCCATTTTCTGGTCGGCAAGGTGGGGGGGAAGATTCTTGAGGCTCAGCTTACGGCTTTGCAGAACAAGGGAAAGCTGAACATTATTTCAAGTCCTTCCCTGACCACTATGGATAATCAGATGGCCTTTACGGAAAACGGCGCCAAGATTCCGTATGTAACCCAAGATGATGGAGAAAAGACCGTTGAATTTGAGGACGCTGTTCTTCGTCTTGAAATGACCCCGCATGTGATCGATGAAACCTATATCAAGATGAAGGTACTGGTCAAAAAGGATGAGGTGGACTTTAGTGCCAGGCTCAAGGTGGATGGCAATCCTACCATTTTCAAGAAGGAAACAAGCACGAATCTTATTGTGCGCAATAACGAGACCATTGTTATTTCCGGCTTGACAAAGCAGTCTGTAACAGAATCCACTTCTGGAGTACCTTGGCTTGCCGATATTCCGGGACTTGGCTGGTTGTTCAAGGGAGAAAGTAAGGACAATGACATGGAGGAAATCCTTATTTTTATCACCCCCAGTATTTTGCCAACGCCTTCGTATGATTCAGCCAAAAAAATTGCCGGACCTTCTTTGCCTGCCACTCCCTCTTCTCAGGCACAGCAGGCTCCTGCCAATCAATAAGCAGGTGTTATTTGCTCACTGAGATGTCTGGCTTTTTTCTTGATCCATCGTGGCATCCCCGAGAAGAGGAGTCACAAGGGGCTAGTTGATAGCCCCTTGGGGATGTAGCCTCTATTGTTATCTGGTCCCTTCCCTCCCTTTGACCGCGACAAAGCCTGAACCCATGGATTATTTTTCCATTCTTGAGCTTGAGAGGGAGCCTTTTTCCAATTCTCCTGATCCTGATTTTTTTTACGATGCAGCTTCTCATCTTGCCTGTCTGCAGAACCTTGAACTATCCATTCGTTTAAAAAGGGGCCTTAATGTTGTTATGGGGCGGGTTGGCACGGGAAAAACCACCCTTTCTCGTGAACTTGTCCGCAGACTTGATGCAGATGATACCATTGCCGTGCATCTGGTTCTTGACCCTTCCTATTCGTCTGGAGAGGAGTTTCTGGAAAAGGTCGAAGAGATGCTTCTTGGCGAGATACTGCCTTCTCTTTCGGTCTGGCAGCGTAAGGAACGCATCAAAAATGCCCTGTTCAGGATTGGGGTTGCTCATCATGGCACAGTAGTACTGCTTATTGACGAGGGACAGAAGCTTTCTGCTGAATGTCTTGAAATCATACGTGAATTTCTCAATTACGAAACCAATACCCAAAAATTATTGCAGGTGGTCATCTTTGCCCAGGAAGAATTTGATGATTTGATTGCCAGCAAGGAAAATTTTAAGGACCGGATAAATACGATCATTCGGCTTGGCCCCATGAGTTTTAAGGAAATGCGGTCCATGATCCGTTTTCGGCTTGAGCAGAGCCGTTCCACAGGTTCGGTCCCGACATTTTCACTTCCAGCCTTATGGTTCATCTATCGACTTACAGGAGGATACCCCCGTAAGGTTATCCATCTGGCTCATCGTATCCTTCTGACGATTATCGTTCAGGGAAAGAACAAGGTTGCCTATAGTAATGTGGCTGCGGCTGCGGGAACTACCATCGTAGCCAGGCCATCCGGCTTGCAAAAGCATTGGATTTTGGGGATATTTTTTATCTGTTGCCTGTGTCTTCTGGGATATGGTGTGGATGAGATGTTCCAGACTGGTTTTTGGGAAAAAGGGCAGGTGTTGTTGTCTCAAAGCAAAAAGCAGACAGCAGGCAACGAATACAAGCATGTCGGTCAGAAAGTGTCGCAGGGCAATACAGACAAAAGTATATCCCGCAAACAGGTGCTGGGTGAGAATAGTACTCAAGCATCTGCTACACAAGGTGTAGAGACTGACACGTTCAGGATACACAACACCGCCACATCAGATATGGGAGATGCTGATTCCCGTGTATTGGGGGCCATCCTTGTTGCTAAGGATGATATTCTCTCCAGAATGGTACAAGGTATTTATAATCTTGACCGGGGAAAGGATATACAGGCAGTCACCCAAAAGGTCTTTGCCCTTAACCCGGGACTTTCGAAGCATCCTGATCTTCTTGAAGTTGGCAGCAAAATGCTTTTTCCCCTTCCCGAAAAGGTTGATACTCCTCTTGCTGCTGATCGTTTTTGGGTGCGGATTGCCCAAGGGGAAGACCTTGATGAGGCGTACAGAATTGTGAACCATTGGAGGAGGGCAGGGTTTGATATTGGGAAGACTAAAAACTCCCAAAAGGTTGCTCTGGTCATTTCCAGTATTGATGGCAAAGCCTTCACCTTTACACTTCTTTGCAATACCTCTTTTGTTTCAAAAAATGAGGCGCAGAGGGCTGTAGATGCCTTGCCGGAAGGTTGGCGGGAACATTCCGCTGTGCTTACCTCAACTTTTTTTGAAAATAAGGTTCTTTTTTCATCGCTTCCATAATTTCAGTGGCTGTTAGACACTGGAGGTTTGCGGGGCGTTGGTCATTATCAAACAATGAAATCCATACAAGGGTAGTGTCGTGCGAAAACGAATTCGTCTTGGTGAAATGCTTGTCAATGCGGGGCTTCTGACCGAGGAAAATCTTAAATTTGCCTTAAGTCAGCATAAAAAGGCTGGTCTGAAGCTGGGAGAGTACCTGATCCGTGAAAGCATGGTCAAGGAAACTCAGGTTATTGATCTCATCAGTCGGCAGATGAAGATCAAAAAATACAAGCCTGAAGACTATCCTATGGATATGGCTCTAGCCAATTATCTCTCTGCCGAAGATGCTGTAAAATTCAAGGCCGTACCCATTGAAGTTCGTCATAATCTTTTGCGTGTGGCCATGGCTGATCCCATGGATATAAATGCCCTGGATTCCATTGAAATCACGGTTAATATGGAGGTGGAACCGGTTGTTTGTTCGGAGCAGGATGTTAATCAGCTCATCAGTGCCTTGTACGGATTCCGTTCAAATATGGACGGGTTTATGGAAGATATGGGCGATCTGGATGTTGGCACTGAGGAAACTGTTGGAACTACTGGCGGGGATGTTGCGGTTACCTCTCTGGAGGACATGGCTGCCGAAGCTCCGGTGATCCGGCTGGTAAATTCCATTCTTTCTCAGGCCATCAGGGAAAAAGTTTCGGATGTCCATATCAGCCCGGAAAAGAATCATGTTCAGGTACGCTACCGGATTGACGGTACGCTTCAGGAAATTCCCTCCCCGCCCAAGTCCATGCATCTCCCTGTTGTCTCCAGACTAAAAATTTTGGGTAATATGGATATTGCCAACACCCGTATTCCCCAGGATGGACGCTTTACCATTAATATGGAAAACAAGGAGATTAATGTTCGTGTCTCCACACTCCCCACCATCTATGGCGAAAATGTCGTCCTGCGTCTTTTGGATATGAGTTCAGGAGGATATACTCTCGACGATCTGGGCATGATGGAAGAAGACCGAAAGAAAATTATGCAGGTCTTGAACAAACCCTATGGGATGATCCTTTCCACAGGTCCAACGGGAAGCGGAAAAAGCACCTCGTTGTACGCCATGCTCAGGATGCTTAATACGCCAGACATTAATATTATTACTCTGGAAGATCCTGTAGAATACAGGATTGCCAATATTCGTCAGGTACAGCTAAACAGTAAGGCAGGTATGACGTTTGCCGGCGGGTTGCGATCCATTCTTCGTCAGGATCCTGATGTTATCATGGTGGGTGAGATCAGAGACCATGAAACAGCAAATATTGCCGTGCAGGCAGCCCTTACAGGACATAGACTGCTTTCCACTGTGCATACCAACGATGCTGCGGGAGCAGTAACCAGGTTTGTGGACATGGGAGTTGAACCTTTTCTCATTTCCTCGGTGCTGCTTGTGTCCATTGCTCAACGTCTCATGCGAACAACCTGTCCCCATTGCAAGGAAAGTTATGCTCCTGACCCCGCATTGCTTAAATTTTGGGGGCTTGCTGGCCATAAGGACGCTGATTTTCAGCGTGGGGCAGGATGTTACCAATGCAACAATAGCGGATTTAAGGGACGGACAGGAGTATATGAAATTTTGGTCAACGATGAGCAGGTACAAGAGATGATCCTTCATCGTGCATCATCGCAGGAAATAACCAGAACCATGCACAAAAACGGAGCCTTGCGAACGTTGAAAGAAGATGCCGCTGCCAAGGTTTTACAAGGCATCACAACCCTTGAAGAGGCCACCAGAGCCGTTATGGTGTAATGTATGGAATATTCCTATCAGGCCATGACCGATGTCGGTACCATTGTAAACGGTACCATCGAGGCAGAATCTGTAGATGCTGCCAATATGATGCTTAGCGCCAAGGGCTATATTCCCTCCAAGGTTGTCCCCGTGAAAAAAGGGGAACATGGAGGTGGGGTAAGCGGTTTCAAAAATATGCTCACTACGGTAAAGCCCCAGGAATTGATCCTTTTTACCAAGCAGTTCAGGACGATGTTCAAGGCCGGAGTGTCCATCATGGAGATTTTCAAGACCATGGAGGCCCAAACCGAGAATCCCAAACTGAAGCAGACAGTGGCTGCCATTGGTGAAGATGTAAGGCATGGAGCTACTCTTGCCAAAGGATTTAGCAAACACCCTGCTATTTTCTCTTCCCTGTACTGCAACATGATTCAGGCCGGTGAAGCCAGTGGCGCTTTGGCAGAAGTGCTGGATCGACTTATTTATTTGCTGGATCATGAAAACAAGGTAAGAAATGATATAAAATCTGCCTTGCAGTACCCGATTATCGTCCTGGTAGCTCTAGGGATTGCCTTTTTTGTTTTGTTGACGGTGGTTATTCCCAAATTTGTTGCGATCTTCAAGACGGCAGGTATTGATCTGCCTGTACCCACACTTATCTGTATGCACCTGTACGATTTTCTTGCCTCTTATTGGTATCTGTGTCTTGGAGGTACTTTGGGAACAATTTTCGGCTTGCGGTACTACTTCAAGACGGACATGGGACGGTTTTTGCGTGATCGTGTGTTTTTGCGCGTACCCGTTCTTGGGCCTGTATTCAGCAAGGCAGCTATGTCCCGTTTTGCTTCCATTTTTGCCATCTTGCAGGCAAGTGGTGTCAGTGTGCTTGATTCCCTGGATATTTTATCTCTGACCATCGGAAATGCTGCTATTTCCAGGGAATTTGACAGACTCAAGGAGCTGCTTAAAGAAGGAAGAGGGATTTCGGGTCCGTTAAGTCAGGCCAGGCATTTTCCCCCGATGGTTATCAATATGGTGGCTATTGGCGAAGAATCTGGAAATCTTGAGGAAATGCTGCAGGAAGTGGCCAATCATTACGATGACGAAGTTGGCTATGCGGTATCCCAAATGGCCACGAATCTGGGGCCAATACTTATGGTCGGCCTGGCCGGAGTGGTTGGCTTTTTTGCCCTGGCTATTTTCCTACCCATGTGGGATCTGACACAAATGGTCAAATAAAAGGCATACTGTTTTTATGTTGCCTGTTGCAGTATCCCGTATTTTTTATCCATGTCCAAACACCATATGTCCGGTTGTAGTGTTCCCTTGCAAAATTTTCGTGTTGTTTTAAGCCTCCGTTTTCTTATTCCGGTTATTTTCAGCGGATTCTCCCTGCTGTCCTTTTTGCTCGCTTCCCTGCTTGCGGGATATTATTCCTCGTCTTCCTGGGCCATTCGATTTTGGGGGCTTGCAGTATGGGTTATTTCCTATGCGCTTGCCTACATTATTGTAAGGATGATGATGGGGCCTATTGAGGATTTTGAGGCCCGAATCAAGGAAATCAGGAAAACAAAAGCAACGGATGATTTCATCAGGATCAAGGATGAAAAGGAGACTCCACGTAATGAGCTTGAACGTTTTGCCCAGGTGCTTGACGGGGTGACGGATATGCTCACACGGGGAGAGAGCAAGGCTCATTTCCCTAACATGGTTGGTGAGAGTAAGGCCATGCGTGCGGTTTTTTCCCAAATGCTTGTTGTGGCAAGAAGTGATACCACGGCACTTATTATGGGAGAATCAGGAACGGGAAAGGAACTGGCCGCAGAGGCCATTCACGCCAATAGCCACCGCAAGGATGGGCCTCTGATTAAGGTCAATTGCGCGGCCATTCCTGATACTCTGGTAGAAAGCGAACTTTTTGGTCATGAAAAAGGGGCGTTTACAGGAGCTACAGCCCGCCAAAAAGGGAAATTTGAACAGGCATCAGGTGGGACTATTTTTCTTGACGAGATCGGCGATATGCCGCTTGCGGCCCAGTCAAAACTCCTTCGGGTCTTGCAGGACAGGGAGGTTATCCGGGTTGGCGGCAGCAAGCCCATCAAGGTCGATGTGCGGGTTATCGCGGCAACCAATAAGGAACTTTTTGAAGAGGTGCAGGCAAAGCGGTTCCGGGAAGATCTTTTTTTTAGGGTCAATGTTTTTCCCATTGAATTGCCTCCTCTCAGGGATCGTCTGGAAGATATTCCCTTGTTTATTGAATGGTTTTCAGGACAGACGGACAAAGAAATCAAGGTTTCAGATCAGGCCAGACAGGTACTTATGGCATATACCTGGCCCGGAAATGTGCGGGAACTTCTGCATTGTCTGGAGCGCGGCAGCCTGCTTGCGGGATCAGACGAGATTCAGCCCGGCCAGCTTCCGACCCGGATGACGAACACCCTTCCCGTTGTAGATGACGGGGGAGAGGTGCTAAGTCTCAATGAACGACTCAAGAAAATTGAAAAGACTCTTATTGAAGACGCGTTGCAGCGAAGTGGCGGGGTTCAGGTAAGGGCCGCGGAATTGCTGGGCATTCAGGTTCGCAGCCTGTGGCATCGGGTCAAAAAACTGGAAATTGATGTAAGCAAGTACAAGCAGTAACATTTATTATCAAGGAGAACTCCCTTTACCATGTTTGAACTGGTCATCGTCGTTGCCCTGGCCACCTTGATTTCAGCCTTTTGTTCTGTTGCCGAAGCGGTGTTGTATTCGGTGCCCTGGAGTTTTATTGAGCGGTTATCCAAGGCAGGTAAGGCTTCCGGGCAACTTCTTTCCAAACTTCGTAAAAAAATCAAGGAACCTATTTCCGCTATTTTGACCCTTAACACGGTTGCTCATACAGCAGGAGCCGCTGTTGCAGGAGCTATTGCAGCGCGGTTGTATGGCGAAGAAAATCTGGCAATTTTTTCCTTGATATTTACCATCATTATTCTTGTTTTTTCCGAAATTCTTCCCAAAACTATTGGCGTGGTCTATGCCAAGACATTGGCTCCGTCCTTGGCAAAGCCGCTTGTAGGACTGGTCTGGATATTTAAGCCTGCCATTTTGTTGACCAATTGGCTGGTTCATTTTGTGGAGAAAAAGAAGCCTGGGCCTACAAATTCAGAAGAAGACCTTGTGGCCGCCATCAGCCTTACCCGAAGGGCCGGGGCCATCAAGCCGTATGAAGAACGCTCCATGCACAATATTCTTACTCTGGATAAGAAAATTGTTCGGCAGGTGATGACCCCCCGCACGGTTATTTTTTCCCTGCCCAGTCATTTGACAGTTTCCGAGGTACGCAAGCTCAAAACCGCATGGCCCAATAGCCGGATTCCCGTGTATGAGGATGATGACCCCGAAGACATCATCGGTCTGGTATATCGCCGTGATGTTATGGAAGCCCTGGCTGATGACAGGGATGATCTGCCCATTAACAAACTGATGAAAAAGGTGCATTTTGTGGTGGAGACCATGACATTGGACAAGTTGCTGGTGCGGTTTCTTGAGTCCCGCGTGCATCTTTTTGTGGTTTTGGACGAATACGGCGGTCTGGCTGGGGTTGTCTCGCTGGAGGACGTCCTCGAAGAAATTTTGGGAAATGAAATTGTGGACGAAACAGATCAGGTCGTTGACATGCGGGAATTTGCAAGGCAACAGCGCACCGAATTGATTGAAGGCAACAAGGCAACGCAAAACGCCTTAAAATGAACCTAAAACCTACCACCTAAAACCCAAACCATGACCAAACAAACCAATGAAAGATGGGTCTATATCGTGGCCTTTGCCTGTTTTGCCCTGGGTATTGGCTATCTTGTAGTTTCCGGTCTTTCCAATGATTCGGTATATTTCTTAAATGTTTCCGAAGCCCTGGCTATGGACACGGCCAAACTCTCCCAGGCCCGGCTGTTCGGGAAGGTTGCAGAAAAAGGGCTCAAGCGTTCAGAAGATGCTCTGGAAATTTCCTTTGTCTTGCTTGACAAGGAGGATGCCACAAAATCCCTGCCCGTAACGTTTCGGGGCGTCATACCTGATACCTTCAAACCCGGCATTGAGGTTATTGTGGAAGGCAGTATGCAGCCGGAAACAGGTATTTTTATTGCCAAGACCCTGATGACCAAGTGTCCGTCCAAATACAAGAAAAAGTCGTAACACAGCTTGTCGGGCTATCTTTTTTGTTCCTGCCTCGTTGCCTCCCAATGATTTTTTCAGGAGTTCTCCCATAACCTCCTCCAGGAATCATCTCAGGCAACTAACCGTTTCTTCGCACCCAAGGATTATTTTTCTATGCACGCCATTGCTTTTGCGTTTGTTTTTGCTGCTCTTTTGATAACCCTCGTCCTTTCCTTCAGAGGGTGTCTTGATCTTGCCAGGCATCGGGATACGGTGTTGCTCTGGATGGAGCGGGGGCAAATGGCCTGTACGGGCTTTTTGTGCCTGAGTTCATGGATACTTACCCTGGCTCTGGTCAACCATGATTTTTCTTTTTTGTACGTTCAGGAGCATACCGATACCTTTTTGCCCACCTTCTACGCACTTACAGCTTTCTGGGCAGGACAGGACGGCTCCTTTCTTTTCTGGACGTTGATGCTGGCGGTTTTGGGCAGCATCATGATATTTACCCCCGGTTACAGACTCATGGAAGAACGAACCAAAATCTGGTTCTGGGTCTTTTTTTTGCTGGTTCAGGGCTTTTTTCTGCTGGTTTTAACCAGCGTAAGCAATCCTTTTGTCCAGTTGCTTAACCCCCCAACCCAGGGCAACGGCATGAACCCCTTGCTCCAGAATCCGGGTATGATATTTCATCCCCCCTTGCTGATTCTTGGCTACGCAGGGTTTACCATTCCTTGTTGTCTGGCCTTTGCCCACGCTATAACATCAGCTCCTTTTGCATGGCTTGAACGCTGCCGGAACTGGCTCATCATGTCCTGGATTTTTTTGACTGCAGGGATCGTTCTTGGGGGGTGGTGGTCGTATATGGAACTTGGCTGGGGTGGCTATTGGGCCTGGGATCCTGTTGAAAATGCTTCCCTTATTCCCTGGTTTGTTGCCACAGCCTTTTTACATACCGCCCTTATTGGCCGCACACGCAAGGCATTGTTTACAACCAATGTTGTGCTGGCAAGCCTCACCCTGTTGTTGTGTTTCTACGGAACCTTTGTTGTCCGCAGCGGTGTTATCCAGTCCCTGCATGCCTTTGGTTCGGGCGGGCTTGGTCTGCCTCTTCTGATTTTTATGGGATTGGGAATTGTACTGACCCTGGCTGTTCTCTACGAAGGCCGCCATGTTGTAAGCCGGGAGCTGGACGGGATGTTCAGCAAATCCGGTATTCTTGTCATTATGGTCTGGCTGCTTCTTGCCCTGGGCGGGATTGTCTTTCTTGGGGTCAACTGGCCCGTTATCAGCTCACTTTGGAGCAAAAATACTGTGGGCCTTGGGCCTGATTTTTATAATCGGGTCTGCTTACCGCCTCTTGCTCTTATGGTTCTGCTGCTGGGATTTTGTCCCTGGCTGGCCTGGAAATCCGGCTTCAAG
>PDWI01003760.1_pt1 | contig 21093 bp, 18 predicted proteins | sample 1430891 | NCBI WGS metagenome assembly PDWI01 (sample SAMN01162508, study PRJNA174530) | Oral metagenome, whole genome shotgun sequencing project. | biome: Marine environment; feature: Marine mammal; material: Swab sample of the gingival sulcus; isolation source: swab sample of gingival sulcus... | reverse complement strand
ATTTTATGTATTTTACAGAAGAACACCAATTTTTTAGAGATAGTTTAAAGAAATTTTTAGAGAAAGAAGTAAGTCCTCACATTGAAAAATGGGAAAAAGAGGGAAAAATTGAACGTTTTATTTGGGAAAAATTTGGCGAAATGGGCTATTTCGGATTGAATGTTCCTCAAGCAGACGGCGGTTTGGAATTGGACTTGTTTTATACCATTATTTTCTTGGAAGAGTTGCAAAAAGTTAACTCTTGTGGATTTGCGGCTGCAATGTGGGCTCACGCTTATTTAGCAATGACTCACTTGATTAAAGAGGCAAGTTCTGAACTAAAAGAACAATACTTATTACCAAGTATGGACGGTACAAAAATAGGTTGTTTATGTATTACGGAGCCATCTTGCGGTTCTGATGTAGCGGGAATGCAAACAACTGCTGTCAAAAAAGGTGATACTTATATCATCAATGGTTCTAAAACATTTATTACTAATGGTCTGTATTCTGATTATTTGATTGTTACGGCAAAAACACAACCAGAAAAAAAACATCACGGTATTTCCATTTTCGTAGTAGATAGAAATACGGCTGGGATTACTTCTTCTAAATTGGATAAATTAGGTTGGAGAGCTTCTGATACAGCAGAAATTGGCTTTGACAACGTTGTTATTCCAGCGAAAAATTTAATGGGCGAAGAAGGCAAAGGGTTTTCCTATATTATGCAACATTTTGCTTTAGAACGCTTGATTATGGGAGTTAATGCACACGCTCGTGCAGAATATGCCTTAGATTATACTATTAATTATATGTCTGAACGAGAGGCTTTTGGACAAAAAATCAACAAATTTCAAGCATTAAGACACAGAATAGCCGAAATGTCAAGTAAAATTGAAATGACTAAAGAATTTAACTATTCTGTTACTCAAAAATTAAACAACGGAGAATACGCTGTAAAACAAGCGACTATGTCAAAATTACTCTCTACAAAAATGGCAGACGAAGTGATTTATGACTGTCTGCAGATGTTAGGAGGCTACGGATATATGGAGGATTATCCTTTGGCTCGACTTTTACGTGATAGCCGTATTGGCTCTATCGGTGGTGGAACTTCCGAAATCTTAAAGGAAATAGTCGCTAAAATGGTTATTGATGGTAAAACGTATCAACCGGCTACTTAGTTTTAGTACTCTATAATCAATTGATGATAAGGGATTTAACTAAATTCTAATCAAAATTCAGATGCTATAAACCAAATGGAAAAATTTGAAGAAATAGAAGAAAAAATTAAGTATTACCAAGAAAATTTTAGACATCCAAACTTAGAGAAGTTTAAAATTAGTGGTTTTTATGATTTATTCCCTGATTCTAAAACAGAATTAAAGGTGGAAGAATCTTGGCCAAATAAATGGCTTTTTTGTGGTGAGGCAGGAGTTTACATATTCCTCAGTGATAATCTCGAAGTAGTTTATATTGGGAAAGCAAATCATTTTGGAGAAAGATTTAGTCATTACTTTGGTTATGGAAAAGATAAAAAATGTAGTTTAAAACATTCTTGGAATACAAAACCAAGATATGTAATAACAATAATGGTTCCTAGAGACTCAAAATTTGAGAATTCAGCATTAGAAGGTTTTCTTCTTTCAAAAATATTAACTACTGACAATACAATGGAAAACAAAGGGTGAAATTAATCACTAATTTCAAAGATGGGCATCAATATATTTTTTATTAGTCTATGAATTTCACTTCACTAAAACTTTGTATTTACTTAGTTAAATTTAGCATTAAAATTAATTCACCTATATTTTCCACATACCTTCCCCAAATTACATCCAATATTGGAGATTAAAAACCAAAAATACAGGTAAAATCGATAATATTTTTTAAAATATTCTATTTCATAAAACACTGTAAACAAATAAAATATATAAAACAACACTCTTAAAATTAATATTTTTTTGATTTTTTTTACTTTTTATTTGTATTTATTCTAAATAAATGTATATTTGCAGTGTAATTACAATAAGATGTAAGACATCAATTGTTTAATTGCTTTGAGTTCGTTTATATATTGTTTGTTTTTAAAATCCACTCTGCCTACTTTTTCTGAAGACAGAGTGGTTTTTGTTTTTATAGAATATGTAACTGTAAATCAAACTACTACTCTACAACTCATACCCTACCCTAATCACAAAAATAAAATGCGACTAACATAGGCTCTTAAAACAAATGTAAAAAGGTAAATGATGGTAGTTATCCTTTATCACTCCTCATCAAACAAAAAACGAATCGTATGAACTGCTACAATTCCTGCTGTTTCTGTTCGCAATCGACTATTTCCTAAGGAAACAGATTGGTAGTCGTTGGAAAGACTTGTTTCGATTTCTTTGGATGAAAAATCTCCCTCAGGACCTATCAAAAAAGTAGTATGTTGCGAGGGTTTCCAAACTGAGGAAACACTTTGTTTTTGACTATCTTCACAATGAGCAATAAACCCCTGCCCTTTCAGCGGTTGTTGTATAAATTCTCGAAAGGAAATTGCTGGATTTAAAACAGGAAAATGATAATTCAAAGACTGTTTTGATGCCGAATGAATGATTTTCTCCATTCGTTCTAATTTAATGACTTTTCGCTCTGAATTTTCACAGATAATTGGCGTAATTTCGTCAATTCCTATTTCTGTAGCCTTCTCTAAAAACCATTCAAAACGGTCATTTAGTTTCGTAGGAGCAATAGCAACGTGAAGATAATAATCTCGTAAAGGCTCTTTCTTAAAGTGCTCTTTTATCTCAACAAGACATTTTTTATCGCTTGCGAGTAAAATTTCGCAGTGAAATAGCATTCCTTTTCCATCTGTGATAAAAACAGTATCGCCTTCTTTTTTTCGCAAGACCCTTACAATATGACGACTTTCAGTTTTATCAAAGGTAATTTGTTGCTGTTCTTCGCTGATATTAGGATTATAAAAGAGTTGCATTTTCAGAATAATTAAATTTACTAAATTGATCTAATCTCCAAGAAAATCCTATTCCTGTTACCCAAGTTCCAGAAGTTTGAAACAATGTATTCTGTCCGTAAATATAGGCTAATAAATTCCTTGAAAATAAGAAAGATAAACCTCCTCTCAAATTGTATTCTGGGTGTTGTAACTTACGATATTGCCCATAGTTTTCAGCAAATAGGGATAAATCTTTTCGCAAAGCAAAGGTCAAAGCAACATTATAACCAAACAAAGGATTCTTTTTACTAATCTCATCTGCGATAAGATTCGTAACGACTACAAGCCTATTAGATAAATTGTTTTGTAAAAAAATACCAAACTTCCAACTTGGTTGCGTTAATTTTTTCTTGATAATTGGATCATCCATTTTTTTCATTAAGAAAGGAAAGTTATAACCCGCATAAATTCCCACTGTTGGTATCAAGCGATTGTAGTCAAAAGCCATTCTCTTTCTAAAACTCCTTATTTCTAAACTTTTATCCTCATATTTTCTTTCGTAAAGCATTACTTTAACTCCAAAAGTTGCCTTTCCTAAACGGCTAAACTCGTTTTTTCCTATACCTATCTTTCGAAAAGAAGAATTAATATCTAATTCTAATTGATCAAAAAGAAGTCCATATCGAATCTGTAATTCTTGCCCAGTTGAAGGCTTTTTTAAAAACTCTTTTTGACTATTATCAAAAAACAAGCCTCCCTCTAATTGAATTACGTCAGTCCCTACACTGTAAGGACTCACTGAAATACCTGGTCTATTCGAATTGATAATATCAGTATATTGTGCGTGTAAAAAATGTGCTGTTAGTAAGAATAGCCAACTTAATTTTTTCATCAGTTTGTAATTTACTAGTTATTTTAGTACAAAACTACTTCTTTTTTTGAGGTTTGGAAATTTTGAGGCAATATTTTTATTTATAAAATTTTATTTAACTCAAATTTGCACAATACAGAAGTTTTACATTTCTTTGCTTGCTCAATTTTTTTATATTAAATCTAAATTAAAACAAAATGAAGAAAAAGAACATTTTACTTACAGTTTCTTGTCTGCTATTTGGAGGCTATTTGACATCTGCACAAGAAACAAATAATAAAAACACTGATAAAACAGAACGATTAGAAGAGGTTGTAATTGTAGCGTCAAGAAAACCAACTAAAATTTCTGATATTCCAGGAACAGTTTGGATTGTTCCAAAACAAAAATTAAAAACATTAATCGCAACAGGTGTTCCAATTAAAGAAATGTTAGGGCAATTAATTCCAAGTATGGATGCAGGTTCACAAGGAAGAACAAATTTCGGTCAAAATATGAGAGGAAGAGCAATGCTTGTAATGATTGATGGTGTTTCACTTAATAGTTTAAGAGGTGTTTCTCGCCAATTAGATGCTATTGACCCTTTTAATATTGAACGAATTGAAGTACTTTCAGGAGCAAGTTCTATCTATGGGGGAAATGCTACAGGAGGAATTATAAATATCATTACTAAAACGGCAAAAAAAGACCAATTTGGAGGCGAAACAAAATTAAGTTATCGTTCTGGATTTGCAGGGAAAGAAGATGGTGATTACACTATTTCTCAAGCTTTCACCTTAAAAGATGATAAGGTTTCTGCTCGTTTAGGGGTTTCATACCAACAAAACGGTGGCACTTACGGTGCTGATAACAAACAAATTTTTTCAGATATTACTCAAACGGATTTACAATATAACGAATCTATTGATGTGTTGGCAACAACAAAATACAAATTTAATGAAAAGCATAGCCTTTCTTTAATGGCTCAATATTATAATTCTCAATTTAATGGAGATAGAGTATTGTCTTTGGGAAAAAATTTCGCAGGCTTACGTAAACCTTCTCTTCTTGAAATGAAAAATGGATTTCAAACGGACAAAGAGACTGGAACACAACGCTATATGGGTATTTTATCATATAGAGGTAAAGACATTTTAGGTGGACAAGATTTACACATCCAGTTAGCCTCTCGTGGCGAATTTTTAGGTTTCTACCCTTTCCCTACAGTATTGCCAAAAATTGTATTTACATCAGCGTCAGAACAAAATACAAAGTATCAAGGTATAAAATTAGTTTTACATAAAAACTTTAATGATTTTAATATCACTTACGGAGTTGATACAGACTTTGAAGATTTTGAGGCTTTTCAACACGTGTTTAACCCTAAAAAATCAATTCCGTCAGGAGGTTTAATTAATGAAACTATATTTGACATTGACCGCTACCCTACTGTAGACTCAAAGAGTTATGCTGGATATTTCCAAGGAAAATATAAAATAATTCCAACATTAACATTAAACGGAGGTATTCGCTATCAGTACAATAATGTAACAGTTGGCGATTTTATTGGAAGAAACGAGCAATTAGCATTAGGTTTTAAATTAGGAAAGTCAGCAGATGTTATTAAAGGAGGAAGTAGTTCGTATAATGTATTTTTAGCCAATGCAGGTTTATTATTTAAACCAACTGAAAATCATCAAGTATGGACAACGTTTAGCCAAGGAGCAAAATTGGCTGACCCAGCAAAGTTATATGGTGTAGGGAAATACCAAATTAATATGACTACTGGAAATTGGGATTTAAAAACAAGTGTAAATATTAATGATACTGAATTACAAGGAATTGTAACTAACCAATACGAATTAGGTTACCGAACTAATTTTAATAGATTTAAGGCTCAATTAGCAGGTTTTTATACTTTATCTGAAAAATCAATTGAAGTAAAAAATAACTCAGGAAATTTAGTTATTTCGGTGGAAGATAAAAATTTAAGAAATATGGGGGTTGAAATGGAGTTATCTTACGCAATTGACAACGGTTTTTATGCAGGAGCAAATGCTCTTATCATTAAATCGGAAATTAAAAATAAAGACCAATGGGAAAAACAGTCTATTTTTACAGCGTCACCGTCAAAAGTTTCAGCTTATTTTGGATATAACAAAAATAACCTTTCTGTTCGTTTACAAAATCAACAGTTATTTGATTTAGAAGATAGTGCAAAAAATAAAATAAAAGGCTTCAATCTATTTGATGCTACAGTAGCCTATCAAACACCATTTGGTAAATTTTCGTTAGGAGCTCAAAATATATTAAATACAGATTATCAGACTATTTGGAGTGCAAGAGCCCAAGCATTATATGGAAAAAGTGCTCCTAAGGAAACTTTTTATTATAAAGGACGTGGAAGAACTTTTAATATTTCTTATAATTTAGAATTTTAATTTTGTGTAATCATTCTTGATTATATATAAACCTCACAAATTTTTAAAAATTTGTGAGGTTTATTTGATATTGTATCAAAAAATAATAACAATGAATTATTAAACTCTGTAAATCAGTTTTTAAGCGATTGTAAAACTCCGAAGGAGCAAATTATGTTTTACCTAACAGGTAACGGAAATTCTATTAAAAAAGTACGAAAAATCCTTATTGAAAGAGGTTTTGCAAAAAAGCAAATACAATCTGAAAACTATTGGATTGAAGGGAAAAAGGGACTTTAAAATCATTTAATTCAATAAAATATCTATATTTGTAATCTATGATTTCACTACTAATTTTCACCACATTTTTAGGAAGTTTCTGTTTGTATAACACTTCCAAAAAAGTGGTTTTGAGTCAAAAATTTGCTTTTGAAAATTGGTTACAAACCAATCCTAAAACAGCAAAAACATTAGGAATCATATTATATATAATTTCATTTATCATAGCCACACAAATATTCAACCTTACAACAGGAATTTTATACTGTTTTTTACTGATTTGTGTTATATTGTCTTTAATAATTTTGTTAAGACCTTTGATTAAATAAGTGTAAAATTATTAATGTTACCAACTAAAAAACAATAAGAACAAATAATGCCAGCAAACCCCAAATATTTAACCAAATCATCATGGCAAAAATTCGCTAAAATTTCAGCAGGAATTTTGGGCGGATATATCATTTCTGCCTTATTACATATGGTTTTGGCGTTAATTTTACCTTGGCACAAAGAAGTCTTAATAACATCTGTAATAACCATTTATGTACTTTGGGTTGGGCTTTTAATTGTTCCTTTTTTGTTTAAAAATGGCTGGAAAGTTTGGGCTATTTATCTCGGAATTATCGCCTTTTTAGGTGTCTGTTATTATTTTGCTAACCAACAAAATCCGTTTGTATGAGTAAGAGAAACTACAATGTGTTTTTTAACACCCACACCGTTAGCGGAATTATCATAAGCGTTGGTCTATATATTATCTTTTTTGCGGGTTCATTTTCATTTTTCAAAGAAGAAATTGATATTTGGCAAAAAGGAAACGAGGTAAATCATCAAAAAATTACCGAAATTGATTATGATAAAATCATCAAAAAATTAGATGACAAATATTCATTACTCGGACGAGATGTTGATATACATTTTAACAAAAACAGAGATGTCTTAGGGGTTTATTTAGATGAAACAAAAGATACTATTATTAACCCAAAAGGTAAAAAATCATTGAGTTTTAGACTTAATTTAAATGATTTTTCAACAAAAACATACAGCGAAAGATATAGTTTAGCTAATTTTCTTTACAGACTTCATTTTTTAGACCCTTTTGTCTATCCGATTGGTCGTTATTTATCAGGATTTATTGCCTTGTTTTTTGTTTTTGCTATTATCACAGGAACAATTATCCATTGGAAAAAAATCATTCCAAATTTTTACCGATTTAATCCCAAAGCTATATTCCGAAAAATATGGACGGATGCACATACCGCATTAGGGGTTATTGGTTTGCCTTTTCAGTTTATGTATGGAATTACAGGATTGTTTTTCATTTTGTCTATTTTAGCCTTACTTCCAGCAAGTATTTTATACAACAATGATACTACGAAGTTAATGGAAGAAATGCGACCAAGATTAAAAGTTTACGAATGGCAAGAAAAATCTGACAATAAAGCTCTTGCTATTAATCCATTTCTCAAAAAAACGGACAGTTTATGGGAAGACTTTCATATTGAGAAACTAAGTATTTCTAATTTTGGCGGAACAAATATGCAATACATCATTAGTGGCGAATTAGACACCAAAAAGCGCTTTGTAGGAGCAGGTCGAATTAACTATAATGCTTATTCTAGTGAGGTTTTATTTGAGAAAAACCCTAATAAACTAAACTACTTAGAAGATTTCCAAATCGTTTGGGGGCGTTTTCATTTTGCGACTTTTGGCGGAATTACCCTAAAAATCATATACTTTATTTTAGGTATGCTGACTTGCTTTGTTATCATCACAGGTGTACTGATTTGGATAAGTTCACGAGATAATAAAAGTCGTACTCTAAAACAACGAAAATATACACAAAATGTAGGCTATATCTATTTAGCTATTTGCTTATCAATGTTGCCTGTTACAGCATTGACTTTTATTTTCGCACGAATAACTAATGGAATGTTTGCATATCCAAAATCGGCTTTTTATTGGTTTTATTTTGTGGTTTGGGGAGTGTTTGTGCTATTTTACCGACTAAAAAAGAATAACACCTATACAAACAAAAGCACTTTGCTTTTAGGCTCTATATTTGGATTTTTAGTACCAATTATCAATGGTGTTACCTCAGGAAATTGGTTTTGGAAAACTTACGCAAATGGTCAGTACGAAATTTTTACTATTGACTTATTCTGGATAGTTATTTCAGCTTTTTCATTATTGGCTTTCTATTTGATAAAAACCAAAAGAGAAAAATAATTCTTATCAATTATTCTCCAAAGGAAAATTATGGTAGCAACCTCTACCCTTTTTCGTCTGAATCACATTAGACTAATAGAGTTAATCTCAAAAAAAATTGCCTAAAAACACAATTCATATTTTTAGGCAATCCTGTATTTGATAAATTATCAAAGATAATTTTTACTGTTTCGTTGCTTTTACATCAAAAGAAACTTCTACTTCATCATTTATAAATTTATCTTTTAAGCTTTCAAAAAACTTTTTTGACTTATACTTGATTCCATAATCAGTTCTATCAAAAGTTACTTTCTCTGAAGTGAAAAACAACATATTTTCTTTCTTTTCAATAGACGCGTCAAATTTGATAGGTTTTGAAACACCTTTAATTGTCAACATTCCCTCTACTTTTTCTCCTTCTACTTTTGTTATTTTAAAAGAAGCTGTTTTATGATTAGGAACATCGAAAAAATCAGCATTTTTCAAATGATTTAACAACTTTGCATTATATTCATCATCTGCTGGAATATCCAATACTTTCATACTCTCCATATCAATATGGAAGTCCCCTCCTACTACTTTTCCTCCTTCTACTTTCAAAGAACCGTAATCAATTGCTAAAGTTCCGTTGTGTGAACCCGTAGGCTTAAAACCTTTCCATTTAACTACAGATTTTTTAACATTTACAATGTATGTTCCGTCTGCTAAATCTTGAACATTACCTTTTTTCTTACCGTCTTTACAAGACACTAACAATCCTCCTATTACTAGAAATAATACAAGTATTCTTTTCATTTTTTAAGTGTTTTAAATTAATATTTGCAATATTACATATTTTTTTTGAGAACAAAAAACGACAAAAGAGAGAGCTATAAAGCAAATTATCAGAAAGATACCTCTTATCAAATTTTACTTCTTTCTCCTTACAAAAAACGAAACTAAAATTATAGCCACGAACAAAATATAAGCACCAAGCGAAATATTTTTGCCTAATTCAATTACATAAGGCTCAAATTTGAATTCAATTTGATGTTTTCCTGCTGGAATTTCCATTCCTCTTAACACATAATCTGTTTGATAATGAGGTGTTAGCTTGCCATCGATATAGGCATTCCAACCATCCTTGTAGTAGATTTCTGAGAAAACAGCAAATTGTTGCCCTTTTGCATTACTTTCGTAAACGAGATGATTGGTATCGTATTTTTTAAGCTGAATTGTTGCCAAGCTATCTGGCTCAACTTTCACACTAAAACTCTTTGTTGAAATAGGCTCTCGAACAACCGCTGTTTTTTTCGTGTTTATTTGCTCCAACTCTTTCATTTCATCATCTGCCGTTTTTACAACAGCAATATCATCAACAAACCACGCATTGCCATTAGCCTCAGTATTCAACTGTACTCTGTCCTCACCAAGAATAACGTACTTCACATTCAACATATTCAACACTTGCATATTATTCTTTGCAATTTGGTAGTCAAATAATTCTTGATAGCGTTTCATTTTTGCGGCGTGATACCCTCCAATAGAATGATGAAAATAAGATGTTTTTGCCTCGTTCATAGGGCTTCCTGCAAAATTAGCAACCCTATAATAAGTAGTGTCTTGCAAAATAGCTTTGTCTATTTTAGACGGTGTAAAAGGGCGATCCATCACCGAAGAGGCTACAAAATCCTCTTGATTCACATATCGTTTAGCAACTTGTCCTAAATCAAATAGGATTAAAATAGCAATAACAGCAATACTCACCTTTTTAGACCACTTATTTTTGACATAGAAAAACATTGCTCCCGCAGTTGCAATAATTAACATAAGCGTTCTCAAACTGTCAGAGAAAAACATTGCCTTTCGGTCACTGATAATAGCGCCTACAAGTTGCCCATTGAGCGTATCTGCATAATAAGTATCACGAGGGCTCTCAAAAGAAAATAAACTCGTTCCTAAAATTGTAAAAATCAATGCCAACCCTCCTGTAATTAGGAATGATTTTTTGAGAGCTAATCGTTTTTCTTCTTTTGTAATTTCAGATGAGAAAAAAGACTGCAATCCTAATATCCCCAACAGAGGAACTGCAAGTTCTACAATAACTTGTGCCGAAGAAACGGCTCTAAACTTATTATACAATGGGAAATAGTCAATCAAAAAGTTTGTAACTATCGGAATATTTTTACCCCAACTAAACACAAGCCCAACTATGACCGTTGCTACTAACCACTTTCGTAAAGTGCCTTCTACCAAAAACAAACCTAACACAAACAGGAACAAAACAATAGCTCCAATATAAGCTGGTGCCTCTACAATAGGCTGATTTCCCCAATAAGTTGGTGTATTTTCTGAAAACTGCTTTGCTTGTATCGAATTAACATTCTTTTTGAGCAATCTATACGTATTAGACTCTGTACCAACGTCTTCTCTACTTCCTCCTCCCATAAATCTTGGGATAAACAGGTTAAAAGTTTCTAAAAACCCATAACTGTATTCTGTAATATACTCCTTAGAAAGCCCCTCTGTTGGTGCTTTCTTTTTTCCATCGGGAGTAATCGTTAACTCACTCTTACCTCGTGTACTGTATTTTGCGTATTCTTTGGTGGCTAAAAGGCTTGTCGCATTGACACTAACGGCAATTACCGCTCCCACAACTAACAATAAAATTTCCTTTGAAAAAGAAATAAAGCCATTTGTTTTAATGCTTTTTATCAAAAAGAAAAGACCTAACAACACCACAGAAAACAATAAGTAGTACGTCATTTGCGGATGTCCAGCGTTGATTTCTAAGGCTAAAGCCAGAGTGGTCAATAGAAAACCATAAAAGTATTTTTTACGTTGCAACACCATTAAAATTCCAGCTAAAACCATTGGCATATAAGCAATAGCGTGGGCTTTTGCATTGTGTCCTACTCCTAAAATAATGACATAATAGGTGGAAAAACCAAAGGCCAAACTACCTAAAATGGCTAACTTCCAATCAACTTTTAAAACCAATAACAATATAAAAAAACTGATAAAATATAGGAATAAATAATCCGCTGGACGTGGTAAAAACCGAAATACTGAATCGATTTTTTTTACGTAGTCATTAGGATATATCGTACTGACATTATACGCTGGCATTCCTGCAAAAGCACTATTTGTCCAATACGGTTCTTCGTGTTTTTCTTTTCTGAAATCGCTAATTTCCTTAGACATACCTTTGAATTGTACAATGTCACTTTGGTATATAGTTTCCCCTTTAAGCACATAAGGAAAATACAATAAGGAAACTACTGTAAAGGTAATAACAGCAACGATATAAGGTAAGAATTTCTCTAATTTTTGTTTCATCTGTTTAGTTTTATTATTTGGCTATTATGCTAAATTGAAGATTCTCTATCATTAATCAACTTCCTCAAAGTCAACATATTCCCCAACATTATTATTAGAAGTTCTTTCTTGACGTGGTTTTTTATCAATAACTGTTTCTCCTACAGAACCTTGTCGTGTATCTCCATATTCTTGTTGTTGCATTTTTTTCTCTACTTTTTCAAATGCTTTTGCTACAAAAAAAGGAAATAAATATCTACCTATCAATTTGATAGCATAGTAGATAATCATTAAAATTAAAATTGTTTTTATTACTCCCATAATCATTCTATAAAAAAATCAGCATCAAAGATAATCATTTGGAATAAATGATTTCTTAAAATTTTCATAAAATTACAGATATATAAGCTTTTTCATTGATTATCAACGAAAAACAAGACATTAAAATACCTTGTAAGACACAAGTACAATACTTTATTTTTTACCCCAAAATAAGACCTGATAGGTTCCTTCCTATCAGGTCTGAATCTCATTCTTAAATTCTGCTTTACTGATTACACAAATCACCAAAACTTCTCCATAAACTCCCCTATCTCCTTACGTAAAGATTCGGTAGCAGTAGCCAATGGAAGTCTAACAGTAGCTGTTCCAATGCCTAATTTTTCCAAGATAACTTTAATTCCGACAGGATTTCCCTCTTTAAATATTAAAAAGATGCTATCCATTAATCGGTAGTGCAATTTATGTGCATCTACTGCGTTTCCTTGCAAAGCAAGGCGTATCATCTCCGAAAATTCCTTTGGATATCCTTGTCCTATTACAGAAATTACCCCAGCACCTCCTGCTAAAGTCATCGGCAAAGCAATCATATCATCGCCTGATATTACGGCAAAATCTTTTGGCTTATTTTTCAATAGTTTAAACGCTTGTTCCATATTTCCTGCAGCCTCTTTTACCGCTACAATATGGTCAAATTCGTTCGCTAATCTAAATACGGTTTCAGGTGCTAAGTTTACCCCTGTTCTCCCTGGAACATTATATAATATAATCGGTTTCTGAGTGCATTTTGCCACCTCTTTGTAGTGCAAATAAAGCCCTTCTTGTGACGGCTTATTATAGTAAGGCGTTACAGAAAGTATTGCATCAAAATCGCTTAAATCCGTTTGCTGAATTTCCTCTACTAACTGCTGTGTATTATTCCCTCCTAGCCCTAAAACTAAAGGAAGTTTTCCGTTATTAGCTTTGACAACAGTTGACTTCACAAGTTCTTTTTCTTCCTTTGTAAGTGTAGCAGATTCCGCAGTTGTTCCTAAAACTACCAAATAATCTGTTCCATTTTCTAGTTGATAATGTACCAATTTTTCCAACGCTTGTACATCAACCTTATTTTCTGCTGTAAGAGGAGTTACCAATGCCACTCCCATTCCTGACCATTTTGTCATATTCTTTTAGTTTAAAATCTTTAAATACTTTTTAATCTCATTTGTAAATAGTTGAATATCGTTCATATCACAACTAACTTGCATATCATACAGCTCATTATCCAAACCAGCATAACTGATTGAAAATGCAAAATCACAATGCAATAATAGCGTTTTTATATACGTATAATCAACTTTACTATAGTTTATTAACAAATCATATTTTTTTGTTAAAATACGCTCTTTTATTCTCTTAGAAACTCCACCGAACCAACCAAAATCATAAGAAGTAATATACTCTAAACGTTCTTGTTTGGTACTATCTTGTTTAAAAACTTCTACTTGTATATTTGCCTTATTATCCTGAAAAAAACGCGATAACTCATTGCTAACAAAACCCTTATGCTCAATCGAATCAAGTATTACTAAAATTGATTGGATTTTCCCCTGGTTTTTCGTTTCTTTGTTCTCTATTAATTTTCGATTTTTTTTAGTAAAAAAACAGTGTATATTTTCTTTAAGTTTACAAGACATCGTAATTTTAATTTTTGAACAAAGGTAATTAAAAACATTATATCACAATGAGACATTTTATTCTTTTTTTAACTATTTTTTTGAGTTTATACTCCTGTCAAGAAGTAAAAACTAAAAAGCTTACCAAGATTGAAGGAAAACAAATCAATATCAATCCTTCTTTTAAATCAAATAGTAAGATTGATTCCTTTATTACCCCTTATAGAAAGCACCTTCAAAAAGAAATGAATGAAGTTCTCACTTACACAGAAACAGACCTGAGTAAGACCGATGGAAAAATGGAGAGTTCATTAGGAAATTTACTAGCTGATTTGTGTTACGAACAAGCATCGCCTATCTTAAAGAATAGAGCTAATAAAAAAATTGACTTTACTTTATTAAATCACGGAGGAATTCGTGCTGAAATCGCAAAAGGAGACATTACAGTGGCAGACGCTTTCAAAGTAATGCCTTTCGAAAATAGCTTAGTGGTAGCAGAATTATCTGCAAATAAAGTAGCCGAATTGTTTCAATATTTATCGAAATCTACAAAAGCACATCCTGTATCCAAGAACATAAAATTAAATGTTTTAAAAAATGGAGGGTATTCAGCGTTAATCAATGGAAAAAAATTGAACCCTAACAGAAATTATCTTGTATTAACTACTGACTATTTACAAAACGGAGGAGATAATATGATTTTTTTCAAAAATCCTATCCATTTATATGACCTTAATTACAAAATGAGAAATGCGATTATTGATTATTTCAAAAAGAAGAAAGGCAAGCATTTACACATATCGTTAGACAACAGATTCACCTCTGAAAAACAATAACTTATGAAAAGACGAACTTTTATACAGCAAACAACAGCAGTTACAGCAGTTACAGCATTAGGGGGAATTACAATGTTATCCTCTTTTACGCAAAAGCCAACAAAACACATTACCATATTACATACCAATGACGTACACAGTCATATTGACCCTTTTCCAGCAACCAACAGACGAAACCCAAATCAGGGAGGCGTTTCACGACGAGCAACGGTAATTGACCAAATACGTAGAGAAAATCCTAATGTTTTGTTGTTAGATGCAGGAGACATTTTTCAAGGAACGCCCTATTTTAACTTTTATGGTGGTGAATTAGAATTTAAACTAATGAGTATGCTCAAATACGATGCGGCAACCATCGGGAATCACGATTTTGATAATGGTATCCAAGGGCTTTACAAACAGTTACCTCACGCATCATTCCCTTTTATCTGTTCCAATTACGACTTCACAAATACCGTAATGGACGGACACGCACTTCCTTACAAAATTTTTGTTAAAGATGGAATTAAAGTCGGAGTTTATGGAGTTGGAATTGAGTTAAAAGGATTGGTTGATCCACGTTTATACAAAGAAACCAAATACCTTCCTCCTATCGAAATTGCACAGGATATGGAACGATTATTAAAAGAGGAAAAGAAATGCGACTTAGTTATTTGCTTATCTCACATAGGCTATAATTACAAAAAACATCCTGATAAAGTTTGTGACTTACAACTTGCTAAGAACACTCGAGATACAGACTTAATAATTGGAGGACACACACATACATTCTTAAAAAAGCCAACTGTTGTTAAAAATGCTAATGACAGAAACGTATTAGTGAACCAAGTAGGTTGTTACGGTATTAATTTAGGTAGAATTGACTTCTACTTTGACGAAAATAACAATAAGTCTGCAAATGGGACAACAATTATTGTATAACTAACTAAAAACAAAGTTATAATAAATAATCGTTCATATACAATTTAAATAATCATAATCGCAATTATAATTTTTAAATAATTTAAATAAGCTTATATTTGCAGAAAATATAAAGCAATATTTATGTATTTTAAAAGAATTATCTTTCTCTTAATGCTTGTAAGCTCTACTCTTCTTACAGCACAAGAAGAACGTAGTGAACAATTGGGAGAAGTGATTATTACAGCTACTCGTACCTTACGACAGCTATCTTCTTTACCCTTACCTGCCCAAATGATTGGAAAAAAGGAAATTAAAAGCACCAATTCTGTGAGACTCATTGATATTTTAAATGAGCAAACAGGTTTAGTAACTGTTCCTGATTACGGTGGCGGTGAAGGAGTACAATTACAAGGAATGGATAGCCAATACACACTTATTTTGATAGATGGTGTCCCTTTAGTTGGACGGTTAGCTGGAACTTTGGATTTGAGCCGAATTAGTGTTGGAAACATCAAGCAAATTGAAGTCATCAAAGGACCGTCTTCGAGTTTGTATGGAAATGAGGCGTTGGGAGGCGTTATCAATATCATTACCGACAAACCGAAATGGGGATTTAAAGGCGATGTTTATTTTAGAGGCGATTCGTTTTCAGCAATGGATATGGGAGGAACAATCAACTACAAAGAAGATAAATTTGGACTAGCTGTTTTCGCAAATCACAATAGGAGTCAAGGTTATGATTTGGATACATCGGATAACATAAAAACTGTTGATCCATTCTCCAACAGCACCGTTTCGACAAAATTAGCCTATGAATTTTCTGAAGACACGAATTTATTAGTTTCTGGAAGATATTATCATCAAAGACAAGATGTTAACATCAAAACAACTGATGGGAAAAAAGCGGAAGGAAGCGGTTTTGTAAACGAATGGAATTCACAAATTAAATTAAGTCATACATTTTCAGAAAAATGGAAAAGTTTTTTGGAATTATACGCCACAAAATATATGACTAATGAGAATTACAAAACGGCTGATAATTCTATATCTGATGAAAATGATTTTAACCAATTGCTTATAAAACCTGAATTACGTGTCATTTACGAACCGAAAAATCACCATCAATTCATTGGCGGTTTTGGTATGACCCACGAAGGAATTGATAAAAGTTACTATATCAATGTTCCAAAATTTAACTCCATTTATTCGTATTTACAGTACGATGTGGAGTTTTTTGACAAATTAAATGTCATTACAGGATTGCGATTTGACAATCATAGTGAATACGGCTCTCAGTTGAGTCCAAAAATTGCTATCCGCTATAAAGCATCTCCAAAATTAAACATCAGAGGTTCTGTTGGATATGGATTTAAAACTCCTGATTTCAGACAATTGTATAATAATTTTACCAACTCAGCAATTGGTTACACCGTTTTAGGATACAATGCCGTAAAAACAAGACTTATAGAACTACAAAATGAGGGACAAATTTCAAGTATTGATGTTCCTTTGTCTAATTTTGATGGCTCTCTACAACCTGAAAGTTCCATAGGATACAATCTTGGTTTTGATTTTAAAATTAATTCACAGATAAAATTCAATGCCAATTTTTATAGAAATGACATTAAAAACTTAATCGATACTTATACCATTGCTACTAAAACAAATAATCAAAAAGTATTTGGTTATCAGAATATTAACCAAGTTTACACACAAGGTTTAGAAACAAATATAAAGTATAAAATAAATACAAATTTGATATTATCAGCAGGTTACCAATATTTGTTAGCAAAGGATAAAGGAGCGGAAACTGAATTTAGAAATGGCGAGATATTTGCTCGTTCAAAAGACAACAAAACATTTAAACTATCTACCAAAGAATATTTTGGTTTGTTAAATCGTTCCAGACATATGGCTAGCGTAAAAATGTTTTACAAAATCCCTAAATGGAATTTAGATTTCAACATCAGAGGAACGTACCGAAGTAAATACGGATTATACGACACCAATGGAAACGGATATTTAGATAAATACGATACTTTTATCGATGGTTATACGCTTTGGAATACAGCGATTAACAAAACATTTTACAAAAAATATCAACTAAGCGTAGGTGTGAATAACCTATTTGATTTTACTAATAAAGAAATTACAAACATACCAGGAAGAATTATTTACGGAAAGATTTTTATTCAATTTTAAATATATTACTATGAAAAAACTATACATTTTAACAGCAATAATCTCATTTTTGGCATTTACATCATGTAGCAAAGATGATAATCCTAAAAAAGACGAAAAAGGGATAGCCGTTTCTTTTGAAACATCAAAAAAAGTTGAAAATTTATACGCACCTTCAAGTGGCGGATATATGCCTTCAGAGCAAAAAGGTGGATTTGTAAAATTCAACTTCGAAACAGGTCAAATTACAGATAGTGAAACAGATTGGGATATTACTTTTCGTTACGCAACTATTTTGGTTAATGGAGGCTCTAAGGTTGGCTACGATTCAGAACCTAAAAGAACAGCTAATGTAAGTGCTTATATTGCTAAAAATTCTTTTGAGGATCTCAAAAAAGTAGATGATAAAGAGTTAAGAAAAGACGCTAAAGGTAAATTAGCCATAACAGACGATGTTCAAAATGGAAAAGGTATATGGAGTTATAATATGAAAAAACACATTGTATTACCTATCCCTGGTAGAGTTTTGATTTTCAAAACAGCCCAAGGTAAATACGTAAAAATGGAAGTTTTAAGTTTTTATAAAGATGCTCCTGCTCAACCTAAAATGGCAGACAAAAGTTACGGTTATTACACTTTTAGATATAGCATTAGCAAATAATAATTCTTTATTTCAGTAATTTTCGTACATTCGCCGTCTAAATTTTTTCATTTGAAAGTTGCATTAGTCATATTAAATTGGAACGGCAAAAAATTACTAGAGGATTTTTTACCACCGCTACTTAATTACAGTAAGGAAAAAGATGTTACTATCTACGTAGCAGATAACGCCTCTACAGATGATTCTATTGCTTTTATCAAAACTCATTTCAAAGATGTTGTCATTATTGAAAATTCTAAAAATGAAGGCTTTGCAAAAGGATACAATACGGCTTTAAAAAGCGTTCAGGCGGATATTTTTGGATTAATTAACTCTGATATTGAGGTTACAGAAAATTGGTTACCTCCTATCCTATCGCTTTTTGACAAGGATGAAAAAACAGCTGTAGTCCAGCCTAAAATCCTTTCTTATAAAGAGAAAAACTCCTTTGAATATGCAGGAGCAGGAGGTGGTTTTATTGATATGTTAGGCTACCCTTATTGTCGAGGACGAATATTTAATCATTTAGAGAAAGATGCATCTCAATACAATGATACAATTCCCATTTTTTGGGCATCGGGAGCGTGTTTCTTTGTTCGTTCTTCCGTATTTTGGGAAATGAATGGATTTGACGAGGACTATTTTGCCCACCAAGAAGAAATTGATTTGTGTTGGCGTATTCAGAATGAAGGATACAATATTATGTACACTGGAACTTCTTCGGTGTATCACATAGGAGGTGCTACACTAAAAGAGAGCAACCCTCATAAAACATTTTTGAATTTTAGGAACAGTTTATTTTCCATTCTAAAAAATGTTCCTGCCTCAAAAATAATACCTCTTATCTTTACTAGATTGGTTTTAGACGGCATTGCTGGTATTAAATTTTTTGTAGAACTACGTCCTGCACATACTTTTGCTATCATAAAGGCACATCTTAGTTTCTATAATAACGTATCTAAAATGCTAAAGAAAAGGAAACACTCTCCTAAAAAACAAGATTATTACCAATTAAAAAGTATCGTTTGGAATCACTTTATTTTGAGAAAAAAGACTTACAAAGAATTATAATACAGTTGGTAAATAAAGTAAGTAAATGAAAAAATATTTTAACAAAAAAAGAGAGCTTTCGCTCTCTTTTTTTGTTATACCTTATATATAAGATGACTACTTCATAGCATCATAAACTGCCTTTAAAGCTTTTGCTTTTTCAGACATTTCCAAGTTTTCATACAATCCTAATAAAGTTTGAATTGTAGAAATATTGTTTTTATCTAATTCGTGAGCCTTTTCGTAGTAAGGTAATGCTTTCTTATACAATTCTAATTGCTGCGCTTGTAATCTGTCGTACTTATCAAAGTCACTCAAACTATTGTTCATTTCTTCAATGATAGGGTTTGCTTTGTTTACATAAGCTGCACCAATATTTGTATAAGCATCTCCATAATCAGGCTTTAATTCAATCGCTTTTTCGAAGTTTTTGATTGCCTCATCAATGTTATTTTGATTCATATTCATTACTCCCACATTGTAATATAATGTAGGCTCAGTAGGATTCATTTGAATAGCTGATTCTAATTTTTCCTTAAATTTAGCCTTATCTCCTAAATAGTAATAAGCATTTGCCTCATCAATTAATAATGCATAATCATTAGGAAATTCTTTTCTACCTTCCTGTACAATTTCCAATGCTTTTTGCTTATCTCCTAACTCAGAAACGGCTAAAGATAAATTTTTGAATATCGTTGGACGACGAGATTCTTTTTGCTCTACTCTTGGATTTTCACAAATCTTAAACTTCACTTGCTTATCCATTGACTTTTTATCATTAAAAATTACGTCCTTTCCAGTTACCTTATTAGTAGCAATATACACTTTTCCTGCTCCTGTATATTTCAAATCTAATAATTGTTGATACGCATCTCTTGACGCTTTAAAGTCTTTACCTAAATAGTACAACAATGCCGCATTATCTAAGAAAGAGGTATCTCTTGGGCTAAATAAATAAACCGCTTCAAATCCTTTTGCTGAATTCACATAGTCCACAGGTTCTTTCGTTTGAGATGCTTTTTGATAATCGCTATTTGCTTGTTTCGCAACTTTTTGAACCAACTCATTCGAAATTTCTCTCAAATCATCAGTATATTTGTCCTTATACGTTTTTTCAAACTCAAACAAATCATTGAATGCTTTAGCTACTTCCTTGTAGTTCTTGTTCATTCCATTTCTATAGACTGCCAAAGCTTTGTAATAATAATACTTGTCTTGATACTTTTCTTTAGCTTCTCCAATTGTTCCCTCTACCTTTTTTAATTCATTGATAGCTGTAACAAAATCAGATTTTTTAATCGCCTTTTTTGCCGCTTTTATTTCTTTTTTTTGAGCAAAAACTCCAATACTCATCATAAAAACAGCCAATAATAAAACTTTTCTTTTCATCACTTTTAATTTTTTAATTATTTATTTTTCTGTGTTATCTTCTATAATAATATCTTCAATATCTGTGCCATTCTCTACATTTTCGTCATTTTCGAAGTCTTCATCTTCGTCTTTCACCACCTTTGCAACGGCTGCAATTGAATCTTTACCTTTAATATTAATTAACTTCACACCTTGAGTTGCTCG
>PDWI01003920.1_pt1 | contig 21094 bp, 19 predicted proteins | sample 1430891 | NCBI WGS metagenome assembly PDWI01 (sample SAMN01162508, study PRJNA174530) | Oral metagenome, whole genome shotgun sequencing project. | biome: Marine environment; feature: Marine mammal; material: Swab sample of the gingival sulcus; isolation source: swab sample of gingival sulcus... | reverse complement strand
TATCGGAATAGCAATTTCAATACTGCTTTACCTTATCTTTAATATAAAGTTTAAGAAGAAGAAAAATATTTATTACGAAATTTTATTTATACTATTTACGGGTATCTATGGATTTATTGCTCTGCAACTATTAAGAGAAGAATAACAATATTTAATTACACACCGATAGTAAGCGAGAGCCAATAACCGGCTTTTTGTAAATTTGTTGCTGTCCTTGTATTAGATTGTTTAAAAATTTAAACAACTTAGATTCGAACCGTTAAACTCATATTCATAAATACCACTACCTAATTCACCATCAACTAAATCAACTACTTTTTCTCCATCTAACGAGAAAATTGATAGTAAAACTTTGGATTTTTTGGGAATTGCAAATAATTTAACTTATGAGTCCAATGTTTTTTTAGAAGCCGATAATCTTCTTACGAATTAACTTTTTATACTAAATTTTATTTTTGAGTTTGTTATGTTTGTATATAAATTTTACAGGAAATAAAATGAATAAAATAAAATTAATTGCGTCTCTGTTTTTTTTCATGTTCTCAATTACTCACGCTCAAAAAAGAGCTTTTACAATTGAAGATTATTATAAGTTAATAAATATCAGTAATGTGCAAGTCTCAAAAAATAATCAATACTTATTATATACAAAAACTACGACTAATTTAAGAGAGAACAAATCATTAACAAGTATTTTTATAAGTGATTTTAATGGGAAAAATGAAAGAAAGCTTACAAGCTGCAAACATTCAAACTACAATCCCATTTGGGATATTGATGATAAAGGATTTTATTTTATTTCTTACAGAACCGGAACTGCACAACTTTATTATCTTTCTCTTGATGGTGGAGAAGCAAAGCAAATTACTGATTTTTATTTTGGAATAAACTCTCCAAAACTTTCACCCGATGGTAAAAAAATAATTTTCACTGCCGAAGTTTTTCCTGAAATTGGAATTAACGAAAAGAAAACAAAAGAATTAGAAGATGCAATTAAGAACGGACCTGTTCAGGCTTATCTTGCCGACAGCTTATTTGTCAGACATTGGACTGAATATAATATCGGCAAATACACTCATATAATTTTATATAATTTTGAAAATAAAAAATATACTGACCTTACTCCCGGTTCCTATAATTCACCTACTTTTTCGCCGGGTGGCAGTAATGATTATAATTTTTCTCCCGATTCCAAACATGTTGTTTTTTCTTCCAAGCGAGTTAGTAATCCTGAAGCTTCAACAAATTCCGATGTTTGGTTTGTTGATATTGATAGTAAAAACTTAAAAAATTTAACATCAAGCAATAAGGGATATGACGGTTTTGGGGAATTTTCACCAAATGGAAAATATATAGCTTATAAATCTCAATTAACACCGGGCTACGAATCCGATAGATGGTATATTAAACTATATAATTTAGCAACTGGTAAAACAGAAACAATCACCAAACAAATAGATAATGGAATAAATGATTATGAATGGAGTAACAATTCGCAAAGTATCTTTTTAACAATTGATGAAAAAGGATATAATCCTTTATTGAAACTTAATATTGAAAATAAAAAATATGAACGACTTATTGAGAATTTAAGTCTGCACGGATTTACTTTAAGTAATGATGACAAGAATATTTTTTACACTTACTCACTAACTCATCAACCAAAAGAATTAGCAAGATACGATTTAGCTTCAAAAAAAATCACTCAGCTTTCCGACAATAATAAATCATTAAAAGATGAAATTGATTTAAGGAAAGCAGAAGCAGTTTGGGTTAAAGGAGCAAATAACAGAGATATTCAAGCTTTTATAATTAAACCTTATAATTTTAATAAATCAAAAAAGTATCCTTTAATCTTAAATGTTCATGGCGGACCGCAAATGCAGTGGCGTGATTATTTTAGAGCTTCATGGCAGATTTTCCCCGGTGCGGGTTATGTTTATGTTTTTGTTAATCCTCATGGTTCCACAGGTTATGGTTCTGCTTTTACTAAAGATATTTCAAAAAATTGGGATGGAAATGTTTATAAGGATGTAATGAAAGTTGTGGACTATCTTGAAGAATTACCTTATGTTGATAAAGAACGAATGGGAGCAATGGGCTGGTCATACGGCGGTTATTTTATGAATCTGCTCCAAGCAAAAGGAAATAGGTTTAAGTGTCTTGCGTCTATGATGGGAATTTATGATTTGGAACAGTTTTATCTTGAAACTGAGGAACTATGGTTCCCTAATTATGATTTGGGCGGTGCACCTTGGGAATTGAAGGAAAGATACGCCAAGCAATCACCAAGCAGTTATATAGAAAATTTTAAAACACCGACTTTAATAATAACCGGCGAAAAGGATTACAGAATTTCTTACACACAAAGTTTAAAATATTTTACGGTTTTGCAACTAAAAGGAATTGATTCTCGCTTAATAATCTTTAAAAATGATGGTCATTGGTCCAGCAGTTTAACTTCGATGCCGTTGTATTTTAATGCTCACTTAGAGTGGTTTCATAAATATCTTGGCGGTGCTCCTGCTCCTTGGGATTCAAAAGAAATGGTAAGAAATCAAATTTTTGAATAAAGTTTAATTACTAAGCAGTTTTCTCTAAATTATCAAAAAGCGTATCCGCAGATTGATAGTTTATTAAATTAATATGGGATAAGGAAAATTATAAAGTCAATACTAATTGAAATGAATATTAACTAATTAGTTAATAAAACCAAATCAAAATTTTTTATAATCATAAATATTTAAATTATGGTATTATAAAAAATATAAGAAAGTTAATTGGATTTTTATTATATATGAGAGTATCAAATTAAAACGGATATACAAAAAACTCAAAATATATTTTGATAAATAGATTAAGAAATGGAAAATTAATGATTATATAAATAATGCTAAAACTCCAATTTTATTTAAAAAACTAAATTTTAATAATAATGAACTCAAATAAATACAAACCTGATTGGACACCTAAAAATGCTGGGCAAGAGTTTGCTGTTAATGTTGTTAAAGCTACCACATCAACAGGCATCCGAAAACCAAATGAAAAAAACAAAATTGTTCAACCAACTGTTGAAGAGTTTGCAGAAGGTGTATTAAAGGGCGATACAAATTTCCTTGCACGCTGCATAACTCTAATTGAAAGTAATTCTCCAAAGCATCATCAAAAAGCGGCTGAGGTTCTCGATAAGCTTTTACCTCATGCCGGTAATTCAATAAGATTAGGAATTTCAGGTGTGCCCGGTGCCGGAAAAAGTACACTAATAGAAGCACTTGGAATTTACTTAATTAAACAGGGACATAAAGTTGCAGTTCTTACTGTTGATCCAAGCAGTTCCGTTTCCAAAGGAAGTATTCTTGGTGATAAAACCAGAATGGAAAATCTTTCACGAGAAAAAAATTGTTTTATTCGTCCTTCGCCATCAGGAGGAAACCTTGGAGGCGTAACAAGAAAAACCCGCGAAACAATTACTGCTTGCGAAGCAGCAGGATTTGATGTAATTATTATCGAAACGGTTGGTGTTGGACAAAGCGAAATTACCGTAAGAACAATGGTTGATTTTTTCTTGCTGATTATGATTGCAGGAGCCGGAGATGAATTGCAAGGAATTAAAAAAGGAATAATTGAAATTTCCGATGCTTTGGTTTTTAATAAAGCTGACGGAAGTAATCTACAAAGAGCTAAAATTGCTAGAGCCGAATTTGCTAATGCAATTCATTATTTGCAGCCTTATATAAAAGGCTGGACTCCAAAAGTATTAACTTCTTCCGCGTTGGAAAATAAAGGGATTGATAAAATCTGGGAAATGATTTTAGAATTTGTTGAGTTTACAAAAAAAGAAAATATTTTTGAAAAACAAAGAAAAGGTCAAGCTCTGGAATGGATGCACTCTTTAATAAAAGAAAGTATAATTAATCAATTCTATTCAAATCCCGATGTTAGTAAAGAAATTTCTGCAATTGAGAAAGCATTAACTTCAGATGAGATAAGAGCTACTTCTGCTGCGGAGTTATTATTGAATAAATACTTTAAAAAATAAAAGGTCTGATAATTATTAATTCAGACCTTTTATTAAAAACCGACTCAATTTTTTTACTTACCCATATAAGATTTTATTCAAATCCCAACAATCTTAATCCGTTTACTGCAATGAATGTAGCAACATAAGCAACCCCGGTAAAGAAAACAATTTGTAAAATTGGTATTTTCCAATTGCCGGTTTCTTTTTTTGCAACAGCTACGGTTGTTAAGCATTGCATTGCAAATACAAAGAAAACAATTATTCCTATTGCGGTAGATAAGGTGAAAAGTTTTTGATCGGTTCCATTAATTTTTGCTTTCCGCATTGCATCAAGAATTGATTTTTGTATTGTATCTTCATCCCCGGTGATTTTAAACATTAAAGCAAGCGAGCTTACAAAAACTTCTCTTGCAACAAACGCCGAAATAAACGAAACTCCAATTCGCCAATCCATTCCGAGCGGTCTCATCATCGGTTCAATAAATTTTCCTAATTGTGCCGCGTAAGAATTTGAAACTCTTTCTTGTAAAATTACTTCTTCGTATTGCTCATCAGTTAAGTTCCCTTGCGAAATATCGGGAGAATAATTTGGGAAATATGTTAATGCCCAAAGCAAAATTGAAAATACTATAATTACAGGCCCAGCTTGCTTTATGTATTGCTTTGTGTTTGCATAAGTATTTCTATAAACAGATTGAACCGTAGGTATTTTATAAGACGGGAGTTCAAGAATGAAAGATGAACTTTGTTCCGCATTAAAAATTTTACCACTAAACTTATTAATAATTGCCGCAATAATTACTGAACTGACTATACTAAAAAAATAAATAGAAGCAAAAAGAAATCCTCCCAATAAAGGATTATCTTTTGGAATGAGAAATGCAATGAGCAATGCGTAAACAGGAAGTCTGGCACTACAACTCATAAGAGGAACTATAAAAATTGTAAGTAATCTTTCTTTCTTGTTAGAAATTGTTCTAGCTGCCATCATTGCAGGAATTGCGCAAGCAAAACCTGAAAGCATCGGTACAAACGATCTTCCGTTTAAACCAATCTTTGAAAGAGGTCTATCAATTAGCATCGCACCGCGTGCGAGGTAGCCTGTATCTTCTAAAAATCCGAGAATTAAAAATAGAATTATAATCTGAGGAACAAAAACCATAACAGCACCAAGACTGCTTATTATTCCGTCACTAATTAAATCACTAAACCAATTATCACCTAAAGAATTTGAAGCCATAACAGCTAAATTGGCAAACCCTTCATCCACAAATTCCATAAGAGGAAGAGCAAGCCAAAAAATTGATGTGAACATAATTCCCGTAATAATTAGGAAAAATAAAATTCCCCAAACTTTATGAAGAAGAATTTTATCTAATTTAATTGAGAAGCTATCAGGTTTATTAATTTTGTTGTTATCAACAACATTCAATTTATTGTTAGCGTTAACTAAATCTTTTTCGTCAGCAATTGGTACAACAACTTTCTTTTCAATTTTTTCAATTTCTTTGAACTGTTCTAAAATTAATTTCGGATCTGCACTTGTTTCCAATTGACTTAAATTTTTATGCGATTCTTTACTTAGTTCACTTTTTATTAACGAAACTAAACTTTCAATTCCTTCGCCTGTTCTTCCATTAATAAAAACAACATTACATTCCATAAGTTCGGCAAGTTCATTCTTTAATATTCTTAAATTTTTCTTAGCAAGAATATCAATCATTGTTACAGCAATAATTACATTAAAGTTTGCATTCAATAATTGTTTAACAAGAAGAAGATGACGAGAAAGCTGACTTGCATCTACAGTAGCAATAATTAATTTCGGTGTTCCGTGAACAGGATGTTCAAAGAGAGAATCAACAGTTACTTGCTCATCGGGTGAGTTTGGAACAAGACTTATAATTCCCGGTGAATCAAGTAAAATCGCTTCGATGTTAAATTTGTTTTGAAACTGTGTTGAATTATACTCAATTGTAGAACCGGGATAATTAACAGTTTTAACATTCTTTCCGCTTAATTGATTAAATAGTGTCGTTTTGCCAGAATTTGGCGGACCTACAAGGGTTACGAGTTGTGACTTAGTTAGAACTTTATTCATAATAGTTTTATTGATTCAGCTTCATTTCTTCTGATGGCTATTAAAGTTCCTCTTAACGAGAAAGCCAACGGATCATTAAAAATTGATTTATTTATAAGTTCAATTTCTTGACCGGGGGTAAAACCAATTTCCAGTATTCTTCGAAAAGAAGGATGTTTGAAGTCAATTTCGCTTATTATTCCTTTTTCACCAAAGTTTAAATCTGCTGCTGTTTTCATAACTTGATAGTTGTAGAATTATATCAATTATTTAGATTTAGTCTTCATAAAATTAGATATCAGCAGTCAATTTATCAAGTTAAAAATATTTTGTTTTAATAGCTTTCACAATTACAAGTATTTGACAATATTTATATATTGCATCATCAAAAAATTTTAATCAATTCATACTTGCGTTCAATAATTATTAAAATTGATTACTGCCGAATAATTCGGATACAAGCATAAATAAAAAGTTGATGTAGCTGAAAAGTAATTAAAAAATAAATCGGGGAAATATTGTGAAACAACCTTTACTCATAGATTTTGATGGTGTACTTCAAATAGATAATAAAATAATTGAAGACACTAAAATTTTGTTTGATTACCTTAAAGAATCGGGGAGGAAAGCATGTATTCTTAGTAACTCATCGTTATATGGTGAGGAAGAACTGAAAGAAATGTTCAATAAAGCAAAAATTAAAATTGAAATACCAATTTTAACAACTGTTGATACCTCTGTAAACTATCTGCAAAATAATTATAAAAATGCAGCAGTGTATGTTTCTGAAAATATACTTAAATATTTTAATGACTTTTTGGAGTATCAAAATCCCGAAGCAGTTCTAATTGGTGATATTGGAGAAAAATGGAATTATACTTTAATGCAGACAATTTTCGAATTTATTAACAATGGAGCAAAATTAATAGCAATGCATAAAAATAATTTTTGGCAAAAACCTGGGAGAGGAATTGTTTTAGATTCCGGTACATTTGTTCATGCACTTGAATTTGCAACAAATAAAAAAGCAAAACTAATTGGTAAGCCTTCGCGAATATATTTTGAAAGTGCACTAAAAAAAATTGGATGCTCCGCTAATGAAAAATTTATTATGCTTGGAGATGATTTAATTTCAGATATGGAAGGGGCAAAAAATCTTAATGCTGAAACTATATTGATTTATACAGGAAAAACAAAACCGCCGTTAAGTTCCTCGGAGAAAAAAGATATCGATTATGAAGTAAAAAAAATAAAAGAAGTTGTAGAAATATTAAAAAATAAAGGTTAAAAAATGAATACTCCAAGACACAAAATAATTCTAAAGAAAGAAACTACTGCACTTCTAATTGTTGATATACAAGAACGAATTGTGAAAGTAATGCGTAACCACAAATCGTTAGTAGAAAGTGTTTTGAAATTAATTAAAGGTGCTAAAACATTAAATCTTAAAGTATTCTATACCGAACAATATCCAAAAGGATTAGGCTCAACTTTACCAATTATAAAAAATGAACTTCAAGATGAAGCAATTCAAAAATTAAGTTTTAGCTGTTCCGGTGCAGAAAATTTATTTGAAGAATTGAAGAGGAATAACATAAAGCAGGTTATTGTCTGTGGTATTGAATCACACGTTTGTGTACAACAGACAGTTTTAGATTTATTAAGTAACAGTTTCCAAGTAAATGTTCCTGCTGATGGTGTTTCTTCAAGAAAGGAAATTGATTATAATACCGCTCTTTCCAGAATGGGTAAACATGGTGCTGAAATTACAACCGTAGAATCAATATTATTTGAACTTCTTGAAGTTTGCGGAACACCTGAGTTTAAAGAAATATCTAAAATAATTAAATAACTTTTAGTGAAAATAAAACTGTACAGGAGGATTTCAAATTAAGTTTTCCCGTACAGTTTCTCATATTTAATCCAGATAATTCATCCAGTTATACTTATCTTCTTTTTCGCCGTATTGAATACCAAGAATTTCTTCGTAAAGTTTTGTGCCAAGTTCGCCGGCCTTTTCATCGCTGAATTTCATTAGAGTATCGTTATATTTTAACTTACCTACTGAAGAAATAATTGCTGCTGTTCCGGTCCCGAAAATTTCCACTAAGTCACCACTATTATATTTTTCAACTACTTCATCAATACTTATGGTTCTTTCGTTTACATTGTAATTCCAATCTCTTAAAATTTGTAATACGGATTTTCTTGTAACTCCCGGGAGTATGGACCCTGTTAAATTTGGTGTTGCAACTTCATCTTTGAAATTCATAAAAATGTTCATCGTGCCTACTTCTTCAATATTTTTCTGTGTTATTGCATCTAACCAAAGTACTTGTGTATAACCTTCCTTTTTTGCTTCTCTTTGTGCTAAAAGACTTGCAGCATAATTGCCTGCAGTTTTACAATCACCGATTCCGTTTCTTACAGCACGAACATATTTATCGGTTACAAGAATTGGTACCGGTTTGAAACCTTCAGGATAATAAGGACCAACCGGACTAAGCATAATCATAAATTTGTATTGATCACCGGCTTTAACTCCAACATAAGGATCAACTGCAAACATTACAGGTCTTATATAAAGAGAATGACCCGGCTTTGTAGGAATCCAATCTTTCTCAAGTTTAATCAATTCTTTTAGTGCATTAATTGCAAACTCAATATCAAGCTCTGGCATACAAATTCTTTTTGCAGAACGATTCATTCGTTTAAAGTTTTCATCGGGTCTGAAAAGTGCAACTTTACCATTGGAATGTTTGTAAGCTTTAAGCCCTTCAAAAATTGCCTGTCCGTAATGGAAAACAAGTGCAGCAGGAGAAATACTAAAATTGCTGAACTTTTTAATTGTGGGATTATGCCAGCCTTTGGATGATTCGTAATCCATTTCAAAATAGTGAGTTGTGAAATTTTTACCAAAAACCAAATTCTCCGGCAGGTTAACTTTTTGATTTTTTTCAACGCCTAAAAAGTTAATTTTTTCCATAATTTAACCTATATTATTTTTTAAAAATTTAATAAAATATAATATATAATAATTGTATAAGAATCCAATAAAATATAATTTTATATTGTTGAATTGGAAACTATTGGTACAAGCATAACACTTTAGAATTACATTTTTTAATTTTAAGATATTTTTGAAAAATTAAAAGCTTTGTATGAACCCGATTTTTTAAGAAATTTAGTTAAGTTGCATTTATAAAACTATAAAAATATATTGACGATATTACTTTCATACATAGGAAGAAAGACTTTAAACTTTTTACAAGAGTTCGGACAAATATCTCAACTTTTCTTAAAAGTATTAAAGTTATTGCCGAAAATATTAAAAAACAGAAAGTTAATTTTATCTCAAATGGAACATATAGGAGTTGGCTCTCTTCCACTGGTAATAATTATTGCTGTATTTACCGGGGCTGTTGCTGCTTGGCAGGCAGCTTATCAATTAAAAGGTTTAGCCCCATTAAGTTTTTTGGGAACGGCAACTTCCAGAGCCATTATCACGGAGTTAGGTCCGGTTTTAACGGGAATTATTATTGCAGGCAGAGTTGGTGCATCAATTGCCGCTGAAATCGGTTCAATGAAAGTTACCGAACAAATAGATGCTTTGGAAACAATGGGTATAAGCAAAATAAGATATTTGGCTTTACCAAGATTTACAGCTTCGATTATTATGCTGCCGGTTCTTATTGTTTTTGCCGATTTTATTGCAATTATCGGAGCTTATTTAGTTTCTGATTTTTTCTTAAATGTTTCTTACGCCGTTTTCTTTGAATCCGTAAGAAAATTTTTTACAATGGGTGATTTTGTATTTGGAATATTTAAGGGAATGGTATTCGGTGGAGTAACTGCAATACTCGGCTGTCATATAGGATTTGCCACTCAAGGTGGAGCAGAAGGAGTTGGCAATTCTACAATCAGATCATTTGTAATTTCTTCTGCTGCAATTTTAATTTTGGATTATGCATTATGGTCATTGGTATTTTAGTAAAAGAGTTTATATGAAAAATAAAAGATTTTTTGACATATTATTTGGAGGAATTTTACTGCTATTAACTTTTCCTATCATGATTGTTCTGTTAATATTAATCTTTTTTGAACATAAATCTTCACCTATCTTTATTCAAGAAAGAGGATTAACATTAGAGAAAAACAGATTCAACATGTATAAGATAAGAACTATTAAAAAGGAAAATAAGGATATTAGACATACTTCTACCGAAGATATTTTTTTTAAACCTAATCTTAAAAGTGAAGTATCTAAATTTTCCAAATGGTTGAGAAAAACCGGACTTGATGAATTACCACAATTGATAAATGTTATAAAAGGTGATATGAGCTTGGTTGGTCCCCGTCCATTAATGCTTGCCGATTTAAGGGTAATGAAAGAAAACGAACCTGCTCTTTACAATAGAAGAAATAATATGAATTTAAAAACCGGGATTACAGGTTTGTGGCAGCTTTTCGGTAATAGAAAAGACGGAGCACTTGGTATGATTATTCTCGATTCTCTTTATGAAAAAAATAAAAATATTTTTTTTGATATTAAACTAATTGCATATACCTCATCATTTTTTTTACAGGCTAAAAATTCTGATTCTATTTTTTATTCTGAAACAATTGACAAAAAAGCTAAAACAGTTCTAAGCAGTTCGGCAAACCTAAAAATTTCGCTTAATATTCCTGATGGCATTGCTAAATTTATTATTGGAAAAATAGAAAGTTCCGAAGGGAAATATACAATCGAAATTCCCAATAATTGGTGGTATGTCAATAATACCTATAAATCGGAAAAGAAAAAAGGAACCAAAATCTTCCCCTTAAAAAGAAAAGATGTTTCTTGAACATAAAGGGACAATCATAAAAGAAGTTTATCCATATTTTATATTCATTTCGAGAGTAACAAAATAATCTTGTTAAATATCTAATTAGCTAATTTATACTGTAGTTAGTAGGTTTTCGATTGGTTACCGGATTATTGTTTGTAATTTGCTTTATCCGCAGAAAGCAGATTATGTTTTGTAGACTTAGTTAGAAAAAAGGAAAGCTGTTTTACATTACTTTTATTTTTGATAAAATATTTTTATAGACTTTATAAAAAATAACATTCAAAAAACCAATTGAACTTACGATTACTTCATTAATGCCGATGCTAAAACTTTCTCTTATACCGATTGCGTACGAGGTATAGTTAACAGCTAAGAAAATTACTAAAAAAATACCGAAAGAATATAAATTATCATTAAGAATTTTTTTGAAAAGACTTACAGTGTGATTTTTATAAGTATCAAATTTTGTTTGGTCAATTGTTGTTAAAACTAATTCGTTGTTCATTTTACTTCCTTTTTTCAATTTCTGATACAAATAAAGTGAAATATTTTGAGATTGTTGTGATTTACAACACGCAAATAACAAAAAAAGAAATAAAATAACAAGAAAATAATTTCTGAAAAGTAAATTTTATTGTTTTTGTGTCTCGTTATTAGAAAATGCGTAAAAGAATGCAAAATTATCAAAATAACTTTGTTGTAAATTATAAAAATATTATTTTTAGATCTGTTAAATAACCCTTTAAAGATATCCGGAGAGATAAGCAAGGAATGAAAGAAATTTATAAATATTACAGAAGGAGACCTCTGCGACATTGATTTGTCAAGGAGGATTTTTTTTATATGAATATAAAAGCAAAAATAATTGACGATATTGGGCTAAATAGAACTATTACTAGACTAGCTCATGAAATTCTGGAAAAAAACAAAGGAAGCGAAAATATTATTTTAATCGGTATGAGAACAAGAGGTGAATTTCTTGCCAAAAGAATTCAATCCAAAATTGAGAAAATTGATGGCATGGAACCCACACTCGGAATTCTCGATGCAACTTTATACAGAGATGATTTCAGAACCCGCTTAAAACAACCGGAAGTTTCTGTTACTGATATAACATTCGATATAACGGAAAAGGATATAATTTTAATTGATGATGTGCTTTATACCGGAAGAACAACAAGAGCAGCATTAGATGCAATTATGGACTTGGGAAGACCCGGTTCAATTCAATTTTGCGCCTTAGTAGATAGAGGACACAGAGAAATGCCAATTAAGGCAGATTTTATTGGGAAAAATATTCCAACTTCTCTTAACGAAGAAGTTAAAGTTAAAATGCTGGAAATTGATGACGAAGATGCTGTTTATTTAATAGAATCGCCAAACTAAATTTTACGAGGGAAAATGGCTTTAAGTATTAAACATTTATTAGGTTTGCAGAATGTATCGAAAAATGATATTCAATTAATTTTAGATACTGCTGTAACTTTTAGAGAAGTTTTAGAACGTCCTATTAAAAAAGTACCTACTTTGAAAGGAACAACAATTCTTAACTTATTCTATGAAAACTCAACACGTACAAGACTATCATTCGAACTTGCCGAAAAGAGGCTATCTGCTGATACACTTAACTTTACAACTTCCAATAGCAGCACTAAAAAAGGAGAAACGTTCAAAGATACGGTAAGAAATATTGAAGCAATGAAGATTGATATGATTGTTGTAAGGCACCAATCTGCGGGTGTGCCGCTTTATCTTACCCAAATAAGTGATGCTTCGATAATCAATGCAGGAGACGGTCAGCATGAACATCCTACACAAGCATTATTGGATATGTATTCCATCAGGGAAAAGTTTGGAAAGTTAGACGGTGTAAAAGTTTGTATAGTTGGAGATATTGCCCACAGCAGAGTTGCTTTATCAAATATTTACGGCTTGCAAACTATGGGAACCGAAGTATCAATCTGTGCTCCTCCAACTATGTTGCCAAAAAATATTGAGCAGTTCGGAGTTAAAATATATCATGATATAAACAAAGCTACGGCAGAAAATGATGTGCTGAATATTTTAAGAATCCAATTGGAAAGAGATGCGGGAACAACAATTCCTTCTTTACGCGAATATCATAATTATTTTGGTGTTAACAGTGACGTAATTGAAGGAAATAATAAGGATATTTTAATTCTGCATCCAGGACCAATTAACAGAGGTGTGGAAATATCTTCTGAAGTTGCAGACGGACCTTATCAAATAATTTTAGATCAAGTAACAAACGGTTTGGCTGTTAGAATGGCTGTGCTTTATTTACTGGGAACAAATAAATAATTAAACGGGAAAATTATGAAATTAGTATTAAAAAATGTGAGAGTAATAAATCCGATACAAAATATAGATGAAAAAAAAGATATTTTAATTGAAAACGGAATAATTTCGAAAGTTGGTGAATTAACACAAGAGGACCTTGATAACTGTAAAATTTTAGAACTTGAAGGAAAAATTTGCTCTCCGGGACTTTTCGATATGCACGTTCATTTAAGAGAACCCGGCAGAGAATACACTGAAACTATTAAAACCGGTTCAAACTCTGCTGCGGCAGGTGGTTTTACTGCTGTTGCCTGTATGCCTAATACAACTCCCACAATTGATTCGGCAGAAGTAGTAAACTTTATAAAAAATAAAGCTGCTGATCACCTTGTTGATGTGCATCCGATTGGTGCAGTAAGTAAAGAACGAAAAGGTGAATATTTAGCTCCCATGGCAGAGCTTGTTGAAGCCGGAGCCGTTGGATTTTCGGATGATGGCGTTGCTGTTAAAACTGCAGCACTCGTAAGAAAGGCTCTTGAATACTTAAAAATGTATGATTTACCATTAATTGAACATTGCGAAGATGAATCGCTTGCAGGCGGTGCAATGAATGAGGGAACTGTTTCTACAACTCTCGGACTTCCTTCAATTCCTACAATTGCCGAAGATTTAACTGTTATGCGGGATATTTCCGTTGCAGAATATGTTGATGGAAAAGTTCACATTGCTCACATCAGTTCTAAAAAAGCTGTGGAATTAGTACGAGAAGCTAAAGCAAAAGGAATTAAAATAACTGCAGAAGTAACGCCTCATCATTTTTGTTTGACTGATAATGAACTTACAAGTTATAATACAAACTACAAAATGAATCCGCCTTTAAGAACAGAAGAAGATGTTCGGGCAATGATTGAAGGATTAAAAGACGGAACAATAGATTGTATTGCAAGCGATCATGCACCACATGCCTCCGAAGAAAAAGAAGCTGAATTTATTTATGCTCCAAATGGAATTCTTGGTCTTGAAACCCAACTCGGATTGGCATTAACTGAGCTTTATCATAAAAATCATTTAACACTTTCACAAATTGTTGAAAAACTTGCAATAAATCCAAGAAAAATTTTGAATATTCCCGTTCCGTTAATTAAAGAAGGAGAAAAAGCTAATTTAACAATTTTTGATCCCGATGAAATTTGGACAGTTGATGTTAAAAAATTTCATTCAAAATCTAAAAATACTCCCTTCGATAAAAGATTAATTACAGGAAAACCAATTGCAGTAATCAATAATAAAAAAATGTATAAAGATGAAAAGTTTACTGATTTAGTATAAATTAGTCGGAACTGCCCGGATTCCGGAGTAATATTTTTACAGTTTATTCATTTTATATAGCTCAGTATTATTCCTATTCCGGAATTTTGGCAGATTTACTTTTCTTAACTCTTTTTAAAAAAGACTACTGTATAAAAAACTACTCAAAAAATTATAAAAGAAAACACATTTTCCTTTATTCTCGTTAAATCTTTCCAAAATCAAAGAAATTTTATAAAAATTTTTGGCATTCTTTATGATTTATTAAGTTCAAATGATTCGGAGGATAAAATGAAAATTAAAAAAATAATTCATGGAATACTTTTATTAGTAGCAATAATATTTTTATTTACATATTGTGATTACCATGTTAATGATGATTATTATGATAATACACCGCCTGATCCTCCCAAAAATGTAAGAACCTATATGGGTGATGGCAAAATTGAAATTGAGTGGGATTCCAACAGAGAAAGAGATCTTGCAGGTTATAATGTTTATTATAGTACAAGTTATTGGGGAACTTACAAACTCATAGGAAATACTTCAGGAACATATTTTGTTGATAGTGAGGCAAAAAATGGTGAACTTTATTACTACGGCGTTGCAGCTTATGATTATGATGGAAACGAAAGTGAATTAAGTTATGATAAAGTATTCGGTATTGCCAGACCGGAAGGATTAAATCAAACTATTTTTGATTACTTAAAATTTCCAAATACTTCCGGTTATGATTTTAGTAATTATGCTGTAGTATCTTATAATGCAAATACCGAAACTGAATCTGCAGATATTTTCTTTGAAAATTACGAAGGCAATTTTTTTCTGAATGTTTGGGAAGATTCCGATATACAAGATATGGGAGCAACAAATTCAATTTTAGATATTCCCGAAGCTCCTACTTCAGGTTGGGTTCAATTAAAACCTGATGAAAATATTAAGTATGTCGAGTTAATCGAAGGACATACTTATGTAATTTGGACTCACGATAATCATTTTGCAAAAGTTCGCGTTAATTATATTTCAAATGAAAGAATAAAATTTGATTGGGCTTATCAATTAGTAAAAGGAGAAACATTGCTGAAGACAAATAGAACTTCCAGAAATTTCGCAAATACTGAAAGAACAGTAAGAAAGAAGAAATAAATAAGTACATAATTTCAAATCATAAGAAGCCCCGATTTTTTCAAAAAAGGAATCGGGGTTTTTATTTTGCTAACACAAATAATTACAAATTCTAAGACTATTTTATTTTGTATTTTAAAGTTTATTATAACTACAAATAATTTATATTTATGAGCAAATTAGAAAAAGGCTTAATTCAAGTTTACACCGGAAACGGTAAAGGAAAATCTACTGCTGCAATCGGGCAGGCAATCCGTTCAGCAGGATTTGGATTAAAAGTTTATATATTACAATTTATGAAAGATTTTCCTTACAATGAATTAAACATTTTGGAAAAATTAAAAGACTCAATAACAATTAAAAAAATCGGGAAGGACGATTGGGTTTTCCGCAAAGAGAAGCCGCCTGTAAATGAAATCAAAGAAGCTGAAGACGCACTAAACGAAGCACACAAAGAAATGTTAAGTGGAAATTATGATGTAATAATTCTCGATGAAGTGCTTGTTGCCATTTACTTTGGATTGTTAACAGAAAAAAACGTTTTGGAATTTATAGAAAACAAACCGAATAATGTTGAATTGATTTTAACAGGAAGATATTGTCCAAAAAAAATAATTGCAAAAGCTGATCTTGTTACAGAAATGAAAGAGATTAAGCATTACTATCAAAAGGGAACGACTTCGAGACAAGGAATTGATTGTTAAAATGAAAAAAAATACTACATTGTAGTTTACAAAAACAGAGCAGTTTAATTGTTAATCCTCGAGAGCCTAAGATTTCTATAAAATAAAAAAGGCGAATTATAAATTCGCCTTTCCGTTTAGTTGGCAATGTTTTTAACCAATCAAAATTATTTCTCTTTGCGGTTCGGATAAATATTCACAACCGTCTTCGGTAACCCAAATTATTTCTTCCATTGTGGCAATACCGTAACCTTTAATTGTAAGTCTCGGTTCAATTGTAAAAACATTGCCTTTTTCAATTTTCATATAAGGAAGATTTCCGTAACGTTCCCATTTAGGTCCGAGTAATGCACCGCCATCGTGAGCAACACGTCCAACTTGATGTCCGAGTCCGTGTGGAAATTCCTCATAACCGTTTTCTACGATGTAATTTCGGGCAACATTATCAATTTCCCAACCATGTTTCCCCGGTTTAATTGCATCGGAAGACATTTTTATAGAATCTCTAATTATATTGAAACCTTTAATCACTTCAGCCGGAGCTTCCGTTTCGCCATCTTTTAGAACGTACCAAGTCCTTTGTAAATCGGAGCAATAACCATTTAAGTTAATTCCAAAATCCATATTTATTACATGACCTTTTTCAATTTTTTTATCAGTAGGTCCCGAGTGAGCTCCTGCGGTATCAGGTCCCGTAAAAACTGCGGGGCAATGTTCCTCGTCCCATGCAAAACCAAATCCTTTTTCTTTAACTTTGTTTCTTACAAAGTTTGCAACATCTTTTTCAGACTTACCAACTTCAATAAAATCAGTAACTTCATCAAAAATTATTAATGTTTCTCTAATAGCTTCTTTAATTATATCTACTTCTTGTTGATTCTTTCTACCTCTTAATGCAGCAACAATATCCTCGGATGAAACAAATCGTTCGGTATAAGGTGTATCTTTTAATAAATCGATTAGCTCAAGATAAACACCGTGTGTTAAACCATCTGCAAGACTTGAATTTCTCGAATAGTTTAATGCAATTTTATTAGGATTATATTTATTTAGAACTTTAATTAAATCTTCTTTAACTGATTTTAAGTAAGAAATAATTGTTGAGAAAGTTCCCACGGTTTTCATATTTGCTTCTTCGAGCGAACCTACAATTGCAATAGTTTCGCCTTCTTTTGTAATTATAAAAGCTGAGTGCCATGTTGCACCTGTGCCCACAACCATATCCATCATCGGGTCTTTTATATTTCCGGTTTCTCTTACAAATGTCATCCACATATCAATATTTTTTTCTTTCAAAATTTCAGCGGCTTGCTTTTGTTTTTCCAATATCATTTTATCAGGCATTTTTAACTCCATTTTATTTTTATGATTCAATCTTTAAATCTATATTAATAATTTTTCTGTACAAAATTCAATTTTATTTTCAAATATTTTTTAACAATTTTGGATTTGCACTTACTTTAAGTGTTCTGTTGCAAGTGAAAGTAAAAGAGGCTTTTTTTTGTACTTAATCCTAAAACTGTAAATAGGAAATAATCAAAATATACTCTTTAAAAATGCAAAAAATATTAAATTAAATTTGTATTTTATATATAAGTCTTTTAACTAAATAAGGAGTTTATATATGATTTCCAAAATTAAATTTTTAGTTTTAATTCTAGCAACTGCTTTATTAGTTTCTTGCGGAGGTAAGGAAAAATCTGACGTAAAACCGGCATCTTCTGTTAAGGAATATCATCTAACAGCCAACGATCAAATGAAATTCAATTTGAATGCAATGGTCGCCGAAGCGGGACAAAAAGTTAAAATTGTATTCGAGAATATCGGTAAAATGCCAAAAGAAACTATGGGACACAATTTTGTTCTTTTAAAGCCTGATGTTGATGTTGCTGCTTTTGCTGCTGAAGCAGTTAACTCAAAGGATAACGAGTATATTCCTGCAAATAGTAACGATATTATCTTTCATTCTAAATTGTTGGGACCCGGAGAAAAAGTTATCTTAGAATTTAACGCTCCCCAAAAAGGAACCTATAAATTTATATGCAGTTTTCCCGGACATTATATTACTATGCAGGGAAATTTTGTAGTTAAATAAAATATTTTGGCTGTCTTGTTTTATCTTATCTGCAAGACAGCTCTTCTACAATAATGAATGATATCTTATACGGGTTATTACTCTTTTGTGTTGGAACTTTAACCGGATTCATAAATGTTATGGCAGGCGGCGGTTCTACAATTACACTTCCTATACTTATTTTCCTCGGTCTTGATTCTTCAATTGCAAATGGAACAAACAGAATTGGTTTGCTTTCACAAAATATAGCAGGTATTTTATCTTTCCGAAGAGAAAAAGTAAGTCAAACCAGATTAAGTCTTAAATTAGGACTTTTAACACTACCAGGTGCTATAATCGGGGCATTTTATGCAACAAAAATCAGCGATGCTCTCTTCCAAAAAATACTTGGTGTAGTTATGATAAGTATTGTTGTAACTATGTTAATTCCTAATTCTAAGAAATACGTTGAAGAAAAAATTATTGGTAAACTCCCTTGGCTTATTTATCCGGTTATGATTTCCCTGGGGTTTTATGGCGGTTTTATTCAGGTCGGAATCGGTTTTTTGATAATGATTTCTTTACACAACATTCTTAAAATGAAATTGCTTTATGTAAACTATCATAAAGTTTTTATAGTTATGCTCTATACAATTCCTGCACTAATAATTTTTATTTTTACTGGAAATGTAAATTGGTTTTACGGAATAAGTCTTGCTGCAGGAACGTGGCTTGGAGCTTGGTTCTCGGCAAAAGTTGCAGTTAAAAAAGGAGAAGGAATTATCAAAGGATTTCTGATTGTTGCAATAATCATTATGTCTGTAAAACTTCTAGGTGTTTTTTAGGTTATGGATAATAAAAATCATTGGTACGATGGCATTTTTTACGATAAATTAATAGCTCCTAATCAAGATAAAATTTTTGAAAAGATAAAAAGCTTAATTCCTAAAGATAGTTCACTCCTTGATGTTGGTTGTGGAACTGGAAGACTTGCTTTTAAGTTTTCAGAGCATTGCAGTAAAATAGTCGGAATTGATCTTTCGTTAAAAAATATTTCAATTGCCCAAGAAAATTGCAACGCAAACTACAACAACATTGAATTTATACACGGCGATGCCATAAAGATTACAAAAAATTTTAAACAGAAATTTGATTATGCAGTGTTAACATATGTCATTCACGAAATGCCTGAAAAAGCTAGAATAAGTCTGCTTGAACAACTTAAAATCCTTGCAAATAATATAATTATTGGAGATTACCTTACTCCCACACCCAGAAGTATAATGGGCGGATTAAATGTAGCAGTAGAATTTCTTGCCGGAAAAGATCATTATAGTAACTTTAAGAGTTATGTTAAAAATGGTGGAATTGACTACTTAGCAGAAAAAGCAAATCTGAATAAAATTAAAGAAATTAAGAACGAACCAAGTACAGCACAGATTCTTGTTTTAAAGTAGAGATTATTTAACCCGAAAAATTTATCAAAGTATTTAGAAAATCGGGGGAAACGAATACTTTTTGGCAATTAGAACTTGGAGAAAGAATTGAGATAACTTAGCTGCTTTTTTTAAGTATACTCAAGAAATAGGAACTATTATTTACACTACTAATGCTATTGAAGCTGTGTATCGTCAGTTCAGAAAAGTAACAAAAAATCGTTCTCTTTTTCCTAATGACGATGCTCTTAAAAAAATGTTATTTTTTAGCTTACAGAGATTTATCTAAAAAAAGGACTAAGCCTTTAGAAATTGGGCTTTTGTTTTATCCAATTTTTATAATTTCTTTTGGGTTAAGTAAATTCTTAATTTTGAATTGAATACGTTCTAACTCAACAAGGAAATCTTCTTTTACATTTTCAAATTTATATTTAACTTCTTCAAACATTTCTTTATAGTAATTTATTCCCTCACTCATATTATTATAATAAAGATTTAATTCTTTTATAAATAGATTTGGTCGGTCGCTTCTTTTAATAATATTAATTTTATCATAAATATGATCAACCATATCTTTGAGAGAAACTATTTCAGAAAAGTAGGCTAAATTTGGTCCCGGACAAACGGAAACGCCATTACTTTTAGTTTTATTGTCTACTCCATCAATATGATTTACTGAATTTCCTAAGCCAACACACAAACACTCTTTTTCTATAATTTCTTTTCTTTTAATATTATAATTTTCTAAATCTAAATTAGCTTCTTCAAGTTCTTTAAGTTTGATGTTTTGGAATTTTTTCGAAGCAGTACAAATTGGTCTATCAGTATATTCTTGACTAAATGTTAAAAACCTTTTAGGACAAGAACTTCCCGGAGTTCCATCTGCATCTAATTTTAATTTCTCAATTTCCTGAGTATTACCTTTTACAGCATTAAATCGAACACCTAACGGAGAAATTCTACTTAAATACAGATCATCTTCTTTAGCATTGCATAATAACTCAATAGTTTCATCATCAAGATTAGTTGCTTCTGGAACTAATAAAAATGGTGTTCCCCATCCAACTAAATCAATATTATAATAATCCATTAAAAATTTATGTTCTGCGGCAGTTCCAACACCTCCCTGAGTAGTAATAAGTTGTTTTAGAGTAATTTGAGGAATAGGGCGATTTTTTCTTTTTAGAGCATCTAAATAAGTTTGATAAACTGTCTCAATTAATTTGGTGCGATTTTTCTTAAATTCTTCTAATAT
>PDWI01003759.1_pt1 | contig 21094 bp, 20 predicted proteins | sample 1430891 | NCBI WGS metagenome assembly PDWI01 (sample SAMN01162508, study PRJNA174530) | Oral metagenome, whole genome shotgun sequencing project. | biome: Marine environment; feature: Marine mammal; material: Swab sample of the gingival sulcus; isolation source: swab sample of gingival sulcus... | reverse complement strand
AATGCTCGACATTACTTGTAGTGCCTTGCGCTTTACGCCTTGACAGGAAAACATTCTGCACACCGACAAAAAACAATATCTCGTGACTACACTACCTAGGGCTGAAATAGATGAGCAGTTACTATATCATTGCTTTTATAAAAATAACACATGGTAAATTAAGTAAGAAGCAACAATTAAAATGACTTGAATTTTTCGTAATTCAAGTCACTGCCCGTTCAGCTGCTGATATGATAGGTACCCAAGCTAATTCAGCCATTTTGTTTTAATCATAAAATAGGTCATTAACTACTATTTGCTTTTGGATGCTGATGAACTATTTGAAGGTGAGGTGGAGTTAGACGAAAGTTATTTTGCCAAAATCAGAAAAAGGCAAGCAAGGGCGTGGAGCAGGCGGTAAAATAGCTGTTTTTGGTATTTTAAATACACAATAGAAAGATTTATTACAGTGGTTGTAAAAGACACCCAAAAAAAACACTTTATTACCTGTTATTAAAAAGAAAATAAAGCCTGATAGTTTTGTTTACACCGATAGTTACTGCAGTTATAATGTACCTGATGTGAGTGAGTTCAAGCATTTTCGTATTAATTAATTCTGACAAACTTGCAATTTGTTAGGGGTTTAAGTCGAATTAATGGTATTGAGAATTTTGGGCCAAAATTTAAACGAATTTTGAGAAAATATAACGGTATTAATCAGAAAAATTTTCACTCATTTTTAAAAGAACGTGAGTTTAGGTTTAATGGTAGGATATCATCAGACTGACCTAAAATATTGGGAAGATGGTGTCAAATTCAGGGCTAATTCACTTCAGCCCAAAAAATATGAAGATAGCAATACATAAAAGAGAAGGCAGTTTTTCAGACAGATGGATTACTTATTGTCAAGAAAACGGCATAGACCACATTGAAGTAAATTGTCACTTGGATACAGTTTTAGAGTTATTGATAGCTGAAAAAGTCACCCATTTGATGTGGCACATTAACCATGCTGATGATACGGATATACAAATTTTTCCTTATGTGATGAATGCTGCTGATGCTATGGGAATTAAAACATTTCCTAATTTTAACGCGCGTTGGCATTTTGATGATAAAATTGCGCAACTGTATTTTTTAACGTCGTTTAATCAACCTCTGGTACCGAGTTATGTGCTTTTTGATAAGCAAGAGGCGTTGAAAAAAATGAAGAGTATTAAATACCCCATTGTTGCCAAATTAAAACGGGGCGCAGGCGGCAGTAATGTAAGACTAATCCATGATTACCATGAGGCCAGTAGTTATGTTGAGAAAATGTTTAGTACCGGTATTTCTCCACATTCTGTCGCATTGGGTAATTTGAAATACAAGATAGGTGTTGCCAAAGAAATTAGATCTCCAGTACTATTGTTAAGAAAAGTTTTAGGGTATTTTTATAAATCGATTTTTCAGCAAAAATCGTTAGGAAATGAAAAAGGGTATTTTTATTACCAAAAATTTTTACCAAACAATCATTATGATACCCGTATTATTGTCGTAGGGGATAAGGCTGTTGGCATTGTTCGTCTAAATCGTAAAAATGATTTTAGGGCTTCGGGTAGCGGTCGGATGGTCTATGATGTGAATAAGATTGATACGGCAATGGTTGATATAGCCTTTAAACTGAAGGATAAGAGTCATTACGATTGCTTGGCATTTGATTTTGTTTATGATGAAAAGAAACAACCTAAAATTATTGAAATATGTTTTGGCTTTTGCATGTCATCGCATGGTAAGTGTGGAGGGTATTGGGATAGTAAATTAAATTTTCACAAAGAAAAACTTAATTTACAATATGAAATGATGAGACACTTTTGCAAAGAGTAATTACAGGAGTAAGATAGATGATGTTTTTAGTGACTAAAACAAGATAGTGTCCGGCCGGTATTTTAGATGCTAAAATGTGTGTCAATGTTATGTATGGAATGGTAGTGTTCAAAAATGATATTTTTACGAAAGAATGGCTTGGTAAATTTTTTCTTGTTTGCTGAGTGTTAAGGATTTGTATGGGTCTTTTAAAATACATATCTTCCCTGAATTTTTGGTTTGTTTTTTGGCTTACTTTGGATTCTATTTATTTCTACAATATGGGTTTATCAGTATTCCCTATATTGGCAGTTTTGTCGTCCATGTTTTTACTGTTAATTAATTATAATGAAGTGATTTATTTATTAAACAAGCATGGGAAAAAAGTTATTTATTTCTTATTGTTTTTTATCATACACTCGTTATTTGTGGCTTTATTTAATAGTGAGTACCTATATCCCAAAAGAGTCTTGTTTCTAATCACTATTATACCCGTTTGTATTTACTCTGCTTATTTACTGATTAATAAAAAGGAACAATTATTGGAAATATTAAAGTTAGTTTTGACAATTCATCTTTTTTTTATGTTTTTTCAACTTTGTTTTTATTTAGTGACAGGAGAGTTTATTGATTTTTTAGAATCATTGACAGGTGAGCAACAAAGAGCCTTGGGTGGAAGTTATTACATAGACAGCTTAGGGGGATTAAGATTAGCACGTGTCACGGGCTTGTATGTTGAGCCGGGTACCTATTCTACCTTTACCATGGTGTTATATGCTTTTTATAAGAGTCTGGAAGTGGATTTATATAGAGATATTTCTAAGATAAATTGGTTTGATATTGCGATACTTTCTTCCTGTGTTTTAACTTTTTCAACATATGGTTTTATTTTTGTTGGTATATTTATGATTTTTTCCTTTTTTAAGTTAAATTATAAGGGAAAAGTTGTGTTGTTATTATCGTCTATCCCTGTCATTTATTTCGTTGTAGTTAATTATTTATTAATAAGATTTTCGGTCAGTCATTTAGATTCCTCAGGTGTAGGTTTTAGGGAGCAGGGTGTTACGATTTTTATGGATTACCTGCAAAATAGCCCGTTCAATTTACTTTTAGGATCTTCTTATTTGGTTAATTTTTCTCATTTGGTTGGAGTGTATGATCGCTTTCCGTTTAACGATGTTGGTTTTGCGTTTAATTTTATCGTTCATCTTGGTATTTTGGGAAGTTTATTTGTGCTTTCTATGGTTTTACCGTTGAAAAAAAATAAATGGATTTTAGTAATAATCATCTTGTTATCTAAGCTGGATATAACAACGATGCTGTTATGGTTTGTTTTTCCTTACATATTTGTTGATAATAGCGATGAACTGTGCGAAGAATAAAGTTTTTTTTCTTATCTCTGATCAACTGGGAGGGGCAGAACAATTGTTCTTTCAGTTAGTTAAAAATGATCCGGCTAGTAGTCAGGTCTGTTTTTTTAAGTCTAAAAGTAATGCGGTTTGGGATAGGGAAGGCGTTGCAGTACACTATTGCGACGGTAACATTGTGAAATTTATCCGATTTTGTTTGAGTAAGAAGTTTGATGTGATATTCTCTACCCATTTAATGCTCAATGCTTTTTTGGGATTTTTAAGATGGCTGGGCGTTTTGAAGACGGGAAAATTAGTTTGTAGAGAGTCCACTTCGGTATTTGGCAGGTATCGTGGAGTTAAACTGGTAAAATACGAAATGGCTTACCGGTTAGGTTATAAAAAAATCGATTTACTCATTACACAATCGGACTTAATGAAAGACACTTTGCTACAAAATGTTCCTTATTTGTTGAAGAGAACAAAAGTCGTAACTATCCCTAATTTATTTGTTTTACCGGACGAGCAGCTACTGAAGGAAGATATTCAACTAGAAGAAAATGCTATAATAGGCGCAGGGCGATTAATTCCCGAAAAGGGCTTTGATATTCTTATAGCGGCTTTTGCTGGTATTGTAAAAAAGTATCCTAAAATGAACTTGGTTATCTTAGGTGAGGGGAGCGAAAGACAAAAATTAGAAGATCTGATTCAGCAATTAAGGTTATCCGACAGCGTACATTTGTTGGGTTTTGTAAATAATGTTTACCCTTATTTCAGAAAGGCAAAGGCTTGTGTCGTTTCTTCGAGAAAAGAAGGTTTTCCCAATGTGTTATTACAAATGATGTCGCAAAATGATAGAGTATTATCTACGCTGTGTGCAGGAGGAATAGACAAAATACAAGGTGTGGAAACCTGTTTGCCAAACTGTGTAGAAGACTTGCATAAGACGTTGAAAAAGACCATAAGCAAATCAATAACGAATGAGCGGATTTTATTTGATAAGGAATTACAAAGTAGAAGTATTGAGGTTTATGTGAATTTAATCGGTAAAAACTTAGGTGAAATATGAAGGTTAAATATTTAGTCAGGCTGGATGATGCTTGTCCTACCATGGATTGGGAAAAATGGCGAAGATTTGAAGCAATTCTTGATAAGGAAAAAATAACGCCTTTAGTTGGTGTTATCCCCAATAATCAGGATGAAATGCAGATGAAAAATGCAGCTGAGCCTGAATTTTGGCAGGTGGTGAAGGATTGGGGAAATAAGTCTTGGGCGGTAGCCCTGCATGGTAATCATCATATTACTGTAAATTGGGGAAAAATAGAGGTCTGAATTCCATTAATCCGTTTTCAGAATTTGTGGGGAAGCCTCTTAAGGGGCAAAAAAGAATCATAAAAGAGGCACGGAAAACTTTTTTGTTTAACGGGATTAAACCCGAGTATTTCTTTGCGCCGGGGCATTCTTTTGACGAAAATACACTGACAGCGGTAAAAGGAGAAACAGGTATCCGTACGTATTAGTGATATGATTGCCGGTAAGCCGTATTGGGATAAAGGTTTTGTTTTATACCTTGTCAAATAGGGAGTTTCAGGAAGATGCCTTTGCCAGGTACTTATACCGCTTGTTTTCACCCCAATGAAATGCGTGATAGTGTGTTTGAAAAACTAGAAAGGTTTATCAATGACAATAGAGAAAGTTTTATGAATTTTGGCGACTTAAACTTGGATAATTTGTCCTCTTTATCATGTTATGACAAGTTGTTAAGAAAAATGTATTTCACTATGTGTTATATTCGTAGGCTGTTCAGATAAATGAAAACTAGCAAACTGATACGTATTACGACGGTACCACAATCTTTAAAGACGCTCTTAAAAGGACAATCTCGTTTTATGTCTGAGCAGGGTTTTGAAGTGATCGGTGTATCATCATCGGGGGAAGAGTTACAAGAGGTTGCTACCAATGAAGGTATACGAGTCAAAGCAATAGAGCTCTCTCGTCAAATTACGCCACTTCGAGATTTGCAGTCATTGTGGAAAATGTATTGGTTTTTTAAAAAAGAAAGACCACAAATAGTACATACACACACACCAAAAGCAGGAACAGTGGGGATGCTGGCGGCAAAATTGGCTGGTGTGCCGCACCGGTTGCATACTATTGCCGGTTTGCCTCTTATGGAAACAACAGGGTTAAAACGAAAGATTTTGGACTATGTGGAAAAACTGACCTATGCTTGTGCTACTAAAGTATATCCCAACTCGAAAGGGTTGTATGATTTTATTGTGCAACAAAATTTTACTACGGAAAATAAGCTAAAAATTATTGCCAATGGTTCATCTAACGGCGTTGATACGGAATATTTTCATCCACAGCAAATAGCTGAACAGGAAAAAATCCACTTAAAAAAAGCACTCAATATTGGTGAGGATGATTTTATTTTTATCTTTGTCGGCAGATTGGTGGGTGATAAAGGAATCAATGAATTGGTATCTGCTTTTAAGCGAGTAAAAGAAAAGACCAGTAGGCAAGTAAAACTATTATTGGTTGGAAGAGAGGAAAGAGAATTAGATCCATTAGATGTGACAACAACAGAATTAGTTGACAAAGAGACGGATATTTTAGCAGTGGGGTATCAAAGTGACGTACGCCCCTATTTTGCTGTTGCTGATTGTTTGGCTTTTCCGAGTTATCGGGAAGGTTTTCCGAATGTCGTCATGCAAGCCGGTGCAATGGGATTGCCATGTATCGTCTCTAATATTAACGGCTGTAATGAAATTGTTGAAGAAGGCAAAAATGGTTTGATTATTGGCGTCAAAAATACAATAGAATTGGAGCAATCAATGCTTAATATTCTAAGTGATGAGGATTTATATAGCAAACTAAAAGCAAATAGTCGAAAGATGATTATCAGTCGCTATCAACAAAATGTTGTGTGGGTTGCTTTACTGGAAGAATATCATCGGCTATTGGGTAAGGTTGTGTAAGGACTCGTAGCTTTTGGTATTTGAGAGTAAGCTTATTGAACTACTTGATGTTAAAGAGGCTAAGAAAATCTGGCAGTTTATTTGCTCCCTATGCAGGAGTGCGAGTAGCGGAATCTGGGAAGTTTATCTCCCTGATGCTGTATAGGTTCGTAACAGTACAGGTAACGGTAATGCTTAGTATCAAATTTAAGCCGCTTGTTCAAAAGTTGGGCTACGGTTCTGTGTGTAGAGGTTTTTGATGATAAAATATATTTTCGATAGATTAGCATCATTTTTTGGGTTATTATTTTTACTCCCGTTTTTGTTGATAGTTTGGGTAGTCATTCGAATTAAGATGCCCGATGGCTCACCACTGTTTAAGCAGGAAAGAGTGGGTAAAAATGGTAAATTATTTGTAATGATTAAGTTTAGAACCATGGCAGCTTCTCATTCGGGAGATTCTGTGTCTGTTGCCGGGGAAGAACGTATTACGCCGCTGGGAGCATTTTTAAGAAAGTACAGTATTGATGAACTACCTGAGTTATGGAATGTTTTAGTGGGCGATATGAGTTTTGTTGGTCCTCGTCCTGACGTACCGGGTTATGCAGATAAATTACAAGGTGAAGCGCGAAAAATATTAGCACTTCGACCTGGCATTACCGGTCCTGCCACTTTAAAGTATGTTAATGAAGGGGAAATTTTGGCCAATGTAGAGAATCCCAAACAGTACAACGATGAAGTTATCTATCCGGACAAAGTGCGGATCAATTTGGATTACTACTATAACCACTCATTTATGGGTGATGTGAAGATAATTTTTAGAACGATTTTTAGGTAGATGATGAAAATACAGGGTAAGGATATAGCATGGAGGAAGTATAAAAGATTTCTAATCCCCGTTTTACCACCGCATATAGACATTGAGTTAACAAAAGACGAAGCAAGAGTCTTATTACGAAAGTATCGTGCATTGTTTTTGCGTTATGTCAGTGATTGGTCTGTGGATTGTCATACAAAACAGGGGGGATTTTATTATGTGATAAAAGACGGCTTTCTTGGACTAGATGAGTTAAGTGCAAAGACGAGAAGAAAGGTTAGGCGCGGAAATAAAAATTGTCTGGTTAAGAAGGTAGATGTAGCAGAAATAATCAAACATGGATACGAAGTCTATGTCAGGGCTTTTGCCAGATACAAAGGAGTAACACCTGTCTCAAAAGCTGTTTTTATTGAGAGGTACAAAAACAGGGGTGACAGGGATTTTTTTGTTGTTTATAACCGCGATAACAAGATGATTGCTTATTCAGAAAATATTATTTCTTGTAATGTGGCAGAATACTACCTGATGAGGCTTGATCCGGACTATTTAAGATTATACATAAGCTATGCACTGATCTATGAAATGAATCGATACTACTTGGCGGAAAGGGGTATGAAGTATGTCAATGCCGGGTCGGTAAGCGTTTTACACGATACGAATATACAAGAATTTTTAATCTCAAAGTTTAAATTTAAAAAGGCGTATGTTAAATTACACATTGTGTATAACCCATTGGTTGGTTTGATGATAAAGCTTTTATTCCCATTGAGAAGGTTTTTATATCATTGTCAGTATTCATACATTAAAAAAATATGTGCTGTTTTAAAATACGAGGAAATGCGATGGAAAGAGTAGATAGGTATAAAAAGCAAGAGTATTAATATTTGAATATCGAAGCGTGTGGACAATTCTGTTACAATGGCGAAAAAGGATTTTTTAAAAAATTAGAAGGATGAGAAATAATGGGGGTTAAGAAAATAAACTTGGGGGCTGGGTTCTGCTTGCCAGAAGTCAGTCAATAACTACAAATAAATTTTTAAAGATGTACAACAATTATATTAAAAGAATACTCGATTTTATCTTATCCCTTACGGGATTTGTTATATTGTTGCCTATATTTTTGCTGATAACAATATCTTTGGCGATTGTTAATCGTGGTCAGCCGTTTTGCTTTCAGGTACGGCCGGAAAAAAATGAAAAACTGTTTAAAATTATCAAGTTCAAAACGATGAATGATAAAAAGGACAGACAGGGTAATTTGTTGCCAGATGCAGAACATTTAACTAAAATCGGTACTTTTGTAAGAGAAACTTCGTTAGATAAAACTCCCCAGTTACTGAATGTAATAAAAGGTGATATGAGTTTAATAGGTCCTCGGCCGCTGTTATCCAAATATCTTCCTCTATATAACGAAGAACAAAAAAAATACCATAATGTACGATCGGGAATAACAGGTTGGACCCAAGTAAATGGTAGAAACGCAGTTTCTTGGCAACAAAAATTTGAAGACGATGTTTGGTATGTTAAAAACGTCAGTTTTATCTTAGACGTAAGAATTTTATTTTTAATGATAAAAAAGTTCTTCTTTCAGAAGGAATCTCACAAGATGGGGAAGCAACAATGGAAAGAAAATGCATAATATTTTAATAACATCAGCGGGGAGAAGAGTTTCGTTAGTTAAGGCTTTTCAAAAAGAATTAAAGGTGCTGAAAAATAAGGCCAAAGTGTTTTGTACGGATATGCGGCCACATTTGTCGTCAGCCTGTATTGTGGCGGACGGAAGTTTCTCCGTTCCCCGTGTGACAGCTAAAAATTATATAAATGAATTATTCGATATTTGTATGGGTAATGAAATAAGAGTAGTTATTCCTACAATTGATACGGAACTAAAAATTTTAGCGGCAAATAAACGTAAATTTTCGGAAAATAATATAGAACTTGTTATTTCCGATCTAGATTTTGTTGAGAAATGTAGAGATAAGCGCTTAGTCCATGCGTTTTTTGACGAAATCAAATTTGATAGAGCAAAAGAGTTTCATAGAAATGAGATTGTTTATCCAGTATTTGTCAAACCTGCCGATGGTAGTCGTTCGATGGGGGTGTATTTATTAAAGACAGCAGAGGATTTAACCGAGAAAATTTTTAATAATCCCAAGAACATGTTTTTAGAGTACTTGCCTCCTGAGAGTTATGATGAGTTTACGGTGGATATTTATTGTAATAAGCAATCTGATATTATTTCTATAGTACCCCGTCAGAGAATTTTTGTTAGAGAAGGTGAAGTAAACAAAGCCTGTACTAGGAAAAATGCAATAATTCCCTTCGTGAGGGAGAGATTTAAGAATGTAAAAGGTATGCGTGGTTGCATTACTTTACAGGTTTTTAAGCATAAATCAAAAAATAGAGTTATAGGAATAGAGGTGAACCCGAGATTTGGAGGCGGTTATCCACTAAGTTATTTAGCAGGGGCAAATTTCCCCAAATGGATAATTCAGGAATATTTACAAAATAAAGAGGTTAATGAATATTTTGAAGATTGGGATAGTAATTTATTAATGCTACGCTATGATGCAGAAGTGTTGAGTTATGATTATAAAGGTTAGTGACAAAACTGCAATAGTTTTTGATTTAGATGATACACTTTATTATGAGCTGGATTATTTGATTTCAGCATACAAGGAGATTGCTTTATTTTTAGATAGAAAGCAACATAAATTTGTTTTTTATTTGATGTTCTCTATGTATAGGAATAAATTAAATGTTTTTGATTTTTTATGTAAAAAATATGAAGTGAGTAAAGATGTGTTATTTGAAATGTACTTAAATCATCAGCCTAAAATAAAGTTGAGTGATGGTGTTTTGGATACTTTTAAAAAAATAAAGCAAAAAAAAGGTAAGATAGGTATTATTACGGATGGCAGAAAGGTTACGCAACGAAATAAGATAAAATCACTGGGTATCAACAATTACGTAGATTTTGTTTCTATTTCAGAAGAGATTGGATTTGAAAAACCGCATTATTTTCCATTTGAGAATATGACGAATAAATTACAGTGCTCAAAGTACTATTATATTGCAGATAATGTAAGGAAGGATTTTGTAACACCAAATAAAATGAATTGGGAAACAATTGGGTTGATTGATGGTGGCAAAAATATCCACAACAATTTTTTTGCAATTACAAAGGAAAGTTATCTACCTAAACAACTGGTGTATTCATTTAATGATATAAGAATAGAGTAACTATAAGAAATAGAGTATGATTATTCTTAACTTATATGGGAGAAAACGAGAAAAAGTATATTGAAGTGTGTAATCCCCCGTTAAAAAAGAGTGGTTAAAAGTAGAAAATTCCATTAACCCAAACGAAGGAGTTTTTTATGAAGAAATCAAATTATTGGCTAGCTATTCGAGTTGCCAAAAGTTAATCGACAAATAATAAACGAATTTTTGCAGATGTATAACAATTATATTAAAAGAATACTCGACTTTATCTTATCCCTTACAGGATTTGTTATATTGTTACCCGTATTTTCAGTGGTAACAATATTTTTAGCAATCGCTAATCGTGGTCGGCCGTTTTTCTTTCAAGTGCGGCCGGGTAAAGATGAGAAGCTGTTCAAAATTATCAAGTTCAAAACAATGAATGATAAAAAGGATGGGCAGGGTAATTTATTGCCAGATGCAGAACGTTTAACTAAAATCGGTGCTTTTGTGAGAAAAACTTCATTAGATGAAATTCCGCAATTGATAAATGTGATAAAAGGTGATATGAGTCTGATAGGACCCCGTCCTCTCCGTACCAAGTATTTGCCTCTTTACTCTGATGTGCAGAAAAAAAGACACAATGTTTTACCTGGTATAACAGGCTGGGCTCAAATTAATGGACGAAATTCTATCTCTTGGACACAAAGATTTGAGTATGATGTGTGGTATGTAGAGAATCAGAGTTTTTTACTAGATTTAAAGATATTTTTTAAGACCATAAAAAAGGTAATTATTAGGGATGGTATTAACTCTGATAATCATATTACAATGGAAGACTTTAATGGGAAAAATTAAATAACACCATGAATATATTATTTACCTGTGCAGGTAGAAGAAACTATCTGGTCAATTATTTTAAAGAAGTTGTAGGAAAGAACGATAAAATTTTTGCAGCAGATATGCAACTGAATGCCCCTGCACTAGTCGATGCTCATGAAGCAGTCATTGTTCCGTCAATCTATGATTCAAAGTATATTGATACCTTACTGTCTATTTGCAAAAAACACGCAATAGATGCAGTTATTCCATTAAATGATTTGGAGTTGCCTGTTTTGGCAGAAAATCGAGAAAGATTTTCAGAGGTAAATACAAAGGTTATTGTTTCTAATACAGAGGTTGTTGATATCGCATTTGATAAATGGAAGACAGTGGATTTTTTGCGAAAGAACCATTTGAAAACACCTAAAACTTACTTGAGTCTGTCAGAGGCTAAAAAAGCAACAAGTAATGGCGAATTGTCCTATCCGTTGGTAGTAAAACCCCGCTGGGGCAGTGCCTCTATTGCTGTCAATTTTGTTTACAATAATAAAGAATTAGAATATGCTTATCAGTTACAGTTATCTATGATAAAGCGAAGTATTTTATCCACTGCCAGTAATGAAGATAAAGACAGAGCAATTCTAATACAAGAAAAAATTAAAGGTATTGAATATGGGATGGATATTTTGAATGATTTTAAGCAAAATTATTATCATTCTTTTGCCAGAGAAAAACTGTCAATGCGTTCAGGCGAAACAGATAAGGCCATTTCTGTTATGGATGATGAGCTGGAAAATATAGGAAAAACAATTGGTGAAAATTTAAAACATATTGGTAATTTAGATTGTGATGTGTTCTATGATGGCACGGATTATTATGTGCTAGAGTTCAATCCTCGTTTTGGTGGCGGCTACCCATTTTCTCACGAAGCAGGCATCAATACACCGGCAATTTATGTCAGTTGGTTAAAAGGCAATGATGATATAGATAAGTACAACAATTATAAAGCTGGAATATCTTTTGCCAAATATGATAAATTGCTAAACATTTTAGGGCAAGAATATAAACAATGAGTAATAAAATATGGCTATCCTCGCCACATATGGGGGGAAACGAGCAGAAATATATAAGAGAAGCTTTTGATGCGAATTGGATAGCACCACTCGGGCCTAACGTTGACGGTCTGGAGGAAGATATACAAAGGTACCTGCGCCAAAATAGTCAAGTTGCCTGTTTGGTTTCCGGTACCTCAGCACTACATTTGGCCTTAATTTTATCGGGCGTGAAAGTTGGTGATGAGGTTCTGTGTCAGAGTATGACCTTTTCGGCATCGGCCAATCCAATTATCTATCAGGGGGCAACACCGATTTTTGTCGATAGCGAGAAAGAGACTTGGAATCTGTGTCCTGTGGCTCTGGAAGAGGCAATCAAAGACAGAATAACAAAAGGTAAGCAGCCAAAAGCAATTATCGTTGTGCATTTATACGGTATGCCGGCCCAAATGGACGAGATTTCAGGTATTGCAAGAAAGTACAATATTGCTCTTATCGAAGATGCGGCTGAGGCTTTGGGGTCAGCTTATAAAGGTCAAAAGTGCGGGACCTTTGGTGATTTTGGTATTTTATCGTTCAACGGCAATAAGATTATCACAACTTCCGGTGGTGGGGCGTTGATTTGCAAAACCGATAAGCACAAACAGAAAGCCGTATTTTTGGCGACTCAGGCACGAGATGAGGCACCACATTATCAGCACTCGCACGTTGGTTATAATTACCGGATGAGTAATATTGTGGCCGGCATTGGTCGTGGGCAAATGGAGGTTTTGGATAAGCGGGTTTCCCAACGCCGAGTCAACCACCAATTCTATCAAGATTTGTTCGAGGGCATTGATGGAATAGACGTTTTAGCCGAACCAACAAGTGATTATTTTTCCAATCATTGGTTGTCGGCCATTTTAATAGATGAGCAGAAAACAGGATTTAGTCGTGAGGATTTACGATTAAAATTATTGCAAGACAATATTGAATCTCGTCCGCTGTGGAAACCGATGCACTTGCAACCTGTCTTTGCCCATTGCCCATATTACGGTGGCAAGGTTTCAGAAAATCTGTTTGGCAACGGCTTATGTTTGCCTTCAGGCTCTAACCTGAGCGATGAGGACAGAGCAAGAATCAAACACTCCATACACGCAGTAATACAAGAAAAACAATGCTAAACTATCTACTAAACCAGCCCCGTTGGGTAAAGAAATTTATTTTTCTGCTACACGATGCCATCCTGATATTTTTTGCATTTTGGCTATCATTGGGTCTGCGTCTGGCTATTGATATTGAGTGGCATAATCTTGCTAATTGGCAAATTTTAGCCAGCACAGTGGTTGTCAGCCTGGTTGTTTTTGCTTGTCTGGGGCTGTATCGTGCAGTCATGCGGTATGCCGGAGGAAAAATCATCAGCATTGTGTTTTTGGGTAGTGTCATCTCAGTGACTGTGATGCTAAATACCTCTTTTTATTTGCATTCCCCTTTTCCTCATAGCGTGCCGGTTATGTACTTTTTACTGATACTGGTTTTGATGGTCGGTTCGCGCTTCATTATTACTGGTTTACTACGGTTTCAAGACAGAAGCACTGATCATCGGGTCATTATTTATGGCGCCGGGCAGTCGGGACGGCAATTATTGGAGTCACTCAAACAGGTAGATACCTATCGTCCGGTAGCATTTGTTGATGATGATAAAACATTACAAAAAACGGTTATTCATAATACCCGGGTGTATGCGCCAACGGAACTACCTGAGTTAGTCACACGCCATGATGTAGAGTCAATTCTGCTGGCAATGCCGAGTATTGGGCGACAACAACGCAGAAAAATTGTTACGCAACTGGAACATTTACCTTGTAAGATTTTTTCTATGCCGGGTTTAAAAGATTTGGTCGAGCGCAAAATTAGTGTTAATACTTTGAAAAAAGTGTCTGTGACCGATTTGTTAGGGCGGGATGCGGTCGCTCCTGTACCGGAACTAATGACGAAGGATATCAGGGGTAAGGTAGTAATGGTGACCGGGGCGGGTGGTTCTATCGGTTCAGAACTTTGTCGGCAAATTGTTCGGCAATCGCCGAGCGAACTGGTTCTATTCGAATTATCCGAATTTTCTTTATACAGTATTGAAAAAGAGTTATCGGAATATATTGCTCAAAATAAACTAGCGGTGACCGTTATCCCGGCTTTGGGGTCAGTACAACATCAACACCGATTATTCAAGTTGATGAAGCGGTTTAGGGTTGAAACCGTCTATCATGCTGCAGCTTATAAGCACGTACCTCTGGTTGAATATAATACTATTGAGGGTGTTCGAAACAATATTTTTGGTACGTTACATTGTGCTCAAGCAGCGATTTCAGCGAAGGTGGATACCTTTGTTTTAATATCGACTGACAAAGCGGTCCGCCCAACCAATACCATGGGAACAACCAAACGCATGGCAGAATTAATTCTTCAGGCACTGGCTGAGAAAAAAGAGTATAACACGCGTTTTTGTATGGTGCGCTTCGGTAATGTATTGGGTTCATCCGGGTCTGTTATCCCGTTATTTGAAAGGCAAATTGCGGCGGGCGGCCCCATTACGCTGACACATCCTGATATTACCCGTTTTTTTATGACAATTCCCGAAGCAGCACAATTGGTTATCCAGGCGGGTGCTATGGGCAAGGGCGGTGATGTATTTTTACTGGATATGGGTGAGCCTGTCAAAATTATGGACTTGGCAAAACAAATGGTGCATCTAAGTGGGCTTAAGGTTAAAGATGAACAATCCCCTGATGGTGACATTGAAATTAAAGTAAAAGGATTACGGCCCGGTGAAAAACTTTATGAGGAGTTGTTAATTGGCAAAAATGCCGAAACTACAAACCATCCAAGAATTATGACCACTAAAGAAAAAATGCTTGGTTGGGATGAGTTGCGGGTGTTACTGGATAACCTAGATTCCGCCTGCCGGTCTTTTGACCCAAAAACCGTACGTCAGTTATTGCTGTCAGCCCCGACAGATTTCTCCCCTTCCAGTGATATTTGTGATATATTGGCCGCCCCAAAAATTGTATAGCCTTATTGGTCTGTTTGAGTACAAATGTCTATTATTTTGGGACAGTTTTAGGTAAGTAAAGAGTGCTGCTATATACCTCCCTTTTTTTGGAAAACAAGCTTAGGAATTGCTTCCTCAATTATTAGGCGGTAACTTTATCTGTACTGTGGTTGTAAATACACCGCATCAGTCGTGTTTATAAACTATACCCCATTACTGGCCTTAGATGGCTGTATTAATAATGGAGTACGGTTATGGTAATAACTTTGTTATTATCTTTTATTGCTGTTTTGGTAGATGGTATACTGTACAATCTCGAGGTTGGTAATTTGGCATATATGATCAAAAGGTACGGAGTGATGAGGGTTGGCCAAATTTTGGTGTAAAAGATGCAGTAGAATGTGATTGATTTATATTAACTTTTTACTTTTTTGTGTAAAAAATCATTCTTTGTTGTAAATAAAGAGTATTTTTACAGGTTATTAAAAAGTCTAGTGCACAGAACTTTTTAAACCTTTCTAATTATGGCGTGCCACGGCTTATCTTTAGGTTATGAATTCGTTTGAAACGTGCACAATGTGGGTGTGGAAGATAAAATACAGTTGACTAATATCATAAATTTATTGATGTGAGAAAATATAATACAAACAATTTTAACAAAAGGTGGAGTCTATGATATTGGTATTACCTCTTCAATATTTATATAAAAGATGTATAAAAATATTCTCGGTAAAAATAAATTAAGCTAAAAAATGAAAAAAAATTTAATAATCTTTGGTACAAGACCAGAAGCAATAAAAATGGCTCCTTTGGTTCAAGAGTTTAAGAGTAGTAGCAATTTTGAAACTAAAGTTTGCGTAACGGCACAACACAGGGAAATGCTTGATCAAGTACTAGATTTTTTTGAAATTATGCCGGATTATGATTTGAATTTAATGAAACCGAATCAGAATTTATACACACTTACGGCGGATATTATCACGGAATTAAAACCGATATTAGATAAGTATCAGCCTGATTATGTTTATGTTCACGGAGATACGACAACAACTATGGCAGCTTCGATTGCAAGCTTTTACAGCGGAGCAGAAGTTTGTCATGTTGAGGCAGGATTGAGAACGTTTGACAAGCGTTCGCCTTTTCCTGAAGAAATCAATCGTCAAGTAACAGGACGAATTGCGGATTATCATTTCGCACCAACAGGGCAGGCACAAAAGAATTTATTGAGTGAGGCATTGCCACAGTCTTCAATTCTTGTTACAGGAAATACGGTGATTGATGCTTTATTGGCGAGTGTTGAAAAAGTGAACAGGTTGGAAAATGAAGAAATAACCGCTTTAAAAGAGATTGTTGATGTAGGTAAAAAACTTATTTTGGTTACGGGGCATAGACGGGAAAATCATGGCCAGGGATTTATCAATATTTGTGAAGCATTAAAAGAAATTGCAGTAAATAATGGAGATGTACAGATTATCTATCCTGTACATTTAAATCCTAATGTACAACAACCTGTTTATGAAATACTTTCAGAAGTAAACAATATTCACCTGATTTCGCCTTTGGCATATCCTGCTTTTGTTTGGTTGATGAATCAATCATATTTAATTATTACCGATAGCGGTGGTGTGCAAGAAGAGGCTCCAAGTTTAGGTAAGCCTGTTTTAGTAATGCGAAATACTACAGAAAGACCGGAGGCAGTTGATGCGGGAACGGTAATTTTAGTTGGCACAGATAAAGAAAGAATAAAAAAAGAGTGTCAAGAATTATTAATAAATGATGTTAAATATAAAGATATGAGTGCGCTACATAACCCGTATGGAGATGGAGAGGCGTGTCAAAGAATCGTAGAATTTATAAAGAGTATATAAATGAACAAAAAAGTGGTAACAATTGGATTAGGGTATATCGGTTTGCCGACTTCAGCATTGATAGCCAGTAATGGCATTGAGGTTTGTGGTGTAGATGTTAACCCCAAAGTGGTGGAAACTATCAATCAAGGAAGAATACATATTGTAGAGCCTGAACTGGATAAAGCCGTTGAAAAATCGGTTAAAGATAATTTTTTAACGGCAGCGACAAAGGCGACAGAGGCTGATACTTATTTAATTGTTGTTCCAACACCATTCAAGAAAAAAAATGAGCCGGATATCTCTTATGTTGAGGCAGCAACAAAAAGCATTATACCATTGTTGAAAGAGGGCAACTTATACATCATAGAATCTACTTCACCAGTGGGAACAACGGAAAAGATGATGAAATTGATTTATCAAGAACGGCCAGAATTAAAAGAAAAATTGTATATTGCTTACTGTCCTGAAAGAGTTTTGCCGGGTAACGTAATGTACGAGTTGGTTTATAACGACAGAGTTATCGGTGGCGTTGATGAAGAATCTACCAATAAGGCAGTGGCTTTTTACAAACAGTTTGTAAAAGGTGAATTGCACAAGACTAATGCAAGAACTGCTGAAATGTGTAAATTAACCGAAAATTCATCACGAGATGTACAAATTGCTTTTGCCAATGAGTTGTCGTTGATTTGTGATAAGGCGGATATCAATGTTTGGGAGTTGATCAAGTTAGCTAACAAACATCCAAGAGTGAATATTCTGCAGCCAGGTTGTGGTGTTGGTGGGCATTGTATTGCAGTCGACCCCTATTTTATCATTGCTGACTTTCCTATGGAGTCTCAAATTATAGGAAAGGCGAGGGAAATGAATGATTATAAATCATTTTGGTGTGCCGAAAAAATTAATAATACAACATTAGAGTTTGAGTTAAAGAACGGGAGAAAACCAAAAGTTGCTTTAATGGGGTTGGCATTTAAACCGGATATTGACGATTTACGAGAGTCACCTGCTGCGTCTATCGTGAATAAGGTGTTAGAGAATGCTGCCGCTGGTGAGTACTTCATCGTTGAGCCAAATATTGAAAAACACAATGTTTTTAAATTGACAGATTACAGAACCGCTACTGAGAAGGCAGATATTATAGTTCTTTTGGTTGCTCATAAGGAATTTAAGCATATGGAAGTGGGAGCGGATAAAATATTGTTGGATTTTTGTGGGGTTAAGAAATAAGAGATATGTTTAAGTTATTATCATTGGTCGGAAGAACTCAAGAATTACTCAAAGAAGATATCTGTAATTTTGAAACAGAATTAACTGCTCAGGTTGAAAATTCACGATTTTTAGTTCTTGGTGGTGCTGGAACGATTGGGCAGGCGGTAACAAAAGAGATTTTTGCGCGTAACCCTGAAAAACTCCACGTTGTAGATATTAGCGAAAACAATATGGTGGAGTTGGTACGTGATTTGCGCAGTTCCTATGGCTATATTGATGGGGACTTTCAAACTTTTGCTTTGGATATTGGTTCTGTTGAATACGACGCCTTTATTGAAATTGATGGTCAATATGACTATGTGTTGAATTTATCAGCATTAAAACATGTTCGTAGTGAGAAAGATCCTTTTACTCTGATGCGGATGATTAAAACCAATATCCTAAATACAGAAAAAACAGTTAAGCAGTCTATTGCAAAAGGAGTTAAAAAGTACTTCTGTGTTTCAACCGATAAGGCTGCTAATCCGGCCAATATGATGGGAGCGAGTAAGCGTATTATGGAAATGTTTTTGATGAAATATTTTGATGACATCGACATTTCCATGGCACGCTTTGCCAATGTTGCCTTCAGTGATGGTTCGTTGCTACACGGCTTTAATCAACGTATGGAAAAACAACAACCCATTGTTGCTCCTAATGATGTGAAGCGTTATTTTGTTATTCCTAAAGAAGCGGGAGAGCTATGTCTGATGTCCTGTATCTTAGGAGAAAATGGCGATATTTTTTTTCCAACGCTCAGTGAAGACTTGCATTTAATCACTTTCTCAGAAATTGCTGTTCGTTATCTCAAAGCTAAGGGGCTTGAGCCGATTTTGTGTAGTAGCGAAGATGAAGCTCGCACCATGGCAAAAAGATTACCATTGGATGGACAATATCCATGCTTATTTACGCCTAGTGATACAACAGGTGAAAAAGATTTTGAAGAATTCTTTACAGACAGTGAAATGCTGGATTTAGATAAGTTTAATAATTTGGGCGTAATTAAACATCAAAAATCGATTATAGATGAGGGTTTGTTAAATTATTTTAGTGTCACAGTAGAGGGTTATCTCAGTAAAAAAAGGTGGACAAAAGAAGAAATCGTTGGGCTTTTTCATACAATGATTCCCAATTTTGGACACAAAGAAACAGGCAAATACCTAGATGGAAAAATGTGATGGACGATATTACTAAGTTTATTAGAAAAACATTTGCTACCGAAGCGTTTATTCCGTTGCACGAACCTAGATTTATTGGTAATGAAAAGAAATATCTATTGGATTGCATAGATTCGACATTTGTTTCCAGTGTGGGAGAATATGTTGACCGTTTCGAGCAAGCATTTGCGGAGTATGTTGGTAGCCGCTTCGCAGTTGCAACGGTTAATGGCACTTCAGCATTGCATATCGCCCTGTTGTTAGCAGGTGTTAGGAAAGATGATGAAGTAATTACGCAACCATTAACCTTTATTGCAACTTGTAATGCGGTTTCTTATCAGAAAGCTTACCCTGTTTTTATTGATGTTGATAGAGATACAATGGGCTTATCCCCTGTTGCACTATTGGCATTTTTGAATAAATATGCCGAAAAAAAAGATGGCGTGTGTATCAATAAAACGACAGGAAGAGTTATCAGGGCTTGTGTACCAATGCACACTTTTGGACATCCTTGTAAAATTGATGAAATACAAACAATTTGTGAAGAGTGGGGTATTTTCTTGATTGAAGATAGTGCTGAAAGTTTAGGAAGTTTTTACAAAGGCAAACATACAGGGCTTTTTGGCAAGTTAGGTGCATTTAGTTTTAACGGTAACAAAGTGATTACTTCCGGTGGTGGCGGTGTAATTGTGACTGATGATGAAAGCTTGGCGAAACGAGCCAAACACCTAACAACGACAGCTAAAGTTCCCCATGCCTATGAGTTTGTGCATGATGAAGTTGGTTATAACTACCGTATGCCAAATTTAAATGCAGCTTTGTTGGTCGCGCAGCTAGAGCAATTAGATAAGTTTCTGCAGAACAAACGTGAATTGGCGAATACTTACCGAAGTTTTTTTGCAAATATTCCTGATATATCATTTGTTAGTGAGCCTGAAAATGCCCAATCAAACTATTGGTTACAAGCAATATTATTAAAGGATAAACAGCAAAGGAATACTTTTTTACAAGAGACCAATGCCAATGCTGTGATGACTCGTCCGGTTTGGCGGTTGATGAATGAACTTGATATGTTCAGGGACTGTTTTGCTGAAAATATAGAAAATTCTAGGTTTTTGGAAGAACGATTAGTTAATATTCCTAGCAGTGTGAGATTATGAGTAATAGCAAGCCTAATATAATTCTTGTTGGTGGCGGTGGGCATTGTCATAGCGTTATTGATGTTATTGAGCAAGGAAAGCATTTTACTATTGCGGGCATTGTCGATTTACCGGAAAATGTTGGTAAGCATGTTATGGGTTATGAGGTTATTGGTTGTGATGATGATTTAAAAGATTTAAAAAAACATTGTCAGTATGCAGTGATTACTACAGGACAAATCAGTTCCAGTCAATTGCGTCAGAGGTTGTATCAACAGCTAGAAAATATTGGGTTTAATCTGCCGGTTATTATTTCTCCTTTGGCCTATGTGGCAAAATCTGCTGTCATCAATGATGGAACGGTGATTATGCATCATGCACTGGTTAATGCAAATGCGAGCGTAGGCAAATGTTGTATTATCAATACAAAAGCATTAATTGAGCATGACGCTGTCGTTGAAGATTTTTGTCATATTTCAACGGCCGCAGTAGTCAATGGTGGGGTTAGAATAAAAACAGGATGCTTTTTCGGTAGTAATGCCACTTCAAAACAAGCAATAGAAGTGAAAGGCTTTATCAAGGCGGGAGGTTTGGTTAAATGAGTGTATTTATCATTGCCGAAGCCGGTGTTAACCATAATGGCA
>PDWI01003758.1_pt1 | contig 21098 bp, 16 predicted proteins | sample 1430891 | NCBI WGS metagenome assembly PDWI01 (sample SAMN01162508, study PRJNA174530) | Oral metagenome, whole genome shotgun sequencing project. | biome: Marine environment; feature: Marine mammal; material: Swab sample of the gingival sulcus; isolation source: swab sample of gingival sulcus... | reverse complement strand
AATGCTCTACCGAGTAGCTGACTTAAGCTACAGCACTAAGGAGGCAAAAGCCTTGGAAGACGGCACTGTCTATGCCCCTCATTGGAAAGACGCTCGCCTAAAGCCTAGTTCAATCATCGCAATGCGTACTTATGAACGTCCTAATCCTGCAATTTTCTTAGCAGGAAATAAGAACATCAAACTCAATCAAGTAAAGGTACACTATGCCGAAGGTATGGGTTTGCTTGCTCAAGGCAGTCAAAACATTAAACTGAACGGCTTCTCCATTTGTCTCAAGGAAGGAAGCAAACGCTACTTCACGACGCAAGCAGACGCAACGCACTTCTCAGGCTGTAGTGGAAAGATAAAAGTTAAGAATGCTATTTTTGAAGGAATGATGGACGACGCAATTAACGTACACGGCATCTATCTTAAACTGGTCAAACGCTTGGATAATCATCGTCTTGTTGGTCGCTATATGCACCCTCAGGCTTGGGGGTTCGAGTGGGGGAAGCAAGGCGAAAAGGTTCAGTTTGTTGCAAGTTCTACTTTTGACCGAATAGGCAAAAGCAATACAATCAAGGATATTAAACCTTACGGACAAGAGCAACTTGACGGAGCTAAGGAGTTTGTCATTAGCTTTAGACTTAAGCTCCCAAAAGAACTAAACGAAAGCACCTCTATCGGAATTGAGAATCTTAGCCGTACGCCTTCGGTTACCTTCAAGCATAACCTTATTCGTCATAATAGAGCAAGAGGGACACTCTTCAATACGCCTAAGCAAGTTCTAGTAGAGAACAATGTTTTTGACCACGTTTCGGGTTCGGCAATTTTAGTTAGTACGGACTGTAATATGTGGTTTGAGGCTGGACAGACAAAGAACTTAATCATTCGCAATAATCAGTTTATTGATGTCCTAACAACGCTCTATCAATTTACAGAAGGCGTAATCTCTATCTATCCGCTTATCCCTAAGCTTGAGGAACAAAAAGCTCCTTTCTATGGCAATGCTCGAGACGGTATCTTAATTGAGAATAATGTCTTTATGACTTTTGACACGCCTTTACTATTCGCTCGCAGTACTAAAGGCATTCTTTGGCGAAACAATAAGCTTATCCCAACGCAATCTTTCCCAAAGTTTCATCATAATCAAAAGAAGTTTAAGTTTGAAGCTTGTCAGCAAGTAACAATCAAAGAGTAAGTTAAAAACAAAAGGTTGTGCCAAACGACACAGCCTTTTGTTTTTATTGAAACTATAAACTAAATCTGTTCTTCCCAATTAAGGTCTATTCTATCTTTATAGGCATAAATAAAATTAGGGAGTTTTTCATCATCACTACTGAATAACCAATATAATGCACCTCCAATTAGGAGTGGCGCTGCTGCAACTATTGCAATACCTGAAAGCATTCCTCCTCCAATCACAGCCCCAATAGCCGCAAGTCCTGAAGTGATACCTGCAGCACTAAGTCCAGCAAACCCCATAGACGATATTAAACCAATCATTCCTCCGATAGATAAAGTTGAACCTCCTGCCGCTACTAACTTTGCAACTATTTTCTCTTTATCTTCTTGATTTAATTTTACATAGTAATCTAAACCTTTAGCTGTAATTAGAATAAATGCAAGACTAAATTCTGCATATGCGACTTCTGACGGGAAAGTTTTTCCCTTCATCAAGCGTTCTATTGTGTAAATAGAACACCCTAAGCCTAGTGCAAATTTTTCTACGGTAATCTTGTTCTCATGAACAAAAGCTGTTAAGAATTCAGCAAAACCTTCCTTTCGAGGGATTTTAGTTTCTTCTGTAATCTTCATATATTGAAGTGTATTTGTTTGCTCCCTCACCCTCAAAAGAACGAAAACATTCTAATTGTAAAAAGAAAGCGTAGGGTGAGTATGCTAGCAAACTTTGAAGATAGGCTCGTGAGATGTTGCCTTAGAGAAAAGAATGATAGAATACGACACCCCACGCCAAATAACTGACGTGGGAAGCCGTTATACCATTCCTCCTCTCTTTGAATTTTCTCACGATTCATCTTCGGAAGAATAAAGCATAACGCTTCCTCAAAATATGTCTGCAAGCTGTATTGTTAGCTTGCAAAAACAAAATTACAAATTCTTAGCTAATTTTCAAACACTTAGAAGCAAGAAAAGAACTTTACTTCAAAAGAAGATTACTAATAGCATAAAAAACTTAAAATTTTTATACAAAACCTATTTTGTAATAAGAATACAAGCACATTTCCCTGAGAGGGTCAAAGTGCTTTTGCATTCTACGAAAAAATCCTAGAAATCAGAACAATCACAGGGTGTTTTATTAAGTATTTGATAATCAAAACTATAAAAAATTCTAATTTTGTTAAAAAAGTCTTCCCAGAAACTTTTGGAAGTTTTCCGTGTAATTTCAAAAAGTTTCTGGGAAAACTTTTTTGAGTGTTTCCACACACTTTCCAAACTAATCTAAATACCACAAATCGGAACAGTCAAAGCGTGATTGCCACAACCCAAGTTCAAATAATAAAAAAGGCGTGCCAAAATGACACGCCCTCATTATACTTTATTAAGATATTAGCTTCTAAAGTTCTGCTTTGATAAGTTCGACCCAAGCAGATAGACGGTCATCAGTGAGGTCTGATTGATTAACTTCGTCGAGACATAGACCGATTAGCTTACCCTCTTCTTCACAGCGAGTTTCATCGTAGCTATATTCCTCTGGAGCATAAGCACCAATAAACTTACAACCTGTTCCTGCAAGTTCTTCTTTAATGATTGCAAGAGCCTCACAAAAAGAATCAGGATAGCTATCAGCATCACCACAACCAAACAAAGCAACAAGCTTACCACTCAAGTCTTGTTCCTTAAGGTTTGGCAAAAACTCTTCCCAATCGTCTTGAAGCTCGCCAATACCCCACGTTGAACTTCCAAGAAGAAGAACATCGTAGTTCTGCACATCATCTGCAGAAGCATCTGCTACATCAAAGCAACTAGCTTCACAATTTAGTTCACCTGCTACACGTTGAGCAACTTCGCTTGTAGTTCCTGTTGAAGAACCATAAAATACTGCTATTTTCTTCATTTCAATAAACGTTATTTAATTAAACCTATGACAAAGATATAAGTTCCTTTTGAAAATGCACCATTACTAGCATATAGATTTATCTATTTCAAGAAAATTCGCTCTTTTTCTTGCTAATTCTCCCAAATAGCCCAAGCAGATAGGGCTTGGAGATGAAGCATTTCTAAGCCGTTCTTCGTCCTAGCTCCTCGAAGCCTTGCTCGTTTAAGAAAAAGTGTTTCCTCAGGGTTATAAATTAAGTCATAGACAAGGTGCTTAGCGTTTAGCAAGTGATAGGGAATATTTGGGCATTCATTTAGATTAAAACCTACTGGTGTTGCGTTTACTATTAACTGACAATTAGCGAGATAATCCTCTACTTCATCATAAGCAATGGTGTTTAGTCCACTATCTAAGTTGCCTCTCTTCATTGGGGTACGACTAACGAAAGTAGAAGAAATGCCGAGATTCGCTAAAGCTAAGGCAACTGAACGCCCTGCTCCTCCTGTACCTAGAATAATAGCTCGCTCTAAGCTTTCTTCTTTTTCTAAAGACCTTTGAAAGCCAATAACATCAGTATTATAAGCTTTTATAAATGGTTTGCCGTCATTTGTTCGCTCAATCTTTAAGACGTTACTAGCTCTTAGGTTTTCTACAGCAGGCGACAAATAGTCTGCAAAAGCCAAAACTTCTTCTTTGTAAGGGGAAGTTACATTTAAGCCTCGCAAATCTTGATTTTCAAGTAAGGTAGATAGCTCTTTAATAGAGCTTAGTTCAAAAAGCTCATAACGAGCCTTAAACCCCTTCTCCAAAAAGTAATTATCAAAGAACTTCTTAGAAAAAGAATGTCCAAGAGGACGACCAATCAAGCCGTATAGCATAGCCTATTTAATCGCAACGTAAATGGTACAACTACCTGGGAAGATACTTCTATAATAAGCTTCTGTAAAGCCTTGCTCCCTCATCAGTTGAAGCATCGCCTCTCTTTGAGGAGCTTTTGAAATCGACGCAGGAAGATATTCGTAAGCTTCTCCGTCGCTAGAAAAAGTCTTTCCTAGGAATGGAATTACCTTATAGGCATAGAATTTATAACCCCAATAAAGAAACCTATTCGTTGGTTCGCTTAGCTCAAGAATAATGAGAGGAGTACCAGCTTTTAGCACACGAAAGACTTCACTCAACCCCTTAGAAATATCCTCAAAGTTACGGATGCCAAAAGCAATTATTACGGCATCAAATTGATTATCTCCATAGGTCAGTTGTGTACAATCTTGCTTTTCAAAGCTAATTTTATCATCTAAACGAAGGGAATGCACCTTGTCTTTCCCTTGCCTCATCATCTCTTCCGAAATATCTACGCCTAGAACGCTTTCAATCCCTTTAAGAGAATAAACTAAGTCAATAGCAAGGTCGCCTGTACCTGTCGCTACATCTAAAACGTTTTTGGGTTCATAGGGAGCAAGCATTGCTATAGCTTTTTTTCTCCACATCTGATCCATTCCGAGGGAAATCATTCGATTTAATTTATCATAAGACGGAGCAATGCGATTAAACATTCGCTGCACCATTTTTGTCTTTTCTCCTGTCCCTTTTTCTGTAACTAGAATTTCTTTCATTTGAATCCTTTATTTCTTTTCTTCTGTATTCTGCTCATAAATCTCTACAATTGCTTGTACAAGACTATGACGCACAATATCGGTCTTATTAAAGTGTATCATCGCAATATCTGAGACCTTAGAGAACTTATCAATAGCATCACGCAAACCTGATTTTACACCTTTAGGCAAATCAACCTGCATACTATCGCCTGTTACAATCATCTTAGAGTTAAAGCCAAGACGTGTAAGGAACATCTTCATCTGAGGACAAGAAGTATTCTGAGCTTCATCAAGGATAACAACGGCATTATTAAGCGTACGTCCTCGCATAAAAGCAAGAGGAGCAATCTCAATAATCCCTGTATCTATCATCTCTTTAAGCTTAAGATTAGGGATGAGTTCCCCAAGAGCATCATAGAGCGGTTGCAAATATGGGTCAAGTTTATCCTTCATTTCCCCTGGCAAGAAACCGAGTTTTTCTCCAGCCTCTACAGCAGGACGAGAAAGAATAATCTTACGTACTTGTTTCGTCTTAAGAGCTTTGACTGCTAAAGCTATTGCAATAAATGTTTTCCCCGAACCTGCAGGTCCTTCGGCAAAAATAAGGTCTTTCTCTTCAAAAGCCTTAATCATCTTTTTTTGGCTCTCGCCACGAGCAGAAATAGCCTTACCGTGCAGTCCGTAGAGGATTAAGTCTGATGAATTTACATTCTTTTCTTGCTTAATCTTAGGTGCTTGTTTATCCTCTTTTGCTCCTCTAACGGCAGAGATAATTTGTTCTTCCGTAAGCTGATTATAATACACACAAGTCTCTTCCAATGTATGCAAAATTCCCAAAATACGTTCGGTATCAACTTCCGAAGCTAAAACTTTCAAAACCTTCCCCTGCAAGCGAATTTTAGCCTTCGGATAGAGGTTCATCAGCGTAACAAGGTTGCAATTATTCAGCCCAACAAACTGCTGAACATCTGCTTGATCGATGATATAAATTCCTTCTGTCATTCTATTTATTTTAGGCTCTTCCTGCTTCTTCAATCATTTGAGCTAATTGCTTTTGCCAAGACAATAAATCTTTAGCTTCACTATCAATAGCAAAAGGCATTCGGTAGTTCCATTTCTGATTAGGATTATCAGGATGATTAATCTGCTCTTCTTCAGGACTTTGTTTGCTTAATTTTGGCACAATAGAGCACCAATCCGCTAAGGGCAAAACTACCCCCATTGACGAAGCTCGCAAATGATTACGAATAATAGCAGAGAAAAGCTTTGCTTTATCTTCAATAAGCGTAGGATTTTCTTCAAGCACAAACTTTATATAGCTCTCCTTCTCTTCATCACTTAAACCCTGCCACCAGCCTCTCAAACTAGGCATATCGTGGGTAGACGTTGTACAAATTGAGAAATATGGCAAATCTTGAACCTTCGCCCACTTGCCTTGAGCGAGCGTTTTCGGCATTCTCTCTAGATCAAGACTAAGAATACCTAATTCATTCAAAACTTGAGGCACTGCATCAGAGAGCATTCCTAAGTCTTCAGCACAAGGAAGCAAATAATCTTGTTGCAGTAAGGCTTCCAAACGGTCTTTCGCCACAGAACGCCATAAGTTGTTGTGTCTTACGTAAAAATAATCTTGTTTAATAGCAAGCCAACGCTCTTGTTCAACTTTATCCCAAGAACGAAAAGCATCACTCTTCTCAAAGGCAATACGAGGGTGATAACAAGCTTCTTGATAAGGGTCTTGAACAAGAGCTTCTGCCTTCATTTCCTCAAAAAATTTATTTGGAAATTGCTCTTCCCAATAGCCTTGAGCTAAAGGAAGCGAAGGAGTAAAATGTCCCAAGAGAGCCAACTCTTCCGAGCGAGGCACTTCCCAAATTCTAAAGAACCCAAGTATATGATCGATACGATAAGCCGAGAAGAAATTGCCCAAATAGCCTAAACGATTTTGCCACCAAGCATAGCCGTCCTCCTTCATTCTAGCCCAATTATAGGTTGGGAAGCCCCAATTTTGTCCATTTTCAGCAAAAGCATCAGGCGGAGCTCCTGCCGACATATCCGTATTGAATAGATGTGGTTCTGCCCAAACATCTACACTATGAGGAGCGACACCGATTGGAATATCACCTTTTAGATGCACATCAGCTATCTCTTGCCGAGCATATCCTAGTTGTTCCGAAAGAATATATTGAACGTAAGCGTAGTATTGCCATTCTCTTTGCCCAAACTTATTAAAAAGCTCATCAACGACCTTTTCATCATATTGCTCATAGCCCTTCCATTCTTTTGGCATTTGCTGTGGATAGACTTTATCTCTCAACAAACAAAAAGCTACATAAGGCTTTAACCAATAACGCTCTCGCTCAAGAAACTCTTGAAAATAAGTGTCCTCTTGTAGCGTCTTCGCTTGTTCCTCATAAGACTGTCTTAGATAAGCTTCCTTAAGAGCCAAAACAGCTGGATAATCCACATAATCTAATTTATGCAGTCTCCTAATCTCGTCATTAAACAGCTTTTTCTTCTGCTTATTTTCAATCGGAGCTAAAGCATTCAAATCTGCATAAATAGGGTGCAAAGCTTGAACCGAAATAGCATTGTAAGGATAAGAATCTCGCCAATCACAATAGAAAGTTGTGTCGTTAATCGGCAAAAGCTGCAGCATACGCATCTTGCTTTTCTTTGCCCATTCCAAGGCAAGTTTTAGAGAACCAAAGTCTCCAATCCCCGCATCTCGCTTTGAGCGAAGCGAAAAAAGAGGAATAACCACGCCTGCAAACTTATGTCGCTCAAGGAGCTCGTCAGGGAAGTTCGGCACTTGTCCGTCCAAAGCAATACGGTCATATCGTTCAGCTAAGCGACAATCAATTATTCTGTTTTCGCCCTCTTCCCAGATAACTTCTTGTCTATCTTTATTCATCAGGACAAACTTAAACGCTAAGCTTTTCCTATCCTTAAAGAACTCTTTCGGACATTGCACAATGCCCTTCCAACACTCCCTATTGCGATAGTTTAGTTCAATAGCTCGTTCCTTTTGCCAATTCCCAAAGATTTCGCCTTCACCCATTACAAAGACTGCCCATTCGTCCCCTATATAAGGAAGGAATGCTTTAAAAGCAATGGTCATCAAGCTCTTATCTAAAGGTAAATAATTTTCATCAAGCCATTCGCCTTCTTCGGGATAAGCAAAAAGCGGATGACGATACAGCAGCGAATACTTTGGACGTTCTATCCAAAAGTCTTGGCAATAAAGATGTTCCGTTTCCCAAAGATTGATGTCCCGCCTAAAGATGTGAGGTTCACGTCTCAGCACTTCTCCACTTTCTGTAGAGCGAACTTCATAAAGATAACAAAGAGAACTACTAATATCTCCGAAGAAATCTTTTGTTATTGTCCAAAGTCCCTTTTCTTTCTCTTCGAGAGCGAGGTCATAATGCTCATTTATTTCTGAACCATAATACTCATCTAAAGAGAGATAAAGAGCTTCCCCCTCATTTGCGTGATACCTAATGGCGAACGTAACTTTCATTATATTATATGGTATTTCTTTTCATTACACACAAAAATAATTTATTTTCTTAAATACCACAAAGTTCCTCAGCTAATCGCTTCAAAATGGAATCAAGATTTTCAAATAAATAAATTTTCTTTATTTGCCAAATACTACCCCTAAGAAAAACTTATATTTCTCGTGTTCCGATTTGTGTTATTCAGCTTAGTTTAGAAAGCTGTAGGGATTACTCAAAAAAGTTTTCCCAGAAACTTTTTGAACTTACACGGAAAACTTTGAAAAGTTTTCCGTGTAAGTTTTCGAACAAAATTAGACATCTTATAAGTCTTTGATAAATAAAGAATTAAAAACAATCTATGGCTATAGTCTGAAAGTGTTCCGATTTTTAGTATTTTGACGATGAAATAGATAAAATTAAGACAGGTATTTTCTAGTTTTTTGGTTGCAGAATTCAAAATACTCTTGCATTTTAATTCTACAAGGAGGCGAACGATTTATGGAATTTAGGTATGACTAGATTCTTTCAATAAAAAAGGAGAATATGCTTTCAGACATATTCTCCTTTTCCTAGTTGCGGGGGCAGGACTCGAACCTACGACCTTTGGGTTATGAGCCCAACGAGCTACCACTGCTCCACCCCGCGGTGTTATTTTCTGAATGCAAAGATAGAACAAATATCCTTACAAACCAAATCTATTAGAGATAAACACAGCTTTCAAACAAGACAAACAACATATAAAAACTTAATTCTTAAACTATTAGCTTTAAAAAGAAATTTAAATATATTTATCTAGCACCTCTATCTCTTACATCATTATAGTAAAAAAAAAGAGGAGGAAAATAAAAGTTACATAAAAAGCATCGCCCTATAAAGTTGCAAAACTATTATAGGGCGACACATAATTTATTATTTTAACCTTTTATAGATTATCTTGAGTTTTGTCGAACTCAGGAAGTTTGAAATCAACAAAACATAGACTAGCTAGTGCTGTGCCATAACGCTTTTCAATAGTCAAACCTTCTGTTAGGAAGTTCAGTTCTCCTAGGTAGTAGTGAGAATAAGTCTTAGCGTGTAAGTCGTTAATCACACGAACAAGGCGTGCTTCTAGCTCTTCAATACGATAACGGCCATTAACTTCGCAAACAAGACCTCCAACTTTATTGTCAAAGTTTTCGTCGGAATACATCCAAGCGTAAACAATACCAGCAGAGATAAACTCATCTTGCTGACCGTGAGCTACAGCCATAATCGTCTTCAATTCAGAACCAAATGGAGGTAAGTCAATCTCATCCATAGACACTAGATGTGCCGTGGCTGGAAGTACCGATGAATAGGTCATTATATTGAAGTCAGAGATGCCTGCATCATAAAGAGCCATATGATATGACCCTGCGTGCAATTCCAAATCAGACTCGCCACTTCCCTTAGTTGCAAAGAACGTATGAGGGATTAAATTTCCAACAAAATTACTCATTTATAAAATCTTAATTGTTTAATACTAAAAAGTGCACAAAGATAGATATAAAACTTTATATTAGCAAGTTCACGCCATTGGGTCTTCATCTGAGGAAGCAGAAAACGCACTCCATTCTAGTTCTTCTTTATTTCCGCTTTGAACCTCAGCGTCTTCCTTTAGATTGAGTGCTTCCGCTTTATTTAATAAGGTAAAACGATGTGCGTGTATAAGCGTTATATAACGCTTTCTTCCTTCCTTATTAAAATCTTTATGATAAGCGATACGTCCCTCAATTCTTATGCTATCACCTTTCTTAAGTTGAGCTTCTGCCTGCTTAGCTACTGCATTAGTTAATTCTACGTTATGCCACTGAACCCAATCAGAACTATCAGCTTTCAATCCCTTTTCTCTAGTTTCTAATTGAAACTTCACCCTTAGATGCTCGTAATCAAAGTAACGAATATCCAAATGTTCTGAAATCACGCCCTCTAAAATTACTACATTTACCCCTTCCATTAGCTTTATAATTATTGTAATCTTTTCTTTTTGCAAAGGTAGTACATTACTCGAACTTAAGAAAAGAAAAGAGGCTGTGCCTTTTACGACACAACCTCTCTAGCCTTTTATGAGAACTACGCTCTAATGCCCTGTAGAGCCTTTGAACTTAAGACGTTCGCCCTCTTCCTTGACGATAGCCTTGTAATAAGCCTTATCGTATCCAGGGAAATCAGGAGTTGCAGAAAGCCCATAGCCATTATCCTTAAAATGACCATTTTCTTCCTTCTTTTGATTACCGTCCATATACTTAACAAGGAGGTATTCGCCAAGACGTTTCCAACGCTCTGTTGCCCCATTCGCAATGTCAGAGCAGTAATTTGTTAGGAATGAAACTGCAAGTTCGGGCGACTTACGGTAAAATTCCAATGCAAGTTTATCTACCTCTTGCTGTTCTTTGTCATACTTCGCTTCCAAACCTTGCTGAACAGGACGCAAATCCTTAATCATTGGCTCATAACGATTATAAACCATATTAGCGACCCAATTATGAATCCAGAAAGCAGAAGTCCAAGAGAAATGCATCATATCTCCATTACCTTTGCGATAAGTTTCGGGAACAGAAGTGATACTTGCATACATTGGCGTAAAGACAGCCATATCTGCATCATCAACACCAAACCAAAGCACACCTCCGATTGCATCAGGCAACCAAGAACGCAACTGAGCAACCAAAACGAAACCTGTCTGCTGTGTAGCGATAGCACGCTCATTAAAATAATGCTCACCTTCTACTTCCCAAGTCATCGGACGCCAACGATAAGGAGACTTATAAGCACCTGCACCGATGTCATTATTCATACAGAGAGCCGTCCCTTCGTAGTGGTTACGCATAGCCTTACGGACGTCTGCTACAGAGACTTTTTTATCAGGGATAACATAGAGCGGTAGAGGTTTAGCCTCAACATCTCCCTTAGCCAAATCCTCATACTTATCCATATCCTTACTAAACTCACGGAAGAAAGACCACACACGAGCTTCACAAGCACGCAAGCCCATAAAGTCATAAGGATTATAAGCCTTTTGGAAATCAAAATCTTTATCAGCTCCCTTAAAATAACCTTTCTCACGAGCTAACTTAATAACGTCTTTCTCATAGAGACAATTCTCCTTATCCTTAAAGTCAATCTTATGAATACGAGCTTGGTTAGCGTGTCCACAAATCGCATTATCAGGGATACGCTTAGCAATCCAAACAGCCCCTTTCTTACCGACACCTTTACCAATCATTTCCATTACCCAAACTTCATCTTTATCGGCAATAGTAAAGGATTCGCCACTGCTGTAATAGCCATAATCACGAACAAGCGTTGTCATCACTTTAATGGCTTCTCTTGCCGTGCGAGAACGCTGTAAAGCAACATAAATCAGGCTACCATAGTCCATTATTCCCTCGGGATTATGCAGTTCTTTACGTCCGCCCCAAGTACTTTCTGTAATAGCAACTTGATGCTCATTCATATTGCCCACAACGTTATAAGTATGCTCCACTTCGGGAATAAAACCTAAATGTTTATTGCTATCCCACTCACGGATTTCACGCATTGAGCCTTTTGCCCAATCTTGTGCCGCCCAATGGTAAAGTTCGCCATAAAGCGTGTGCGAATCTGCAGAATAACTAATAATCACCGAACCGTCTGTAGAAGCTTTCTTACCAACGATTAAGTCTGAGCAAGCTTCCGCCGTCTGCAAAGCTCCGAAAAGCAAAGAGCAAACAGCCATTAGATTAAAACCAATCTTTCTCATAAATCTTTTATTATTATTGAATAATTATCACTCCGTAAAGATAAAGTTTTTTGATGAATAAACCCTGCAACGAGGCAAGCACATCAAAACTTCAAGAATAATTTTTAGGCATAAGCTCCTATTTCTCTTGACAGAGAATAATTTAATTCTTCCCTTATTATAAGGTCGTTTGCGGTAGAGAAAAACAAGAAAGAATGGCTTTCAGTATATAATAATAACTAAAGAGACTTATCATTTAGAGTAAATAGACATCAGTTATTCATCAATAATATATATTATAATCTACTAGAATATATATTATAATTCACTAGAATATATATTATAATCCGCTAGAATATATATTATAATCCGCTAGAATATATATTATAATTAGAAAAGTGTTATCTTTGTGATTGATAAGTGATAAGTATTTGGGAGAAGAAACTTATCATTTTGAAAGCAATAGGATAAGTTAAACAAAAATATCAGACGACTATGTCAAATAAACCATTACAATACGTGCTTTTTGAGAGGGAAATCAAGGTCGGCAAACATAAGGGACAGAAAATGCAAGTTGCCCTACCGACAGGACGTAAGAAAGTTCAATTCCGCTATTTCTGCGAGATGATTGCCCGCTCAACAACCTTTAATGAACACGAAGTAGCTGCCATTATCAATTACGCAACCGAGATTGCAAAGCATATTGTTTCGAATGGCAACAGCGTTGAATTTGGCGATTTGGGCATACTTTCACCTTCTTTTAAGAGCGAGGCTGTGCCATTGAATGAGACTTTTAACGTCAGAAAGCATATTAAGGATGCAGTCATTAGCTTCCGCCCTTCAAAGCATTACTTCAAATTAGAAGACGTTAGATACGAGAAAGTGGAGAAGTAAAAGTTTGTTTATCTGCATAATACAATAAGAAGAGGGTGTTGCTAATTTGCGACACCCTCTTTCTAATAATGCTACAATCTTTTACTTATCTAGCTTCTGAAACTTGATTATTCTAATGCCTAAGGCATCAACTTCTAAGTTGAACGGAGCTAATGAAGTCAGTGTAGAGATGAACTTCTTCCCACTAAGTAAGTCTTCCGCCTCTAAAAGGCAATTCTCCTTAAGCTTCGTATGAAGAAAAAATTCCTTTGGGAAATTAAGCTCTACTGACTGCTTATCTTCTGAGAAGTTGGCTACTAATAGAATGTATGCTCCGTCTATATAGCGTAGGTAAGTTAGACAGCGTTTAGTTTGAAACGTTTGCCCTTGAGCGTAATTTAATCCATAATATGCTCCTTGACCGAAAGCTTTTTCTTCGTGAACTAAGTTCAATACTTTGCGATGCTCGGCTAATAGTTTCTGCTCTCTTTGACTTAGTTTGCTCTCTTTGTAGTCATCAGCTTGCAAGCGTTGCACCTTGTCTAACGCCCAATAATCGAAAATCGTCGTGCGTCCGTCTAAGCCACTAAACCCTTCTGCTTGCATACCTTCCTCGCCTAACTCTTGTCCGAAATAGAGCAAGAAAGGATTTGTGCCACTAAGAACTAAGCTCGCCAAAGCAGGATAAGCACGTTCGGCTTTGCTTGCGAAGAAGTCCGAAGCGAGACGTTGCTCATCGTGATTTTCTAAGAAGTAGCACATCTTATCTTGAAATCCCGCTGTGTTTTCCATTGCTCTATCAAAAGCTAAAGTCTCAGCTTCTCCTCGGATAATGGCACGCATCGTATCATACATTCCGACCTTATCATAGAGATAATCAAAGCCTGCCGATAAGTACTCATTATACCTATGAGGCTGATAAATCTCCGCAAGGAATAGTAAGTTTGGATATAACTTTTTTAGCTTGGGGATTACCCACGCCCAAAAAGCAGGAGGGACAAGCTCTGCCATATCGCAACGGAAACCGTCTACCCCTCTCCCAGCCCAATAGCTTAGTACTTCGTACATCTTATGCCAAGTATCAGGAATAGGTTCAAAGTGTTCTTTTTGCCCACTAAGGTAATCAACACCGTAGTTTAGCTTGACCGTTTCGTACCAATCATTTTGACTTGGATAAGCCGAGAAACAATCATTACCCGTCGCACGAGCAGGCTTTTCTCTATACGAACTCTTTTGAGTAGGAAGATGAAGCTCTTCGTTCGGCAGATAGTAGAAGTTATTATCCCTATCAAAGGTTTGGTCTAGCTTATCCTTTGTTCCAAAGTTCTCAACACCTTTAGGCATCGCATCAGAGTGATAAGTACGAGCTAAGTGATTAGGAATGAAATCCATTAAAAAGCCAAGTCCCGCTTTATGTGTACGTTCTAGCAAAGCATCGAATTCTTGCTGTCGCTCCTCTAGCCTATCTGCCAGAGACGGAGCAATATCGTAATAATCTTTTACCGAATAAGGCGAACCAGCCTTTCCCTTTACAATTTCCGAGGGGTCTGCCGTGATAGAAGCGAAAGAAGTCGTAGTACTATGCTCCAAAAGTCCAATATACCATACATAGTTGCAACCTAAGGACTTGATATAGCTCAGAGCTTTATCATCAAAATCCGAGAGTTTACCTGAACCATTCTCTTCTAGCGTGCCGTTCGGCTTAAGTTTCTTCGTTTTATTGCCCCACAGACGTGGCAGGACAGAGTAAATAATTGCTTTCTTCATTTCAATAAATAAGATATTAGTGTTTAACTATTTCTCCTTAGACTTTCGGCGTGTAATCATTCGGCTTGAACGTTGGCAAACTAAGATTAAACAAAAGAGAAACTGTCCTTAGAGCAAAGACGGAGATTGCCGAGAGGAATTGAATAAGAGGAATTGGCACTTGTGTGAAATAGAGTAACAAAACATAAACAACTCCTCCAAACAAGCAAGCCAAAGCATAGATGTCTTGACGAAAGATTAGAGGGTCTTCGTTGATAAGAATATCACGCGTCATTCCTCCGAAAGAACCCGTTATGACCGCCATAACAAGACTTACCCACCAAGGGAAGCCTGCCTCAAAGCTCTTGACTAAGCCAACGACAACAAACAGTCCTAAGCCTATAGAGTCAAAGATAAAGAGCGAATAGTTTGCCTTAACGACCTGTTTCTTCAGAGCAATAGTAAAGCCCAAAGCAATAGCCGTGATGATAAGGTAAGACGGCGTCTCTAACCAAAAAAGAGGAATATCTAAGAATAAATCCCTCACCGTTCCGCCTCCGACTGCCGTAACGAAACCGACGACGAAAGCACCGAACCAATCAAAACCCTTTGTTGCAGCGAGACGAATCCCTGATATAGCAAAGGCAAAAGTACCAAGGTAGTCGCACCAAGCAACAAAGTCATTATCCATTTTGGCTAAAGCCTCAAGACTTATATCTATCATCGTTACTCTAAAATTTAGTAAGCCTCCTCTTCGGAAGGGAAATCTTTTGTCTGAACCGCCTCAATATATGCACCGACTGCTTCTTGAACGATTGTTGATAGGTCTGCAAAGCGTCTCAAGAATTTCGGACTAAAGCCATTATCTAATCCTAGCATATCTTGAAGAACAAGCACTTGTCCGTCAGTATCTGCTCCTGCTCCAATACCAATAGTTGGAATAGTCAAGGCTTCACTAACCTCTTTGCCTAGCGAACTAGGGATTTTCTCTAGCACAAGAAAAGAACAACCTAAAGCCTCTAGCTCTTTAGCCTCCTTAAGCAGTTGCTGAGCATCTTCATCACTTTTCCCTTGCAAGCCATAGCCACCAAGACTATTGATAGACTGAGGTCTCAATCCTAAATGTGCCACAACGGGGATACCTGCAGAAATAATACGAGCAATAGCCTCCTGCGTATAGACATCTCCTCCTTCAAGCTTTACAGCATCAGCCCCTGTTTCCTTAATTAGTCGAATAGCAGACTTTACTGCCTCCTCTGCACTTACTTGATAAGAGCCGAAAGGCATATCCACGACAACATAAGCGTGGTTTACGGCACGAACCACAGATGATGCGTGATAAATCATCTGCTCAATTGTAATTGGTAAGGTTGTCTTATGTCCTGCCATTACATTCGACGCAGAGTCTCCAACCAAAATCATATCAATGCCTGCCATATCAATCAGCTTAGCCATTGTATAGTCATAAGCGGTAAGCATTGATATTTTTTCTTTAGCAATCTTCTTCGCTTGCAACTTATGTAGCGTTGCCTTACCTGTGATTATTTGATGTTTAGACATAGTTTAATATAATATGTAGTTTATTCTGATAAAAGACGAGGGCTACCACTTTCGCTTAAGAAAGGGTAGCCATTATTTCGTCTATACTTATTTGGTGTTCGTTTATTACTCCCACTCAATTGTGCTAGGCGGTTTAGAGGAGATGTCATACACGACACGATTAACGCCCCTAACCTTATTGATAATTTCATTAGAAACCTTAGCTAGAAAGTCATAAGGCAAATGAGCCCAATCGGCACTCATTGCGTCTGACGAAGTAACTGCTCTTAGAGCAATTGTATATTCATATGTACGCTCATCTCCCATTACGCCGACACTCTTCAGAGGAAGTAGAATTGCTCCAGCTTGCCAAACCTTATCATATAAGCCCCACTCTCTCATCATTGTCATATAGATATGGTCTGCATTTTGGAGAATTTCTATTTTCTCTTGACTGATAGCTCCGATGATACGAATACCTAAACCTGGTCCTGGGAAAGGCTGACGCTTGATTAAATGCTCTTGCATTCCCATTTCAAGTCCTACTCGTCTTACCTCATCTTTGAAGAGCAAACGCAGAGGTTCTACGAGCTTAAGGTTCATTCGCTCAGGCAGACCGCCTACATTATGATGACTTTTGATAACAGTACCCGTAATGCTTAGAGATTCTATAACATCAGGATAGATTGTTCCCTGTCCAAGCCATTTAATATCTTTGAGTTTCTTTGCCTCTCTATCAAAAACATCAATAAAACCTTTACCAATAATCTTACGTTTCTGCTCAGGGTCAGTTACGCCTTCAAGCTCCGAGAGGAAGTCTTGCTTTGCATTAACGCCAATAACATTTAGTCCTAAATGCTCATAATCTCTCAGAACATCTTCAAATTCATTCTTACGAAGCAAGCCGTGGTCTACGAAGATACAAGTTAAGTTCTTACCAATTGCCTTATGTAGAAGGACTGCTGTTACTGATGAGTCAACCCCTCCCGATAGAGCAAGGATAACTTTATCATCACCAAGTTGAGCCTTAAGTTCGGCGACAGTACTCTCGACGAAAGAAGCAGGTGACCAATTGCCCTTAATACCTGTTGCGTCAAGGAAGTTCTCTAGCATTGCCATTCCTTCCTCAGAGTGAAAAACCTCTGGGTGAAACTGCAAGCCCCACGTTTGCTCACCTTTGATACGGAAAGCTGCAGCTGCAACATCTTCTGTACTTGCAATGATTTCAAATCCTTTGGGAAGCTTGGTAATCGTATCTCCGTGCGACATCCAGACAATCCCTTTTTCTCGAACGTTCTTCATTAGAGGGTCTTGGTGTCTTATCTCTATTTTGGCACGCCCATACTCTCGTGTATCACAAGGTTCAACTTTACCTCCTGCTTGATGAACAAGGCTTTGAGCTCCGTAACAAATTCCCAAAAGAGGAAGTTTTCCTCTCAGCTGACTAAGCTCTGTATAAAAAGCCTTTTCATCATAAACAGAAAAGGGGCTACCCGATAGGATAACACCAGCAATACCATTGAGACTTTTTGGCATTTTGTTGTAAGGCACAATCTCGCAATATGTGTTTAGTTCTCTTAAGCGTCGCCCAATAAGTTGGGTCGTCTGCGAACCGAAATCAAGGATTAAAATCTTCTCTTGCATAATTTTATACTTATTCAATTATAAGAAACAGCCTCTCCTCTTAAGGAACGACAGCACAAAGGTAATAGAAATATCACAGAAACAGCTCTTTCGGATAGCTAATTTCTTCTAAAAAAAGTGCATAACCTTCGGCAGATGAACCTGCACGCCCTCGGTCTTTAGCCTCAATAATTGCTCTAAAGTCCTCAAGTGTAATCTTGCCTCGCCCAACGAGAAAAAGCGTTCCGACAATCGCTCGCACCATATTTCTCAAGAACCTATCAGCCTTAATCCTAAAGATATACGCTCCTGCCTTTGAGGGGTCTTCCGTCCAATAAGCCTCCATTACCTTACAATTATTGGTCTTAGCGTCAGTATGTAGTTTACTAAAACTTGTAAAATCCGTATAGTCTAGTAGTAGTCTAGCAGCCTCATTCATTTTATCAAAGTCTAGCTTGTAATAGAGCTGAAAGCTTTGTCCTTCAGAAAAAGCATCTTTCTCCTTGTGGACATAATAATGGTATGTTCGAGCTGTGGCAGAAAAACGAGCGTGAGCCTCCTCTTGCATTGCACAAACTCTATGAAGGGCAATATCTTTCGGAAGCAAACGATTGAGCTTATAAAGTAAATCTTCTGCCCCTGCTAAGTCCATATCTAGGTCAAGATGAATAACCATTTCGTGAGCGTGAACCCCTGCATCAGTGCGTCCTGCCCCAACGATAGGGCAAGGTTTACGTAGGATTGTGCTTAATGCTCGCTCAATTGTCTCTTGAACGGTTGGAGCATTCGGCTGAATTTGCCAACCGCTGTAATTAGTTCCCTTGTAACTTAGATATATAAAGTAACGCATTGCTCTATTTTTTTTGGCTTTATAAACTATCTTTTCGCTAGGCATAAGGGTAGTAAAAATTAGCCTATAGGGCAATCCGCCGTACCCTAGAGGGTAAGAAAAATTACCCTAGAGGGTAGCAAAAATTAGCCTATAGGGTACGGAGAGCTACCCCATAGGCTAAGAAAAACCCCTATGATTCTGCTGTTTTTTTCGTTCTTGTTGTCGTCTTTTTCTTAGTGGCTGTTTTCTTAGTCGTCGTCTTTTTCGTTGTACTTGTACGACGCTTTCGACTACCACTTGGAGGAGTTTTTTCAATAATCTTACGACACTCTTCCTCCGTTAAGTCTTCGGCTACTTGCCCTTTAGGAATTTTGTAGTTAGCACCTTCAAACTTAATATAAGCTCCGTAACGACCGTCTCGTATTTCAAATCCTTCGCCAAAGCTTTTAATCAAACTTTTTGCTTCAGCTTCTCGCTTAGCCTTAATCAGTTTAATTGCTTCGTCTAGTTCAACTTCCAATGGGTCTTTATCCTTAGGAATACTTACAAAAGCCTTTCCAACCTTAACGTAAGGACCAAAGCGACCAATGGCAATGCTAACCTTCTCGCCCTCATACTCGCCTAACTGTTTTGGCAATTCAAAGAGTTTCAAAGCGTCCTCGAGCGTAATCGTTTCCAAAGATTGATGAGCTTGAAGAGAAGCAAACTTTGGTTTTTCTTCTTCCTCTGCAGTACCAATTTGTATCATTGAGCCATAACGTCCCAAGCGAGCCATTACGACACGTCCTGTCTCAGGGTCAATGCCTAGTTCACGAGAGCCAACACGACCTTTTCCATTTTCATCAGGTTTCTGAGCCTGCTCAACCTCAGGGTGAAAATCTTTATAGAAAGTATCAATAACGCCTTGCCACTTCCTATCTCCCTCAGCAATGTAATCAAACTCTTCCTCCACATTAGCCGTAAAGCTAAAGTCAATAATGTTTGGGAATTGCTCCACAAGGAAGTCATTAACTACGATACCTGTATCAGTTGGGATTAGTTTTGCCTTATCATTGCCAAAAGTTTCTTTCTTAACTTCTCGATTAACTTCAGTCCCTTCTAAAGTAAAGTAACGAACTTCTCGTTCCTCACCTTCTTTATCCCCACGCTCAACGTAACCACGAGCTTGTATTGTCTGAATCGTAGGAGCGTAAGTAGAAGGGCGACCGATATTTAGCTCTTCCATTTTACTAACCATTGAGCCTTCCGTATAGCGAGCAGGACGCTGAGTAAAGCGTTCGTCTGCCATAACTTCAAGAGGTTTAAGCTCTTCGCCTACTGCCATTGCAGGGAGCAATTTATTATCATTGCTTGAGCCGTCCATATACAGCTCAAGGAAACCCTTAAACACAACAACCTCTCCTTGTGCAACGAATAAATACTTAGAACCCTTAACTGGAATTTCTACCGTTGTACGCTCAATCTGAGCATCAGCCATTTGAGAAGCTAAGGTACGGCGACGGATAAGTTCGTATAGTTTCTTCTCTTGAGCCGTTCCCTCAATCGTTGCTCTATCTGCATACGAAGGACGAATAGCTTCGTGAGCCTCTTGAGCTCCTTTACTCTTAGTTTGGAACTTACGAGCCTTGTGATACTCTTCTCCATAAGCCTTTTTAATTTCTTTAGCAATAGTATTCATCGCCATAGAAGATAGATTAACAGAGTCCGTACGCATATAAGTAATATGCCCCGATTCGTATAGACTTTGAGCTAAACGCATTGTCTGCCCAACGCTATAACCTAAGCGTGAAGAAGCCTCTTGTTGTAAGGTAGAAGTCGTAAAAGGTGCTGAAGGAGAACGGCGACCAGCTTTCTTGCTGATGTCGCCAATAGAAAATTGATTATTTGCACAGAGCTTAAGGAAGTCTTCAACCTCTTGCTCCGTTTCAAAACGATGATTCAGCTCTGCTTTCAGTTCCTCCCCCGTAGGCAACTGAAGTATTGCTTGAACTCTGAAAGAAGACTTAGCCTCAAAGCTTTGTATCTCACGTTCACGCTCTACAATAAGGCGAACAGCAACCGACTGCACACGCCCTGCCGAAGGAGCAGAACGTCCAATACGTCGCCATAAAACAGGTGAAAGTTCAAAGCCTACAATACGGTCAAGGACACGTCTTGCCTGCTGTGCATCAACTAAGTCTTGATTGATTACCCTAGGATTCTGAAGAGCCTCCATAAAAGCTTCAGACGTAATTTCGTGAAAAACAATACGTTTACATTGCTCATCTTTTAGCCCTAGAACCTCTTTTAAGTGCCAAGCTATTGCTTCTCCCTCTCGGTCTTCATCGGAAGCGAGATAAACCATATCGCTCTTCTTAACTTCTGCTTTCAGCTCCTTAATAAGTTGTTTCTTATCTGCCGAAATTTCATACTCAGGAGCATAATTATGCTCAAGGTCAATACTAAAAGATTTTTTCTTCAAGTCTCGGATATGCCCGACACTTGCCATTACCTTGTAGCCTGTCAGTTTATTTTTCTTCAGAAAGCCTTGAATAAGTTGTGCTTTTTTGGGGGACTCAACAATAACTAAGTTCTTCATCAATATCTATACTTTTATACCTTATATATA
>PDWI01003757.1_pt1 | contig 21099 bp, 16 predicted proteins | sample 1430891 | NCBI WGS metagenome assembly PDWI01 (sample SAMN01162508, study PRJNA174530) | Oral metagenome, whole genome shotgun sequencing project. | biome: Marine environment; feature: Marine mammal; material: Swab sample of the gingival sulcus; isolation source: swab sample of gingival sulcus... | reverse complement strand
CTGCAGTATCTCTTCCAAATAATACAATATATGATTTTACCACTGGAAGTGATAAATATTATGGCGGAGATGCTGGTGCAATTAAATTAGATTAAAAGTAAGGTTTTCTTCATTTAGAAAGAAAAAAGCTTCCAATTATTGGAGGCTTTTTTTAATCATTACATAGTTCTATAATAAGTTGAAAAGAAAGTCAACAAGACTACAGTACAGCGTTCAAACTACAAGTTATTAAGCTAATAAAAAAAGGCTAACTGACATACAAACAAGCTCAAAAGAAATATGGAATAAAAGATCTTTTTACAGTCTTAGTTTGGTTAAGAAAATATGTTAGATTAGATAGTTCAAAATGGAGTTCGAAAACAAACAAATAGCACAATCGAGAATAGGAGAGTTAGATAAATAAAACCTCTAGATGATACCTCATTTAAAATGTATAATGATTCCTCCAAAATCAACTACATTTACAATATAAAAAATAAAACCCTCACCTATAAATAATGGTGGGGGAATTATATTTTAAATATTATTAGCAGGCAAAAAAAAACCTCCATAAATGGAGGTTTTTTCAAAATATTTTAGATTATTTAAATATTATTGGTATAGGGAACATAAAATCAGCACCAAAATTCCAATTATCTAATGAAGGAATATTGAATTCTTCATAGAAATTTGGAAGTGTTAATTCGGTTATAGATATTAACTGATCATTTTGATATGTTTCTACAGTTCCAGTTCTTGAGTTATTGAATTTAATTAATATTTTGAATCCATTACCATAAGCTTTTACAACACCGTTTAGGTAATAATCATTAACATTCCAATCATAAAAGAATTGAACATTGTTAATGCCAACATAAACTGAGTAATGTAATTCTGTATCAACATCATCTAATACTCCAACCCATCTTCTTTCATATTCTCCACCAGCATTTATAACTGTAGGCCATGCGTTTAATGGAGTTGCAGCACCTTCAAAATCATACCATACTTCATCACCATAAGGTTCGTTATTAACAAATCCAAAAGCAAAGTGTGCTTTAAGATACATTCTCATAACATCAGCATCTACCGGAGATTGTTGAGGAACAGCATTCTTTAAGAACTGTACTTTTGATAGATATTCTGCATTATAAGAGTCCTCTATATCAAATATTGCATTTTCAATATCACCTCTCCAAATATGCCATCCATCAAAATAGTAATAAGTTCTTTCATCATTAGATTTACCTAAAGAAGCAGCTCCTTTCATTAATTCTTTACCAACGAATGATTCGGCAGTTTTCTTAAATGATTCAATTACTAAAGATTTAGTAAGATCTTGTGCTTCAGAAATTTTTGGAATATATTCTACTTTTTTAATGGAGTCTACCGGTTCTGTCGTATTTGTACACGACGTTATAAACAAGCCTAAAAATATCATTAGACCAAACAAGTATTTTACATTTGTTGTTTTCATATAATTTCTCCTGTTGAATTGTTATATAATATTTAGCATTATTTTTTCTAAAATTTGCTTAACGTGATAGGCAATCTATTGAAGAGGAAAGTACAAGTCTGTGATTTATATCACTCCAAAAACTATTTTGAGGATTAGAATGACCACCGAATTCCAAAAGAGGGAAGAATAGGCCATAATTCTTTTTCTTCTACTGTTGGTTTTGAATATGGTGATGGCGCATACTCGTAAAATTGTATATTTTTGAAGTTAAATACATTGCTTACATCTATAAACATAGATAGTGTTGAATTAGAAAAATTGAAAGCTTTGCTAATTCTAAAATCAATTCTTTTATATGCTGGGAGATATTTTGAATGAATTTCTTGAGCGATCCATTTCCAATTATCATTAACTTTTTCAGCAATTTTAGGTGTATATGGAAAACCGCTTCCATAGAAAGCTTTTAATGTAATATCCCAATTGCTACCTAAATCAATATTAGAGATAAATGAAAGAGTATGTCTTTGATCTGTATATCTAGGATATTCGCCTTTGTCATCTTTTAGGTTATTTTCATTTGCATACAATAAACCATAGCTCAGCCAAGAATAAAAACCCGGTAAGTTTAATACTAAGTATAGATCTAAACCTTTTGCATTGCCTATTGCATCATTTTCTTTAGAATAGGTTAAACGTTCAAAAGTTCCATACCAAGAAGATATTATAGTTGTATAGTCTTTATAATATCCTTCAATCTTAAATTTAAAAAAGTGATCGAGTTTATTGGCGAAGAAAAATGTTTTTTCTAATCCTAAAATATAATGAATAGCTTTTTGAGCAATTGTATTAGTATCTGAAGATATAGATGATTTTAATTGTCTGTAATCCGGAGATTGATAATAATATCCCCAAGCACTTCTTAAAACAGTATTTTTACCTATAGCATAGGAGAAGTTTATTCTAGGACTTATATTAATATCTTTGTTTATATCAAAATAATCTAATCTTCCACCTAAATTTATTACAAAATTATCTGAAATCTGGAAGATATTTTCTATATACATATTATATTTATACGATTCGGTATTAACAGAATCTGCTCCATAAGCTCCTAACCATGTCTTAATAGATGTATTTGTGTCTCCAATTGCATCAATATTATTAGAGCTAGTTTTCGAATATAAATCATTAAAATTGTTTTTATAAGAAATATTTTTAAAACTAAAACCAAGATTAACTTCATAATTTGGCGTAAATTGATATAATAAGTTAGATTTAATCTCAGCGGTTTCTATATTTAAACTATCATATGTTTTTCTTGTAGTCAAAATTCTATCAAAGTATTGTTCTTTTGGGCTGTTTATTAGTCCAATTTTTTTTGAATTTTTTATTTCTACTAATCTGTTCTCACTATCTTTTTGGCTGTAATAGGAAAGTTCAATATTCAGTAATGCTTTATTAGATAGAACATTGATACTTTTTACATCGAATAGATTCGAATAATAATCTGCATCATTTGTTTCTTCAGTATTAAAAGAATGCTTTTCTACTGCTGGTTGTCCTTTAAAACTTGTTGTAAGTGAAGAATAACTATAAGAATCTGGTTTGTAAGTAAAAGCATCACCGGCATGAATAAATTCAAATAATAATTTATGAGATGGAGAAATATCGTAATTAACTACCCCTTGAATATCATAAAAAGAAGGTTGAGCAGTATTTATATCATCGAACTCAATCATTTTTAAAACATATTCCATATAGCTTTTACGGACTCCTAAAATGAAAGAGCTCTTATCAGAAATAGGCCCTTCAATAAATGCATCTGCATAAGCTAAGCTAAGTGAAGCGGCACCACGATATTCTTTTTTATTGCCTTCACGATACTCAAGATTAAGCACAGAGCTCATTTTATCGCCATAGCGTGCACTAAATCCACCTGTTATTAGGTCAACTTCTTTTATTAAATCAACATTAAAAATTCCTACACTTGCATTGGCTGCTTCTTTAATATGATATGGTTCATATATTTGAGCACCGTTAACTAAAACTAGATTTTCATCTTGATTTCCACCTCTAACGTTAAAATTGGCTTTAAATTCATTATTAACGGCAATTCCCGGTAGAGCTTGAACAGATCGTAAAATATCAGGCATTGCAGCAGATATTTCTTTTATTCGTTCACTTTGAACAGACAAACCATTAGTCTCTTTTAAATCATTTAAATTATTTTGGTTGGAGAATACAGTTACTTCTTGTAGAAATATATCTATTGGAAAAAGTGAAAAGAGATTTTCTTTTGTTGGATCTAACTTCTGAGTGTTTATTATTATTGTTTTATAGCCTACATAACTAACAATTATTTTATCGCTATATTTATAAACTGGTAATTCAAAATATCCATCTTTATCTGCTGAAGTTCCAAATTGATTATCTGAATAAGCAATATTGGCAAAAGGCAGGGGGTATAAGCTCTGTCCATCAATTACTTTTCCTTTTATAATTGCTTTTTCTTGAGCAAATGAATTAAAATATGAAAAAAATAGAAGAATGATAATTATGCAATTAAAAAGATTTTTCATTTAATACCTAATTTTTACAAATAAAAAAGTGGAAAATATTACCATTAAGCAAGTATAATATTATCGTAACTTTTATTAAATTATTAATAATTGTTATTATTAAGAAAAACTATCAATCCAGATAATCTATTTTTAAATAAAATTTATCATGTTAATTAGTATTTTTATAAAACTATGAATAAATATAGCGAACTTATAGCTTGTGATTGTAATCATGGATGAATTTTTTGTTTCTATTATTATAACTAATAAAATAAAAAAATATAAATATGAATTTATGTAAATTTTGCAATAGCAATTTATTAGAGAGTATTATTGATTTGGGATTTCAACCTCCATGTAATCAAATTATTCCATTTAATTCAACAGATTTTTATGAAAAGTATTTTCCTTTAGAACTTTTTATTTGTAAAGAATGTTCTTTAGTGCAAGTTGTACATGACATTGCTCCAAGAGAATTGTTTTCTAAATATTCTTATTTTTCTTCATATTCTAGCAGTTGGTTAGAGCATGCAAAAGAATTTTCATTAGGAATGATTGATTCTTTAGATTTAACTTCAGAATCATTTGTAGTAGAAATAGCTAGTAATGATGGTTATTTACTCCGGAATTTCAAAAATGCAGAAATTCCATATCTAGGAATTGAACCTGCTAAAAATATAGCCGAGAAAGCTAATAAGGAAGGTATAAATACTTTTAATGATTTTTTCTCATCAGCAGTTGTGAAAAAAATTCTAAAAAATTATAAATATGCTAATTTAATAATTGCAAATAATGTTTTTGCACACGTTCCAAATATTAACGATTTTGTTATTGGGGTTAAAACTTTATTAGCTGAAGATGGAATTTTTAGTATAGAAGTGCCATATTTAAAAGATTTAGTAGAAAAATCTGAATTTGATACAATTTATCATGAGCATTATTTTTATTATTCAGTTACTTCAATAGCAAGAATATTGGAAGCAAATGGATTGGTTATTGCTGATATATTAAAATTAAAAACTCATGGCGGATCATTAAGAATTTTAATTAAGCACAAAGAGAATAATTCCATTGAAATTTCATCTATAGTTAACACTTATTTAGAAGAAGAGAAGAAAATAGGAATAGATAGAGTTCAGTATTTTAATCAGTTTAAAAATAATGTGCTAAACACTAAGTTTGAACTTGTTAAAAGATTAATTGAATTAAAACTAGGTGGTAAATCAATTATTGGATATGGTGCACCGGGGAAAGGAAATACATTATTAAATTATTGTGGAATTAAACATGATTTATTGGACTATACAGTAGATAAAAATCCAATTAAGCAAAATACATATTTACCAGGAAGTAGAATACCGGTTTTTTCTTTAGATAAAATTTGTGAAACAAAACCAGATTATATATTAATTCTTCCCTGGAATTTAAAAAACGAAATAATATCAGACTTGCATTACGTAAAGGAATGGGGAGCGAAATTTATTATTCCAATTCCAAAATTTGAAATAATTTAGGTGAAAAATGAAAGTAGTGATTTTAGCTGGCGGATATGGAAGTAGACTTTTTGAAGAAACTATTTCCAAACCTAAACCTATGGTGAATATTGGTGGTATACCTATTTTATGCCACATTATGAAAATATATAGTTCTTATGGGTTAAAAGATTTTATAATATGTCTTGGATATAAGAAAGAGGTAATAATAGAATATTTCATTAATAATACTGACCATTTTAAGAGTTTTTCAGGTATAAGTGGTGCTGAATATGTTTTCAGAAATACAGTAGATGATTGGAATGTTACGCTTGTTGATACCGGAATTGATACTATGACGGGAGGGAGGCTAAAGAAGGTAAAACATTTAATTAATGATAGTACCTTTTTACTTAGTTATGGGGACACAATAAGCAATGTTCAAATTGATAAGACTATAGAATTACATCAACGTGAAAAATCTTTAATCACCCTTACCGCTGTTCAACCTCAATCTAATTATGGTGTTCTATTGTTTGAGGAAGATAAAAAAACTATACACAAATTTGTTGAAAAACCTAAACAAGAGAACCAATGGATAAATGGTGGCTTTTATGTTATGGATTCAGAAATTTTAGATTATATTGAGGATGATAAAACTTCATTAGAGTGCGAACCTTTTACAAAAGTTGTTGAACAGAAAAAACTTTCAGCATATAAACATAAAGGATTTTGGAAATCGATTGAAACATATAAAGACAAACTTGAACTAGAAGAAATGTGGAATATTAATAAAGCTGAGTGGAACATCTGGGAGCAAGAATTAGGGAAGGCATTATGAATGTTTTTATTACAGGCAACCTGGGATATGTTGGAAGCGAACTGACTAAATTTCTTAAAACTCATGCTCCCGAATTGTATCTTATTGGTTATGACACATGCTATTTTCGTGATTGTTTAACAATTCCCCAAAATAAATATAAGTCATATGTTGATCATCAAATAATTGATGATGTGAGAAATATAAAAGATGAATACTTAGAAAATATTGATGTTATTGTAAATTTAGCTGCAATTTCAAATGATCCTATGGGAGAAGAGTTTAGTGAAGTTACACGTGAAGTGAATTATTATTCATCTGTAAATTTAGCTGAGAGAGCAAAGAAGAAAGGTGTTAAATCTTTTGTGTTTGCTTCAAGTTGCAGTATTTACGGAAGTGGAATGACAATGCCTAGAACAGAGACTTGTAACCTTAATCCATTAACAGAATACGCAAGGTCTAAAGTTAGCACAGAAAATAAGTTAAGGGAATTAGCTGATGCTAATTATACCATTACCAATTTGAGATTTTCTACTGCATGTGGGATGAGTGATCGCTTTAGAATGGATTTAGTTTTAAATGATTTTGTAACCAGTGCTAGAGTAAATAATAAGATAGAAATCCTTAGTGATGGATCTCCTTGGAGACCACTTATTAATGTTAAAGATATGGCACGTGCAATTAATTGGGCTATAATAAGAAATCAACAAGAAGGTGGACAATTTCTTTCAGTTAATGTGGGAAGAAATTATAATAATTTTCAAGTTAAAGAATTAGCTTTTCTTGTTAAAGAAGAATTAAAAGATGTAGATGTAATTATAAATTCTGATGCACAACCGGATAAAAGATCTTATAAAGTTAATTTCGATCTCTTTAATCAGCTTGCTCCACAATATGTTCCTATTGTTCCTATTGAAGAAACTATAAGGGAAATAAATGAAGGTTTGAGTAATATTAATTTTACTGATAAAGATTTTAGAGACTCTGACTTTATTAGACTGAAAAAATTACTTAAACTACGAAAAGAAAATTATCTAAATTCAAAATTAGAGTGGATAAATTAAGATTACGTGACTGAGCAAAATATATATAACTTCATTAAAGAATTATTTCCTATTTGCAGAAGTATTACCGGAGATGGAACAAGAGAAACACTGCAACAAATCAAATCAGAAATTCCTATAGAAATAAAGGAAGTTGTTAGTGGGACTAAGGTTTTTGATTGGGATATTCCATTAGAGTGGAATATTAAAGATGCTTATATTAAAAATGAGCAAGGTGAAAAGATAGTAGATTTTAATAATTGTAATCTTCACGTTGTTAATTATAGTACGCCTATCAATAGAAAAATTAAGCTATCAGAATTAAAGAAGCATTTACATTCATTACCAAATCATCCAGAGTGGATTCCATATAGAACAACTTATTATAAAAATGATTGGGGCTTCTGTCTTACCCATAATCAATTAAAAGAATTAAAAGATGAAGAATATGAAGTAGTGATTGATTCTGAAAAGAAAATCGGAGCACTTTCTTATGGGGAATTATTTATTGAAGGGGAGCACAAAGAGGAAAATTTATTTTCTACTCATATTTGCCATCCATCAATGTGTAATGATAATTTAACAGGAATTGCTGTAAATGTAGCATTAGCTAATTATTTACAACAACAAAAAAGGAAGTATTCATATAGATTTATTTTTGTTCCTGCCACAATTGGTGCTATTACTTGGTTGGCTAAAAATGAAGATATAATTCCGAATATTAAATGTGGTTATGTAACTGCTCTGTTAGGTGATAGTGGAAAATTTAATTATAAAAGATCTAAAAATGGCAACTCTATTTCTGATAAAATTGCAGAATTTGTATTAGAGAAATCGGGGCAAAAGTATAAAATACTAGATTTTTCACCTTATGGGTATGATGAGCGACAATTTTGCTCACCTGGTATTAATCTGCCAATTGGAAGATTAACTAGAACACCAAATCAAGAATACGCAGAATATCATACTTCTGCTGATAATTTGGATTTTATTTCTAAAAAGAAACTTTTGGAATCATTTGAAACTTTATGTGAAATTGTATATGTAATTGAAAATAATTCAAAATATATAAATCTTAGTCCTAAATGCGAACCACAATTGGGTAAACGAGGAATTTATAATTCTGTTGCCGGAAATGTAAAAGAAAGTGAATTAGCAATTTTGTGGATTCTTAATTATTCTGATGGAAAGCATGATTTGATTGATATTTCCAAACTTTCCGGTTTAAGTTTTAACATTATTAAAAATGCATCAAATATATTAAAAGAGCATAATTTAATAGAAGAAATCAAAAATTAACGAAGCAGATATGAAAATTACAATATTTTCTGTTGGAAGCAGAGGTGATGTACAACCGTTAGTAGCTCTTGGTAAAGAACTTAAAGTAAGAGGAGCTAATATAAAGTTTTTAACACACTTAGAGTACAAAGCTTTAGTTGTTGATAATGGCTTGGAATATTATGAAATACCTAAAAATCCATTGAATAATTGGGATCGTGATAGTGACAATTCAACAGAAAAAGATAAATCTATATGGGCAAAAATAGAACCAGAAATGATAGAATGGTTAGATGTTGGTTTGAAAGTCTGTGAAGGTTCTGATGCAATCATCTTTAATTTGTTTATTTTTTCTGTAGGTCAGCATATTGGAGAAAAACTTAATATTCCATATTTCCCAATAATGTTTGAACCAAACATTCCTACTGGGGCATTCCCTAGTGTTTATTCTCCTATAAAGAAAAATATGGGAGCATGCTTTAATAAGTTAACATATTCGGTTGGGAGTTTAATTTTTTGGACACAATTAAAAAAACATATAAATAATTTTAGAAAAGAAAGATTAGGGTTAAAACCAATATCTTGGCGTGGACCAATGAGTGAAATGATAGAAGGTGAAAATCCATTCCTATGTTGCTTCAGTTCTCATTTAGTTAAGAAACCAGATGATTGGAATAAAAACATTTTTATTTCGGGGTATTATTTTCTCAAATTAAAAAAAGAATTCCAGCCTACAAAAGAACTTGCAGATTTTCTTGAAAATGGTTCTTCTCCAATATTTTTTGATCTAGGCAGTTTTTCAAATCATATTATGGAAAAGAAGAATAAAATTATTTTAGATGATGTTGTGAATAGTGGTGAAAGACTTATTATTGCTGCCGGAAAAATGGATGTTGAGAATTATAATTTACCCAAAGAAACATATATATTAGAAAATAATGTTCCACATGAATGGTTGCTCCCAAGAATGAAAGCAATAATTGCTCATGGTGGAGTTGGTGTTACTCATGCTACATTAAGAGCCGGAATTCCAATGATTCCGATTTCAATATTTGCTGGACAATATTATTGGGGACAAAAATTGTTTGATTTAAATCTTTGTACAAAGCCGCAATATCTTAGAAATTTAAAAAGTGGTGATGTATTTGAGGCAATTAAAAATATTAAGCAAAATATACCAGATGCTAAGAATCTTTCTGAATATAAGGAGTTTATTTCTAAAGAAAGTGGTGAAGTTAGAACCGCAGAATGGATCATTAATTATCTCGATAAAAATTAAAATAACTAGATTTATTTTTCTTCTTTTCAATTAAGAAGAAATAAAAATAAGTTTAAATATGAGGACTTTGGAAGTATATTAAGCCTTATAATACTCCTTAACCTTAACTTATTACTGAGGACTTTGGTCTATAATTTTTTCTATTTCTTCAATTTTAACAGATTTATTAGCATTATCTAATTCAATTACTATTAGAAAGCCTTCTTTTTTCCCAATTGCCTTAAACTTATTAACTAATTTTAATTGATCACTCTCAATACAGAAACCGGTATTTTCGTTCCATAATTCATAAGAACTTAAACATCCTCTTGTAGGAATTAGTGGAGAAAAATCTTCTTTTGAAAAATATTTCGGTTCATCTGTAGAGCCATGTATAATAATTAATTTTCTTCCAATTTTACCGGCGGTAAAAGAATTATAAATTGGTTTATAATTTTGCCAAGATTTTGGTAATAGATTTTTATAATCATCTATTTGCCAATTATTTTTAATGTTTGAAGTATGGAAAAAAGTTTTTGTTGATACTTCAAATGGACTTCTAACTAAAATATTTGGTGTTGGTCCAATTGTTTTAGTTGGAGAAATATACCACCCAACTATAGAATAAATACCTTGTGGAGTATTTCCATTAGGGATGTAACTAGGTAGATTTGAAAATGATAAAGCTAATTGAGGAATATGAAATAAGGATCCATCACTATTTTTAGCAAATGAACCATCCGGCTTTTTGATGATTGTTAATCCTGGCAAGGTTCTATTTTTTCTATAAAAAGAATATATTATTGTTTTTCCAATTTGAAAATTATGGAGCAATAAATCTTGTAAATTTGGTAATTGATATGGCTTTTCTAATATCTCGTTCCGTAATTCTTCTAAAATATTACTACTATTATTACCAAAATTAGCTTGCAATTGTTCTAAAAAGATATTTTTATCAAAGTTTTTTTCAGAAAGATTTTTCAGATAAAGTGTTGCAATTGCAAAAGAAATAGGGTCTTTAGTTCCATAAAATATATTTTCAATTTTCGAGGTGAATACTTTAGGAAATAATGAATATGCTACTTCTAATGTAATTCTCTGTAACCTTAAATTTTTATCAATAGGGAGTGTCAAAGATTCCTGCAATCCTTTTTTTACAAAATTATTTCTTAACTGTATAGATTGAGCATCTCTTAAGGCTTTTTTCCAACCACCTATGTTTTCCTTAATACTTGATGAGAATGTTACTTCAATATTTTTAAGCAGATTACCATAGTATTTTTCTTTATTTTCACGTTTTGCAAATTCACTTTTTAATGATTTTATATTTGTTAATTTCTGAGCATTTAATATCGATAATGCGGATAAAATTATTATTAAAATGAGCTTGTTACAGAGATTAGAAATCATCATAATTTTACATATCCTTTTTTTGAGGAAACAAATTTAGAGAATTATTTTATTAGTAATATGGTAAAAATATTTTTTTATACTTTGCTCTTTAGTGCTTTAGGCATTATTTACGGTCAAAATGGAATAATAAAAACATACTATCCAAATGGAACAGTTGAATCTAGAGTTTCATTTATAGAAGGAGTATTGGAGGGTAGTTCTTTTTGGTATTTTGAAAATGGTAATAAAAAAACAGAAAAAGTTTATTTAGACGGGAAATTAGATGGTATAATAAAAGAGTACTATGCTAGCGGACTATTAAAAAAAGAGACACATTTTGCTAACGGAATCTTAGATGGTATAGAAAAATTTTATTACGATAATGGGAGTTTAAAATTTGTTAAGACTTATAACAAAGGGGAACTTTTATCGAGAAAAGATTTAAACTACGATTCATTATATATTGCTCCATTATCTTTATATGAAGCTGGAAGAAAAAAGAATATAAAATCAGAAAGTGATTTTATTTGTGGTTTAGAGATTTGTCCGGAACCAGTTGGTGGAATTAAAGAAATTGAAGATAAAATAATTTATCCCGAATTAGCGAGGCAATACAAGTTAGAAGGTAATGTATTAGTAACTGCTACAATTAACAAAAGAGGAATTCCTAAAAATATTAAAATATTAAAAGGTTTAGGACTTGGATGTGATGAAGCAGCAATTAATGCGGTAAAAAAAACAAACTTTATTCCCGGAATAAATAATGGTTCAGAAGAAGAAACCGAAGTAACTTTTAATCTAAATTTTAAATTAGCTAAACAAAATTCCCAAAAAATAAATAAAATAAATAATTTTGTTGGTACAAAGGAAGAACATCAACATAATAATGAAAACGTTGTTAAAGAATTTGTAAAATGTGATGCGGAGATATGTCCAATTCCTATTGGAGGGATTAGTGAATTATTGTCTAAACTAAGATATCCGTCTCAGGCTAAAAGAAATAATATTAGTGGAGATGTTATTGTTAAAGCCAGAGTAAATGACTTAGGATTTGTTATTAAAGCAGAAGTTGTAAAAGGTATTGGGTATGGATGTGATAGAGCTGCTATTTCAGCAGTTATTAAAACCCAATTTGAGCCGGGAAAAGCAAATGGAGTTGATTTAGAAACAGATATTGAAATTATAGTTCCATTTATTTTGGATGGAAAGTAAATTTAAATATTGAATCACTATTACTAAAAGAGAGCTTAAAGAATATATAAATTGAAGTGTTGGGAAAAAAAGAGCGGAGAGAAAGGGATTCGAACCCTTGATACCCGTGAAGGTATACTCGCTTTCCAGGCGAGCCAGTTCAACCACTCCTGCACCTCTCCGTAGAATTTAGAGAGCAAATATATTAAAATTAGCTCTTTATAAAAAATTTATTTTAATTTATTTTTGTAAATATAAAAGTTTTTTTTCGGAAAGATGGCAGAGTGGTTGAATGCGGCGGTCTCGAAAACCGTTGGTCACCTTGGTGGCTCGGGAGTTCGAATCTCCCTCTTTCCGCTTCAATTTGTACATTTTTGCCTGAGTATTACTATTCAGGCATTATTTTAAGAATGTCAGGCATATATATATATATAATAGTGTGTTTTTAATCATTAAAGCAACTTTTTTTTACTGGCATGTTAATTGGTTCTTCACGTGTAACATTTAATACATTTAAGGAGAAAATATGAAAATTTTAAAGTATATTCTATTAATTACTATTTTATTTCTAGTAACTAGAATTTTTGCTCAACCAGATGCACCAAAAAATCTTAAAGCAGAAACAGTTACTTACAATGAATTTAATACTGTAGTTGTTCATTTAACTTGGGACAAAGTTAAGGATTCAAAAGGGTTAAATATTCCGCTTTACGAGATCTTTAAAAAAGAAGGTGGAGTTGAGAGCTCTAATGAATTTAAATCATTAGGAAATGTCTACATTCAAAGTATGAAGAGAGATATGGATGTAGTTGAAGGAAATACTTATACCTACTATGTAGTTGCTAAAGATTTTGATAATAATGTAAGTGCACCTTCAGAAATGGTAGAAATTACTGTAAGTAGTGAACCAGTTGGAGGTGGGTCAGCTAAAATTTCCGGTAAAGTTATAGATTCAACGACAAATTCTCCTCTTGAAGATATCAATGTTGTCCTTGTTTCAACAAGTAGCCTTACTGTTCAATTTACTAAAACCGATGCTGAAGGAAATTATACAGCTGAAGTTTATCCTGGTGAATACATTGTATATTTTAGAGCAATGCAAGATTACTTCCCACAATTTTATAACAATGCAGCAAATGTTTGGGAAGCTACACGAATTAGCATAAATGATGATGAATCAATTGAAAATATTAATGCTTCTTTAGAGTTTATGGGATCAGTTGAAAAATATGCTATTAGTGGTAATGTACAAGATGAATCAGGTAATCCATTAATGGCAAGAATTGACGTTTTTGTATCTAAATCAGAATATAAAGGTGGAAGCCATTTCCATACGTTAACAGATACAAATGGGGATTATTCTGTTGAAGTAAGTAAAGGTCTTGAAGTAGTTGTATATGCTCATGCACTAGATGGAAATTATTATGGTGAGTTTTACAATGATACTTATAATAAAGAAGAAGCAGAAAGATTGTTAGTTAGTGAAAATATTTCCGGAATTGATTTTGTACTTGGTGCTTTGGAAGGAGCAAATTCAAGTATTGCAGGTAATGTTGTAAATTCAGCTAGTGAAGAAGTTGCTTCTGTTGTTATGGCAATTAAATTAGGCGAACCAAGAAAAGGTAGAGATGCTAATAAACGAGTTATAAGTGATGACGGATCATTTGTATTCAAAAATTTACTTCCTGGAAAATATATCTTATTTGTAGCTCCTGATGATGGTTATTTACCTACATTTTACACTGAAGATGGTAAACAAACTAATGTTTGGCAAGAAGCTGATACTTTAACTCTTTTAGAAAATGCAGATTTATCTGATATAAATATTGTTGTAAGCAAAGTTCCTGAAGTTCCATCTAATGGATTGGCACAATTAGGCGGTATGGTTAATGATGATGATGGAAATGCTGTGGCTGATGTTTTTGTTTCAGTATTTAACAGTAATAATGAATTGGTTCAATATACATTTAGTGATTTAGATGGTAGATATAATGTAGGTAATTTAGTACCTGGCTTCTATACAATTAGTTGTTCAAATTATGGTATGTCATCTGAACAAGAATCAGATGTATATGTTGGCATTGATAGTCTTGTTAACACAAATTTTGTTCTTATTCCAACTTCACCAGTTGGTGTTAAGTCTGATGTTCTAATCAACGAATATCAACTTTTACAAAATTATCCAAATCCATTTAATCCAAGTACAACTATTAACTTCTCTGTGAAAAAAGAAGGTAATGTACAAATTAAAGTGTATAATGTTTTAGGTTCTGAGATAGCTACGATTCTTAACAAAAAATTATCAAATGGTAATTATAATGTTATGTTTAATGCAAATAACCTTCCTAGTGGAATTTATATTTATCAACTTAAAGCTGGAGCAACAACATTATCTAAAAAGATGATGTTAATGAAATAATAATAGATTTCTTTCAAAAGCCTGGAATTTTTTTCCAGGCTTTTTGCTTTAAATAACATTTCATATCTTTCTATCTATTATTATTGTACTATAAAAAAATAAATTATAGGTGGACTGAATAAATGTCGTATAATAAATTTATAATCATATTTCTTTTTATCTCAAAAATCCTTTTTTCGCAGATTGAAGTTTCAATACCTGACACTACAGGAAAAGAAGGACAAAGTATAGCAATTCCAATATATGTATCTAATCTTAGTGGGAAAAGAATTAGTTCATATTATTTTGAATTGAGATATAATAAGAATATTCTGAAAGCTAAGTCAATTATTACTGATGGGACTTTAACTGGTGCGCGAGGTTGGGATGTTAGCGGAGGATTTACTGCTGAAGGAATTTATATAAAATCTTCTGGGTTCAGGTATCTTTCCGGTGAAGGTAAGTTAATAATCATAAAATTTGAAGTTATTGCTGATGAAGGATACACGGATTTAGTATTAAAACCTTTTTATTTTAATTATGGAAGTTTTAAAATAAAGGTAACAAATGGCAGTTTTAGGGTTTATTCTAAGGTGAAAATAAATTTTACAAGTTTAGGTAATGGTGAAGGTGCTATTTATTTAAATGGTAATAGATTAGAACTTCCGAGTACAAAAGAACTTATTGTTGGCAATTCCTATATTCTTAAAGCTAAACCAAGAGATAATAGTAATTTTACAGAATGGCGAGGAGATATTTATTCAACATATCCTGAAATTGAATTTATTGTTAAAGAGCCTGCCACATTTTCAGCAGTCTTTACATTAAAGCAATTTACGGTTACTGCCTCAATAAAGCCACAAGGTTTTGGGTCTGTGAATGGAGAAGGAGTTTATAATTATAATGATGTAGTTACTCTTGAAGCAGTTCCTTATTCTGGAATGGAATTTGAAAGTTGGATTATAGATGGAAATGAAGTTAGTAATGAGCCTATTTATAAATTTAATATTAAAAAAGATATAAATGCTAATGCAAATTTTTACCAAGTCTTGTTTCATATAAATGCTAATGCTTTGCCTTTAGAAGGTGGTCAAGTTACTGGAAATGGATATTATTATATTGAAGAAGAAGCAGAATTAGTTGCTACAAGTAATGAAGGATGGACTTTTGTAAATTGGTCTGAAAACGGAAATATAATTTCGGAAGATTCAACTATTGTAATTTCGGTAAATGAAGATAGAGATCTGATAGCAAATTTTGAGATAATTACTAATGTACATAATCCAGCAGAAAACGAATATTTTATAGATACCCCATACCCAAATCCATTTAATCCCAAATCAAATTTTAGATTTGGAATTGTAGAGAAATCAAATGTTAGTTTAAAAATTTACGATGTAAATGGAAGGGAAGTTTCAGAGCTAATAAATCAGAGTTATAATAGAGGAGTTTATATTAAACAATTTGATGCTTCAGATCTTTCTAGTGGATTATATTTTTATAAATATGTTATACAAAATAAATTGACTAAAAAAATTAGAAGAAAGAGTGGGAAATTATTATTAATAAAATAAAACCGTCACTAAGACGGTTTTATTACAACTCCATTTATCTTTACCAGTAATTTGTTATTTTAATAACACATTGTTTATAGCTTCAATCAAAGATTCTTTTGGTAAAGCTCCTTGAGCCATTTGTGGTTTATCATTTCTTGGGCAGAATAATAAAGATGGAATACTTCTAATTCCAAATGCTGCTGCAAGTTCTTGTTGGTCTTCAGTATCTACTTTATAAATATTTATCTTTCCTGCAAATTCATCACTTAATTCTTCTAAAATTGGAGCAACCATCTTACAAGGTCCACACCAATCAGCATAAAAATCTATTAAGCACGGTAAATCGCCTTCAAAATTCCATTCTTTATTTTGTTCATAATTAAATACTTTTTGTAAAAAAGTCTCTTTTGTTAATTTTTCTGTCATTTAAATCCTCGTTTTTTTGTTTGTTTGATGCTCAGATTGAACAAAGGATTCAAAAAATCATAATTTTTTTTTTAATTTAGCAGTAAACACACACAATTTTAGCTTTTTAATAATTAGAAACCAAAAATATCTAAATTAGTTATTTCGGATTATCATCAATAAACTCTTCATTTTCATCAATTTCGTATTCTTTATTTTTCTTTTCGTCCTTATTAATAACAATATTTATGTTTTCTTTATTATTATTTTTTTTTCGAATTAGCACTAAGCTAATAATAATTACTAAAGCTAATAGCAGAATTATTGCATAAATAAAGTATGATTTTGAGCCACTTACAGCATCTTGCCATTCTAATAGTTTATTTTCAACAGAATTTATTTGCACTTGTGTAATTTGATTATTTCCTAATAATAATGGAAGTAAATCAGGTTTAATAATTTCATTCCAAGAATGATCATTAAAGAATATAAATTTTTGATCTTTTTTCACTTCACCTGTCGTTTTACTATTATTTATTTCATTATCAATAAAATCCAAAACAACTTTTTCAAACTCATCTCCTGTTGAAAAATTAGGGAGTTCAATATTATGGGAACTAAAAACATCATTAACTGAACGCCATGCAGAAGTATTTAAGGAAGAATGCCAATTGGAAATTAGAGTATCAATTTCTGATAACTTATTCTTATTTTTATCATCAGTTGAATAAATATCAAATAATTTTGGACTAAAGTGTGACCATCTATTTACAAAATCGTAATATTCATTGTTTAAGTTTCTTAAATCTTCGGGGGTAAGAATACTTGCGTCTAAGAATTCAATATTATCTGACACCAAATTTCTAATATTATCAATTAAACTTGTTCCTTGAATTTTTGCTTTAAGAGATTTGTTTTCTGCATCATCTAAAGATTCAATTTTATGTTTAGCGGTCATAAAAATGTTATCCATAATCTCTTTAATTAATGTATCTCTTTTACTAATTCCTAAAGTCAACTTAGATACAAGATTTCGTAGAGAATCGATAGAACCTTTTGAACCACCATAACCTAATTTAAATGCTCTTAAATCAGTCATTAATTTAGAATTACTATTTCTAAGTGAATTTACTTCCTTGGTTAATTTTGTTAATTCTGTAGAAACCTTAGCATAATCTGATTCAGCTTTAGAAACTCTAGTTTTAAGAGCCGCAATTTTTATAAGCTTTTTATTAGTATAAGCTATTTTTTTATCAAGTATTGTAAAGGAAGATTCAAAATTATTTGGGTATAAAGCTCTATTTAATAATTCTTTATTACCTCTAAATTCACTTTTAAAGTCTATGATTTCTTTCTTTATTTTATTTAATTCTCCAGTAGTTTTTGCATATTCTATTGCAATTTCAAAGGAGCGATGTCTACTCTTAAACTCTTGTGTAATTCTATAATCAGATTGTGCAAAAATTTGAGCGGAGAATAGCAGTAATAAACAAATATGAATTAAGTGTTTAGTTTTCACTTTTTTTCTCCTTTATTCCATCCGAATTAATATATACCAAATGTTTTTCTCCTTCTAAAAGCTCAATATATGGCTTCCTTTGGTTAAAGGCAGGTAAATCAAGCCCAAAGTCGGAAACAAGAAATGTGTTTATTAAATTCATTTTACCATCTTCAACATTAAACAAATAGACATTCTTAAATCCTGGGGCAGTAATATAATAATAGCCTTTTATTCCTCTAATAATTCTAATTGATTCGTTTCTAAAACTAGTAGAATCATTGTTTTCTGCAAAGTATAGTTGCTTAACATTTGTAGAAAATGAATATCTATTTTCTTGTACATATCCATCTTCATCAACATCTAAAACAGATTCTATAGGCCAAGCAAAATTTGACGGTTCAAGACTAATTTGAGAACAACTAATAAAAAATCCAGATAAAATAAAAAGAATAAAATGTTTCATAAATTTCCTTAATAAAATTATTTTAATTTTTGAAGGCAAATATTTAATCTTCTAGAATAGGTAACTCCAAATTTAATTGTATTATATTTATTAGTAAAGCTAAAAAAAAGGTTAATTAAAAAAGTGATTTTTTCGATAGTAATATATAATTTACTTATCATTCTTTAAATAGTTAAAATGTAATTGAGTCTAAAACCCCAAAATATCGATGCGAACAAGAAAGCTAACAAAGATCAGTTGTTAGATGAACTATTGATTCTAGAAGAAGCAAAGAAGTTAAAGAGCGTTTTTTTAGATAATATGAGTCATGAATTACGCACGCCTATTACTGTAATTTTAGGTTATGCCGGCATTCTATATGAAGAAATTGAAGATCCAGATTTAAAAGAAATGGCTGAAATAATTCTGAAAAGTAGTAATCGTTTAACAGAATCATTAAATCTATTGTTAGATCAAAGTGATGTTAATTCTAAAAGATTAAAGGTTTCTCTTGAAAAGAAAAATCTTGTTGAATTATTAGATGAAACCTTTAATGTGTATAAACCAGTTGTAGAAGATAAAGGCTTAGAGTTAAAATATAGTACTGATGTTGACAAAGTATTCTGTAGTTTAGACGTAAAAATGTTTAAAAAAGTAATATCTAATCTTTTTAATAATGCTATAAAATTTACAAACTCCGGTAGTATTGGGCTTCATTTATTTATAGATTCGCAAGATGAGGAAGAATCAGTTTGTGTTCAAATTAGCGATAGCGGTATTGGAATTCCTAAAGAAAAACAAACTGTAATTTTTGAAGCTTTTAGACAAGTAAGTGAAGGTATGAATCGATTATATCAAGGAACTGGTTTAGGACTTTCTGTTACTAAAAAGTTTATTGAACTTATGAATGGTAAAATTTATGTAGAAAGTGAAGTAGAAAAAGGTACAACATTTACAATTAAATTTCCTAAGGCATAGTTTATTGTATCTTATTTCTAATCTTTTTTCAAATACCTGTAACCAATACCGATTGTAAGTAATTTCTTCTACTTTTGTTCTTCATACCTTATAACAATTTTACTTGCCGGTAAACTTACTGTTATTTGACAACGAAAGGAAAAGCAACTTATGAAAAAAACAATTCCAATAACAAACTGGAAAGGAGCAATACTTGTTGTCGGACTTGTGATTTTAGCTTTCAGCGTGCATTATTTTATCTACTACTATAACCCTGAACTGGATGAAACTATCACGCAACTCCAATCGGATGATCCCACTTCTATTGTTCAGGCACTTTTGGAAACATCTTCGTTAGGTATGGCAAAAGGATATAAGTTGATTCCCCATATCCTTCCATTACTCAGCGATAAAAGGCACATATCGAAACAAAGCTCGCAAAAAATAATCAGAAAAATCCAATCTTCGCCGGGAGCTATTTTAGGAATGGGCAAACATCTACAACGCACCCATACCATCGGGTTTTCGGCAGCAATGACGATTCAGTCATTGGTGATTGTTGATGACCTTCATGTCCGGTCTATCGGTGGAAATGCAAAGGAACGTATTATATCGTATGTAACTGAAGAAATTGATCCAAATGATGAATATACCATCTCTAACGCACTAGCTGCTGTTAGGCAGATTTGTGATAAGCGGTTACTTCCCTTTTGGTTCAAATGCTTAGCTATTGAATCAGAGTCCATACGCATACATGCCTTGTTTGTTTTAAGATATTACATTTACGATCGGACTCATGGTTTGTTTTCATGGAATCCGGAGGAAGAAGTATCCTCAGTGATGGTAAGAAATCTGAAACTTTGTCTCAATGATCCTTCTCCTTACATTAGGCAAGAAGCCGAGGATCTGGTGCATCAGCTAAAAAAATCGGGCTTTCCCCTTTGAGGCAAGTAACTTAAAATTTTATAAAGATCCAATTCAACATACTTGTATGCAAAGCCAATACACTCGAAAAAACACGTTCTATGAACTGTGGGTATTGTGAACTAAAAACTTGGATTGAAGAATAAAAAGAAAAGCAAACATAAAACACAAGTTTATAAGCAATTTCATTTTACGCCTAAAGTGAGCTACTTGCATTATATTTGCAAGCTTAAAAGAAGCAGACAATGTCTTGTAGTTACTTTGCAGAATTATGTGTTTAAAATACTTGATATTTAAATGAAGTAAGTAATTGGCTAATAATTAGCTAAATCAATAATTTTTCCCAAAAAAAATTGTATTTTTACAAAAAGATTATTGTTATATCAAATAAATAAAAATAGGAAATATGAATTTATCAAAAGCTCTTAATGAAAAGAATCGACTTGCAAGAAAAATCCGAGAG
>PDWI01003756.1_pt1 | contig 21103 bp, 21 predicted proteins | sample 1430891 | NCBI WGS metagenome assembly PDWI01 (sample SAMN01162508, study PRJNA174530) | Oral metagenome, whole genome shotgun sequencing project. | biome: Marine environment; feature: Marine mammal; material: Swab sample of the gingival sulcus; isolation source: swab sample of gingival sulcus... | reverse complement strand
CTTTACCACTTATTTTTTTACCAGATAGAAGTTGTTGTACTGCTTCATTGAAGTTAAATATATTTGTTTGTAATTCTTCTTTCATGTTTGTCAATCCTTTTTATTATTATACTAGATTGACACAGAATTTTGAATGGTCCCCATTATGTCGCTATTTTCCTTATAAACTCTTTCATCTTGTGACTTGCCACTCTCTGCGAGAAACACTTCATATGGAGTTCTATAACCTAAACTCTTTTTGGCTCACATGATTTAGCCTATCTTAAATAAACCGTATCTCCACACATACAAAGTATTCATCTTAGCAAATGCTTCATCGATGGCTTTTTGCGTAACATCATCTTCTATTAAAGCTTTTTTTGATAGCTTGTATGGCTATTTTATTATATAAAACGATTTTGCTTCCTCCATCATTATCAAAATCAGCCCTATGAAGTTTGCCATTGTATATTATATAAACGCTATTTTCACCTTGTTTTGTTTCCCAGCTCTTAAAACTTTATTATACGCATCTTTTTGTACAAAATCGTCCCAACTATCGCTAACAACTTCTTTCATGAAAATGATAAATGAATCGCTTGGTCTAGTAATGCTAATACTATAGCTTAAAGAATCTGTATGCCATCATGACGCTTTTCAAACCAAAAACCGCCCATAAAATCGCTAAATTTTAAATCCACACTAAGAGTTAGGGTAACTACTTCAGACATAACAGGCTTTGCAACTTCTGGAGTTTCCACTTTTGGCTTTTCTATTTTAGGTGGTTGTTTGGCTAACTTTTTTATCTTTGGAGTTTCTATCTCTTGTGCTTGCTTGATATCTATTTGCTCTTTAAAAAAATCATCTTTTTTCACTAAAGTTTGTTCGACTTTGCTAACTTCGGTTATTTTATTTTCTTTGTCAATTTTTTCTATTTTTTGTCTTTTCTCAACTAAGACTTTAAACACAGCATTTGTTACGATATTTGTCTTTAACTCTTGTTTACTTGGTAGCTCTTTGAGTTCATTTAAAGGTACTTGAAATTCTTGTGTTAACTCTTGATAGGTCTGCTTTCGCAATTTTTATTCATGTTTTGAGCGAAAATTGATATCGGCGTTATTTTATTTGAGCATGAGCTCATAAGAGTTTTAAGGATCAAATGTTTCGCTTTCCGTCTCCATCAACATCTATGAAAATCTTATTTACAGAGATAACCACTATGGGATAAGCAGGTTTATTTTCAAAAGTATAAGTTGCTAGTTTCATTATCTTTTGCTCGTTTGCCGTAGCTATCTTTTACTATGGCGTGTATGACATCTCCACGCTGAACAACTACATCATAACCTTTTGTCGTTTCATTATAAACACTTGAAGTGCTTTGAGACGATGGATTTGCATCAGTGCTAGAACAACTGCTATACTAAGTTTGAAACTTAATTTCATGTCTCCTTTTTTTGTACTTAAAAAAATGCAAAAGCATTTTAACAAAAAAACACCCTCTTTTTCGTGGTACCCATCGTGGGCAACTTGTCTTAAAGGCGATCTAATATTTCGTTTTTTAACTTTTTAGCAAATAAAAACCTGCGTGGTCAAATTGTTTGGCAAAATTTAAAAAATCATCAGTCTGCTTAGGAGTTAAATGTATGCAAATCTCCACCCCGTCAGCTTGAAAATTTTTATCAAATATCTTTATATTTTGAGTGCTAAAATAATATTCAAACTGCCTTAAAATCTCATACAAAACCTTAAAATATATGGCTTTAGTGATATAAAAAGGCTTTATTTTGGCTTCATGAATGACCGCATTTACACTTGAGCCGTAAGCCCTTACAAGCCCTCCTGTTCCAAGTTTAATGCCACCAAAATACCTAACTACTAAAACCCCACAATTTACAAGCTCGCTACCTCTTAAAACATTTAAACAAGGAGGTCCTGAAGTGCCTTTTGGCTCTCCATCATCGCTTTGATTTTCGACAATTTGCTCAAACTCATTTAGTACTCTATAAGCCCAAACAATGTGATTTGCCTTTGGGTGTTCGCTTTTTAGTAACTCTTTTTGCTGTTCAAACTCGGCAAAAGGGGTCAAAAAAGCTAAGAAGTTTGATTTTTTCACTTCAATTTGGGCTTGAAAAATCTCATCAATCGTCTGCATCATATAAACTCTGGTGCATCATTTGAAAACAAGATCAAATCGCCTTTTTTGCTCACTTTTGCTAACAAATCTTGCATTTTGGATTTTTGCTCTAAAAACATGACTTCGGGCTTGTTTAACATATTTGCCAAAATTTTTGCGTTTAATTTGCCTGTGATAATGACAACATCAAAAATCTCATTTGCGATTTTTGCTAAATTTTCATTGTCCTCTTTGGTACTTTCCACAATTCCTGGAGTTATCAAAATCTTTCTTCCTTGATAAGAGCTAATTAACTTATAAGATGAACTCATGCCATTAAAATTGCCATTAAAACTATCGTCAATGATGATTTTACCACCAGCATCTATGCGTTGTAATCGGTGTTCTACGCTTTTTAGATTTGATATTTTTTGTTTTATTTTTTGCAACTCAACGCCCAAATCCAAAGCCACCAACACGCAAACGCAAAGATTTGTAACATTAAATTCTCCTAAAATTGGCGTAAAAAATTCTTCATTTTTACCATCAATTCTTAAGGTAAAATAAGTCCCGTCTATGCTAGATTTTACATTGACTATCTCATCTGCAAACACCACAAAATCGCCATGAGCTTTTGCGTTAGTGCTTTTATGAAGATAGCTTTTTTGCAATCTATTTGAACTTAAAAGCTCCATTTTCGTATCTCTTATGTTTTCTAAACTCTTAAAATATTCGATATGTTGCTCCCCTATCTCGCCGATTATGGCTACATGAGGGTTTAAAAATCTCGCTATCTCGTCTATGTCGCCTTTTTGTCTAGCCCCTGCTTCTGTGATGTAAAGCTGTGTATCGCTTGGCAAGGCTGTATTTATGTCTAAGACTAAACCAGCTAAAGTATTGACGCTTCGTGGGGTTTTGTAGCATTTAAAGTCATCTTTTAAGATCTCAAATAAAAAGTTTTTAATGCTTGTTTTTCCAAAAGATGCGGTAATTGAGATGATTTTTAACTTTTCATTTTGTGCTATTTTTCCTTGTGCTTGTTTGTAAAAATTTGCAAAGATAAATCTTTCATATAGATTGCTTATGACAAATGAAACGATCACAGGCATCAAAATTGCAAAATTTTCACACTTTTTAACAAAACATATCATGTCAAAAAATAAAATCGCAAATATCAAAATAACAAAAAATCTCTTGACCCTTTTGGTAAAAACCAATTTTTTATCCTGTTTTTTATACCACAAATAAAGTGTAGGCAGATAAATAGCGTAAAAATAAAGCAAAAATAAAATTTCAAATTTTAACCAAATCGAGGCAAAATAAAACAAACTCAAACTTACACAAAAATACAAGTGCCACAAAGGTTTTGAAAAATGAAAAACTACTCTTGTAAATCGGTATGAATACCATTGCATACAAGTCATGAGATAGTAAGACAAAACCATAATTACCCCAACATGAGATATATAAAAAATATAATTTAGCATAACTTTTCCTTGATGGTTTTTGCGATAAAACTAGAGTGTTTTAAGAAAAAAAAGTGATCTCCGTCTAAAGGATAAAAGTTACTATTTTTTATGAACTCATGGATCGTTTCACCACTTTTTAAAGGAGTTGCCTCATCTTCTTTACCCCAAAAAATCAACGCTTCACCTTTAAAAGTTTTAAACTCCTTACTAAAATCTTCATCTACAACTTTTTTTAAGCTCTCATACATGACATCGCTTAGCCCATCTACATCTTTTGTCGCAAAAATCCTATAAAATTTACCAAATCCAAACAATTTTAAAACCTTAAAAAGCTTTATTTTTAATCTTACTTTAAGAGATTTTTGCTTTAAAATCCCCGCACTACTCAGTAAAACAAGGTGATTTGGCTTTAGTAAAGTTGCGATTTTTCCGCCAAATGAATGACCTACTATGCAGTCTATATCTAAGTTTAATGTTTGCAAAAACTCTCTCACAATAAGGGCGTATTCGTATGAATTTAAAGACTTTTGGATGCTAGATTTTCCAAATCCAGGCAAATCAATAAAAACGAGTTTAAAATCATCAAATAAAGAGCTAAAAGCATTTTTCATCACAAGCTTATTTGCACCCCAACCGTGCAAAAATATGATGCATTTTTCTTTATTTGCATTGACAAGCTCATAGCTGATTTTATAATTTATATGTTCAAATTTAATATCTTTACTTGCCATTAGTCTGCTTTTTTTGGTAGATTTTTTCTAAAATTTTCACAGCTTCGCTCATCTTATCATACTCTTTCATGCTGATGAGTACTGCTTCAAACTTGCTATTTTTTACGATAAAAGCTCGTTTTTTCTCCTCTTTTGTAACCGAGTTTAAAATCGTACTAAAGTTTCTAACCATCTGTGTCGCAGTATAGATTTCATCATGATTGATATTGCTCATGTCTTAACCTTTTTTGTAAAATTGTATGTAAAATTATACAAAAAAAAGCTTAAAAATCATCAATGTTGTAGTATATAAAGCTTTTTTCTTTGGCTAGAACTACCTATATTTAGCTGTTTTCTGTATTTTGTAATCGTTCTTCTTGAGAGCTGAATATTAAATTTATTTTCTATCATTTTTAAAAGCTTAGCATCGCTTAATGGCTTTTGATGATTTTCATACGCTATGGTTTGCTCGATATAATCTTTAATCGATGAGTTAGAAACATCGTCATCAAGAGCGGTAGTAAAAAAATCTTTCAAAGCAAATATACCCCTATCACAAGCTAAATATTTACCCGAAATTGCCCTTGAAATCGTCGAAGGATTTCTATCCATAATAACAGCTAAATCTTTTAACCTCATGGGCTTTAATGTACCATTTTTAAAAAAATCATACTGATTTTCAATGATATTTAAGCCTATCTTGTAAAGAGTTGCTTTTCTAAGTTCAAGTGCTTCTATGAGTTCTTTTCCCTCTTTGATCTTTGAGGCTATAAACTCTTGCTTTTCATCTAAACCCTCCGTATCTATGGATATTTCAGGATAATAAGAATCATTTAAACTAATCTTAATACCATCACCATCTTCATAAATAAAAATATCAGGAATTATAGGTGCTGAAGTTTCTAAATAATCAATAGCGGGAGGTAATTTAAAATGCTTGATAATGCTAATAGCTTTTGCAAAATTTGTCTTTTTTGAATAATCTTGTATATTTGAGAAATCCTCTATGAGTTCTTTTGCAAGTTTATAACTTTTTTCATCGATTTGAGTATTTTCAAGCTGAAATAAAAAAGCCTCTTTAAAATCATTTGCCCCTACTCCTACAGGCTCTAAATATGCAAACCTAAGCCTAACTTTTTCTAACTCATTCAACGAACAATCAAGCTCATCTAAAATCTCATCTTCATACTCAAAATAGCCCTCGTTATTTATGTATTCGATGATTTTATAAGCGATTTTTTGGGATTTTGGAGTAGGAAAAAGAGGCGGATTTATCTGTTCAAATAGATTTTCATATAGAGTTTTTTTGCCTATACTTAAAGCTTCTATTTGCTCAGTTACTGAATTTTGCGTAACTTGAGTAAAAAAATTTTTCTTTGCAAATTTGCTCTCTTGAACTCTTTCATGACCTTGTTTGATATCCAAAAGTGGATTTGACTCCTTAAACGGCTCGAGTGCTTCATTTAAATTATCTAGACTAGCTTGAAGCAAAGGCAACCAACTACGCATGGTTTGAGAAATTTTTTGCTTTTGTGATTGGATTTGTGATGTGCGTAGTGTTGCCATATCTAATCAAGCATTTTAAAGCTTTCCCCTAAATAATAAGTACGAACGAGTTTATCATGTGCAACATCTTCACTTTTGCCACTAGCAAGCAAACTACCATCTTTTATGACATACGCCCTATCGCAAATCGCTAGCGTTTCTCTTACATTATGGTCAGTTATCAAAACGCCGATATTTAATTTTTTTAAATCTTTTATAATATTTTGAATATCACTCACAGCGATAGGATCAACTCCTGCAAATGGTTCATCAAGAAGTAAAAATTTTGGTTTTAGCACCAAAGAACGAGCGATCTCACATCGCCTCCTCTCTCCACCACTTAAACTAAGTCCTTTTCTGTCTCTAATCGGCTCAATATTTAAAAGCTCAAGCAACTCTTCTGTTTTTTCTTTTTGTGTTTTTTCGTCTTCATAGATAATTTGTGCAGCTAAAAAAATATTCTCTTCCACGCTTAAATCTTTAAAAATGCTTGACTCTTGCGGAAGATAGCCTATGCCCATTTTAGCCCTTTTGTGTAGGGGCATTTTTGTAATATCTAAATCATCTAGCAAAATTTCACCACTGCTTGGATAAATAAGCCCACAAATCATGTAAAAAGTTGTCGTTTTTCCAGCCCCATTTGGACCTAAAAGCCCTACCACTTCGCCACTTTGAATGCTTAAAGAAAAATCTTTTATGATTTGATTTTTTTTGATATTTTTTGTTAGATTTTTCGCTACTAATTTATGCATTCATAAACCCTGTATTCTCTTTTATTTGCCTCGTTAGAGTTCATGATGTCAACACAAATATACGAAAAACCAAATTTTTGTAACATCTGCTCAAACTCTTCATTACCCCACTCTATCACATGAAGTCCGTTTTTGCTTAAGTTTTCATACAAACCTCGTTGCAAAAAACCAGCAGTTTTATGCTGATAAATATCGTAATGAAAAAATCTCTCTTCAAAACAATTTAAAACACAAAAAGTAGGAGATGTGATTTCATCTTGTATATTTAAAGATGATGCTAAAGATTTTACTAGCGTTGTTTTTCCTAAGCCTAAATCTCCTCTTAACAAAATGATGCCCTCTTTTGGTAGGTTTTCGCATAAAATATTAAGCTCTTGCAAACTTAAAATAAAATTTTTATTCATGAGAAATCTCTTTTATATAAAGATGCTGATTTGACTTTGAAGTACTTTTTGTTTGAGGAATTTGCAAAACCTCATAGCTCACAGATTTTTGCAAATAATTAATACTAATAATATCGCCGACCTTAACTGGTTTTGCTGGTTTTGCAATGACATTATTGATAAGCACTACTTTACTTTTGCACATATCCTCTGATATCGCCCGTCGTTTTGTAATATTTACTACATTTAAAAATTTATCTACTCTCATGAGAAGTATTTTAGTGTAAAAAAGCTAACAAACATATAAAACGGAATGAAAAATGCTTATGTATCCCCCCTATGTATGAATTATTTTTTAATAGGTAGGTTAAAAGCTAGATCTACATTACTCCAAGTTTTCTTACCATGAAATTTAAAACATTTTTCACTAAATGCTTTAAATGGCTCATTCATGCCAAAATCAAGTATATCAATGCTTCCTTTTGCTTCTATATTTTTATCATATCCTTTGTATGCAAACTCAACATCTTTTGTCGTTTTTCCAAGGGTGATAGCGACTACGAAAACTCCGCCTTTTTCATCACCTTTTACATCTTTAATCTTAGCAGAAATTTTTGGATCAGTAGCGAAAAGTATCGCAACATTTTTATCCCTAAAAGCCATTTTAGTATCTACGCTTTTACCATCAATTTCTACACTTAAACTTTTTGCAAAATCAACAAATACTTTATTTTCAGCAGAGTTTAATTTGATAGTCTTAAAACTACCTTTAACACCTACTTTATTTTGAGTTTTATAACCTGTAAATTTAAAATCTAAATTTCCATCTACCGAATAAGCCAATCCTAAAGAGGCAACCAAAGAACAAATTGTAGTTATTTTAGCGATTTGTTTCATAAAAAATCCTTTTAAAAAAAATATTTAAAATTATAGATAATTTGTTGTAAATATAGGCTTAAATTGTGAAAAAATTGTGTTTTTGCATGCTTTTTTTATTCCATTTCAAGTCTCATGAGCATCATATCTTCTCCGTCAACGACTTTGATATTTTCGCTTTGACAATTTGGACAAATAAAATGGTTTTTTAAAAGAGTATTTTTAGCCTTACAATCATCACAAAAAACAACTATTTTTTGAATATCCATAAAAAGCTCTGAATTTTCACAAATAGAATGCTCCTTAAAAATATCAAAACAGCTTTGCAAAAAATGTGGCTCAATACCGCTTAAAACACCGATTTTTAGATGCACAGCTGTAATTTTTTTTGCATTATTTTTTTTTGCAATCTTTTCACATTGTTTCATGAGTGCTTCTACTATGCTCATTTCATGCATTAACAAATCCTCGGCAACAATTCACCTTGTGGGGCTTGTAAAAATCTACTGCTACCCCAAGGGGTTTTTAATACCACTTTACCCTCATGAGAAGAACTAACCTCACCTATCAGACTTGCATTTTTGCCCTCTTCAAAACCCCTTAAAATTTCAAGCGTTTTAGCCACATCTTCATCTTTTACGCAAAGTACCATTGTTCCTTCGTTAGCAAGTTCAAGTGGCTCAAAACCTAAAAATTCACAAAGTCCTTTTACTTCGTCAGCTACAGAAATGGATTGTTCGTCAAGTTCTATGCAAACACCAGAACTAACCGCCCACTCATTTAAAACAGCACTCAAACCACCTCTTGTAGCATCGCGCATAGCAAATGGTACTATATTATTTTCAAATAAAGCTTCGACCAAATGCCAAAGAGAACTACAATCACTTTTTAATTTGCTTTCAAGTTTTAACTCTTCTCTAGCAGCTAAAATACAAGCACCATGATTTCCTACTTCATGAGAAATAATGATTTTATAACCTTGTTTTAGATTGTGTGATGAAATGTTTTGTTTCACAATCTCACCTATGCCACTTGTCGTTATAAAAATCCCATCAAGAGTACCTTTTGGCACAACCTTTGTATCTCCTGCTACTATTTTAACACCACTTTTTTTCATCTCTTCACACATACTTTTTACTATTTTTTCAAGCTTTTCATAACTAAATCCTTCTTCAATGACAAATGAAGCAGTCAAATAAAGCGGTTTTGCTCCCATCACAGACAAATCATTAACCGTTCCAGCAATTGAAAGCTTACCAATATTTCCACCACTAAAAAATAGAGGAGAAACAGTAAAGGCATCTGTGCTAAAAGCTATATTTCGCCCTACTTTTAATACAGCAGCATCTTCTTCACGCAATAAAATATCATTGTTAAAATATTTAAAAAACAACTTTTTTATAAGTTCATTACTCTGTTCCCCGCCCCCACCTTGTGCTAAGGTAATTTGCTTCATGAATTATCCTTAAATTCTAAATCAATATCATATTGTGCATATTTTTTTAATTTTTCCATATCGTTTATGATAAAATGTTTACCATGTGTTCTTTTTATAATATTCTTTTTTAAGAGCTCTTGACAAATTGAAGAAACAGTTTGCCTTTTTAAACCTACAAAATTTGCTAAATCTTGTACTGAAAGATCAAAATCAAGCGGAATATTCTCAGTTTTAAAATATGAAGCTATATCCATTAAAAAATATGCAACTTTTTTTTTGGATTTACCAAAGACTAAATTTTTAATAATCCGTCTTTCAAGTACGCTTTTTTTTACAATGGAAGTGATTAATATTTGTGAAATTTGCTCATCTTTTAATAGGTCAAAAACAGGTAAAATATCGCTTATATACACTTCACTATCTTCTAAAAATTCAATCATACAGGTTCCGCCTAAAATGTCCATATTTCGTTGTTCTAATAGATATAAAATAAACTCCTCACCCTCATCAAAAAAAATACTCTTAGCTAAACCTTTTTTGATGAAAATAAATTTTATCGAATCAAAATGACCATTATAATCAGGATAGATTACACTACCTTTACGAAATTTTTGTAAGTTTAAATTTTGACAAATGAGGTCAAATGTTTTTTGTGTTATGTGATTGTTTTCTAGCTTTAATCTATTAAAATACATACAAATAGCCCTTTTAATTATAGTATTTATAATTTATCATGATATGTATAAATAAACACTTAAAATACAATTTAACCCACTATAAAGCAAATTTTAAGTATAATCACGCCTATTTTAAAACACAAAAAAGGCTTAAAAAGTGCAAAATTCAAAAATGGAAGAAAACTACAATCCGCAAAAATTGGAGCAAAAATATTATAAAATTTGGGAAGAGCGAGGCTATTTTGAGCTTGATGGCAACAAGGATATTCAAAAAAAAGATAAAAGATTTTCTATCTCCATGCCTCCTCCAAATGTTACGGGCAATCTTCACATAGGACACGCTTTAACTTACACTTTGCCAGATATTATGGTGCGTTATAAACGCATGGATGGCTATAAGGTTCTTTGGCAACCCGGAACCGACCACGCAGGGATTGCGACGCAAAATGTAGTCGAAAAGCAACTTTTAGCAAAAGGTATCACAAAAGAAGAGCTAGGGCGTGAGAAGTTTTTGCAAAAAGTTTGGGAGTGGAAAGAGCAAAGCGGAAGTACGATAGTTTCTCAAATGCGAAAATTAGGCATCTCTCCCACTTGGAGTAGAGAGCGATTTACTATGGATGAGGGGCTTAAAAGCTCTGTACGAAAAGCATTTACTAAACTTTACAATGAAGGGCTAATCGTACAAGATAATTACATGGTAAATTGGTGTACTCATGACGGAGCTTTAAGCGATATTGAAGTTGAATACGAAGAAAATAATGGAAAACTTTATCATTTGAAATATTTTTTAAAAGATAGTGATGAGTGCGTTGTGGTGGCGACTACTAGACCTGAGACTTACTTTGGCGATACGGCTGTGATGGTAAATCCTGATGATGAAAGATATAAGCATTTGGTCGGAAAAAGTGTGATTTTGCCTCTTATAAATCGTGAGATTAAAATCATCAGCGATGCTCATGTGGATATGGAATTTGGAACAGGTCTTGTAAAAGTTACCCCCGCTCATGATATAAATGACTATGAAGTTGGTAAGCGTCAGAACCTCGAATTTATCACGATTTTTGACGAACACGGCATTTTAAATTCTCATTGTGGCGAGTTTGAAGGACTTGAGAGATTACAAGCAAGGGAAAAAATAGTTGAAGCTTTGCAAAATGGCGGTTTTGTTGAGAAAATAGAAGATTATGTAAATCAAGTGGGGCATTGTTATCGATGTAAAAATATAGTCGAGCCTTACATTTCAAAGCAGTGGTTTGTAAAAAAACAAATTGCCGATGGGGCGATAAAAAAAGTCAATGAAAAATTATGCGAATTTTACCCACCTCATTGGATAAATTCGTTTAATGCTTGGATGAAAGAGTTGCGGGATTGGTGCATTTCAAGGCAGCTTTGGTGGGGTCATCAAATACCTGTGTTTTATTGTGATGATTGCTCATTTCAGTGGGCGAGTGAAAAAGAAGTCGAGTGTGAGTGCCAAAAATGTAGCTCAAAAAATATCCATCAAGACCCCGATGTGCTTGATACTTGGTTTAGTAGTGGTCTTTGGCCTTTTTCGACTTTGGGCTGGGGAAATGGGGAAAATTTTAAAAATGAAAAATGGTTTGAGGGAGATTTGGAGGAGTTTTATCCAAATAATCTCATGATAACTGGCTTTGATATTTTATTTTTCTGGGTCGCTAGAATGATGTTTCAAGGCGAACAAGCCTTAGGGCAACTTCCTTTTAAAGATATCTATCTTCACGCACTCGTAAAAGACGAACACGGTGCAAAAATGAGCAAATCAAAAGGAAATGTTATCGATCCTTTGGAAATGATAGAAAAATATTCAGCCGATATTTTGCGTTTTACTCTTGCTATGCTTGCCGTTCAAGGTCGTGATATAAGAATGAGCAATGACACGCTTTTACAGGTGAGAAATTTTACAAATAAACTCATAAATGCTTCAAAATTTTTACTTTTAAACGAAGAAAAATTTGACGAACTTCAAAGCATAGAGGTTAAAACTCCACTTGGTTGCTACATGCAAAGTAGATTTTATGAGTGCGTAAAACAGACAAGAAAAAACATAGACGCTTACCGCTTCAATGACGCAGCCACGACCCTTTACCGCTTTTTGTGGAACGAATTTTGCGACTGGGGAATTGAGCTAAGTAAAGCCCAAAAAGAAGCTATAAGTGAGCTTGGAGCTATCTTTAAAGAAGCCTTAAAACTACTTCACCCTTTTATGCCTTTTATCACAGAGTATCTTTATCATGAGTTAAGCAACACTAGTTTAGAAGATAGCAAGTCTATCATGGTAAGCCCTTATCCTAAAGAGTGCGAAAATGATGAGCAAATTGAGCAAAAATTTGCTCTCATCACAGAAGCAATTGTTAGCATAAGAAGGGCAAAAGCGACGATAGATTTGGCAAATCAAAAGATAGATAAAGCCTTTGTAAAAGCGGATTTGAGTGGATTTGAAACATTTATTTGCAAATTAGCCAAAGTTGAAAATGTAGAATTTGTATCGCAAAAACAGCCAAATTGCGTAGGTGATGTGAGCGATAATCTAGAAGTTTTTATCCCTTTAAGTGGCGTTGATTTAGACCCAATCAAAAAAAGACTAAACGCCCAAAGTGAAAAACTAAACAAAGAGATATCCAAACTAAGTGCAATGCTAAACAATGCAAATTTTGTCAAAAACGCTCCAAAAGAAGTAGTTGAGCAAAACCAAAAAGGACTTGACGAAGCAAAAAATAAACTAGCAAAAATCGAGCAAGAGTTAAAGGCATTGGGATAAGATGACATTTATTGATTTATTTGCTGGTATTGGCGGTATCAGAAGAGCTTTTGAAACAAATGGATGTAAATGTGTATTTTCAAGCGAAATAGATAAGTTTGCATGTCAAACCTATGAAGCAAACTACAAAGAAAAGCCGAGTGGAGATATAACACAGATTAATGAAAAAGATATACCACATTTTGATATTTTACTAGCAGGTTTTCCATGTCAAGCTTTTTCTATAGCAGGAAAAAGAAAAGGTTTTGACGATACTAGAGGAACAATGTTTTTTGAGGTGGCTAGAATTTTAAAATATCATAAACCAAAAGCTTTTTTATTGGAAAATGTTAAAGGTCTTATAAGCCACGATAAAGGAAAAACTTTTTCAACAATATTACAAATCTTACAAGAAGAGTTAGGATACAATGTTTTCTATGAAGTTTTAAATGCAAAAGATTTTGGAATGCCACAAAATAGAGAGAGAATACTTATAGTCGGTTTTTTGGAAAAAGTCAGTTTTGCTTTTCCAAAGCCAAACTTTAAAAAAACAAGACTTGGAGATATTTTAGAAAAAAATATTGATGAAAAATATACAATAAGTGATAAACTTTGGGAAGGACAACAAAGAAGAAAAGAAAAACATCGTAAAAAAGGAAATGGATTTGGATATTCTTTATTTGATGAAAATTCAAGCTATGCAAATACGATTACAGCAAGATATTATAAAGATGGATGCGAGATTTTAATCGATCAAAAGGGCAAAAATCCACGACGATTAACTCCACGAGAAGCTGCAAGATTGCAAGGTTTTAATGATGATTTTAAGATTGTTTGTAGCGACAATCAAGCCTATAAACAATTTGGCAATAGTGTCCCTGTAAAAGTCATTGAACAAGTTGCAAAACAAATGATAAAGGTACTATAATGATAATTGATTTTTATCAAGACAATTTAAAACTTTATACCGCCCTTAAAACAATTATACAGTTAAAATTAAACGATAAGAAGCTTATTTATTTTTCGGATATCATAAATAAAGCAACTAGCAAAAAAATGCTTTTTGATATGTTAGAAATTTTTGACAATAAGATTGAAGTTATAGCAATAATTATAAATTTATTTACAGATGATGAGTTGAAGAAAATAAAAATATTTTTAACAACATCGATAGAATTACTATTGTTAAAAGATTTAATTTTAGCAGAAGCGAAAAATTTTATAAATGAAGAATATAAAAAAGAACTTCAAAATACTAAAGATTTACTTAGTTTAAAACATGATTTGCTATCACTCGCCCATCCTTATGGATTTAGAGTTGCTAGTTGCTTATTGATTAGCATTTTAACAAATCCAAAATCTTTACTGAAATTAAATCAACAAAGTATAACTTCATTACATGAACAAATTGAGATTTTAACCAAGATATACCATATCAATTTAGAGGATATTTTTCAAATTGTTATAGATGAAAGCGTCAATCAAAGCATACGATCAACAGCTGGAAGTAGCTACGAAGATAGAGTTTTTAGTAGTTTATATCCTATAGTTCACAATTTGCAATCACAATCGTTTGATGGTAAAATAAATTCAGTCGAGTATGATTTTACATTTTATTTTAAGGGTAAAAAATTTGGCGTTAGTGCAAAAAGAACACTAAGAGAAAGATACAAGCAAAATCACGAAAACTGCGAAGAATTAGATGTTGATTTTATGCTAGTAATCACACTTGGCATTGATTTAAATAAAAATAAAGTTCAAAATATTTTAGAAAAAAATGGTACTTTTGTAGTAGTTGCACAAGAGCAATACGAAAAAAAGTCATATTTTAAAAATAATCTTAAAGTGATTTCTAGTAATAATATTGAAAATGGTTTAAAAATGATAATAAAATTATATGAAACGAGCAATAAATGATAAAAGTTACAAATTTACACAAAAGTTATGGAGATACTGAAGTTTTAAGCGGGATTGACTTACATGTAAAACAGCGTGAGATTTACGCTTTAGTGGGTCATAGTGGGGCTGGAAAAAGTACGCTTTTGAGGTGCTTAAATAGGCTTGAAGAGTATAATAAAGGCGAGGTGGAAGTGTTTGATAAAAATATAAAACACCTAAACCAACTCGAACTTAGAGAGCTTAGGCGTGAGATGGGTATGATATTTCAGCATTTTTCATTGATGAGCCAAAAAAGTGTGTATGAAAATGTTGCGATGCCTATGAGGGTTTGGAAATATCCAGCCTCGCAAATAGAAAAAAAAGTTAAAGAGCTTTTGGATTTAGTGGGCTTAAAAGATAAGGCAAATACATATCCAAACTCCCTTAGTGGCGGTCAAAAGCAAAGAGTTGCAGTGGCAAGGGCTTTGACGCTTGAGCCAAAAATATTGCTAAGTGATGAGGCAACTTCTGCACTTGATCCAAACACCACACTTTCTATTTTGGAATTGCTTAAGATGATAAATCGTGAGCTTGATTTGACCATCGTTTTAGTTACCCATGAGATGGAAGTTGTAAAAAGTATAGCCCATAAAGCTATGCTACTTGATAGCGGTAAAATCATAGCAAACGATAAAATCGAAGAGATTTTTTTGCGTCCAAGCCAAAAGATGAAAAGCTTCCTTGCTCATGAGGAGATTTTGCCAGAAGATGGCGTAAATATAAGGTTGTATTTTCCCAAAGATGTGGCTTTTAACAGCGTCATAACTCACATGGCAAGAAAACTTAACATCAACCTTAACATAGTGTGGGGAAATATAGAAAAACTAAATGATAGCGTCGTTGGTCATCTAGTTATCAATATAGACCCAAAAGATGAGCAAAGCGTAGTGGAATTTTTAAAGCAAAGTGGCGTTTTATGGGAGGTAGCGTAATGAGTGAATTTGGCTTAAGAATATATGAAAAATTCCTAGAAGATTTTCCTTATGCGATTTGGGAGACTTTGTACATGTGCATAATATCCACTTCACTAGCCTTTATCATAGGTCTTTTTACGGCGATTTTGCTTGTCATTTCTGCAAAAGATGGCTTAAAACCAAATAAAAAGCTTTACGCATTTTTGGACTTCACTACAAACACTCTGCGTTCGTTTCCTTTCATCATCTTAATAGTCGCCATCGCTCCACTTACTAAGCTTCTTGTTGGCACAAATATCGGCACAACCGCAACCATAGTGCCACTCACCATAGGAGCAGCTCCTTTTATAGCAAGACTAATCGAGGGTGCTTTTAAAGAAGTTGATAGTGGCATCATAGAAGCTGCAAAAAGCTTTGGTGCAACAAATATGCAAATAATATGGCGTATAATAATCCCAGAAGCCCTACCTAGCCTAATTTCGACTATCACCATCACCCTAATAGTAATAGTAGGCTTCTCAGCCATGGCAGGAGTTGTAGGCGGAGGCGGAGTAGGAACGGTCGCCATAAACCGAGGCTACAACGGCTTTGATAATGAAGTTTTATACATTTCAGTGGTTGTACTTTTGGTCATGGTGCAGATTTTTCAAAGCTTAGGAGACTGGCTTTATAAAGTTGTTAAAAAGTGATATAATATTATTTATATAAAGGGTATGTTTATGATAGAAAATCAAGAATTTCAAAAGATAAAAGAATTCAAAAAGAATGTTGTGTTGGTTAAAGACTTAAAAGATAGACAACTTGTAATTAAATTTTATCCAAAAAATGAAAATAAATATTCCTCAATATATTTACGAGAGATAGAAGCATTAAAAAGATTGCAACATCCAAATATTGTTAAAATACAAAATGCTGGCGAAGAAGACAAGCATTATTATATATTATTTGAGTATATTGATGGAAAAAATTTTGTAGAGCATTTTAAAAATTTAAATTCACAAGCAAGTAGATGTAGTTTTTTAAAATCAATAATAAAAATTCTAGAAACTTTAGAATATATTCACGCTCATGATTGTATTCATGGAGATATTAAGCCCAGCAATGTTATAGTAGACTATAATAATAACCCATTTATATTAGATTTTGGTGTATCTACTATTTCAAATACTATAACAAAAACACAGCAGGAATTATCTTTGTGGTATGCTAGTCCTGAGCAAAAAAATAATGAAAAAATACAAGATAATACAGATTTATATTCATTGGGTATTATGCTTTTAGAAACATTGATAAGTGAAGATTTATTTGAGCAATTTAAACAAAACATTATTTGCATAGATGAAGCTGTTGATGCTATAAAATTATTTGATAGTGGAGTGGATGAAAGTCTTAAAAATATTGTTAAAAGATTAACATATACCGATAAAAATCAAAGATACCAAAAAGCAAAAGATGTTATTTTGGATATTCGAGATATTTTATCATTTTTTAATTGTGGAAATGAATACGAATTACACCTTAGCGACAGTGTTAAAAAACAGCTTGAGGAGGATTTTGAAAAACCTGCTTGGGAAATTTTAGAATTTATTCAAGATAAAATCAATCAAGAGACAAAATATATTGAATATGGAAAAGATAAAGAAGAAAGAGAAGAGATAAAACTTGCCACAAAAGATTTTATTTTTTATTGTGGAATTGGAAGCGAAAACCATTTTTTTGTTTTTAGATATTCGCAAAGAGTTCCTGAGAGTATAAAACAAAATGGACAAATTATTAATGATAGATTTGTTCTAACGCACGGAAGAGTTTCTGGACAGCACAATCCAACATATATGCTTATAGATGGACTAGAAAGTCTTAAAAAATCAAACGATAAGAAAAAGGAACAAAATCAAAAAAAGAAAGATTTTTTAACTAAAACTCAAAAGCAATTGAACGTAGAAAGAAAGATATTAGATGCAAAAAATATTTCTATGTATGTTGAAAAAATGCAACACAAAAAAGGCAAAAGAGAATTGATTGCAAAAGTAATCAATTTGGAAAATGTACAAATCAAAGAAGAGCATCTAAGAGGAGATGTTATACAAAATGAAGAGTTTGTGCAAAAATTATTTGAAGGTGGATTTATAAATGACCCAAATAATCAAGACGTATTAAAAGTGTTAAATAATTTAATTAAAAATTATTTTTTTGAAACATGTCATAATGATATTGTGAAGAAATTATATGAAAAAAATAAAGAAAAAAGTGAAGTAAGTATAAATAAATTTAAAAGTAATTTAGCATCAAAATATCAAGGACTAAATGGTAATTTGAAAAAAATGCAATTTAACGCAGAATTAATCTTTAGTATGTATAAAGATTATTTGATTAAGCAAAAAGAAAAAACAAAATACTTTTCTATAAACGATGAGGTGTTTGTGGAAGAAGTTAAAAGAAATACTAATTTTAGAGAAAACTTTATAGTGCAAAGTATTGACATTCAAAATAAGCAAATTATTCTATCGCACACAAAAAAAGAAATATCCAAAATACCTCAGGAGTTAAAAATTTCATTTGACTACGAAAGAAGCACAGCTGTTCTTAGAAAACAAGAATGGTCTATAAAAGATCTAAAAAGAAATAATACAACAATAGATAACTTACTAGATATAATAGCAAATCCTAATTCATTAGCTCAAAAAAGAGAAATACCAAAATGTGGCGAATATATCAATAAAAATATAGATAAAAATCAACAAAAAGCTGTTGATAAAGCATTATCACTAGAGCGTGGAGAGTATTTACTTATTCAAGGACCTCCGGGAACTGGAAAAACGACTGTGATTACAGAGATAGTTAATCAAATTTTAAAGACAAATAAGTTAGCTAAAATATTAGTTACTTCGCAATCAAACCAAGCTGTTGATAATGTTTTGGAAAAAATATGTGAAATTGAAGATAAAATAGTAAGATTTGGTGAAGAAAAGAAGCTGTCTTGTATCGCCAAAGAGTATCATGAAGAGCAAGTGTTTTACAAGTATTTGCAAATAGTTAAGGCTAGATTGGAACAAGATAGCACAAATTATTTTATTCAAAATGAGTCTCTGTCTGAACTTCATGAGCAATGGAAACATCATATTTTACAAGGAAGTGATGAGCTTAAATCGTTACTATTTAAGAAAATTAGGGTTATATTTGGAACTTTGGTTGGTATTAGCAGTTGGCAAGATTTTAGAAATATTGAATTTGATTATGTCATAGTGGATGAAGCAGGGAGAGCAAATCTTGCTGAACTTATGATACCATTAAGACGAGCTAAGAGATTTATTTTAGTCGGAGACCATAAACAATTACCTCCTGTAGTCGAAGATGAAGTTGTAGCTAAAATGAAAGAATACAATAAAAAAGATTTAGAAGTAACACTATTTGAAGAGCTATACGAAAAGATAAGGCATGATGATTTTAAACATTTTTTGAAATACAATTATCGTTCAAATAAAAATATAGCTAAACTATATAGTCAAATATTTTATGAAGGCAAAATCAAAACAAAAAATTTTCTTAGAAGAGAGCATGATTTAGATTTTGAAAAGAAAGTTTATTTTTATTCTACATCAAAACTAGATAAAAGATTTGATACTCAATCTGGAACAGGTAAGAAAAATAATGCAAATCGTGATGTAATTATAAAAATTATTTTAGAAATTCAAAAGCAAACAAAAGAAAAAGATTTGAAAAAATCTGTTGGTATTATCACGCCTTATCTAGCACAAAGAGATAATATTAAAAGCAAGTTTGGTCAAATCAAAAATGAATTAACAAATATTGATGTAGAAATCAATTCTGTTGATGCTTTTCAAGGTAGCGATAGGGATATTATTATCTATGACATAGTACGAAGCCAAAAAGATAATAAAGCCAATATTGAATTTGTATCAGATGAGAAAAGATTAAATGTTGCACTTTCTAGAACAAAAGAGTTATTATTTATAGTTGGTAATGCAGGTTTTATATACGATGCAAAAGTAAAAGACCGAGAAAATCCATTTAAAGAAATGATTGATATTTTAAATCAAGACAAAGAAAATTATGAAATAAAAGAGTTAAAAAATGAAAAATGAAATTAACAATATCGAAGAAAAAGATATATATGCCAAAAAGTTTTATAATTATTACGAAGATAATGATTATGAATTGTATGATATTCAAGAATTTTATTATCCATACTATAAAATAACTTGTAATTGTATTTTTAAAGAAAAAAATAAACTTGTAATATATGAAGAAATATTCTTAAAAGCCATTAAAAGCGGATTAAATGATTATGAATTATTGGAAAAATTTTTAGCCCTTGATAAAGAGATTTTTGAAGAGATAGCAGCAAAATTGCATATTGATAAATTATTTATTGAAAACCCGCATTTGCTACTTACTGAGCTAGGCGAAACAATACTAAATGATGGTGCAACATTAAATAGCACAGAAAATGAAGAATATATCGTTATGGATGGTGTAACTGGACATATTAGTAATGTTTCAATACATGATGAAAGAAAAAATGATAAGTCTAAAAATAAAAATCATATAAAAATGCAAATTCCATATCCAAGGAATGAGAATTTGGATAAAGCCATAAATAATAAAGCTTTTCAAACAATATTATTTGAAGCCATAAAAAGAAAGGATACAGATGAACAAAAATTATATGAAATTAAAGAAATATTAGATAAACCATACAAATTTCACAAAAAATATTTTGCATTATTTTATAAAAATAAAGATAATCCTAAAAAAATACTTATACTAAAAGACGGAAATCCTGATGATAATATTACAAATATTATTGATAAAATTATGCAAGAAGGAAAAGATATACTTGATTTTTCAAAAGAAAGCCAAAAAGAACATGAAAAACTTTTTGACAAACCAAGTATAGAAGAGTATTTGCAAATTGATGATATGGAAAACGGCAAACAACTTAGCACGTATGAGCATCCTAAATTTTTTGACTATCTTTTTAAGTATTCAGAAAAAGAGGCAATTATCATATCTCCTTGGATAAAGTGGGAAGTCATTGAAGGAAAGAAAAACGATATTGAAGATGCTTTAAAAAGAGGAGTAAGGATATATTTTTCATATGGGATGAAGAGTAGAAACAAGGATGATATTGATGAAAGTTCTAAAGCATTTTTTGAGAATTTACGAAGACAATATCCCAAGCAGTTTGCCTTTAAAAAAAGCGATACCGCAGACCATAGTAAAATAATTATTTGCGATAGAAAATGGATGATAACTACAAGCTTTAATTGGACTTCTTTTAAGGGGGATAGACATAGGCAAGAGCGAGGAGAAGCAGGTAGTTTTATCAATAATACTAAAGAAATAAAGAAAATAGTTGATAAATATTTATAATAGCATCAGCTACAAATCATCACAACACAAAGTTTTGAAAAAATGATATAATGCTAAGAAAAAGCTATCCTATAAAAACTAGCTTAAACGAAAGGAAAAAAGTAAAAAAGCATTATTTTATTAACAATAATCTTTAAAATAACTTAGCAAGGGTATA
>PDWI01003790.1_pt1 | contig 21104 bp, 6 predicted proteins | sample 1430891 | NCBI WGS metagenome assembly PDWI01 (sample SAMN01162508, study PRJNA174530) | Oral metagenome, whole genome shotgun sequencing project. | biome: Marine environment; feature: Marine mammal; material: Swab sample of the gingival sulcus; isolation source: swab sample of gingival sulcus... | reverse complement strand
TATATATTTCTTAGTACGACTAAATAAGTAGAGTAAGTATTCTATATAATGAAAATAGGATTAGGGATATCCCTAATCCTATTTTTCATTTTGTGATAAGTTATAGATAAAAATGACTCTTTGTCCTTTATTAGAAGAAAAGCGTATAAGTTCTAAAGATATTTGGTAAGTTTTAATATCTGAATTCTGTTATCAAAAACGGTTAAAGATTAATTCGGAATTAATTCCAAATTTTAATTAGTCTTTGTCTGTTTTTTTATGTCATTTAAAGTTGATTTAGCATTGCTTTTTGGGGGAGTTGTTTTCTCCTTCCAAATTATATTTTACATGAGTTTTGGATTTGAGGAATTACGCAAGTTTGAGTTGCAGATTAAAGATAAATAGTTTTTATGGTTGGTAAATACATTTAAATTATCGATTCTTGCAATTAAAATATTTTGTCTTCTAGGAGCTATAATATCAGCCAAAATATTTTTTTTAATGTTGTAGGTTCATTCTGTCCAATCCATACCCCAAGGGACTTCTATTTCCCCAAACGTGATTTTACTCGTTTTGAAGTTACCCAAGAACAATTTGTCAGCTCTTAGCCACTTTAATGATTTTTCTTTGTCTATAGTAAGGTGAAATTTTTTTGAGCATTTAAGCCACTTTTTAGAGTTTGTCAGTTAATGAAATTATAAAAGTAGATGAGTTTGTTGTAAAAATATACTTTAGGAAAAACCGGAACCTATATTAGCACCTTCAAATAAAAAAATCTTGATAATCAATCGATTATCAAGGCTTTTGCGGAGAGAGTTCAGTGAACTATTCTCGTAACACCTTAAATATTAAACTATTTCTAAGAGCTTGTCTTTTTTGTAGCAAAAATGTAGCAATTCTGTGAATATTTTATGAATACTTCTTGACTACTTAAAATATCTTATACAATGAGTACAAATGTATATTTTTTTGAACTATCAACTGAACTTTATACACATAGTAACTTGAATAATAAACTTTTGCTACAATTTATTGCACTAAGGAAATATTTTACATTTTTACTAATTTTTATTCTTACCTCTTGCTTTTTTAAAAAAATATTCTTATTTTTTGGTTCGTAAATATTGATATAATATTTATTGCTTATTGTTCTACTGTATTAAAGAGTTTTTGTGATTGTTCATCCCCTACTTCTCTGAGGTATCACTTTTAGATAAAATTCTGTTTATACTCTTTAGTGTTAGTAGAGTTGCGTGTTTTTTGTGAGAATTAAAATTTGATAAGGGCTTTTGTCTAAATCAAAAAACAAGTATAGAAAAGGATCATTTGTACATTATAGGGGATTTTGATTTTATGTTAGTTTCGTTTTTTTTGAATTGAGATCAGAATAGATTATTCATAGTTGTTGAAGACATAAGTAATTCTTAGAAGTATATGTCTTTATTAAATTTAGTTGTAAAATCTACTCGTATTTTATAGAATTTCTTAATCATGTACAAATAGGTTAGGGATATTGAGTAATGCTATAAAATAAATTCTTATGGGAAAGTCTGAAAATAAATCAAGTATTGTTTTTTCTATTGCATCTAGTTTTGGTTTGTTACTTAGTAAGATCGCTTACATTTTAGAAATAAATGAAGGAGCTAGTAATAAGGTCAAAGCAGAAAAGGTTGAAGCCTTTTTGCATGAGTTGGGCTATGATATTAAAGATGGTGAAGTAGGGAAGATTTCAGAAATTATATCAGGTGTGGTTGCTGCTGCAGAGGGGGTTGAAGGAGTTATCAATGGGTTAAAAGATTTTCCTTGGGGGGCTGGAGCTTCTGATATTTTAGATTTTAAAATTAGTGATGAAACTAAGAAAGCTGGTGCTGATATATTTGAAATTGCTAAAGGTTTAGTAAAGGGGGTTATTGCCCTTAAAGATAGCATTGAAGCTTTTGACAATAATCCTGAGAACAAAAAAGTACTGAAATTTCTCAATGATAATAATTGGGGGCGTCGTTTTGGAGATCATTTTGTAATTTCAATATTTCATTGTATTGATAATGGACGCATATTTGATGTGGCGTTTAATGTGGGACTTGATGCAGGGAATATTACAAAAGAGGAAAAGGAGGCTCTCAAAAAAACTGCCTTTGTAAAGAGTGTAAAAATTATATTAGCATCATTTGAACTGTTTGAGGTGTTTGATACCCAGGAAGTTGATGTGCTTTATCAAGATTCAGATGAAGAAACAAAAGATTTAAAAGCCTTAAATAAAAAGAGAAAAGAAGAGGGGAAAGAAGAACTTGAAAAGGTTAAGAGTGAGATTAATGTGGTACATTGGGGGCGTTTTGTTGATGTCTTTAGTTTTCAGTGGGGATATTTAGCTGATATTTACCCAATGGAAGTCAGCACCGCTAAATTGCTGTTCAAACGTTTTTCTAAATTAGTTGATGCCATAGGCAAAGATGAATTGCTTGATTTGCTCAATGTTGATGGTATATTAAAATGGTTGAAATCGTTAATAGTAAGTGATGATGAAAACTCGAAAACTAATAAAGATAAAGCAGTAGAGAAAATAGAAGATTTCAATACAAATTATAAGGCGCTGAAACCTAAAGTTGTTGAAGATACGAATTCTTTATCAATCAATAAATTTACATTTACTACTATTTCTAAGACTTTTAGTATTGAAGATGATGATTTCCAAAAATATATCATAGCACCTACTAAAAAAGTATTAAAGAGGGAAGGTGTTATAGAAGATATTGGGGCACTTCAAGGGACGATAAAGAAGGCAGGAAGAGATATTATAGCTTTATCTAATAAGCGATTGGAAAGTGTTAAAGAAAAAGATTTAGGCGATTGGTTTAAGTTTGTGAAAAATGCCTATGAAGAGGAAAAGATCAAAATAAATACTTCTGATTTTGATTTCTTAGAAACGATGGAGAGTGTCAAAGATGTTATCCTTGACGATATTATCAAGATAGACGAATTCAAGAAAATACTTCTTAATCATCTGCAAACATTGTTAAGTAAAAAATTAAGAAATACTTACGATGAAGTTAGAATTAAACGAATAGGTTTAGAAGTAGCCCTTGAAATTTCGAGCACTTTTATCAGGCAGATTATTCTTCCTAAACTGCAAACGGCACTTTCAGAATTAGGTGTTTTTGTTAATAAATCTCTAATGTTACTATTAGATCTCAGTCAGTGGTATGATAATTTGTCTGAAGATTATAGGGCATTAAGAACTCTTATTGAGACATTTAATGATCCTGAGAAGGGCTGGCAAGATAGAATTAATGCCTCTGTTGTATTTGCTGAAGCAGTAATAAACACTTTACCACAAGAGTTGAAGGAGAAATTACATGGGCAACTCCAAGTGTTACAAAACATTTACAGTCATTTTGATACAAGTTCATTGAATCAAGGTTTTATTGCTATTGGTATTTACAATCAGAAAGACGAAGAAAAATCAATAAATATTAAGCTGTGTGCCCAACTTATAGAAAAAGAGGAGCAAAAGGCAGCCATTAATATTTATCCTATGATTGAGGGTAATTTTAAAGAAAAGTTTCCATTAGGAGAGTTTCATGAATTGATGGTGGAGGTGCAGGGAGCTATAAACAAAGAAAAAAATGATACAGATCCTTTAGGCTTTCAAATTAGTAAAAACGGTGTTTCTCTTACGGGTGATGACGAAGATGTTTCGGCAGGCGTACTCTTAAAATTCTCTCGTACTGAGGCATGGCAGATTTTTAATCATGAGTACATCAAAATTGCTGTAGATAATTATCCTCAAACACTGTCGTTTTCTTATGATAAAGGCTTTGAAGCCAAATACACAGCTGCCCTCGAAGGTGCCAGTATTACCTTAACAAAAAAATTCTTTGAAGATAAAGTGTGGGAGCTTATTGCGAGTGCCATAAACGATGATATTGTTGCTTCCTTTGATACCACCTTGTCTTACTCTACCGTAAGCGGTTTCTCTTTTGCAGGTTCTCCTAAACTAGAAGCTGATTTTGATTTCTCTAAATCATTTAAGGGGCTGAAAATAGATGGTTTGCATTTTGCGTTAGGTGGTGGTACTAACGAGGCTTCATTACGAAATCTTTCATTTACCACTTCTGCAAGTACAAATCTGAGTCTTACCATTTCCGGTGTAGCTTTTACAGTAAATGATATTGGTATTGAATTAGACACACCACTTCTAAAAGAGGGAAAATTGAGTGATTGGGATTTGGCTGCAAAGCTTCATTATCCTAATGGGATTGGTGTTGCCGTAGATACAGAGGTTGTAAAAGGTGGAGGTTTCATACAATATGATGAAGATGAAAGTAAGTTTTTAGGTGTTTTAGAGCTTAATATTGCTGAAAAAGTAGATTTAGGTGTTTTGGCAATATTAAATCTTGATGTGGCAGATGTTCCGGGCAATTTTTCTTTCGTAGGATTGATGATGCTTTCCGGATTTTCAATACCTCTCGGATACAACTTTTATTTGACCGGAGCAGGTGGTGCCTTGGGACTCAATCGTATGATTGATAGTAAAGTAGTGGAGAATGGTGTCCATGATGGAACACTGGAAACAGTTTTTCTTGCCAAAGACTTGCAAAAAAATATTGGTAAAATAGAAAAAGTAACCAACCAATATTTTCCTATTAAGAAGCACCAATTCTTTTTTGGACTTATAGCCAAAATAGATTTTAATATTCCTGCGATTGTAACAGGGGAAGTTGGTTTATTTTTACAGTTGCCAAGTCCTGTTGAAATTATTATTTTCGGAGGTCTGCATGTTGTCATACCGGAAGAAAAACCTTCTGTTAAAATTAATGTATATTTTGCAGGCGGTATTAATTTCGAAGAACGCTTTTGGTTTGATGCTTCCATAAGAGATTCTTCTATTGGGGAAATTGATATTTTTGGAGACATTGCAATGCGGGTTCTTTGGGGAAAACGAAAGGAATGCTTATCTCTGCCGGAGGTTTCCACCCAAGTTTTGAAGTCCCTGCCAAGTACGGAATGCCTGCTAATATGCAACGTCTAGGTATGAAGATAGATAAGGGCATTTTTAGGCTCAGTTTAGGTGCCTATTTTGCAGTAGGTACTAATACGGTGCAATTCGGAGCACATTTAGATTTGAAAGCGAGTGTTAAAGTCGCAAAAATCAAAGGGTATTTGTCTTTTGATGCCTTGTTTATTTTCAATCCATTCCGTTTTGAAGTTGCCATTAAAGCGGGAGTTGCATTAAGTGCCTTTGGCGTGAATTTATTGGCTGTTGCACTTGCTTTCAACTTTAGTGGAACAAGCCCTTGGAGAGTGAAAGGAAAAGCATCTGTTAAAATATTATTCTGGAAGGTTAAAGCAAACTTTAATGTTAGTTGGGGTGACAAAGCCAAAGAAATTGCTCCTGAGGTTACACAGTTATTTCCTATCTTTATGGAAGTATGGAACGATGCAAGAAATTGGAAAGCCCTTGCCTCTGACTATAATGATAAATTAGTAATGTTAATGGAGACACCTAAAGATGATTTGGTAATTCATCCGTTACAAGGTTTTTCATTCGAACAAGACCGAATTCCGCTTAACCAATCTTTAGACAGTTATGGAAAAACACTTCCGGCAGATTACAAGAACTTTAGATTTAATCCGGAAAGTGTAAGGGTTGGTAGTAATAGTGGTAGAATACAAATAAGTAGTACGAATTCTTTAGAAAAGGCTTTGTTTATCCCTGCAGATTTTATTCAAATGTCAAATGAGGATAAATTAGCAGCCCCTTCTTTTGTGGATATGGATAGTGGATTTACCTACAAATCTTCTGACGAGAAATTGGGTAATACCGAAGAAAAAGATATAGATTATTTTGTTGATGCTGATAGTGTTACGCTTGTTGGCTCTAAATTGATAGTACAAGCTGATGAGAATGCCGAGGAGAAAACAATAACAAAAAAAGAAATACAATCTTTTATAGAAGATAAAGAAACACCATTTGGTGCTAATTATCAAGATTATGGACGACAGGAAAAGGTAGCATTAGTGGGGACTTCTGGTTATCAAAATTTAGAAGGTATTGATGAATTAATCTTAATACAACAAGAGTATGAAAATCAGCAAAGACTTCTGTTGAATGAACTAATAAGCAAACAAGATTTGGAATCTAATTACAAACTTTACAATAAAACAACACATTGTTTTGAAACAAGTGGTAGTTACGCTCAAGTTTTAAATAGAAAGAATGAACTTTTAAAAGAGCGAGGTCTTAAAACAAGAAGTACAGATTTGGTAGTAATGGTAGAATAGTAAAACGGATAAGATTATGTGTGCAAATAAGAAAAAAAGTGATAATATTACGGATAGTGCAAACAAGGTTCAAAGTCACTTAGAAATAGCTTCATGGCAAAGAGTTGGTCTTGGAAATGCCATTACTGAAAAAGAGTGTGTAGTCAATGAAAATACTCAAGGTGTTCGGTTGCATCCTAGTGTTACTGTTTTGATGGATTTAGATTTGGAAGGTGCTGAAAAAGATGCAAAAACAGTTAGGACGCAACGTGTAAGAAGGGGGATTTCGCTAACAGGCCCTTATGAAGTGAAGGGGATAAACCCCAAAGCAATTCATAAGGTATTTCCTCCGGATAAAAATATGAATTTTGAGTACAATCACTTGCCCTATGTAGAGTTTGCTGAGGCTGATTTACCTTGGCGTTATACGCCTGCATTGCATAATGAAAATAAACTGACTCCTTGGGTTTCTTTAATTGCGTGTAAAACTGATGAATTTATGCTGACTCGTAATAAAGAAGGTATGCAAATAGTTACGATTAAAGGAGAGCCAGAAATTTGGAGTAATGTGTTTGGTGATGCGTATCAAAATGCCTCTCACTTATGGGCACATGTACAAAAAATGCCAAAAAAATCATTTAGTCGGGTACTTTGTCCTCGTCAGTTAGAGGAATATACTGCCTATGCGCTGTTTTTAATTCCTACTTATGAAGTCGGACGCTTGTCAGGATTGGGAATTCGTTTACCCGAACAGCCCAAAGAGTCTGTTAAGCCTATTGAGCAAGAAACTCCTTTTGATATTCCGGTGCAAACTCGTTCTTGGGCAGTAGAAGCCGATAAACAGAAAAAGAGAGTGCGAGGTTTTGAGTTTCCAGTATATTACTCATGGCGTTTTCAAACTTCTACCGGTGACTTTCATACCTTAGCTCGAAAACTTGAAGCTATAACTACTACTGGATTACCCAAAGATGTTAAAGTCGAAGTGTCAAAAATGGGAATTGGGTTAGATTATGAATTGTTGGAAAATCCCCCTAAAGACAAATCTGTTGGAATTGCTATGGCAAGTATGCCTTTAACTTACTATCAAGAAGATTTTCCGAAATCTTCTAGCGTATTGGCAGGTAGAATGCAAGATTTATTGAGTAAATCACACGTTTTTGATGAAAACAAAGATTTACTAACCAGTATAAATGGAGAGGAGTCTAATGCTAATAATGAAGATCCTTGGGTAGTACCTCCTGTTTATGGTGCAAAACATGTATTGACAACCTCGTTAGAAAAAAGTAAATCAGCTCATCCGTGGCTTTATGAGCTAAATACCCAAGTTCCTAATCGTATTGCTGCCGGTTTGGGAATGGAAGTTATCAAACAAAACCAAGAGAAATTGGTACAAAGAGTATGGGAGCAAGTTGGTGAGGTAATGGAGATAAACCAGAAAATACGTGAAAAATTTTTAGGTATAAGTACGAGTAAAGATTTGTATTACAATAAAGTAAACAATCTTAGCAATTTAAGAAGAGAGGAATTAAGAAAAAATTAAAAGGGGAAGAAAGAGAGGAAACTATTAATTTGTTAATCCAACTATTACTAAATCTTTCGGTTGCTTTGGATATACCTTTGAATACGATGAATGATGGCGAACAAGAAACTTTGGCAAAACTGCTTAAAGCCAGTGGCTTTCCTCAGGAGTTAATCAATCCGTCGATTCAGAAACTATTGCGTTCTTATAAGAGAACGAATAGTACGCCTGATAATAGCACTGAAGTTTCTCTTATTCGAACTATGTTAGACAATCAGTCAGGTATTTTCAATTTGGATAAGCAGCAGGCTATTCTTACTTACAAAGTGGAAGAATTGGTTCGAAAAATTCAGGAAAATTTCGATTATTACCGTAGAGCTGCTGTGAGAGAATCGTTGGAATTACTCCATTTTATGTGTCATTATTGGGTAGAAGCCTTAGGAGTACCCCCAAAGACTGTTGATTTTAATTTTTTAGGGCTTCCTAAAGGTGTGATCCGTAAGACAGTTGAAAATAAGAAAGATATTTTAGTACCTCCTAAACTAAATTCTGATAGATCTACATTAGATGATTTTTTCTATAGTCTACCAGATAAGTTCGGAAAAAAATATGATAAAAATACTTTTAAACTTTTTTATGACACTTATTTTAAGAAGTATATAGAATCTAGTAATACATTAATTACGCTATACGATCAATATGAAAAATTACTAAGTAAAGTAGCAAGTAGTATAAATACAACTCAAACCCAAGAACATAAAGCAGTTAATTGGGAAGAATTGGCTCCTAAAATATTAGACATTGTTCGAGAAACAATGACCAACAAAAATACACAGCTTACTAATGCGATTCGTAGTTATTTGGATTACTCTCGCGTTATTAATCCTAATGCTTATAATAACAGAGCATCGTGTCAACACCCGATTTTGGCATATCCATATTTTGCAGAACCTACGTATTATTATTTGAATAAATTGTCAACCAAATACATTTTACCGGCTATTGATGATTTGCCAAATAATACAATTTCGCTTTTCAGAGACAATACCAAATTTATAGAATCCTATATCTGTGGGCTAAATACTGAAATGGGAAAAGAATTGTTTTGGAGAGAATATCCAACTGATAGACGAGGCTCTTATTTTGAGAAATTTTGGGACTCTGAAGACTTTCATTCTGATAATTCGTATGTTCCCGATGTAAAACACCAATACGATTGGGAGGCTAAACTTGGTGAAAATCATCTCAACTCTAAACCATTGTTAATATTTGTGGTAAAAGGAGAGTTGATGAAAAAATTCCCTGATGTTTTGGTTTATCTGGCCTCTTCTGTGATAAAGAATAAACGAGTATTGTTTGAAGATAATGCTGCCTCTCGTGTGTATCCTGAAATGAAAGCACGTGTTTCTAAAGATACTACACTCTATGGCTTTAGAATAGGATTCAAAGGCCTATTAGATGACGGAGGACGCTTTCTTGCTTTTAAAGAACGTTCCGGAAAATTGAGTTTTAAAAATATTGATATAGAAGAGAATGAGTCTGTCGATGATTTTAGAAATAAAACTAGTGCAGATTATGCTAAAAGTAAAGTGGCTCAGCCTTGTATTTATGCCAAGCACGTAAGTGCATTATTGTCTAAATAATAAAAAAATATTCTTATGAAGAATTTATATACACAACAGCAAGAAGCTAGAAAGAATGAGTTTGCTAAATCAATAAACAAATCAGGAAAAACTCCTTTTATGTTATTCCCGATTCGGTTGGAAACTCGATTTCGCACAGCTGAATATAAAAAAAATGATGCCATACTTGATTATAACGATTACATTGCAGCGTTAGAAGAAATAAGTAATTTACAAGAGGAAATTATAGCAAAAACAGATTCGGACGAGGAGGCTGATTTGGTAGGAAGATATTTTTATCAGAAGCTGCATCGTATTCAAAAGAAGATTGAACAAATTGATATTCTTCCGATTATTCTAAAGAAAGACTTACACAAGCTTATCCGACAAACTTTTTCTTCGGGAAATTTACGACGGATAAAAACAAACGAATCTTTTTATCACAAAATCAGAAATAAAGCGAATGTGATAACGAATCGTGTTGCCAGAATTACATTTTCTGGAAACCTGTTGCCTAGAAGAGCTGAGGGGCTGATACAAGACTTGAAAAAAATAGAGAAGGATTTGGTAATAATTTCGGATTTTGATAGAACTTCATATCGTGCAATATCTCAACTTTCAAAATTGAAACTGCCTTTAGAAAGTATTGTAGATAGAGAAGACGTTAGTATTTCGAATCTTAGAGTAGTATTGAAAGACGAGTCAAAAAACAATGGAGAAAAATGCTACTTGAATATTGGTAAACGTCAATTTCCATTAGATAGTAAAAAAGCTTCATTCAGTTCTAAATCAAATACATATACGTTTACCATTCCTACTGCTGATTTTATACTGGATGATTTGGTAAACAGCATGATTTACTTGTCGTTAGATGCTAACAAACAATGGAGACCTCAAAGTGTTAAAGTGTATTTTACAGGTAAAAATAAAGAGGTATTGCATCTTAACAAGACCGGAATAAAGTGGCCACGTTATAGAGATTCTAAAGATGAAGTTATTAAACTACAGAAAGAATCGGGAGCAAATCCTCGCCTAAGAAAATATTTGTACAAGAAGATTCATACGCTGCCTACAAAGATGCAAGCAGCCTTTAATCAATTGTATGTGGGAGTTCCTCTAAGTTTACAGGAAAAACAAGAAATAGACAATTTGGTAGATAGCATTATACTGCATACATCTCAAGTGCGTGCTAATATTAGCAGCATTTACAATCCGAAACATTTAGAGGCAACGCCTAAAAAACATGGACGAAGACCGTATGTAAATGTTCCTGAGCGTATAAAAAAACTCGCAAAATCTGTTGATGGCGTAAAAGAATATTTAGAATTACATCAAGAGGCTTTAACCGTATTTTACGATGTGCATTGTGATAAATATATCCAGCGTACAGCTAAAATAGGGAAAGAGTTGCAGCAAAAAAAACTAACTGAAAAATATGTTTCAGTTGATGATATAGAGCCAACAGCTCTTATTATCGAGATGATAAGGATAAACAAATATTTTGGTGCGATACAAAAGGGTTTGAAAATAATTGATACACAAACATTGAGTTTCGCACTTAAAAACTCTCCACTACATACAGTGAGTACGGTTGTTTTTCCAAACTCTCCAATTGTTTTTAAAACAGAAGAAGAATATCAATTGCTGAACAAACAGTTGAAAACATTAAAAGAAAGATGGCGTAAGCTGTTAAATGTTGAGCAAGGAAAAATGCTTATGGAGTATGGTCGTTGGATTAAGAATCTACCTTATTCTTTCCCTAAGCGAATAACTGATACAGGTGCTATTTCAAACAAACAGCTGTGTGTGCGTATTTTTCCTGATGATATTTTCATAGCACAATTTCGAAAGCCTTTAAGTCGTGAAGAATATGCAGATGCGAAGAATTTCCATATTTTATGGTTTATTTTTAGTGGTAATCGTATTTTAGAACGAAGTCTTTGGGATAGCTTGGTTGCTAAATATGATGTACACAGAGCATCATGGTTGGTACGTGTGTTTTCCAACCTTATGAAAGCAAACATAGAAAAAAGACCTTATAACAACTTTGCTGATAGCTATTTGGATGAAATAGAGAATATCCTTAAACAACTTAATAAACGTGAGAAAAATAGAGATGCAATCATAGAATTGTTAGAGGTATGTTCTACAAGTTTGTACAATATGCGTAACAAAGTTTATGATTATGAAAGTATTCCTGATGTTTTGCACGACCAAATACAAAGTAAGATAGAAAGGGTAAAACAGTCATTTTACTTTTATGAAAGATTATATGAAATTGATGATCCTCGATTAAAAGAAGTTGACCCTCAAAAAATGGAATTGTGGGATAAGGATTATTATGCCGTACTCAATTTTAAAAGTGAATTAGAAGATTTCTTATTTCATCTTAAAGACAAGAGGGCAGATTTGGAGGGGATAAGAGATGATTTCAAGGAAAAATATTTTAAAGATTCGTATTTTAAAACAAAAGATGGTAAAAGTGGTTATAACGACCTACTCGAAATTAATGATGATGACTTGGAACCTCATAGTCCTATATTGCCTGACCGTTTTGTTGTTATTGGAGAATGGACTGATGGCAAAAACACAAGAAAAATTACGGAATATGGTAGAAAAGTAAACCCTAACTTGCAATTGAGTTTTTCTGATAAAGATGAGGAGGAATTAGACCCTTATTTGTTGAATGTTGCAAAAGGAGATGTGGAAGTAGAAGGTGGTTTAAAATGGTTGTTTGATTATGATGAAGCAGTGCGAAATGGTATGGCTATTACTGTGCCACTGTCTGATAAAGCTTACGATGCTACTTTTAAGTCTATATATGTATTTGGGGTAAAGGATACATACAGAGGAAAAGAAACGTTGGAGGACTTGCTTCGTGCACATATTTATACTGATAATTCCTTAGATTTTCTAGAAATTGGTACACCTACGAATCAGCTGGAGTCGAATAGAAATCACTATAAGTATTTAACTGAACAAGCACAAACTGACAGGCGGTATGAGATAGAAGTCGCTCGATATAGCAATAAAAATATCTCTGTCGGAACAGCTGCAAAAAGTCTTGCTTCTACTCTTGGTTTGAGTGATAATGACAGTGAGTTATCTTATTTAAATAGTGCTGATTTAAATAAACCGGCATTGTCTAAAGAGAATGTAAAAGCTTTTTTACCGAATACCGCAAATATTCCTTATGGACAGTTTCGTAAATTTATCAAATATCTTCCTGAATATGTTAGTAGCTATGTGTACCCAAGAGGTTACCTTCCTACATTAAGGGTGGGAGATATGCCTTATGGAATTATGCCTACTACTGATTTTTCTGAATTATCATTTAGTAATGATAAAACTCATATTAAAAATCTCTATAAGCTTTTAAATAACCTATCAGTACACTGGGATAATATGTTTAATGAAAAGGTAGAAGCTATAGACCGCTTACAAAATAAAAAAGACGAGGACTCTCAAGTACGTTTTATGCGTATGATGAGTACCAATCCTCATTCGGTAAGTTATAGAGGTTTAGAAATGATAAAACATCCTTTGTTGGCACGTCAATTTCATTTTTTTGGTAACTATAAAAATCTAAATGAGGAGAGTTTAGCAAGCTATTCTGAAATGTTCACAGCTGAATTAGTTAAGAAATTAGACTACTTTACTCATTTTCCTACCGGCAAAATGACAAAGGACATCATAGATGTTGATTCTAAAACTGATTTAAGAGATCTTATTGATTTGTTTTCTTACCATATTGATGCTTGGTTTTTATCTCTTGCTAACTATCAATTGAAAGAGAACAATGCCAAGAATGTACATATTGGAGCGTATGGTTGGTTGTTTAATCTAAAACGAGAGAAAGGGCAGAATTCTAGAGTAAAATTACCTCAAAGTGAGCAGAAAAAGGTGGTAGAAGATTTACAACTGAAAGATACCACAAGTCCTATATATGAGGATAGAAATAGTGAAGGTGTAATGTTGGCACCATCTATTAATCATGCGGTAACTGCGGCAGTAATGCATAGTGCTTATGCACGTAGCAAGAAAAATAATTCGAAAAGCAACCAACAAGATAACCGTTTGTCTATAAATCTTTCTTCAGGACGTATGCAACGTTCCATGCAAGTAATAGACGGCATTAGTAACGGTTTGTCTTTAGGAGCTATTTTAGGAGCTCATTTGGAGAGAGGACTACACGAGGCTTATAAAATTTCGAAAGTAGAAATGGATGAATTTATTTTTCCGTTACGCCAAAAATATCCTTTAAATGTAGATTCTTATACACTTTCTGCTTCGGACAATAATTATCAATTACAAGGACTTAATGGGGCACGTTTACTTGAAGATGTATTTGAAAAAACACGCTGGTATGATTCTAAAGATATTAAAACTTTGGCAGAGGCTATTATAAAGAATTATGATAATAAAATTGGAGAAACGAAATTTGTTGGTAAGAAGAAAAAAGTATTTGCAAATTTGGTAGAACAAATAGCCGATACCTATGATGCGGTTAATGATTTAATTCTTTCCGAAGGCGTTTATCAATTAGTAAAAGGTAATAGAACAGCCCTTAGTGGTCTGATGAATAAAATGGAGCATAATAGCTTGATTGCACGTCCAGAAATATTGGATATTCCAATGCGAAGTGTGAATATTAGTCATCGTTTGGTTGTGAACTTTAAAACATGCACTGCCAATCAGAAACCGAAAGGTTGGACGCATAATGCTGTATTTTCTCTTGCCGAACCTTCTTTAAATTATTTTGTAGGGAATTTGCTAGGGAATGGAAATAATATTGGGATTTGGGTAAAAATAGAAAACAGTAAGGCAACGTTCGCCTCTCTTGATGATTTGCAGGTAACTCCGTTAGAATACTTGTATTTTTCTTCTAATAGATTTGCTTTTGTAGAAATGTTATTAGCCAGATATCGAATTATTGAAGACTATTGGTTGCCCACCTTAGAGCAAGTTGAGGCTCCGACAAATAAAGGGGAGCATATTTGTATTTCCGAACAAACACTTTTTGTAGAGAGTTTACGCAAAATGGTGCAAAGTAGTATGCAGCTTAAAGCCTCTCATTTTGTTCATCAAAGTAAACAAAATGAACCTGCTGATCAAGTTCAATATTACGATATCCAAGAATTATTAGACCGTTTAGAAATTATTATTAATAAAGTTACTAAAGTACAACTCTCTTTAGAAGCAAAATTATTAGAGTTAAAAAGTGTACTTGCTACCAAAAATTCAGATTCGAAAATAAAAGACTCATTGAGTGTTTTGCTTGAAAAAAATGTTGTAGATAACATCTCAGAAAGTCAATTTAAAGAGCTTACTCATTTGTTTACAGAGGCTTATACTTGTGGAGTTGTAGAAAGTGTGCCACCAACCGAGGTTGTATTGACTCGAACTATTATTGATAATAATGAAGCATTTGATAAGGATAAATTAAAACAAAAGGAGACACAAGCGAAAGTAGAACAAAACCTATTCAATACCAAAAAGGCTATTGTAGAACAAGCTTTGAATGTATTGCAATCTTTGGATAATAAGTTGCAACAGAAAGAGGAAATCAAAGCTATGAAAGAGTTGACAAAAGAAAAGAATAGTGCAACTTTTGATGTGCTTGAGTTTATAAAACGAGTCAACCAAATAGCTGAAAAGTTATTAATAAAGAACTTTAAACTGCTTCCAAAATTGCGTTTACATAAGCTTGATGCAGACGCTAAAGAGCAGCTGAGATTGCAATTAGATACCAAATACACCAATACCTCACCGCACAAAATGGAAGATTGGGTGATGGATTTGGCAAAAGTACGTAAATATGTAAAAGACTTGCATAGTGTAAGAATGAATGCCATGTTCTCGGCGGTGGAACCTATACAGCCTTTAGTACCTGTTCAGCTACCATTTAGCGGGGATACTGAATGGGCAGGAATGGAGTTTTCAGACGAAGAGAAATTGGAGGACAAAGAAGCAACCGTACTTTGGAATGCTACTGCTTTGCAAGATAGTTTGCATGATGAGTCTTGTGCAGGTTTTGTGGTGGATAATTGGATAGAACTTATTCCTAAACGCCGACAAAATGCCGGTGCAGTATTCCACTATGATGTACCTAATGCAGAACCACCACAAACCATATTGTTGGCAGTATCGCCTAGTAAAAGAGGCTATTGGACACAAAATAAATTGATTAATATTTTAGATGAAACCAAACGCATGGCAGGTTACCGATTGATAGAGCCTGAAATGATTAATGACCATAATACACTATCAAGATTATTACCAGTAACTCCGTTGCTGAGGGACATAAAACAAATAAAAGATATAATAGTAGCTAAAGAACCAGCATTATACCTTTATTTTCAGTCCTCAGATGTAAGTAAAAAACCAAATGCTCGACACATTAATATTGATGCCTTGGAGATTTCTGTGAGCAATCTATATAAAGGGAAATTTTTCAAAGCAAGTGATACTCAAAAATGTACTATTGAGTATAAACGCACTTCTGAAATTGACACTTTTGTCGTTAGGATAAAAGTAAAAAATAACTACAATTTTAATGATTTATATAAGAAAATACGTATCTATATTCGCATAGATAAAAAGAAAGATGATATGTGGAAAATGCATTCCTATAAATACGGATTTAATGATGGAAAGACAGGAGATAAATTGATTTATGCCAGTCCTAAGGTAGATCAATATATTGATGCCTATGATAAATATACTATTTATCCTGTCTCGTAATCTAAATTTATTTAAAATTAGAATAAAGAAAAAAACAAAAGCCATGAAAAAACATATAAATATTACATTACAATTTCCCTCTGAAGATTCCCCCGGTCTTTCACTAAAGAAATATATGGGCTCTGATATACAACTAATCATTACAAACCTTTATAAACCGAATCAATACATTATATTGAATAGGGGAAATATTAAAGATTTTGATGAGAAAAAGATGAGATTAACTACCCAAATACCAGTTGATAACGATTATACAGAAGGAGATTACAGGACAGCAGGTATTCGTTTGATAATGAATACTCCTATTTCTCCTGAGCATCTTTCATATGTAGCTGCTAAAAAAATAGTTTGCAATTATTATTTCTATAAAGGAAATTCTAAGCAAACAAATCCTATTACACAAATAGGAGAAATGTACGATTCTGGTAATGGAAGCACTATAAAATGGCATTTTGTTATAAAAACACAAACAACAGATGCAATAACTACAAAGGTTACTAAAAAATTTGAAAAGAAAACTTACCAGATAGGATATACAGTAGAAAATCAAATTAAAAATTTAAAAGAAAAAGAAAAAGAGTATAGGGAGTGTGAGAAAAAAAATTATTTTTTGTATGCTGTAACATTGACATTTCGCACACCACAAAAAGATTATGCAGGTACTGGTGCTATATTTAGTGTTTCTATTTTGGATAAAACTTTTTATTTTGATACTAAAGATAGCAAAGGAGAAGAAACTGCTACTTTTTTTCCTACTGAGGAAAGTGGCTATAATCAAAATGAAAGTATTATAAATAATAATACAAATTTAGAGAAAGAAGGTTTTAAATGTAAAATTTATACTCGTGAGGATGATGAAACTTGGGTTACATATCGTAAGGATGGCAAGAGGTTTGAGCAGGGGATTACTGATAGAATAGTTATCATATTACCCCTTTATAAATACCCTTATAATAAATTCTCTGAAAGTGATATATCATTACAGATGACAGTAGAAAAAGATGAAGATCCGGGTTGGGAATTTGAATGGTGTGATGTAGGTTTATTTAAGCATTATACTAAATTAAATTTAAAGGGAAATGAATCTATTGAAGATAACAAGTATTATGATAATAATTGTACGTATGACAAACCTTATCAATCTTACAGATACTACAATAAAGAAGATTCTGAAGATGTTATTTTTACAAAAGATAAAGAAAAAGACCGTGCGATTGATATGGACAATGATAATATCAGTGACAAAGTTTGCTTAAAGACAAAAAGAGCTTTTAAGCCAGTTGATGTGCAGGAAGAGGTTAGAGGAGTAGTACAATATTCAGACCTTCGCGAAACTATTAACAAAAAACAGAATCCTATTTTAAAAAATTATCGTGAAGAAGAAGGTCATTCGTATGGAAGAAGTATAAACGACTCTAACCGAAAATTCTATGAAGATATTTTTCAAAATAAAGTTAAAAGCGATTTAACTATTGACGAACCTCAAATAAAATACCGTATAGAGCCTTATGTTCGCAATGTCAACGAAGATAATATCAACAATGCCTTGTCTATGGCAATTCATGATCCTTTATGGATGTTGGCACGGCAATGGCAATTCGGTGAGTTCGAGGGGAACGATGCTGGTAGTGCGATTCTTGCAAAATTAAAAGCAAAAAAAACAAAAGTAAATCAGCTGTATAACCCGGAAAAGTCTGGAGAAGTAATAAATACAAAAGATTTGCCTTTGGAACCTATGGTAGAGGCATTGCCTATAGAAATAGATTGGCAAGCAAGGGTAGAGTCAGCACATTATTTTTTGTCTATGCTACAATTTAATACTGGTATTAAAACAAATCTTGCAAAACTAAAGTCCGAATTATTAAATAATTTTCCTCTGGAAGACCTTTCACAACAACTGACTGATGATTTGTCATCTGAGGAAAAATTAGAGCATTTGAAAACAGCTTGCAAAAAAGATTTGTTTGTATACGTTGATAATTATCAGAATAAAATTTTTGACGGTTATAAGCTATACTTATGGTGTGTAAATCATATTACAAAGTCCAAGAAGACTTCAAAAAAATCCTTATCAAAAGATGATTTGGCAATAGTAGAGATGCTAAAAGAGTATGTTGTATGGTTTGAGAAGAAGTACCATTTAGAACCTAATAAATACTGGAAACCCGAAGCCTTAAATTATAGATTTGGAGTAAAAGCCACTGCAGATGCTACCAATTTGGTGGCCGATAATTATGATTCAGGCAAGTTGTCTTGGTTCTCTTTTGAGGCTGAATCAGAGAAAAAAGGCAAAAAAATAAGCAAAGAGCAATTGTTTAACGATAATTTTGATGATTTGGTTGCAAAATTAGAACATAAAAAAGGTGTGATAGGATACTATAAATTCTCCACTGATGACTTGATTGACGTAAAAATCTATGATGTGCTTGACAGTATTACCAAAACAAATGTGTTTGAAAAACAAACAAAGGAAGAGCGTACCCTTAACTTTTATAAACGGAAAAGTATCAATAATTATATTGAAAATCTTATTCGCAAAAGTGTGCCAAAACGAGGCAATGTAGATAAAGTTAAAATAACCTATACAGAATTGGCTGCTTACTTAAAAGAAATAAAAGAACGAGGTGTTGCAGAAGAGATGAAGCAACTTGGTTGTATTATGGAGGATTTGAAACATAACCAAACAACACCCAGTTATAGTGAAAAAATGTTTACTTTTATCCCTACCATGGCACGCTATCCGGGGATGCCTAAAAAGCGTTTGTGGGAATTGGAAAGTGGTACGGTAGAAATGGGTGTTACCACAGGTGTAGGAGTAAAACATTATGCCAATGCACTTATTTTACAGTATGCGACTATGTATTCTAATGATTGGATGATGTTGCCTATGGAGTTAGACATAAGTACTATTACTGAAGTTGATAAGGTTTTATTAACCAATGTTTTTGGAGATAGAACAATTGTTAGAGCTAAAGATGAAGGCAATACCAATGAACGTTTCATGAATAATTGGGCAATGTTTGCCTTATCTCGAAAAAATCCATACCTCAACAATGATTTTTCTTCCGACAGGCGGATGTTTTATCCTCCGGCATTATATAATGGAATGGAAAGTGCTCCGATTGAAGAAATACAATTTTTACGAGATGAAATGTCTAATATGATTTGGGGAGTTGAAAATATCATTAATCAAGGTTGTGGAATTCCGCTTGACGGAAAACATTTTGCAGCAGCACTTGAAGAAAAAATAGAGGAATATATCGGTCAGAAGACACAAAACAATAGTAGTTCGGAAAATAAAAATACAAACAAAGAGAAAAGTCCTGAATATGCCTACACTTTTCAAAATAGAGTACCTGCAAACTGGATTCCTTTTATTCCGGTAAGAATGGAAAAAGGAACAGAGAATTATGAACGTGAAATTCGTTTACAGAGAGCAAAGATGCCTATTTTTTTAGCGAATAAATATCTGGCAATCCAGCCTAATACTTCGTTCTTACGAGCAGGACTTACTAAAAATGAAAAATACCAACCACTATTTATTAATGAGGAAGAGATTAATGCCGTAGGGGCTAAGTTAATAAAGACCTATCAACGAACACGTTGGATAGGGGGTAAAACCTTTACATGGATAGGCTATAAAAAACAATTGAGTGGCACTCAGGCTAATAGTGGATTGAAATTTGATAAATTAGAAGAATTGCAAAAAAATGAAGAATAAATTTGGATATATAAAAATAAATACTTATATTTAAACCATAAATTGTTGCTGAGTAAGAAACCCCCTGCTATAAGGGCTTGACTGAAAGATTGACTGAGGAATTGATCGAAGGATTGATTGAGGAATTGCCTGAAAATTGAAGGGAACTCTTTTATGAGGGTTGAAGGAATTTCTGCTTGGGTGTCTTGTAGAAGACTTGCGATTTTTATCGTGTATGGACTTTTGCTTAAATGGTTCTCGTATGGAATTAGAATCTGCTTTTTCTGTAAAGCAATTTGACTGTTGTTTTACAAGCGTTTTTGGAATTAATTTTTCTAATTCGTGAGATTGTGGGTTTTACGAGAACGGGACATTGATATCAGGGGGGAACTTTTCTATGGTTAAGGAAAGATTAAAGCCTTGGTGTTGCTGTAGATGCCGCCGTTATGCTGATTTTAATTAGTCAGAGGGGCGGCCTCCGTTTTTTATAGGGTTTACTTTTGCTTGGGAGGGGATGTGTCAGAAATGGTATATAGAGTGAAGTTATTCCACCTATTATTTTATAGGCTAACTTTTCGTAATTCAAGTGATATTGCGGAGAGATAGGTCAGTGAACCATTCTCGTAACACCTTAAATATCAAACTATTTCTAAGAGCTTGTCTTTTTTTGTAGCAAAAGTGTAGCAATTCTGTGAATATTCTATGAATACTTCTTGACTACTAAAATATCTTACATAATGAGTACAAACGTATATTTTTTCGAACTATCAACCAAACTTTATACACATAGTAACTTGAAGAAAAAAACTGCTACATTTTTAATGCAAGGGTGCAAGCTCCCTATATATAGGGGAGACTTGCACCCTTGCATTAAAACTTAAAATTCTACAATTTGAATAATATTAGAAACTAAAAATAATAAAGATAAACACCTTACCTCTAATTTAAAATTTGAGTAGAAATTCAAAAAAAGTCATAAAAACTTCTTCTTTCGAGTAAAATGATGTCTTAAAAAGTAAAACAGAGAGGAAATTTCAAAAAAGGTTGTTTTTGGGGCTTTCTCTTTTTTGTTATACTAGTTTCCCAAAAGTGAGAAGGCTCAGAGCGTACATATTTATTATTTAACCATTAAAAAAAATTAGTTATGTCATTTAGAGCAACACTTTCAGTATCAGGACAGGAGTATGATGTCTTAGGATCAAATTATGAATTCAGTCGTAACACCGACACCAAAGGAAGACCAGCGTCTAACGTATTAGGAGGTCGTATTACTGTATTG
>PDWI01012492.1_pt1 | contig 21107 bp, 17 predicted proteins | sample 1430891 | NCBI WGS metagenome assembly PDWI01 (sample SAMN01162508, study PRJNA174530) | Oral metagenome, whole genome shotgun sequencing project. | biome: Marine environment; feature: Marine mammal; material: Swab sample of the gingival sulcus; isolation source: swab sample of gingival sulcus... | reverse complement strand
TTCAAGGATGACTTCAAGCTGTCCGACTACCGGGGCAAGTATGTCCTGCTGTTCTTCTACCCCCTGGACTTCACCTTCGTGTGCCCCTCCGAGATCCTCGCCTACAACAAGGCCCTGGAGGAATTCAAGAGCCGCAACTGCGAGGTCATCGGTGTCAGCACCGACAGCCACTTCAGTCACTGGGCCTGGAAGAACACCCCCATCGAGAATGGTGGCATCGGCAACATCCAGTTCCCCCTGGTGGCGGACTTCCAGAAGACCATCAGCCAGGACTACGGCGTCCTGCTGGAGGGCGGCATGGCCCTGCGCGGCACCTTCCTGATCGACAAGGACGGTATCGTGCAGAGCGCCAACGTCAACGCCTTGGGCCTGGGCCGCAACGTGGATGAGAGCATCCGCCTGCTGGATGCCCTGCAGCACCTGGAAGAGTACGGTGAAGTGTGCCCCGCCAACTGGAAGAAGGGCGAGGATGCCATGACCCCGACGGCCGAAGGCGTGGCCAAGTACCTCTCGGATCACAAATAAGAAAAGATATATCTCGGAAATCGTGTTCCCGCTGGGTCCCCCGGAGTCTTCATCTCCGGGGGACTTTCATTTGATCAAAGCCACCTTGGTGACCAGCTGTTCGCCGTTGGCCTCGGCCACCACCAGATAGGTCCCCGCAGCCAGGGCCCGGCCTGCGGCGTCCACCCCCTTCCAACTCAGGGTATGGTGGCCCGCAGCCAGGGGCGCGTCGACCAGCTGGTGAACCACGGCACCGTGCACATCGTGGACACGGACCCGCACGTGCGCATCCCTTGTCAGCTGAAAGTTGATGCTGGTGCGAGGGTTGAAGGGATTGGGGTGAGCGGCCAAACCGGCAACGGTCATGGTCGGCACGGACCCCTTGACCGCCGAAACCGCACACCCAACGGGCAGGGCCCCCAGGATCTTGCACGGCCCCTGGTCCGTCACCAGGGGAGAATCGGCCCGGGGAGCAAAGCGCCCCGGCATGCCACGTTCCATGGTGCAGAACAAGGGATCGGCGTGCAGATTACCCGAATGGTCTTTCTGCTTCCGGATGGCCGGCACCCAATCCCCCCCCGTATTTCCGAAGATATCCGTGCAGCCGAGCTCCATCTGTGCCGTCCCCCGCAGATGAAGACTGCCCCCCCTGTTGAAGGAGATCACCGAACGGAAGACCGAGGACTTGGCGCCGCACAGAAAGAATCCGCCCCCCTGAGACAGGGCCATGTTACCGACCAGGGTGCACATATGCAGGTTCACCCCGGAAACTCCCAGGCTGGCCACACCGCCACCGTTTTTCGCGATGTTGTCACACAGGATGGTCTGCGTAAGAACGGGGCGCGCCTTGAAATCCGAGAACACCGCCCCTCCCAGGCCCGGTGTGTCCATCGCGACATTCCCCTCCAGCACACATTTCTCCAGACGGGGATGGCTATCGGCGCGACAACTGACGCCCCCTCCCCAAGCCGCCCAGTTCCCCCGGAACACACCATTGATCACAACGGGGTTGGACCCATAGCTGCAATCCAGAGCACCGCCCCCTCCGGCAGCCCTGTTACCGCTGAAAACGCAATCTTCAATCCATGGGCTGGCATGGCTGCTGCGGATGGCCCCGCCATGGTACTGGGCGGTATTGTTCTCGAAATGGCAAACACGAATCAAAACATCGCCGTTGCTGCAGAGGATGGCTCCGCCACTGCCGTCATAACTGGTCAGACCCCAGGCCCACCCTCGGCGGAAAGTCAGATTTTCGATGACGGACGCGCTGGTCTGGCCTTCACAGGTGAGAATGCGCCCGGCGTTTTGTCCGTCCAGAATGGTCTCACCGGGATCGGCGCCCGCGCCTTTCAGGGAAACACCGACGGGCAACTGCAGCCCGACAGCTTCATACTGGCCCGGCTGAATGAGCACCGTATCACCCGGCTGGGCGTGCTCCAGGGCTGCGGCGATGGTCGCGTGGTCTATCGGAACCACCAGGGTCGCGGCCGGCAGAGGGCTACCGAACACGCCCAGAAGGGCAATGGTTAGGAGAAAAACTTTCATGGGATCCTTACTTGTCTGCGGGGAGTCGCTCCGTCTCGGCGCGCCAAAAGCGCGGCCGCTCACCGTAGGCAAAATTTGAACCCAAGCTTCTACAACACCAATTTGACCCCGTTTTTCGGGCTTGGCGGCATTGGTCAGACCTCGTCCGGAAGGATCATAAAGTTATGAAAATAAATATATTATGAAAAATGTACCCACCCGTTCACTCTCGAATATGCATTAAAGGCAATACGTATCATGTTTTATTATACAGGATTAAACTCCTCCTTTGCCCAATAATCCAAAAAAAATAACAATAGTGTCCCGACCTCCCGCCAAAAACTTTCCCGGACCCGGTTCACCGCCTGTTCCCCGCCCACCTATGCCCAATTTCCGCCATCTCACCAAGGCCGCAAAGACCAGAAAACAGGCCCGGAAACCGACACAAAATCCCGCGGCATCAGCAGCCCCGAGGGGCCCCGATACCGCGGGATTCGGGTACCGCGGAAAGCTCGGTCTCGTCTATTCTTTGGTCACGGAAGCGCCCTCGATGATGACGTGGTAACGGTAGCCGGCTCCAAAATCCTTGTCCACCGACAGGGGGCCCTTGACCAGAACGATATCGCCCACCTGGCCATGCCCGTCGGTGGTGACCGTCAGGTCGCTGGTGTCGTCATCGCCACTGCCGTCCTGAATGTGCATCCAGTTGGTACCCATGATGTTGCGGCTGAATTTGACGATACGGCCACGCACCGCCACTTCCTGGTTCTTCAGTTCGGCGGCCCGGTCGTAAACCTCGGCGATGGTGTACCCGCCGTCGGCCTTGCGCACGCCTTCGACATGGGCGTTTTCCAGTTTGGTCTTGGTTCCGCTGAGGGGCTGATCCACGCCCGGCGTGCCGCCGTGGGGGTTGGCCGTGCCCGCACCGGTAAATCCGCTCACGAAAAGGATACGATCAAAGGTCCTATCCAGACTCTTGGCGTGGAAGTCGCGCATCTCCATGGCGCCGCTGAAGCCAATTTCCCGGCCCACCTCGATACCCGCGGTCACGGGGCCGGCCACCCAGACCTCGTCATCGGCCATGCTCAGCTTCACGTAGGTGTAGCCGCCGCTGTCCATGGTTTCCCGCACCTTGCCGGTGGTGCCCGCGGGCTGGGCCGCGGGGGTTGCAGCGTGGTTCCCCTCCAGATCGTGGCCATGGTCGGCATGCTCGTCAGTGGTCGTGGCGGTGTTCCCGGGAGCGATGTCCCGGGTGGTCGCTTTGTCGCCGCAACCGGCCACCAGCAGGATGGCCGCCACCAGGGCACAAAAAGTCAGAGCGAAAGTCAGAGCGTTACGAATCTTCACGGTCAATCTCCTGTCTACGGTCGTCTTGCGAGACGGCCCACCAGCCCACCGGCGTGGCGGACCGTCATCGTCACTTCGGTCAATAAAAGCAGCAGGCCCTTAGGCCGGCTTGCCCAGCAGGCGGAACATTTCCTTCTTGTAGGCCTCCACGCCCGGCTGGTCAAAGGGGTTGACCGCCAGCAGCCTGCCGCTGACACCCACCGCCTTTTCGAACATGTAGAGCAGAGCGCCCACCACCTCGGGCGTGAGAGTGTCGATTTCCAGACTCATGGTGGGCACGCCACCGTCACCATGGGCCTTGCGCGTGCCTTCGTAGGCCTTCCAGTTGATCTCGTCCAGGGAACGACCCGCCAGGTAGTTCAGCCCGTCCAGGTCGGCATCGTCCCCGGGAACCGCCAGATGCTCCACGGAACGGCGCACGCACAGGAAAGTTTCCTGGATCTCGCGGCGACTCTCACCGAAGAGCTGCTTCCACCATTCCTGGACCGTTTGCAGATCGCTGTGGAAGGTGCTCATCACCTCGGTGGTGAAGCCCTTGCCGTACAGGGCGCCACGCGCGGCCGCGTACAGGTGGGCCGGGTTGGCGCGTAGATCAGGGTTGCCGGCGGCCGCGCGCATTTCCCGGGCCCCGGCCACCAGAGCGCGAATATCCACACCCGCCGCCGCCAGAGGCGCCAAGCCCACGGGGGTCAGCACGGAGAAACGGCCGCCCACGTTGTCGGGGATGACATAGCTCTCGTAGCCCTCCTGGTCGGCCAGGGTGCGCAGGGCACCGCGGTTGGCGTCGGTCACGGCGATGATGCGCCGCGCCGCCTCCTGCCGGCCGTAGCGCTCTTGCAGGATGGCCCGCAGGGTGCGGAAGGCCACCGCGGGTTCCAGGGTAGTGCCTGATTTGGAGATCACACAGATACGGAAATCCCGGTCCGCCACCTTCTTGAGAATCCGGTGCAGACTGGCGGAGCAGAGGCCCGTCCCGGCGAACAGGACTTCCGGAGCCGCGGGCCCCGGCGCGCCGTTCATGGTCCGCAACGCGTCCAGCACCGCGCGGGCGCCCAGATAGCTGCCCCCGATGCCCACCACCACGTAAAGCTCGGCATCCTCGCGGGCGCGGGCGGCCGACTCCTCGAAGGCCCGCAGTTGCTCATCGGTGATGCGGTCGGGAAGATCCACCCAGCCCATGTAGTCGCTGCCGGGGCCCTGCTGGGCCTCCAGGTGTCCGGCGGCCTCGTTGACGGCCGCGGCCATGGCGTCCAGTTCGCCGGGAGGCAGGAAAGCCTCCGTACCGGTGATATCCAGCCTGATTCCCGCTGCTTCGCTCATACCCGTTCCTCCTTGCGCCCTTCGGCCCACGACTTTCCTGCGGATCAACGTCCTTTGTCCACACCGGGAGAAGAAATGGCCCTGGCCACACCCATCATCGCCGCCACCTACGCCGAAATCGCCCTCAAAGGGAAGAACCGTAACGTCTTCATGCGGAAGCTGATCAACAACATCCGCGCCATGCTGAAGGGCGAGCCGGTGCGGACCGTCAAACACGTGGAAAGCCGACTCCTGGTGTATTTGGACGATGCCGCCGCCGCCCCCCGCGTGGCCGGGAAACTGCAACGCGTCTTCGGCCTGCAGTGGGTCTCTCCGGTGGTGCCCATCGCGCGCGAGGCGGTGGACCGAGAACTGGCCCAGGACCTGGCCGCCGGCCGGGAACCCCGCCTGAGCGCCGTCTGCGAAGCCGCCTACCGTCTGGCCGAACAGGACCGGGGCGATGCCGCCCACTTCAAGGTGGCCACCCGGCGCAGCGACCGCGCCTTCGGCCTCAAGAGCCCGGAAATCAGCATGGCCGTGGGCCGCGCCGTGCACGAGAGGCTGGGCCTGCCCGGGCGCATGACCGACCCCGATTTCCTGATCAACGTGCTGGTGCTCAAGGAGCATATCCTGGTCTTCACCGGCAAGGAAAAGGCCTTCGGCGGCTTGCCCGCCGGCAGCAGCGGTCGGGCCATGGTGCTGCTCAGCGGCGGCATCGATTCGCCCGTGGCCGCCTGGCTGATGATGCGGCGCGGCATCCGCCCCGACTTCATCCATTTCTATAGCGGGCGCAATGTCCAAGAAGCGGATGTGGCCAAGATCGAGGAACTGGCCCGCATCCTGGCCCGCTTTTCTCCCAAACCCCTGAACCTGCACCTGGTGCCGGTGGTGCCCTTCGAGATGCGCAGCATCGGCGTGGTGCCCGACAGCCACGACATGGTCATGTTCCGCCGCTTCATGTTCATGAGCGCCGCCAAGCTGGCCCGCCGCCAAAGCTGCCGCGCCCTGATCAGCGGCGACAGCCTGGGGCAGGTGGCCAGCCAGACCATCCACAACCTGGGCGCCATCGCCCCGGACCTGCATCTGCCCGTCCTGCGCCCCCTGATCGGCATGGACAAGATGGAAATCACCGCCTGGAGCAAGGTCATCGGCGCCTTCCCCACTTCCATCCTGCCTTACCGCGACTGCTGCAGCATCCGTTCGCCCAAGCCGGTGTTGACGGCGCGAGCTCAAGATCTGTTGCGCTTGAGCGGCGAGATGGACCTCAAGGGCGCCGTGAACGAGGCCCTCGAGACCGCCGTGTGCCGCGTCGTGGACTAACCCAGGCTAAAGCATCCTTCAAAACGCGCAAAAAAACGCTCAACCCCATCGGGTTCTTCCCGATGGAAGTTCAGCAATGGATCAGCCCCGCCAGGAGCCGATCACGATGACACCGCTTACGCGTGGTCATCCCTAAGGAAACCGGATTTTCCGAGCACCAGCGCAGGAGGAATGCGTAATGAAGATTCTGGTCGTAGACGATTCCCGGGCCATGCGCCGCATCGTCTCCCGAACGATCAGGCAGGCCGGCTTCACGGGTCACGATATCGTGGAAGCCGAGAACGGCCAGGAGGCTCTCGAGGTGGCCAAGGCCGAGAAGCCCGACCTGATCCTTTCCGACTGGCACATGCCGGTCATGACGGGCATCGAGTTCTTGCAAGCCCTGAACAACGAGGGCCTGGAGATCCCCTTCGGATTCGTGACCTCCGAAAGCACCAAGGAAATGGTCGAGCAGGCCACCGAAGGCGGAGCCATGTTCCTGCTGGCCAAGCCCTTCACCGCCGATGACATGGGTCAGGTTCTGGGGGCGTTCGTATCGTGATTCAGGCGGGGCGCATCAGGCAGAAGGAAGACCCGACGGACCTCATGTCTAAGATGGAGGCCCTCAAGGAAGCGGTGGATGCCTGCATCCACACCTTTTCCACCCAGTTCGGCATGGAACTGACCGTGGATGGGATGCCGGGGGTTCCAGACCCCGCGGGAATTGCCTACGGCAGCTCCCTTGCTCTGACCAACGACGAGATCACCTACCAGTACTGCACCGTTTTCGATGCCCGTACGACCGACAAGCTGACCCGCACCCTGTTCGCCATGGACGAGGACGAAGAACTGACCCTGGAGGACATCGGCGACGCCACCAACGAGATCCCCAATGTTGCGGCGGGGGTCTGGAAGTCCATGCGGGAAAAAAGCGCCAACGAGAGTTATCAGCTGGGACTGCCCATCTTCCTGAGGGGCAACAGCTGGATCACATACTTCCCTCGGGGAGTCAATGCCATTTCCCAGAAACTGAAGGGGCCCGACGGGGTCCGTTTGCAGGTAGTCCTGATCTGGAGACATGGCGGAATTGCTGGAGGCATACAGCCCATGACCACAAGCACAACCGCAGCGACCGGCATGAACCTGCCAACGCAGGTGCTGCGCGAAGCCGTGAAAGCGGTGGTCCAAACCTGCTCCGTCCAGATGGGTCTGGAACTGGAAGTGGACCCCAACCCCTCCGATCCGCGCGAGGCCCTGGTCGAATACGGCAGCGCCATTGCCCTGACCGCCGAGGACGGGGGCTGGCAATTGGCCATCATGGCCAGCAAGGCCACTTGCGAGGACCTGACCCGCGCCCTCTTCGCCATGGAAGAAGACGAGGAACCGGAAATGGCCGACATGGCCGACGCCATCGGCGAAATCGCCAACGTGGCCGCCGGTGTCCTGAAGGCCAGCCGCGCGGAATCCGGCCAGGCTGTTCAGCTTGGGCTGCCCCTGTTCATGGAGGGCGGCGGATGTATCGAGTTTTTTGCCAGCGGCATCCAGGGCATGGCCCAGACCGTGCGCGGAAAAGGTGATCTGGAGGCCCACGTGATCATCATCTGGCAGGAAGGATAGTTGCCGTGACACTCACGTTGCCTGAGACCAAAGATATCCTGGACCTGGTCGGCCTGCTCATTGACGAGAAGCCCGTCTTCAGGCCGGGAAAGGGCTGGGATCTGACCCAGCCCGCACCGGGGGCGTACATCACTTTCCTGCAGGGCAGGGACAATGCGGTCGAGGGTGCCATCATCACCGACCTGGCGGCGACCCTGTACATCGGGGGCAAGCTGATCCTGTTGCCCGAGGCCACCCTCAAAGATCAGTTCGACGCGGGTGAAGCCGACGAGCCTGTTGTCGAGGCCCTCAACGAGGTCATCAACAATTTGCGCACCCTGTACAACAACATCACCCTCAACCCCCATGTGGCCCCCACCCAGACCTTTCCCTACCAGGTGCCTGGGCCGGATGATTTCGTCGCCTGGGTGCTGAACCCGTCGAAGCGGGTGGACTACGTCGGGGAAACGGCTTTCGGACCCGGAACGCTGACCCTCATCGCGCCCTGATCACAGTCTTCAGGGCGCGACGGCTTTCCGGGCTAGCGCACCAGCACCATGGTCCGGGCCCGGCTCACCTCTCCCGCCCGCAGACGGTAGATATAGGTGCCCGTGGGCATGGCCCGGCCCTTGGCGTCCAGGCCGTCCCACGTGTACTCATGGTGCCCCTCACCGCACAGACCATTTTCCAGTTGACGCACCAGACGGCCGTCCAGGCTGTAGATGGCCAGGTTTGCCGGGCTCGCCTCGTCCAACACGAAGGCGATTTTGGTACGCGGGTTGAACGGATTGGGGTAGTTGGGCAATAGGCGAACCGGTGCCACGGCCACGGGCGCGCTGCTGACGGTGCTCTCGGACCAGGTGATGCTGTCGGCATAGGTGTAGTCGCCGGCGGCACCGGCGGCACCGTCGGCCGCGCAGCCCACCATGTAGATGATGGCGTCGCCGCGGCCCTCGTCCGGGGCGGTCCAGCGCACGCTCCAGCTGACGCTGCCGGTGACCCCGTTGAATGCGCCGGCGCTGGTCTGCATGGCGTAGTCGCGCCCGCCGGAGGAAGCCACCTGTGTGGTGCCATCCAGGCTGGTCAGGCTGCCGATGGCGTTGCCCTCATCGTCGATAACGGTGAATTCGAAGCCCCAACTGCTGGCGTCCGGATCCTGCAATTCGATGACCAGATCGTAGCTCTCGCCGGGCAAATAGCTACCGTCGATACCGGCAACGCCCAGGGTGCCGCTGCCGCTGTTCAGCGGAAAAGAGGCATGGCAGGCGGTGCAGTTGTTTTCGCCCGGAGCGTTGGTGCAAGCGGGAGGAGGGGCGGCTGTAAAAGCCAGGGCGCTCAGGCCGTGCAGGCCGACGACAAGAAGGATCCCAAGGGTGATGAACGTTTTCGAGCGAGTTGGCATTGTGGGCCTCTCTCCAGTTACCGGGACGGCACGATCCCGTAGGGTTCACGTGGCATAGAGAACCGTTTCCGACCGTGCCGGGCAGAACAGCGAGACCCCAACCCGCACCATCAGAAAACAAACGATACAGCCGAGAAACTAACCATATCACATCTCGGGCGCAAAATCATGGTGCATTGTCGTATCGGGGTGAATGTGAATAGATGAATTCAAGAAACAATCCCCGATCGGGATCGATCATGAAGGATCCGGGACGAAGAAAGCCCCCGAACCGATGGCACGATTCGGGGGCTGTTCTATCCCACATCCTTGAGCAGGGTCGCTACTTCTCAGGACACTACTTACCAGGACACTACTTACCAGGGCACTCCGCCGCGATGGCCGGGTCGATGCCCTTATCGGCGTAGGCCTTGTCCCACTGGGCCGCGAAATCGCCGGCCAGCTTCATGGCGCGTTTGGCGTAGGCGTCCTTGTCGTCCCAGGTGTTCACGGGCATCAGCAGGCTGGTGTCCTCCACGCCGGGGCAGGTCTGCGGGACCCACACCTTGAAGATTTCGTCCTGCTTGAACTCCACATCCCTCAGCTCGCCGCCGACGGCCGCGGCCACCATGGCCCGGGTCAGCATGATGTCCATACGGGAGCCGACGCCGTAGGGGCCGCCGCTCCAACCGGTGTTGATCAGGTAGACCTGGGTATCATGCTCATCCAGCTTCTTGCCCAGCAGGCTGGCGTAGTCGTCCGGGTTGCGCGGCATGAAGGGCGCGCCGAAGAAGCGGCTGAAGGCGCTGACGGGCTCGGTCACGCCGGTCTCGGTGCCGGCCAGCTTGCTGGTGTAGCCCATGATGAACCACAACATGGCCTGCTCCTTGGTCAGCTTGCTGACCGGAGGCAGCACACCATTGGCGTCGGCGGTCAGGAACAGGATGGTCTTGGGGTGGTCACCCTTGGAGCTTTTCTTGATGTTGGTCAGGTAATCCAAGGGATAGCTGCCGCGGCTGTTGGGCGTCAGGCGATCATCGAACAGGTCGAAGGTGCCGTCGGGCCACATCAGGGCGTTCTCGATGATGGAACCGTGGCTCTTGTAGTCATCCTGGTGGAAGCAGGCCTTGTAGATTTCCGGTTCCTTGTCGGGATTCAGGTCGATCAGCTTGGCGTAGCAGCCGTTCTCGAAGTTGGCGATGCCGTTGTCGTTCCAGCCGTGCTCATCGTCACCCAGCAGGCCGCGCTCGGCCACGGCGCTCAGGGTGGTCTTGCCGGTGCCGCTGAGGCCCAGCAGCAGGGCGATATCACCCTTGGGACCCTCGTTGGCGGAGCAGTGGATGGGCAGGATGTTCTCCGCCGGCAGCATGTAGTTCATGACGGTGAACAGCAGCTTCTTGCAGGAGCCGCAGTACTGGCTGCCGTACACCACGCCGATGCGGCGATCGAAATCCACGGCGATGGCCATGGTGCTGGTGTGGCCCAACCGGGGATCCACGCGCAGACGGCCCTCATAGCGGGCGGCGTCCAGCTTGTCATCAGGGCAGACCAGCAGGGTGAAGGGCTTGTCCGCGAAGATGCTGGTGTTCAGATCATCGGGCACGGGGCGGAACATGTTGTCGGTGAACAGCACGTTCAGGGCCTTCTTGGAGATGGTGGTCACGGGCAGCGCGTAGGAGCTGTCGGCACCGATGACGCGGTCGTTCACGTAGGTGGTCTTGGCCGCGCCCAGGGTTTTCAGAGCATCCTCGACCAGCATGTCGAAGGTCTCGGGGTCCACGGGCAGGTTGTTGGCCGCGGTCCAGTCGATGGTCGCCTCGCTCTCGGGGCGCCGGACGATGATGGTGTCCTTGGGGCTGCGACCGGTGCTCTCGGGCAGGGTCCAGGTGGCGAGAGCGCCACACTTGCTGACCACGGCCTCGCCGTTGTCCACGCTGGCCTGGATCAGGTCGGCGCGGGAAAGGTTGCGGCGGATGTTGGCGCCGGCTAGCAGCGTGTTGAAACGGTCCTGGAAACTCATCATCCATTCTCCTTGATCTTTGACCTTCAGGCGCAAGCCACCCTTACCTGGGGTAGACCCACGCACTCGAAACAGCAAAAGGGGCCTGTAAAAAAATCACAGTCCTTTTTCATCTTCTGATCATACTAGAACGAGCCCCCGTTCTATACAAGAGGATTTTACGCCATAATGTGTGTCTCCGCTTCGGCAGAGGTGCCGCGGGTCATCGGTACAGGCTCTTGACCTTGTCCAGGGTGATGCTCTCGGTGGAAAGCCCACTCAGAAGGCCTTCAAAATGGGCAACATAATCATATTGGTAGCCAAAAAAGCCGGCAGGAGGGTTGATGCCGGTCGGGCAAATTTTGATCCAGACTGATCCACCAGGCTCGCTCTCAATAAGCGTCATGCTCCCTGGCTCGCAAGGACCCACTATCATCTGATCCAGAACAACCACGTCGTCACAATTCGGGTAATCAAAATCCAAAAAAAAGCCGTAGGTTTCCTGTTCGGCGTCCATCGTCCACTCACAGACCCCAGTGGGACCGACCAAACAAAATATCCAATCCGTATCATAGACGCCGGGATCAGTCCAGCCACTGGCACCTACGAAGTCCAAAGACCCACCAGTACCAAAGGAATTCGCCACAATGTAGGGATACGTACCCGATTCATCGTCACAACCACTGTTGTAGAGGTCCACATAGCCCGGTCCCAGAGGTGGTTCGATGTCATACCAAATTGGCGGATACAACGGGTAAGCGATGTGGCAGAGAAGAGAAGGATCCACACGGTCAACAGCCAACACGTAGTCTCCCGCATACTCGAGGAAACCATCGACAACGATGAAATACTCCGTTCCGCCAGTCACGCTGACGGCTTCGATCCTCGATGTGAGAGGACCGCAATCGGAACTAGCATGGTCGAAGTAGAAATTGTCATCGCAAGCGATGATATCCATGTTGCCGTCCATAATATAGAGCCTGGTATTATAACTGGAACCACACAGATCGATGCCCAGGACCTCGTCGGCAGCAGGAGTATAGCTGTAGACCACATCAGGGGCTGTGAAACCAGGAGAGCCAAAACAGGCCGCGGCATCGTAATCATGAACGTTATCGCTGGTGTTGCCGGTGTCGGTGAAGGGCAGATCAGGGATGACGAAAGCATCGGACATGGTTTCCCCACCCTGGCGGCCATCGGGGGTGCCGTGGTCGGCGGCGGCAGGGGATTCGGCTTCGGCTCCAGACCCGACAAGAGCCATCAGCAGAACAAAGACGAACAGGTGACGCATGGTGAGACCTCCCCTATTGGAGTGTGATAGCCTCTGCATGAGGCTGTTCAAGGGATCTTCATCCAAAACCTCATTGAGACTATACCATACCTATTGGGAACCTCGTCGGAAAACCTCTTGAGGATTCACACCGTAGCCGCCCACCCCACAGGGAACCGATCGCCGAAGAAGACACACAAGGCACACACCAACCGGCCCGAAATGGGTTAGGGCGCGCCCCCACGCCCCAGCCCCGTGAGCCGGTCGCCCCCATCGTCCCCCAACACGAAACTCATGGAAACACGCCAGGTGTTCGAGCCGCCATCCAGATCCGTCCCGTCGGAATGGCGCCCGCCGGCCTGCTCGCCGCGGTAGTCGAACCCCAGCAGCCAACGCCGCGACGTCCCCAGTTCCAACCGGTAGCCCGCCCCGTAGAGCAGGCTGACGGTCCACAGCGCGACATCCTCGTCCCTGAAGGGCCGGATGCTGTCGTATGCCAAGCCCCCGAACACCTCCACCCGGTGCCGTCGCCAGGAAATGATTTCCCGGCCGATCTCCACCCCCAGCAGAACGTTGTCGAAGCGATCGCTCTGCCCGGTGACACCCTCGTGGTCCACATAATAGGGATAGCGCGCGCGGCCGGGCCGCAGCTCCATCAGGCCGCGCAACAGCAGCCGGTCCTTGCGTATCCCGTAGGAAACGGCCAGCGAGGCATGATCCCCGAAGTACAGGGCATTCCCCCGGGGCACATACTGCCCCCCGTAAAAGGCCAGAATTTGCCGCGACGCCGGCTTCTCCAGTCGGCTCAATTCCCGCTGGTGGTACCAACGCAGATCCGTGTCCGCCAGGGCGTGGCTTGACAGCAGAGCCCAGGCCTCGTCCGGTCGGCCGGAGTAGTACAGGCAGAAGAAACGCTGCGGCGACGCCTCCGCCGTATGGGGCAGCAGCTGGTCCGCGAATTCGGTGGTGAAGGCATCGAAATCCGCGATACCCGGCGCGAAATCCGCCGCGGTGGCGATTCCCCCCGGCCCCCAATCCGGATCCACCGGCCCGCTCACACGGCGCAGCCGCCCCGCGTGATAGCGCCAGATCAGCGCATCCAGGATGCCGCCGTCGTAAAGGGATTCGGTGAAAGCCCCGTCCCAGATGGCCGCCAGAATGGTCAGGCGAAGAATCGGCTCGCCGTCTCCGCACACCTCCCGCCAGTCCCGCACCAGGTGATAAAGGCTATCCGGCCGCCCTTCGTAGACCAGGTCCGGCGCGGTGGCATAAACGTGGCTCGCCAGATCCCGGCACGGGTCTTCCTGGGCCCACACGCAACAGGGCGCCGCAAGCAGAACCAGCAGCGCCCCCATGATAACCCGCCTGGCAGGAACGATCACAGAACCGTCCCCGGCGGTATGACCTTGCCCTTGGGCACGACGGTGATGCCGTCGCGGATCCAGATCAGATCGTCCTCGTACTCGCTCACATCCGGCTTGGGCCGGATGATCACGTTGTCGCCGCTCACCCTCGTAGGAGTCGTTCCCCTGCATGACCACGTGCTTCAGCACCGAACCCCGGCGCACCCGGCTGCGAATGCCCAGCACGCTGTGGCTGATGGTGGCGCCCACGATCTTGCTGCCCTCGGCCACGATGGTGTCCGTCAGGTCCGCCTCGATGATGCTGCTGGGCGGCAGGTTGCGCGTGCGCGTGTAGAAGGGCCAACCGCCCTTGTAGAGATTGAACTCGGCGTCGCTGTCCACCAGTTCCAGATTGGCGTCGAAGAAAGCGGAAATGGTCCCGATATCCCGCCAGTAATCGTCGAAGGGGTAGGCCATCACCTTGTGGTCGCCGATGGCGCCGGGGATGACCTCCTTGCCGAAGTCCGTCATGGCCGGGTCCTGCAACAGGTCCTTCAGCACCTGAGGCTTGAAGACGTAAATGCCCATGCTGGCCAGATACTTGTCTTCCTCCACCTCGAGACCGTGCTGCCGGAAAAGCGCCTCGTGGGCCCTGAACTGTTCGATGACGGCCGGGTCCTTGGGCTTTTCCGTAAATTCGGTGATGCGTCCGGTGTCGTCCACCTTCATCAGGCCCATCCGGCTGGCCTCGTCCCGCACCACGGGATAGACGGCCAGGGTGATGTCGGCATCGGTCTGGCGATGATGCTTCACCAGTCGCGAATAATCCATCCGGTACAGATGGTCCCCGCCCAGGATCACGATGTCCGTGCTGTCGAAGTACATGGTGTGGTTCAGCGTCGCGCGCACGGCGTCGCTGGTGCCCTGGAACCAGTCGGTACGCTCGTTGGTCTGCTCCGCGGCCAGGATGTCCACGAAGCCGTCGGTGAAGTTGTCGAAGGTATAGGTCTGCATGATGTGCCGGTGCATGCTCGCGGAAAGGAACTGCGTCAGCACAAAAACCTTTTTAAGGCCGGAATTGATGCAGTTGCTGATGGGGATGTCGATGAGCCGGTACTTGCCCGCAAAAGCCACGGCGGGCTTGCTGCGCTCAAGGGTCAGGGGAAAGAGGCGGGTGCCGCGTCCCCCTCCCAGGATGATGGCGGTCACGTTCTTCACCGGTCGCTCCTTGCTGAAATTGAGGGCTGGCAACACAAGCACCCTCAGTATAGAGGGAGTCCTCTGGGATTCCAAGCCTATGATGACGCAGCCTATGATGGCACAGCCTATGATGACGCAGCCTGTGACGGCCCGCCGCGTCTACTCCGCCGGCCCCAGATCCGGGAACTGCCCGTCCAGCGTCTCGTTCCAGGCCTTCAAGGTGTCCTGCTGGGCGGCGAAGAGGGCGGCGGTATCCCCTTCGATGGTGACCTTCACGATCTTGTCGCCACCGGCGATGCTGTTGACCACATCCTGGTCCGTCGCGCCGCAGACCTTGCCGAAGACCGTGTGCTTGCCGTCCAGCCAGGGCGTCTCCACATGGGTGATGAAGAACTGGCTGCCGTTGGTGCCGGGACCGGCGTTGGCCATGGACAGGACGCCGGGGCCGTCGTGACGCAACTCGTCACAGCACTCGTCGGCAAAGCGATAACCGGGGCCTCCGGTGCCCGTGCCCAGGGGACAACCGCCCTGGATCATGAAGTCGTCGATAACCCGGTGGAAGCCCAGGCCGTCGTAGAAGCCGCGACGCGCCAGATTGGCGAAGTTGGCCACGGTCAGCGGGGTCTGGTCGGCGAAGAGATCGATGTTGATGGTGCCCTTGTCGGTCTCGATGACGGCTTTGAGGTCGGCCACGGTGGACTCCTTTTCTGGGGGGAGGGATGCCGGCTCCAAGCCGGCCTGTTGAGAACACCCTTCAAGAATAACCCAACCACCCGGCGGCGCCAGCAGGTTCCGTCCCGGGGCCGCGGTCGGGGTTGCTCACGCCAGGGTTGCTCACGCCAGGGGTTGCCGCTAATATGCCCCGGCACATCAAACCGCAAGGGGATAGCACATGAATTCCACCACCATCAGCAAAGCCTTCCTGGTTCTGCTGGTTCTGGGCATCAGCGCCCTTTTTCTGACCATGATCAAAGGGTTCTTGATGGCCGTGCTCATGGCGGGTATCGCCTCCGCCCTGTGCCAGCCCCTTTATCGGCGTCTGATGAAACTCACCCGCGGGAAACAGGCACCGGCCTCTCTCCTGACGCTGGCGCTCATCGTGCTGGTGATCATCATCCCGCTGGGATTGCTGCTGGGGGTGGTCACCGCCGAGGCCATCAAGGTGGGCAACGACATCGCCCCCTGGGTCCAGGACAAGCTGGAGAACCCGGACAAGGTCCGGCTCTGGCTGCAGCAGCAAAGCTTCTATGCCCAGATCGCGCCCTACGAGGACGACATCTTCGTCAAGGCCGGCCAGGCGGTGGGCTTTTTGAGCCGCTTCCTGGTCCAGAACGTGTCGGCGGTCACCACGGGCACGGTGAACTCCATATTCATGCTCTCGATCATGCTGTACTCCATGTACTTCTTTCTCAGCGGAGGAGGCCAACTGCTGAACCGCATCCTCTACTATCTGCCCCTGGAAGATGAAGACGAGCAGCGTCTCATCAACAAGTTCACCTCCGTGACACGAGCCACCCTCAAGGGCACCGCCGTGATCGGCGCCCTGCAAGGCGGGCTGGCGGGTCTGGCTTTCCAGATCGTGGGCATTCCCAGCGCCGTGTTCTGGGGGACCATCATGGTGGTCTTATCCATCGTTCCCGGCATCGGCACCGGTCTGGTCTGGGTGCCGGCGGCCATCATCCTGATCGCCGGCGGTTTCCTGCGGCCGCGCATGGTGGGGCAGGATACGGAAATGCCCGATCTGCTGATCCTGCTGGGCACCATGGGCGGTATCGTCATGTTCGGCATCCTGGGCTTCATCATCGGCCCCATCGTGGCCGCCCTTTTCGCCACCATCTGGGAAATCTACGGGGTGGTGTTTCGGGACGTGCTGCCGGCGCCGGCGCGGCCGTTGTCCGGGGATGCTGCGTCTGGAGATGATGCGTCCGAAGGGGTTGCGCCCGAAGGGGCTACGTCCGAGGATGATGTATCCGGGGATGCCCCTTAATCCCGTTTTCTAGCCTCTCTCGTTTTGGGGCCCGCCTGCTGGTTCTTTCCGCAGGCGGGCTTTTGCTTGTCGTGGGCCCGTTGGTGGCAGGCGCTACACAAGGTCGTGAGGTTTTCTTCGGCGTTGGTGCCGCCCTCGCTGCGCGGGATGATGTGGTGGATTTCTAGGAAGCGGGTGTGAGAGCAGCCCGGCGCTTGGCAGCGGTGTTGATCGCGGGCTAGTACCCGCCGGCGGGTACTGGGCGGGATGGCGGATTTGTTGGGCCCGTCGACGGTGGCGACGTGGGCGTCGCAGGCCAGCTTCTCGTATTCGGACGGGGTGAGTTCGGTTTCGCCGCGGCTGGTGGTGATGTGGGATTTCTCGCAGTCGGGGCAGTGGTGGACGTGGATCTGGGTGTGGGGTTCTTTGGGGTTAGCCACGGCCCCTGAATCAGCCCGGCCCACCAGCCGCGCCGCCCTGCTTGCCGAAAGCCTCGACCAGCGCCTCGAAATGGGCCAACTGCTCGCTGGTCAATTCGAAGGTGACCTTGTGGGTGAGGGCCACGGGGAGCGCGCCGGTGGGATGGAGCCCGGCCAACAATTCACCCTGGGCCGGATTTTTTACCCGCTCCCGCTTGGCCCTCTGCTTCGCCCGTTTCACCGTTTCGCGCAGTTCCTGACGGCTCTTCTTCTTGGCTGCATTCAGCCAACGATCCTCATTCTCCTCATCAGCAACCTTCACGATCTCCCGCGCCTTGGTATAGCCGATCTTCCCCTCTTCCATCTCCTTCTTCAACCGGGGCAGCTTTTCCAGCTTCCGCGCCAGATGCAAAAAATCACCCGTCCGCGTCTTGGAGAACTCCAGTTCCACAGCCGCATACTGATAAACGGAGCCATACCCCAGTTCCTTATAAAGCTCCCTTTCCACTATCTCCTTGAACCACAAAACGGCACAATGCCGCGCCTGATCCATGGCCCGCACGGCCTTCTTCAAACAGGCGCTAACTTCGGCGGCAGACTGATCAGGAACAAAAGAATCAACGGCAATAATACTCATGGCAGGCCTCGGCAATCTCTAGCATAAGTGGGCGGGAGGAGTGATAAATCCAATATACAAAATAAAACCAAAAAGCGCCAGTAAAATATTGCCCAGAAACCAATTATTTACAAACCAAACCTCGCAAAACAGCCCCTGCCCCACCCAAAACTACCCGCCGGCGGGTACCCATAAACAAAAATCCGGATCAAAATTTGACGGCCACCACCACAGGCATTAAACTAAGGAATTCATTAAACGCATTCTATCCCCAACAATCCCCCGGATAGAAAAAAGGCCGGCAAAACGGGAATCTTTGGCGAGCATTCCCTTGCCGGCCTTTTTATACAATGCACTATACCAATCCACTATAACAACCAATTAACTACAACCAATCCACGCGCCCCCTCAACTCCACTCAGCCGTCGCCACCTTGATCATATTCGTCGTCCCCTCCACCCCGAACGGAATACCCGCGGTCAAAACCACCGACTGCCCCGGCTTCACATACCCGCCCTCCAGGGCGCTGGCGATGGAAGTGCGTTCCAGGTCCTCCGCGTTCTGCACCTGCGGAATGACAATGGGCACCGCTCCAAAGGTCAGGGCCATGCGCCGGGCCGTCTCCTCCACCGGGGTCATCACCAGCAATTCCTGCCGGGGACGATAGCGGGCCACCCGGCGGGTGGTGCTGCCGCTCTTGGTGCAGGTCAGGATGGCGCTGGACTGGATATCCTCGGACATCTTGACCGCGGCGTGGGCCACCGCCTCCTTGAAGCTGAGCTTGGCATTGTTCTCGTGGCGCAGAGTCCATTCCTCGTAATCAAAGTGGGACTCGATGTCGGCCGCCACCCGGGTCATGACCCGCACGCTCTTGATGGGATACCGGCCCATGGCCGTTTCCTCGGAAAGCATGATGGCGTCCGTGCCGTCGAAGATGGCGTTGGCCACATCCGTGACCTCGGCGCGTGTGGGGCGCGGGCGGTCGACCATGGATCTCAGCATCTGCGTGGCCGTGATCACGGGCTTGGCCACGGCGTTGGTCTTGCGGATCACCATTTTCTGCACGCGCGGCAGCTGTTCCAGGGGGATTTCCACTCCCAGGTCACCCCGGGCCACCATGATGCCGTCCGATTCGGCAATGATCTCATCGATGTTATCGATAGCCTCGAATTTCTCGATCTTGGCGATCAGCGGCGTGTCCTTGCCGGCGGCCTGGATGATTTTCTTGACCGTACGCACATCGTGGGCGGTACGCACGAAGCTCAGGGCAATGAAGTCCACCCCGTGCTCCATCCCGAATTTCAGGTCCGCCTCGTCTTTATCCGAGAGGATGGGCACGTTGATGGAGCGGTCGGGCAGGTTGATACCCTTATGGGAAGTCAACTGGCCACCCACTTTCACAGTGCAGTTCACATCCGTCGCGGTGGCCGATTCCACCTCCAGTTCCATCGCCCCGTCGGCCAACAGCAGAGTATCACCGGAGTGGACATTCTGCGGCAGGCCCGGATAGGTCAGGCCCACTTCGTTCTCATCGCCCGGCACGTCCCGGTTGGTCAGCACGAACTTCTGTCCAACCTGCAGGGTAATCTCCCCGGCGCCCATGATGCCGGTGCGGATCTTGGGCCCCGACAAATCCTGCAGGATGGCCACCGGCAGGCCCAGTCGGGACGCCACCCGGCGAATGTCCTGGATCAAAGATGCATGTTCGGCGTGGGTGCCATGGGAAAAATTGAGACGACAGACATTCATGCCCGCCTCCATGAGTTTCTCCAGGATTTCCGGATCCCGGCTGGCAGGGCCGATAGTGGCGATGATCTTTGTTTTTTTCATGGTATTCCTCACGCTGGAGCCCAGAGACGGAGACAGACTAACCGCTTGGAGAGCTTGAAGGGAGTCTTTTTTTCTCAAACCTGAGATGCTCTAATACGCTGTATTCATACTGTCTTCGGCAAAGATCTGCTGGATTTAAAGCCAATCCCGACTCAAGTCAGAAAAAAATAGAGGAGCAAATCACTTTTTTTGTAGACTGGTTACCTCAATTTTGGTATAGTTGTGACTCGACTAAGGGGAGAAGAAAATCTCAATGCGCTCAAAACGACTAACGAGAGGTAATTGAAATGAAGCGATTTTTGCTAATGAGTACCACCTTGATGGCCATTCTTATGCTGCCTGCCTTCGCGTCCGCCACCCACATCACCAATGTGGTGGGTATGGCCGAATGCGACGGCTTCAGCGCCAGCGTGGATGTGCACTTCCGCTCTAATGCCGAATACCTTGACCTGGCCTACACGGTGGAGGTCCTGGATGCGGACATGAATGTCGTGCACACGGCGACAAACACCCTGCACGTGGTCAAGGGCGACGACGCGGACATCACCGTGATGATCGACGAGGCGTGGAACACGCTGCCCGACGGCACTTACACCATCAGGGTCAACATGGACCTCACCAGCCCTTATCCGGGTGGTGTCGACACGGATACTCACAGCTGCGAGACCACCGTGGACTGTGGCGCCGTGGCCAACGACGTGATCAACTTCGAAAGCCTGAAGGCTCTGTACCGGTAATCATCCCGGTCATGACCGCGACGGCAAAGCCCCGGGCATCAGTGCCCGGGGCTTTTCATTAGTATCAGGCTTTTCATTAGTATCGGGCTTTGCATTAGTATCGGGCTTTGCATTAGCCACCGGCCGCAGCCCCACCCCCCGAATGAAATCCTGGATCTCGTCCACCGTCATGCCCTTGCCCGCTTCCCCGCCGGCGGCAAAGGTGACGCGTTCGTCCACCACGGTGCCGTCCAGATCGTTGGCGCCGTAGCGCAGAGCCAGTTGGGCAATTTCTCGTCCCAGCATCACCCAGTAGGCTTTGATATGCGGGATGTTGTCCAGCATCAGGCGGGACAGGGCCACCACCCGCAGCTTCTGGATCAGCCCCGGGCCCGGCAAATGGGCAAACTTGGTGTTGGCCGGATGGAATGCCAGCGGGATGAAACACTGGAAACCGCCGCTGACATCCTGCTGCTCGCGCAGACGCACCAGATGGTCCACCCAGTGTTCGGGGCCCTCGATGTGGCCGAAGAGCATGGTCGCGTTGCTCTTCAGGCCGGCCTCGTGGACCATGCCCGACACCTCCAGCCAGCGGTCGGCACTCATCTTCTTGGAAGCGATCTGGCCCCGGATCTCCGGATGGAAGATTTCCGCGCCTCCCCCGGGGCAGCTGTCCAGCCCGGCCTCGCGCAAGGCGGTGATGGTCTCCGGAACCGACAGCTTGGCCAGCTTGGCCAGAAAATCAATCTCCACCATGGTGAAAGCCTTCAGGTGCACTTCCGGGAAGGCCTTCTTCAG
>PDWI01003754.1_pt1 | contig 21108 bp, 20 predicted proteins | sample 1430891 | NCBI WGS metagenome assembly PDWI01 (sample SAMN01162508, study PRJNA174530) | Oral metagenome, whole genome shotgun sequencing project. | biome: Marine environment; feature: Marine mammal; material: Swab sample of the gingival sulcus; isolation source: swab sample of gingival sulcus... | reverse complement strand
GTTTGATGAAGAAAAATTCAACCTAATATCAAACAACTACACAGATGAACAAAGTGCCTTAAAAGTAGAAATCAAGGAATTGCAAAAAGAATTAGAACAGAAAAATGTGGAAGAAGAAAGTATTGACAGTTTTATCTCTATAATCGAAAACCACGCAAAGATAAAAACACTAAACTCAACCATAATAAACACATTGATTGATAAAGTAGTTGTATCAGAAACAAAAACAGTAAACGGAGAAAAAACACAAAAAATCAACATAATATATAAGTTCGTGGGTAGTATTGGGTAATTCCCCTACATATCAACAGTGAGTGAAGCAGCTAGAGCTGGCGAAGCAGGTAAAGGGTTTGCAGTAGTCGCAAGTGAAATTCAAGACCTAGCAGCCAATACAACTCAAGCAACTGCCGAGATAGAAAACCTACTTGACAAACTTAACGAAGAAACTAAAAAGGCTAATACAGCTGTTTTAAACTTAAACCAAGCAAGCACAGCACAATATACTTTAATTGAAGAAACGTCAAACAACTTCGCCAATATCATCAATAATATCGTAAAATTTAGCGAAGATATTGAAAATCAAAATAACCTGATGAAATCAATCAAACAAGACAACAGCGAACTTACTACCAGTATTGATAAGTTCTCAGCCTTTAGCCAAGAATTACTGGCAAGCACCGAAAACAGCAAAACAATTATTGACGAAACAATCGAGGGAATTAATACTTTAAGTGATAAGCTAGACAAAACTATGGAACAAGCCAAAGCATTACAAAGTAAAACGCACGTCTAATTCATTGTAATTTCTTTTAAGCTACACTATTCAAATAGCCAAATAAATTTCTGTGAGTAGTCACACATAATAATTAATACTTCTAACTATTATGTATGATACTTATGAAAAAATATTTGGCTAATTTGATGCTAATTTTAAAATCAGTTTAATGTCATAAATATTATATATTTTAATAATTTTAATTATAAATCATTTTCTGGTAAATCATTTTCTTTTTCCAATAGGTCATTCTCTTTCTCACCATCATCAAAATATTCACAAATAAAGTTATAGGTACTTAATAGTTTGAAATTCAAATACCATAATATTAACATCGTAACAATTATTATAACAATAGGAAATCTTTCAAAAAATACGCTAATTTCAAAACTTAAAATTATAGCAAACAGTTCTGGATAAAATTTTGAAAAATACTTATATAACATTTTGTCCTTTTTAAATTCTTTCTTAATATTAAACATTAATAATACTAATACCGATAATACTAATATAGATAACATGATAAATATTAACAAAAATTGTAAAGTTCCTGCTGTAAAAACTAAATACGTCCGTCTTAACCCAAATTCATCTAGACATTTACCAATATCTATAATCCCTATCATAAAAATTAATATAGATAGCAATAAAGTTACTACATTAGCTATTCGCTCTGAACGTTTATTCTTAATCATCTTTTCTCCTTCTTACTATATTTATTAAACACGTTGTATAACAAAACGTGTACTTTAACGCCTTTAAGCGTTTTTATAACCGACACTATAACGCCTTTATGTGAATTATGTATTTTTTTACTATAACATCACTACTTTATAAAAAAATTAAACTAAAAAATACAAGATGAAGTCTCAATAACACTCATCTTGTATTTTTATTTAATCAATATGTTATATTAACAATCTGACTTTTCACCTGCCATATAATCAGCAGCTATTAAAATCTCAGTAGCTTTAGCTTGGTTTGCATCTGAAACTAATACAATTGGTCCAGTACAACCCATACCACTCTCAGCGTAAATTCCTTCTTTCCAAAGAACCATAACAGCATCATCAAGGTCCATTATATCAATACCACTTAATTGAGCTGTAACAACTTCTTTTGCAGGAGCTTTAACTTCTTCAACTGAAGCCTTTTCTTTACTTAAATCACTAAGTAAAGCTTCAAATCCAGCTTTATCTGCTTTAGCATACTCACTCTTAGCTATTTCATTAATATTACCACGTGCTGTTGCAGCAGCATAAGTAATAGCATTAGCTATAAGTGGCGCTCCTGATGCTCTTGAAACGATAAATACGCTTCTGTCATAGTTTTTACCAATTCCAGGTCCATAACCATAACCAAATGCCTCGTAGCTACCACCAGTAGTGTATGATGAGAATATTTTTATCATAAGGTTACCTATTAATGAGTCCATAACCATTACATCAGGTGTTCCTAATAATAAGTCGTTTCCTCTCATAACTGCACCACCGTCAGCTCTTTGAGATTCAGCAAAATCGATTTCATAGCCTTTAGATTTTAGTTCTTTAAGAACTTTTTCTGTTCCTCTTGAACCTTCAACGTTTAAAATACCAAGTTTTGGATTTTCAATACCAATACTTTTTGCAGTTATTATACCCGCAATAGCATTTCTAACCATTGCTTCAACTCTATTAGTAGCAGAAGTACCAGTAGTAGTTGCTACTATCATATCTTTTCCTTTAGCAGGAGTTGATACTCTACCAACAGTTGAAACACCAATTGGGAAATTATAGTGGTTTGTTACACAAGCACTAATTTCACCACTATCAAGAAGTTGTTCCATAACTTTATGTTCTTCTTCCTGACCATTTGCTTCGTGAGTTTCAAAACCTAAGTCATTTTTTGGTCCGATAAGCACAACATCAATTGAGCTATCTTTAGCCTTAGCAAGCTTAGCTGCCTCCAGCATATTTTCAACGCCATGCTCAGAACCTGATAAAGTAAGACCAATTCTAACTTTTTCTCCGAAACTTCCGCTACGAAGACCGTCAGCTATTTCATTAAATATCTGACCAACAGTGTTCTTTACAGCATTACTCATCGCCATTCTCCATTAAGTTCTTAGCAAAATCAGACATTGCATCAGCAATCATATTCTTAATTTCAGATTTTGAAACGCCTGAACTTTGCTCACCTTTACCATCATTTTTCTCAATTACAACAGAAACTCCATCAAATAAGTTAGTCATTCTTCCTAAGAATAAACTTCCCTTACCAACGATCATTGCTCTGTTTACTTTACCACTCTTCATATCCTCTGCTACAAAACCAGCATAAGGGATACCTGATGGAATATGACCTTGTGTTGGAGTCCAACCAGGTAGACCGTGTTCTTTAATGAATGCAGGTAATTCAGTCTTAGCTATATCACCTTTTTTAACACCTAAAGCACCAATCATTTTGTAGTTAGCCTCTGGCACATCACCAGCACCTGATGGCTTAGTAATATCTGGGTTTTGCATCTCAACAGAATATACATCAACATCAGTGATTTTTAAATTAGCATTTGCAAGAGCTTCGTTAACTAATGCACCTGTAACTTTTTGTGGTGAAGAACCTGTACCAACAGTGTGTCTACCAACAATATCATTTCTGATAATTGGTGAAACTCCGTCATCTTCAGTTACGTTTACTGCGAAAGCACCAAGTACGTCCTCTAAAATTGGGAATCCTTTTGCTACGTGGTTTTTACCATTCATACCAAGTTTAGCAGTAGCACCACCAGCAACCATAACTACGTTTTTGTAAGTTCCAGCTTTTACAAGTGAAGCAGCTTCAATTAGAGTATGAGTTGGAGCAGCACAGAAACCTCTAGTATCTGAACCAGTTGCGTTTACACAACCACACATTTCAGCAATACTCTTAGCGAAGTTACCACCACCTCTTTGGTTCATATCTCCACAAGCTTCTTCTGAACATTCGATTACATACTCAACATCTTCAGGATTTAAGTCAGATGTTTGTAATAAGTTAAGCATAGCCAAAACGCCAGAAGCTTTTACTACTAGGTTTTCAGCCATAACGTGTGATGTTAAGTTAGCATCAACATCATGTGCTCTTGATACACAACCAACTAATTTTTTGTCATGATATAATGGTTCAGCATGTCTATCATTAATTTCAGCTTCAATTGCTTCCATTGTAGTACCAGGTGACATAGTTGCTTGTAGGTACTCCATAGAAAGTACTTTCTCTTCAATTGTTGCTTGGAAACTTTCTTCAAGCATTACTAAGTCAAATACGTCTACTGCTTTCATAAGACCAATAAATTCATCTTGTGGAAGTATGCAACCAAACTTACCGTCTCTTTTAGCTTCCCATTTAGTATTTACAAAAGGTTGCTCAATTGTTCTTAAATCTTCTGGATGAGCATTTCCAATGTATACTTGGTTAGGTGGGTAAGCAAGAACCTCATCATATGATCTGATACTTTCATAGATATTTTTTAGATATTCTGAATCTGGGTTTGTTACTCTTTCAACTGTTTGAGTAGTACCATTATGTACTATCATATCAGGTGTATGAATTAGGCAGTAAGCACCGCCTTTAATTACAGCATTAGCCATTTTTTTCCTCCATTATATTAAAATTAAAAAATAATGGGGAGCATTCAAGCGAAAGCTCCCCACAATACTATGTTAGAACTACTATGTAGTAATATTAGTCTTCAAATACTGTTTGACCGTCAACTTCAGTTTCAAGTGCTTTAACAGCCTTTTCTACAATACCTCTTCTTAACGCTTTTTCTTCGTCAGCAGGTAATGCTGGGTTTCCAAGCGGGTGAGGGATTGCGATAGCTGGAACGATTCTATTCGCACCAACTGTTAGTGAAATTGGAACTACTGTACAAATGTGTACTACTGGAATTCCAGCTCTCTCGATTTCCTTAACCATTGTTGCTCCGCAACGTGTACAAGTTCCTCAAGTAGAAGTTAAAATAACACCGTCTACACCATCTGCAAGTAAGTCTTTTGAGAATTCTTCAGCAAAAGCTTTAGAAGACGCAACAGCAGTACCGTTACCAGTTGTAGTATAGAAGTACTCGTGTAAGCTTCCAATTCTTCCTTCGCTAATTAAATCTCTAATCACGTCAACTGGAAGAACTCTATCAGAGTCTTGGTTAGCGTATACTGGGTCGTATCCACCGTGTGCAGTTTCGTGAGTTGCTTCTGTTAAATCATTGAATCCTTCTAATGAATATTTACCATATTTAGAAGCTGAAGATGATTCGATGTGATCTGGGTTGCCTTTAGGGCAGATACCACCAGAAGTTACTAAAGCAATTTTAGCTTTAGACATATCTTTTATAGCAGGGTTAGCATCAACTCTGTCGAATACTGGCATTGGATACTCAGTTTCGAACTCTTCGCCAGCAAGTTTCTTAACAAGCATTTTAACAGCTCTCTTAGATCCTCTTTCTTCTGCGAAGAAGTTAACTCTAACGCCCATTTCTAAGTAACCTTCTTCTGCTGGAGAACCGATTACTTCGCCTTTTCCTAATTTAATTGCAAGCGGAGCTAATGATTTCATAGCTTTTCTCATACCAGCAGCACTATTGTTTGTGCTTACGATATGTACATGCTTCTTGAACATGTCTGCGCCTGGGTTTTCAATATACATACCTGTTACAACAGGGATATTTAATTCTTCTTTTACTGCTGCAGTGATAGTACCACAAGCTACACCATAACGACCAGCGTTAAATGCAGGACCTGCGATAAATAGGTCAGGGTTTTCACTCTTAACCATATCTAATACTGCTGCTTTTGCTTCTTCTAAATTCTCGTTGAAGTAAGAGTCGCCACAGATTACAGTTGCGACTATTTCTGCTTCATCTCCAAGATTTTTTTGTAGTTCCTGTCCAGGTCCTACAACTCCTTTTCTTAGTTCAGGTTTATAGTCAGCTTTTTCTTCCCCACCGATACCAGCGAAAAACTGATTTATATAGTGAACTACTTTGATTTTGCTCATTTAGCCACCTTTCTTTACGAAAAGATATTTACTATCCTCTAATATCGTTCATTTCTGTAACAATATCATCTACGTCTAGTACCATCTCCATCATACCGATTTGATCTTCGTACACATCTGCATCTACTTCACCTTTGAATTGAGGTTCTACAGCGTGATAAACTTCTAGTCCTAACTGGACATTAGCGAGTGGTCCTGCGAAAGTAGGATCTCCAACAGTTACTGTTTCTGCAGCTAATCCTGCAGCTTCTGCTTCAGCAGCACCTAAAAGAACGATGATGTTCTCTTTTCCGTGCTTGTCAGCAAGATCTTTAACACGTCTTTGATTTTCCAAATCCATTGCACCCGCGGCAGTTCAAACAAAACACTCAGTTGATGAGAATACAACTTCAGCTTTTGTTGATTTTAAGCATTCTTCAATAGCTGGACCAGGAATTCCATCCCTGTCGCCAATGATGATTACTTTTTTTCCATCATATAAGCTCATTTTATTTTCCTTTCTTAATCATATAAATTTTAATCAATTTCCTATATTTCGTATAAAATATTTTCAATTAAATATTAATAAGTTTTTGCTGTTAAGTTAGAGAAACCTAGCTCGTTAGTAGCACCTGTGATAGCCTGAATTTCAACTTCAACAGTTCCGTCTTCTCTAAGTGAATCTTCATTACCACCTGCGATAGTAACTATTTGGCTGTTATCGCCAATAACTCTATCTAATTTTGGAAGAATAATAACTTGGTTAGCGTTACCACCAGTTACAACTGCGTCAGCAAGTTTATCAGCATCAGCAAGCGATTGGCTCGAACCATCTCTACCAGCATATTCATCAGTAATGATTACAGTCTTGATTCCTTTTTCTTCAATCTTTTTACAGTTCATGATAAGGTCAGTATCTGGGTTACCAAATCCTTCTTGAGAGATAACTACACCATCTACTCCAAGATACTCAGCTAATTTTGCAGACCAGTCAGAAGATCTCTTCTTATCATCTAAGTAAACGTTTTCATTTGTAATGATTACGCCTACAAAGTTTAATGATTTACCATGCTCTTCATATAAATCAGCAATAACTGGGTTATTTAAGTGATGATAAGTAGTATTCTTATCACATGAAGATACACAGTTACCACTTAGGATAGCTCCATCCATGATTTCTGTTGGGCTAATAAGTGTAGATAGAGTTTTCTTAGCGTCAACTCCATATACATATGTATCGTGCATAAGTCCTTGAGACTGAAGCATTTGTACATATGCTACCTTTGGAAGGTTAGGATATTTTTCTACGCTCTTTAATAGAGGTAAATGCTCATATACTTTAACTTCGTCAGGAGTTACATCTCTACCAGCTTCTCCTAAGTATCTAGCAGCTTTTAAGCCAGCATATCTAACGATTTCTTCTTTTTCGTGTTGTTGTATACCATCTTTAAGATCGATAGACATTACAACGTTTAATGTTTTTGAGAAAGGTGTATAATCAGCACCAGGGCCTTTCATATCGATAATACCCTCTTGGAATGCTACGATTTTACCAGTTGTAACAACCGCAACACCTTTAAGAACATTAGTTTTTCCTGAACCGACAACATTAACTTTGCCGAGTACTCCAGGAAATAAATCTCCACCTTCAACCTTAACTCTTGGTTCGATTACGTCTTTTACAGGCGTAATTCTAACGCTATCGCCAGGTTTTACTAAATCTAATTCTAGTTTAGTTATGCGCTCATCTTCTAAAATAACAGCCTTAAGTTCATCTTTGTTAATTGAAAGAGTTCCATTTTCGACTTTAGTTTTTTCAGAAAATTGAATGCTTTTAATATTAATATTTCCGAGTTCTAAACGCAAATCTCTTGCCTCCTGTTTTATAAATTTTCTTGAATCATAGATTCAACAGCATCGGCAGTTGCAGCTTCTTTTGTCAATTCAGCGATTTTTTCTCCACCACTGTAAACTGCAATTGTTGGTAATCCGAGGACTTTTTGTCCAATTGCAACTCTTCTTGCAGTTGAAATATCAAGCTTTGCAAATTTAATTTTATCGCCATATTTTTCAGACATTTCTAAATATTTTGGCATCAAAGCTTTACAAGGCTCACAACTTGGACTCCAAAAGTCCACAACTACCTTACCTTCTGCTTGAAGCACTTCAGCTTCAAAGTTCTTTCTATCTAGCTCTAACATAGTACCTCCTTTTATGACTAATACCATATATAATATGCTTTTTTAAAGCATTATTAACTTATTTAATTATTACTCAGCAAATGCATGCTCAATGTATTTTTCAGCACTGATTGAAGCAATTGCTCCGTCAGCAGTAGCTGTTACAACCTGTCTTAATGGTTTTTGTCGACAGTCACCAGCTACAAATACACCTTCGATATTTGTTTTCATGTTTGCATCGCCAAGTAGATATCCTCTTTCATCCATTTCAATTTTTCCTTTGAAAATGTCTGTTTGTGGGATATAACCAACCATTACGAATATACCAAAAGTACCATCGTTTTCGTCAGCTTTGATAACTCTTTCTTCATTAGTTTCAAGATTTTTAATTGTCATCTCTTCAACAATTCCGTCACCTGCAATCTTAGTAACACCAGTGTTCCAAATAAAGTCAATCTTTTCATTTGCAAACGCTTTTTCTTGGATAGATTTAGCAGCTCTTAATTCGCCTCTTCTGTGGATAATTGTAACTTTTCTAGCGAACTTAGAAATGAATAATGATTCTTCTACTGCTGTGTCGCCACCACCAATTACGAATACTTCTAGGTCTTCGAAGAAAGCAGCATCACATGTAGCACAGAAACTTACACCCTTACCAGTGTATTTATCTTCACCCTCTGCTCCTAATTTACGTGGTTTAGCACCAGTTGCAAGTATAACAGCTTTTGCTTTATACTCATTTTTACTTGTCTTTACAGTTTTAATTTTTGAATCGAAGTCATATGACTCAACTCTTTCGAATACTATTTCTCCACCAAAACCGTGGAACTGATCAACCATTCTCTTGATTAACTTTGGACCAGAAGGGTCTTCAACAGAACCTGGGTAGTTTTCAACTTCATCAGTTGTAACAATCTGTCCACCAGCTTTTTCTCCTTCAAGAATAATTGTGCTCATTTTTGCTCTACCAGCATATAAACCAGCAGTTAGTCCAGCAGGACCTCCACCAATAATTAGTACATCATAAATCTTTGACATATTCTTTCTCCTTTTAAAATAGTCTATAAGCAAGAGCTTATTAAGGTAAAATCAATTAACGAATAATCTTCGTCGACAGCATCTGTCTTGATAGGCTTGATGCCCATTTTTTTAAACTTAACAAATGTTGCAATAGCATTCTCGATAATTTCTAATGATTTGTAATCAAGACTTCCAATTTTGTCTTCAATAAGTATTGACTTGTAAGGATTTTCATTTGGCTTGATACTTCCTGAAAGTGGGTGTGTCAAAAGTACAGCCCCCTTATGAATTTTATCTCTTATAATTGATAAAAGCTCTAAACTATCAACATCATGATATTCAATATCAATTTTGTTGCTGAGCTCTCTATGAACTTTTTTGTTATTCGTTACTATAACCAAATCCTTCACCTACTTCACTTCTTTAAATTTGAATTGCTTGACCCGAAATGCTTAACAATGTTTTGAGAAAAAACATTGCAAACACATAAAAAAATCACTGAAATTTATAAATTAAGTTCAGCAACATTATTTTACAATAAATGACGTACTTCGTCAATAGATAAATTATATAACTTATACTAACAAAAATACATAATTTTAAAACGTAGTATTTGCAGAGTTTCTATATGTATATATTACGCTTTTGTTAGAGTTTCTAAACAACCTGTCCGTCGGTTCTTTACCAACTAAACACGTTATTTAATAAAAAAATAAAAGCTGTATGTTTTATTAAGACATTCAGCTTTTATTTTGAGATTTAGTATTAAATTTAATATGTTATTTTATTCACCGTAAATTCTTCTCTATCCATAAGCAACTTGATATAATTATAATCTAAATCGCTATTGACAATTTCATTAACCTTAGTATTTGCAATGTAGCTAACAACACCGGCTTTTATAGCGGTATCAAAATCATTGCCAAGCAGCTTAAACGTTGCATAGGTTGAGATAAAGGCTTCTTTTGCCCCCACCCCACTCAACATACTGACCTTTTTATGACTGATTTTTTTAACAGAGTATCCGTCAGAAACATAGATATCTTGATTGCTGTTTATAAAGATAACATTTTTTACACCTTTTACTTGTAAGCCTGCTATCGCCTCATAAATATCTTGTTCACAACGAATAGCACCACCATTTAGCATTTCACACTCTGATTTAGTCAACAAAATTGTATTTACAAATGATAGATACGGCATTATTAACTTTACTTTACTAGCTGATACCGGCATGACGTATATATCAATATTTTTAATATTAAAAAGTTCATCAATCGCTTCATGACTAAGATTACAATCAATAATTACACTATGAGATTCCTCAATATAACTCTTGCACTTTTTTATCCAATATCTATCAACCATACCTAATACATCAAGATGATTAACTGCATAGTCAATATTTTTGTCAGATGAATTAACTGTTATTTCAACACCTGTACTTTGATAAGCTATTCGCCTAACCATATTAACAGCAATTCCCCTATCATGCAAACTCGACATAACAATATCCGCAAATTTATCATAACCAATCGCAGTTATAAAATTCACATGTACACCGAGTAGTGAACAGTTTTCGGTTATGTTACGACCAATCCCCCCCGCTGACATCTTAACACTGCCAGACATTGAATTGAACTTTTTTAAAGAATTTGCCGTCCCTACTATATCAACAGTTGACGCTCCAACAACCGTAATACTTTTACCGTTTTGTTTATTTTTTGAACTTTTTTCATCGTCATCTTTTTTCTTTTTGTCAAAAAGTTTAAACATAACCCGCCTCCTAATAATAGTGTAGAATAAACTCTACAATACACCTCTATTATCGGCACAAGTTAACTTTATGTGAATAAATTTTATCTAAATCAACATAGTAAGTATACATTTTTTCAAACCGAAATCAATACTACAACAACATCTGAAGCTGTTTTGTATTAAAACACAAATACAATACTTAATCCAGTATTAAATTAAACCTTGCAAACTATACCTAAGAAACTAAAATTTCCTCTTTGACACCAATAGTTTTTAAAAAGTCAAAATACTCTTCATAATCATTTTCACTAATTACTATTGATGACTTTTGATAAATTTCATCAGCGATTTCTTGATATAAAATTGTTTCTTTCGGCACCCACATCAATAAGTGTTTAGCTTTTAAATATTCACCCTTCTTGGTTAATATATATGCAAAACTTATTACATTTACAACATTATTTGATTTACTCATAAGCAAAACCGCATCAATATTACTATAAATATAATCCATATCTTGCTCTGCTTTACTAAAATTCGACAAGCAAATATTGAGATAAAACTTGATGATAATCCACTTTAAATCTTTTTCATCAAATTTAGTTTTTTCACAGAAGTTTAACGCCATATCATACTGTTTAATATCTATTAACTTCCTAACAACCATATACTTCAAAGTTTCATTTTTTTCTGATTCTATTCTTTTGATAAGCGTTTTTAAAAACTGTTTATCTTCAACAACATCAATCGACATAATTTTATCCAAGATAAACAGCACATCACTTTCACTACGAAGATACTTAAATTTACGCACCAAATAGTTAAAAAGATGGTTTAACTTGATATCATCAAGTGGTATAGCTCGTAGATATTGCAACGCCGCCTCTTTTTCACCCGATTCTGCTAAAATATAACAAATCACAAGATTTTTGTTTTCGACATCCATATCTTCAATCTGCACGTCAATATTTAAAACATCATCTTCTAATTTAAATAAATCAGTTTGCGGATTGATAATTTTAGCATACAACGCCTTAGAATCAAGACTATCCATTAAATCTAAATCATCTAGTGCATACTTTTTCAGTTCATCAATATAGGCAACAGACTTATTAAGAGCATCTCCTCCACATCTATTGAGTAGTTTAATGTAAATGAGATGCAACGGTAAAAATTCCTGTACTTTTTCGACTGGTATATTACTAACCTGGCCCGCAACTTGGTTGTTGAACTCTTTAATAATTGCTTGATTTTCATAAAGTTGACGTGCTTTTTTCTCAGCACCAGCAGCAATTAAATCCTTGATACACATATTAAATTCATAAATTTCTTGTTTATTTGAAAAATCAAATACTTTCGTTGTATCGATTTGTTCAAAAACAATCCCTTCATTAAACTCATCATAAAAAGTCTTAAAACCACTACTTAAAACTTTGACATTAAGCTCAATAGTCTTTTCAAGTAAATAGTTAAACAAACTTTCATTGCCCTTATACGAATCCTTAAATTCGATTGCAATTACTGGAAAATCTTTGACATCTACTGTTTCAATTTTAGTTTTACCAAAATTAGTATAGAAGTTAACTATTAATTTTTCTAGCACTTTACGATAAATATAAATATCCTTTTCTTCATCTCTAAGTGCCTTAATTTGATTTGTTATCAACTCTGATTCCGGTTCAAACAATATCACGATAACATTTTCAACATCATAATAAAAAATATCTACAAACTTGTCATTTTCATACATTTCAATATGTTTTTGTTCAATCGTTTTAAGCTTATCTTCCAAATACCATTCCGAAAGTTCCATAAGCTTTTCTTGATGGTAACGCTCCGCTTCATCATCACCAAGTCCACGTGCAACTTCAACATACATACTATGCCAATCTGTATCATTTTCAGCAATTTCTTCTAACCTATCCAGCTCCGTTTTAGCTCTTTTGAACTTTGCTAATTTAATAAGCGATTTAATATAAATCAAAACAACATGCTTATTTTGACCACTGTACTTTTCATCAACAATTTTAACTACTTCACTATAATTTTCATTAAAAAATAGCAACCTAAGTTTCGGCAACAAATCTTCACTTGACTTTTTATACTTATGTTTTAACATCTTATCAAAAGTATCATCAACAATGTCAGAAGATTGTTTCGATAAATGAGCACCTAAACTTACACTATGTTTTATTTCTTTTAAAAGTTTTTCAGCATCACCAATATTTTTCTTAGCAAGTAGTAACTTCGCCTTTAAAACCTTGTAATCTAAATTATCACCATTAATCGCAATAGCTTTATCAATCAAAGTCAAAGCCGCATCTTCTTCGTATATCTCATCCATCAGAAAAGCTGTCTTACTCAAATAATTGTAATCAGACTTACCCTCAAAGAACATCATTGATATAACCACAAGAGCCTCATCATATAAATTTAGATTAATTAAAGCATCAAGATAAATAAATTTATACTCATACGAAAGTGGCTTTTTTTCTTCTAACGCCTCTTTTATGAGATAATATCTACCCTCTTTTTTCCAAATTTCTACCTGCTTTATAAAAGTATTTTTGTTACTTAAAATTATCGGATTTACCTTTTCATCACCATCTTGATAGTAAATGTAAAAATCCTCAGGCCTTATCTTTTCACCTTCCAAATTTACTATCCAGTCATCTATTTCTTCAACAGAGATATTGATTTTATCACCTATTTTGTACTTGGTATTATTAGAAGTAAGTTCACAAATCCGAGTTTTTAAAACATCATTTTTGATACCTTTAACATCCGACCAAACTTCAACAAGTTCTCCTTCACGAACTTCCTCGTTGAATTTAACCGCCGCTTCAGCCTCACCGCCGTCATACATATCCAATAACATCTGAATAGTTGCCCTCGCAAAATAACTCTTCCTCTTTAACTCTTTTTCAGGAATAAAACAACTTACATCTTGATTGGCAAATATTTCCAAGTCCAGATTTTGATAATGATTACCATCAAATAGAGAGATAACGGCAATCGGTCTATCCTCAACATGATAATCTTCACTATAACTAATATTGTTACGCACCGCATAATGTTCAAGAGTTTCAAATGCTATTTTATGATTATTAAAGCTACTTACACTTCCCCTAACAACAGGTTTAATCGCATCATATAAAAGCATAATTCCTAAATGCTCTATTATCCTGTATGCTATCTCACCTTGACTTTCAGTATCAAAATAGATTTTCAGTTCAAAAAAGCCATAACGCATCAGCCCTCTAGTGTAGGCAACAAAACGATTTTGCTCCTCGTCAAGCATAATTTTAAACATAGTAGCTGGATCAAGTGCATACTCGCAGTCAATAATCATATCACAGTATTTACGTGAAAAAATTAATCTAGCATTTAAATCGGCAATGCAAAGTCTTGATGGAACAAGTAGTTTACAAAGTTTCATATGTAGCCTATAAGACTTCATATAGTCATCACCATAGGTGAGTTGAACTATCAACGATTCCCTGACATTACTAACTTTACTTCTAACGTCATCCGATATAAACGAACCCAATATCATATCATCTACATCTGTATTGATAACAGCTAGATTAGCATAATAAACTTCCTCATCATAAGTAAAACTAAAAGTATTTTCATTATAAAATTCAACAGAAACAAACTCTGGATCAGCCACTAATCTATCTAAGGCATTAGCCAAATTTTCGCTATCCATATCTGAAACACCTATAACCGAAAAAGCTGATAATGGCTTATTAAAATCGCCACTTTCTATTTCATCATAAACACTAGTAATTTTCTTTTCCATATTAGTCCTATCCTAACATCTCCTTTAGCTTAGTAAAACTAGGTTTTCACACTTTTAAATCCCCACCATTGCTACACTACATCTAAGACGGAATGTACACTACACCATACTCAGCAGTTATAACCAAAGCAAAAACTTAGTATTATCTCCTTAACTATATTTTCGGCTTTTAATTAATTTAAGTTACCAAAAATTTCTATGTATTTTACTATCAACCCTAACACTATGTATTTTACTGTTTCATCGCTGAACAAAATAAATTTCTCTATAATATAAAATACAAAAATGCACCCACTAACCAAGCCTTGTTTCCATATTTAACCAAAACATCTTAAACTAAAATTTTAACTACGTCATATCAGTAATTAAACATACACTAATTACGACTTTCATATTCGTTGTATTATAATATCATAATTATATTAGAATTAAAAGGTTATTACTGAAAATTTATACGAAAGTATAAAAACAATTTTGACAAGGTATAACTTTAGATTTATATACCTTTTACAAATATAATAATTAATCTTTTATCACAAAATTGAATTTATATGACTTACTACCCGATAAGCCGAAGAAAAAGCAAACTGCAAGTTATATCCACCGCAATTACCTACCAAATCCAACGCCTCACCAACTACATATATATTATCGTTATTCTTAAACGTAAGAGTTTTATTATCCATATCATGCAGTTTAACCCCACCCAAACTCACATACGATTGAGTAAGTGGCTTTTTTTGTTTTATGGTTAGTTTTTTAGACTTTAAAGATTCCAGTAACTTATTTAAATCCTTAGCTTTTAAATCCGCTAGTTTTGTTTCTAATGGCATCACCTCACCAACAACAACTTTTATAAAACTCTCCGCCAAACCCGTCTTTTCAATTAATACATTTTTAAATAACCTTGTCTGCTGTGTTTTAGCTAAACTCTTGATATCGTTTTTCAACATTTCAAGGTTAATATTAGGTATAAAGTCAACCACAAAACTATCGCCCACATTTAAGTAATTAGAAGTATCCATGATAACAGGACCTGTAACAAAATCTCCAGCAAAAAGTAACGCACCACTTAACTTCTTTTTGGCAAGCTTCACTTCAACATCTACACTAAGTCCTTTCAAACTCGCATAAATGTTTTCCGTAAGTTTAAGCGGACACATCGCAGACTGATATGGTGTAATGTCAAAAACGCTAGCTAATAACTTGCCGTCTGAACCAGTGCTTGCAAAAGCTGAACCGCCACAAGCAAAAATTACTTTTTTAGTAGTATAATCAGTTTCCTTAGTTTTGACAATTATACTATCTGCACCTTCCACTATATCAGTCACTTCACTCTCAAAATAAATTTTATGACCCTTTTGTGCTATCTGACGCAGAAAAAAATCAACAACATCACTTGCTTTCTCACTTTGCGGATAAATCCTATTATCTTCTTCCATTAGATGAAAACCACGACTTTCAAAATACTCCATTAACTTTTGATTGTTAAAAGCATACAAAATAGGTCGAGCAAAAGATACATCTGTGTAGCCGTCTTTAATTACCTTAATCGATTCACTTCGTGTTAAATTACACCTACCCCCGCCAGTGATTTTCAACTTTTTACCTGCCACCTTGTTTTTTTCAAGGCCAAGCACCTTTAAATCTTTCCGTAGATTTGCAAGTGTAAAAAGTCCTGCACTGCCAGCACCTATAACTATCACGTCATACATAAAATATCCTTTCATGCTACACCACTATCTCGATACTAATGTTTATTTAAAATAACCATTCAATATAGCCCAATAATTTTCACCATTATAAAAGCGACTTTGTGAACAAAATCGCCTTTATAATACACTTATTAACCTTTTATGTCAATACCATTTTCGCTATCATCATGGTCTACATACTTTTCAAAATTATCAACTATCAATTTACTTATCCCAAAACTTTTAGTACGTGCAATTTCTTTAGCATACTCATTGTCTAGCATACCTTGATACATCTCTTTTTGATAAGAATTATCTGACAGTTCTGATTTTAAAACTGTATTTCGCATATTTTTAAGTAGTATGTTGACAAACATCTCCTCAAAATCAACTGCGACTTTCTCAAGTTTTTTACGGTCTTTACTTTTCAAAACCTGCTCAAAACTGGTCGAATATGTATCTAATTTATTCTTTTCCAGTGCTTGTTGACTTTTGTTAAAAAGTGAACCGCCACTTGAATTTATCTTTATATCACTCATTAGCTACCTACTATCTTTTTAAATTATTTGCAATTTCAAGCATATGGTCAGCTGTCTGGATAGCTTTAGAATTTATCTCATACGCTCTCTGCTGAGTTATCAAATTTACCATTTCATCGACAACTTGAACATTAGACATCTCAATATAATTCTGCTTTATCATTGTTTCACCTTGTTCTGTGCTAAACGGTTCGCCCGATGCTGGTGTTGGTTTATACAAGTTATCACCCTCACTCTTCATACCAGCTGGATTTGCAACAGTCACAAGTTTGATTTTACCAATTGTTTCAAACGCTGACGAATCTTCGCCCGGTCTTCTTAATTTGACAGTTCCATCATACTCAATTTTTACATCAGTATATTCACCCTCAAAAATTATCGGACCATCTTCACCCTCGACTATATCGCCATCAGCAGTAAGTAGAGCCATCCCTTGCTCAGTAATACCCACTTTAAAAGAGCCATCCCTTGTCAACTTAGTTTCACCACTTGGTGTTTTAATCGAAAAGAAACCATCACCATCTATTCCTAAATCATATGGATTTTCAGTATGTTGTAAACTTCCTGTTTGAAACTGCTTCATAATAGCCGCTGACCTAACACCATGACCAACTTCCAAGCCAACCGGTATACCCAATTTATCAGAATTATCACGATAAGACAGTCTTGCGTACATAAGGTCTTTAAATTCAATACGTTGTGCCTTATAACCCGTTGTGTTTACGTTAGCAATATTGTTAGATGTATTATCAATAGCTAATTGCAAATTTTTCATTCCCGATGCTGCTGTCCATAAAGCTCTCATACTATCTCCTTACTATAATCTTCCGACTTCGTTTACAGTTTTGCCCATTGTTTCATCGTATGACCTAACAACTCTTTGAGCTGATTCATAAGCTCGATTTGTTTCTATCATTTTTACCATTTCCTTAACAGGGTCTACATTAGAGCCTTCTAAAAATCCTTGCCTAATCTCAACGTCCTTAGCCTCCTCTAATGACTCTTCTTCACCTTTATAAGCGTAAAGATTATCACCCTCTTTGGTAAGTAGCTCAATCTTTTCTGGATTTACCATTTTTAATTTATCAATTACTTTACCGTCAACCGCAAGCTCACCATATTGATTAACACCAACTTTATATTTTGGTAGAGTTATTTTACCATTTACACCCTGCACTTCATAACCATCAGCAGTCAACAGAGTGCCCTCAGCATTGATTTTAAAATTACCATCTCTAGTATATCTAACTCCATTTGGTGTATTTACTACAAAGAAACCACGTCCTAATATAGCTAAATCAAGTGGATTGTTCGTTTCTTGTAAAGCACCTTCGGTAAAGTCTACCGCAGTTCGTAGCAACCTCGAACCACCACTCATCGTACCGATAACTGGCCCAAGTGGTTTTTCGATAAGATTATCTACGACATTACCACCCACGATAAGATTACCTTTTTTATCAATTTCAAAATCATCAGTATCAAGTTTAATAGCACCATTTCTACCCAGCACCTTAAACCCTTCGTTTTTAATAATTTTACCATTTACATTACGGTGAAATGTTTTAAGATAACCGTCTTCATCACGTTTAAATCGTACTGATGAATTATGGCTGATGCCATTTACAGCAGCAATTCTAAAATAGCCATTTTCTGCTTGTAGTGTATGAACATCTCCATCTTTTTCAGATTTAACATTAACTGGAAGATTAAAATTCATGTTCATAGCATCACCACCAGTTTTGTACATAAGTAAACTTTTAAATTCTTGAAAAACCGAGATATCTTCTTTATATCCAGTTGTATTAACATTTGCAATATTATTAGAAATCACATCTAGTCTTTTGGTCGACTGTTCTAACGCTGTTGATACCGTATATAAACCTCTAAACATTTTACCCTCCGTCTAATTTAACTGCCATAAAATTATTTATCTTAAAGCCTTGTAGCCATATTTATTTCTAAAATTCTTCATAGCACTTTAGCTTATTTTAATAAATAATCTGGACTAGTAATAATATCGGTCAACTTGTCATTAATTTTAAATTTTATTGAAAAAAATTTCATCTTTTTTATCCACTTTAACATTGAAATTAACAACATATAAAAAAGGGTAGCACAGAACCCTATTTCATTCCTTTACTACCCTGTTATATGTATTAATAGCCCACCATTAACATCACTTAACAGCGAACTAAACTTATATCATATGCTATATCAATATGAATTCTCTGTTTCTCAAAACTTTTGTTTAAAACTGCTATATTAAAGCATATTTTTCTCGTAATATACTATGTTCATACCACCTTTTATTTTCTTTATTTCACCAGTTTTTACGTACCCAAGTTTTTCATAAAAATAGCAATTTCTTTTTTCTTCTAAAATAGTGTCTAAGACAAATCTCTCAGCATCTTGATACTCTTTTTCAATTAAGTTAAATACTTCTTGCCCAATCCCCCTTCCTTGCATACTAGGAAGTATGAAAATCGTACTTATTCTATAAACTTTATCTTTAAACCTAACTATTCTAAACGCCCCAACTGTATCTTTCTGATTTTTTATTAGCCAATAAGTAGTAAAAACTTGATTATACTTTTCTAATACATGCTCTAAAGTCTCACAAGCAGGACTAACTTCATAATCTTTATATTTTTCTAATGAAGGTAAAAAAGATTCCACTTGCATTTTATGTATAATTTCTAAATCCGTTCTCTTTGCTTTTATTATCTCTATCAAACTTACACCTCTTTATTTAACAAACACATATCAAATATAGGCACAATGTACCTAACCAAATCATAATCTCTTTCTTTTATCTCATCAATTCTAACCCATTCAAAAGCACTATGCTCCTCTTCATTTATCTTCACTTCTAAATCCGATAAAACTGCACATTCATATACTAATGTTGTAAATACCTTATCCTTGCTTTCATCATAATTTGAACTTTCATATATAATCTTATTTACCTTAACTTTTAAACCTGTCTCTTCAAACACTTCTCTAATAACTGCATCCTTTGGAAGTTCTCTTTTTTCAACAGTTCCACCAGCAAAATCCCATTTTTCTGGTTCTGCATTTAATCTATTACCTGCTCTCCATTTATTTCTTTTTAAAATAAGAACTCTATCATCATCTTTAATTAATGCGTGAACAATTAATCCATTCATTTATTTTCTCCTAACTACTCCGCTTAAAAACTTACTTTATCATTTGCGTTCCTATCCCCATCTCTTTTCTCCACTCAGGAATAACACCATCATCACCCCAGTATTCATCAATACAAACAATCTTATCGTTTTCAATCTGAATAAATGAAACTGCATGAAAAGACACATCATTATTATTATGAACTCTTGTGACAGTAATAATCAGTTCTCCTAGTTCTTCTATTGTTCAACCTCTCCATACCAATTACCTGGGTATGCACAATTAACTTTGATATACTCATCAACCGTAAAACGCTCATTCGTATTATGCCAATTAATCACTGCATCTTTATCAAAAAAATCTTTCATCTTGTCTGCATTTTGGGATATAGTATATTTCCAGTATGCCTTTATTATTTCTTTATTCATAACCTTGTCATTCTTCCATCTTCAATCAAAAAAATCTCTCCAGTATAAACTACTTCATCATCAACAAAAATTGCAGAGTTATCACTAATTCCATACAAAGGATAGTCTTTTGAAATTGTAATCAGCTCATCTGAAATATTATTTTTATTAAAATGTGGTATGACAGAAAAATCTACTATACCAAGTGCTTCGTAAATTGATAACTGATCATGCCCACTTGCGACCGCACAAATCGCTGTTTTTAACATATTTATTGAGCCAGCACTCATCCCTATGACAACTCCTTGATGTTTTCTCAAACAAGAAACCAAGCCATATTCCTCAAAGTATTGATATTGAGTTAGTGTATCTCCACCAGCAAGCCAAACAACATCAGATTCAGCAATTACTTTTTGAGCCATATCCTTGGTCAGCCTACTATCAACAACCTTAACTTCACTAAAAACAATTCCACAATCCGAGAACATTTTCAGAAAATACTCACAGTATCTATCTGTTTTTTCATGAAAATTCTTAAACTCAGATGCGACAAATACAAAACTCATTCCTGACTTCACATATTTTTTTAATAGCATTGAAAATGATTCTGGAAATTCATTATTAAAATCACTAGTTAATACTTTTATCATCAGATTACTACCTTTCATTATTTATACTAATCCTAAATTAAAATGCAACGTATTTTAAAGATGCTATTTTTCTCAATGTTAGCCAAATGAATTTTTTAAAGCACTCTTAAGCGGGTTCGCAGGCACGCAAGATCCACTGCG
>PDWI01006897.1_pt1 | contig 21109 bp, 27 predicted proteins | sample 1430891 | NCBI WGS metagenome assembly PDWI01 (sample SAMN01162508, study PRJNA174530) | Oral metagenome, whole genome shotgun sequencing project. | biome: Marine environment; feature: Marine mammal; material: Swab sample of the gingival sulcus; isolation source: swab sample of gingival sulcus... | reverse complement strand
TCAAAGCTATCTTTAAATATATCGATTTTTAGAAAATATTTAAATATCTCAAATTTATTTTACAATTTCAAGTTTTTTATTTCGGCATATTATCACTTTATCACCTACATTCAACCTATAACTAAACAATTTTACTTTTCTTTTTATCTCAATTATTTAATGTTAAAAAAATACAAAAAACAGAACAATAGTTGTTCGTTTGTTTTTGAGGGGGGGGGGATAAGCAAGACAAATAGAAAAATCACTCAATGAAAGGAAGATACAATGAGTAAAGCATTAACATTCGGTGACGCGATAGCAGCGTTGAAAAGTGGCAAAAAGGTGGCTCGTGAGGGCTGGAACGGCAAAGGTATGTTTTTGTTTTTATCTCGAAATATTGAGTTCGAGACGGATGCAAATCTATCTTGCCTGAGCAAGACAAAAATGAAACAAACCGCATCAATAGTCATGAAAACGGCTCAAGATGAGTTCGTAGTTGGTTGGTTGGCAAGTCAGAGCGATATGCTTGCGGAGGATTGGATTATCGTCGATTAGGCAAGAAAAGTTAGGAAACGCCGAGATTTCAAGAAAAATAGGATTGATTGCTTATTTTTTTTTGGGGAAAAAAGAGATATCACTCAATGCGAGAAAAAAATATAACTTGCAACTTTAAGCCTGAAAATTTGGGCTTAAATCGGGTTGATAAGCAATCCTGAAAGGACAAAGGCAAAAAAAAAGGACAAAAAAATGAACAAGTTAGAAGCAAAACAGTTAAGTAAAAGCATAGAAAATTTTGAGCAAAAAACTGAGGCATATTTTCACGATATAATACTCGAGGGGGCTTTATTTTGCGACATTTTTCCGCGTAAGATATTTGAACTACTGGAGTATGTTTATCTTAATCTGATAGTCGACGCCAGACATATACGAGGCTTTACGCCGACTGAAAAAGAAGCATATTTGCAACTCAAAAGAATGATAGCAATAGTAGAAAAATGTGAGATATTGTTCGTAAAAATGAAAAATAAAATCAATAAGCAAGATTTCCACATTATAACAGATGAAAAATATTTCCAACTTCTCATAAATAAGGCACTTCCGCAAGTAGGCGATAGCGAAGAGGGGGACAACGCAAAGATTAAAACTTGGCTAACTTTCCCGCCTATAGAGTTCATCGAAGAGATAAGAGAGTGCATCGAAGAGATGAAAGAAGAATTTGCAAATATACAGATACAGGAGTGAAAAATGTACAACAAAGCGATAATGGCAGGATACTTGACGCGAGACATTGAGCTAAGATATTTTCCTAGTGGCGGAACAGTGGCAAATAGTGCTATTGCTACTAACCGAAGGTATAAGGGAGATGATGGGGAGATGAAAGAAGAAGTTTGTTTCATCGACCTTTCTTTTTTTGGACGCACAGCAGAGATAGCAAATCAGTACCTAAACAAAGGCTCACTAGTGCTAGTCGAGGGACGGTTAAGTTATGAGACATGGACGGACCAAACGGGAGGTAAGCGAAGTAGGCACAAGATACAAGTAGAAAAGATGACAATGCTTGGCAAAAGTGAAGAGAAAAAACAAGAGCCAGACATTACATACGGGGGCAAAAAAGTAAATATGCAAGGGTCAGGGAAAGATAACAAAGATGCTTATGCTATAGAAGATAATGACGAGATACCATTTTAAACAAAAGGAGAGAAGATGAAGTTAAGATTTAGCCCGTTAGATATGTGGGAGTGCATGGACATAGAAGAGAAAGAGGAGCTAGTCAGACAAAATGAAGAAGAGATCTTTGAGATAATGAAAGAATTAAACCAAAACGAAAGTAGAAATGTTTTGCAAAATTTAGCCCTCACTTTACAGAAACAAAACGCTCAAGAACTCGAATTTTGGCTTAAATTTTACGGGAAGATTTAAAAATGTTAGCCCCGATTTTTAAAAACATAACATTAAGTGCAAAAAAATGCGGATGTTCTAGAAGTACTATATATAGGGTTTTGCGTGGGCAAGACATATCGTTAAATACGATAGTCAATCTTTTTTTTATCCTGCAAAAACCGTGTGATTTCCAATATTTTCAAATCTTCAAACAAGTCACAAAAGAGATGGCGAAAAATGGGTTAGATTTGGGATTAGAAAAGATAAAATATAGTGGGCTAGACAAGGAAGATAAAGAGTTTTTAAGCTTTTATATAACAAAAAAGAAAATAAAATGGCAAAAATAGATATATTTGAAGAGGCAAAAAAAGTAGATTTAGTAAGCTATCTTTACACACATTATGACATAGATGTAAGCTCAAGAAAGCTCACACACTGCCCTTTTTGTGGACCGAATAAGACGCCTAGTTTTGGCAAAGCTAAACGATTTGAGGCTGTAAAATGTTTTAAATGTATGGATAAAGCTATTAACATTATAGATTTTGTCATGCAAAAAAACAACCTAAGCAATGTTGAAGCAGCTCAAAAGATATGTCACGATATGGGACTTATCATCGAAGACGGATTAAGCGACGAAGAGAGAGCTAAAAGACAAAAAGAGCTAGAGGCGAAAAGAAAAGCAGTCCAAAAAGCCAGGATAGCAAAACAAAAAGAGCAAGATGCACAGCTAAAAAAACAAAGAGATGCTACACTTAAAAAGTTTAGTCTTGACTTACCTAAACTTTTGCAAGGTGCAAAAAGTAAAGAGGCAAAAAAGCAGATAAATAAGCTGTTTAATGTTACTGACAAATTTAAGGCTTGGATGATTGATTATGTAGGATATAGTATTGAGCATGAAAGCATATGTATCATAAACCAGGACAGAGAGAAAAACGAGATATATAATATCAAATATAGAGAAAAGTATATTTGGGACAAAGAGGCTAAAAAGCTAAGTGATAAGCGATATGACGGCAAGTGGATAGGTGGGTATTTGTGTGAAAACAGACCTTTTCCTATGGAGTATTTCCGCACTCATCAAGACCCGCGAGTTGTACTAAGTTTTGGCGAAAAAGATGCATTAAATCTACTTAGTCTAGATATTAACACTCTCACGCTTGGAGGCATACAACAAAGTTTCGAACCTTATGCTGAGTTGCTTAAAGGCAAAAATGTTTTCATCTTCCCTGATAATCAACTCATAGAATACGAAGCAGCGATAAAAACATATAAGATATTAAGAGCTTATGCAAAAGAAGTTTTTATCGTTAGCTTTTTTCACATAAACAGAAGCTTTCCTAAAAAGTATGACATTAGCGATTTTATACTTAGTGAAGCGATAGGCTCAAAAGATGAGTTTTTTTGCAAGATAAAATTTGCTAGTTTTAAGCTTTACGATGGATTTATCGACGAAGTTTTAAGCTTTTTCCCAAAAGACAAAAACATAAGCTCAAGGCTTAAGAGTTATTATGTAAATAAAAAAGAGATAGATTTTAAAAAAATCTCTCAAGAGATATTAAATAAAACTCCTAAGATCAGATCAACACTTGATGAGCAGATAAGAAATATAGAGCTTTGCTTAAATCATATAACAAAAAATCCAAATATTAAGCTTTTAATAAAGGATATAGAAGAGGCTAAAGAGACAGAAGGTTTAGCTCACCTGCTTAAAAGTACCCTAAAACAGCAAAAGAGCTTATTTGACACATTTAAAAAACAGCATGTTGCTGACATTGCTATAGCTTTTATAGAAAGCGGGAATATAAACTCGCATCCTATATCGAGCTATAAAAAAAGCTTATATGTATGGACAGGAAAATATCATTTACGCATAGATGACAAAGAGTTAAAAGTTTTCATCATGCAAAAGTGGATGAAAAGAGTAAAAGTTCCTATCAAACAACAAACAGCCGATGTGGTAAATAAGCTAATAGGCGACATTTTTTTAAGAGCTAACAATCTAGACGCCGTTAAACAAAATCAAAAATATAGAGTCATAAGCTTTCTAAATGGTACTGCATATATTTATCCAGACGGAACTTTTACTTTTACAGCGAAGCACAATTTACAAGATGCGAGTGTAAATATGCTTGACTTTGATTTTAACCCTCAGGCAAAATCACACAAGTGGCAGAGTTTCTTAAACGACATTTTACCGACAAAAAAAGAGCAAGATGCACTAATGGAGTTTATAGGGTATTGTTTTTTGCCCTCACATGGATTTCAAAAGTTTTTATTTATGCTTGGAGGCGGGGCGAATGGTAAAAGTGTAGTGTTAAATGTCATAAGAAAGTTTTTTGGAAAAAGCACCTCAAATCTTGACTTACAACAACTAGCAGGTCATGAGCTTGTAGGTATAGAAGGAAAATACATAAATATAGGAAGCGAGATAAAGGCAAACCTGACAGATAATGGACAACTTGAAAACCTGAAAAAGATGGTAGCCGGTGAGCCTGTACAAATCGACCCAAAAAACGCTACTCCTTACGATGTGCAAGGTCAAGAAATACCAAAAATGATATTTTCGGGCAATAACAAAATATCCGGAAATATCGACAATGGCATTTTTCGGCGAAATTTGATGATCAATTTTAATCAAACCATAGAAGAAGAGTTTCAAATCAAAGAGCTAGAGAAAAGATTTGATGATGAGATGAGCGGAATTTTCAATCTTGCCTTAGTTGGGTTAAAAAGACTCATTAGACAAGGTAAGTTCTCTATGAGTGAAGAGATGATATCGTCATTAAAAGAGTATAAAGAGGAAGTAAATCCAGTATTGGCTTATTCAAATGAAGTTATAAGAGTAGATGAAGATTGTATGGTGAGTAAAAAACTGCTATATCTACATTATAAAGCTTGGGCTGAAGAGAAAGGACATAATCAAATGAGCGAAAGGACATTTTTTACACGTATTCGTTCGATTTTCAAAAATATAGCCTTTGAACAGCCTGTTTATAAGGCAAAATATAGCGAGTTTATCGGCACAAGACCGCGTTTTATCGTGGGACTAAAGGTGTTAAGCGAAGATATTAAGGTGATTATGCACAATAAACTAGAAATAGTCGTAAGTGAAATGAATGTAAATAAAAATTTAAAGGTTCCTTTAGATTTTTTATACGATGAAAGTGCGTAATTTTTAACTCCAGAACGGGTAGAACAGATACAGAACAGATACAGAACGGCAAAAGATGCGAAGATTTGGGGAGCCGAACGGCAGAACGGCTTTTTTTACCATGATAAATACTAAAACGCTTATTTTATTTTTTATATGTTTTACTTTTTCTCATGGTAAAAAAAGTTGTTCTTCTGTTCCGTGTTCGATTTTATCGAAAAAAAAGCCGTTCCGTATCTGTTCCGTATCTGTTCTACCTGTTCCGTGCGAAAAAACAATAAAAAGGATGAAAGGATGAAACATGGACCAAATACACAAAACCGCACTTGAATTTTGGCTAAAGGGAGCTAATTTTGAAAATGAGTTTAGACCAAACTCAGACCAAAAAACAAGTGACTATATGAAAAGCATAGGGCATAGCGTGGCGAAGACTACTATTTTTAAGTGGAGAAAACGCTATGCTTGGGACAAGGAGCTTGAAGAGTATATCAAAAAGCTTACTAGCGAAGATGAGAGGGTTAAAAAAGCGTTAGGTGATGCGGTAAAAGATGAAGCGGTTGCAAAGACTATCGTTGATTTGGAGAGAAACAAAGTTTTGCTTTCTCAAGGTTATGAGATATTAGAGCTTAAGTGTAAGCAGATTTTAGAAAGGTACAAAATAGACGGAAAATTAAAAAATGAAGATATAAAACTAGCACTTCAAATCACGCAATTAACGGCAAATAGAGAAGATAGGATGCTAGATAGAAAAGTAGTTAGCGAGTCGCTAGGTAAAGAAGAGGCATTAAAAGCGATTGCAGCAGTGGCAGGGAGCGTAGAATTTGACGGCGAAGAGATAGATGTTGAAGTGTTAAGCAAGGAGCTAGAAGATGAAGAGATTTAAACGAGGCAAGATATATTTTATACAAAATATTCCCGTGTGTTTTGTGGAAATGTATAAAGGAAGATATAAGGTATATCATGAGAAAAAAGAGTGTTATTTTTTGACAGATGAGCTTGAAAGCAAGAAAAGGTTAAAAGAGTTAAAAGCGGGTACTTTTGTATATGTGTATGGACAAAGAGTTAAGTTTTTGGGTGTATATAGGTATAAAGGCATAGCTAAATTTAAAATAGAGTTACCAAATAAAAAGATATATCTTGCTGAAAGTTTGAGTAAAACAAAGAGAGGTAAGAAGATGTATTGTGAGGAGTATTATAATGAAATTAAAAGTATTTGAACCCAAATTTGTACCTGTAAAAGATTTAAAAAACTCAAACAAATACCGGATTATGCATTATTTAAAAAAGCAAAGAGGTAGCGACTTGAGAGCTTATAAAAAAGAGGGAAGAACACTTTATTATGATATAAATTATGAGCTTAATTTGACAAATCATTTAGCTTATATGTCATATTTATGCTTTAGTTTATACGAAGAGTTTAAATCTCGTAACAAAAAAAAAGGATTTTATAGATTAGTGGCTTTGAAAGTTTTTAATAAGGCAGATTATAATTCTACACAAAAAGCATACCAGTATTTAAATGTTTACAAAAGAAGAGTTGTCAATTTTGAGCAAGTGAAGTTATATATAAAAGCATTAGAAGAGTTAAAAGAAGAGTTAAAAGAAGAGCTAAAAGGAGAGTGTGAAGTTGAGTGTTAAAATGAGTGCGGAGCAGATGATTGCTTTTGCTAAAAGCGTAAATCCTGAAATGTTCGAAAACAAAAGTCCATATTTTCACAAAACAGTGCTTGAGTTTTTAGAGCGTTCTGATAAAAGAAAGCTTGTTGAAATTTTTAGAGATGGAGCAAAAAGTACTCTTATAACAAATATCTTTTTACTTAAAAGGCTTTTTTTTGATGGTGAGCCTTATATGTGGATAATCTCTGATAACGGCTTTAAGGCTAGAAGCTTTTTAAGAAAGTTAAAAAGAATAGCTACAAAGATGAGTGCTAGCGGGTGGGATATACGAAGAGGCGAGATATATAATGAAAACGAAAGTGAATTTGTCATCAATGGTAAAGTATGCGGTATAGCTTGTTTTGGAGCGGGAGAAGATCCTAGAGGCTACACTTCAAGTGAGGGAAACAAAAGACCGACTTTGATAATAGGTGATGATGTGTTAAGCCGTGAGAAGGCAAGGAGTGTAAAGGGTAGAGAAAAACTTAAAGATTGGTTTTTTAGTGATATTGAACCAGCTTTACACCCTCAAGGTGAGATTATCCTCATAGGTACGCCTTTGCATAAGGAAGATTTATTGCAAGAGTGTATCGATAGCGGTGAGTATATCTATTTAATTATTCCAATTCTCATCAAAGGTAAAGCCGCTTGGCAAGATAGAAAGCCGCTTGAGTGGATAAAAAAACGAAAAGAGGCACTATTTAAAAAAGGCATGGCTACTACTTGGTACAATGAATATATGTGTATAGCTCAAGGAGAAGAAAATCAACTTTTTAAACAAGAACTTTTTAGTTATTATAAAAGTTTAGAATTTGAACTAAGCGAGGAGTATTTAGAGGTAAAAAACGCAAAAGAAAAAGTAAGACTTCACATAAGAAAGCCAAAACATATCGTTTTAGAAGATGATACTAAGATAGGACTTGATGAGCTTAAAATTTACTGCACTATGGATTTAAGCACTGAAAGTGGCAAAGACAAAACGGCTATCATTACATGCGGAATGGATAGTAAGGGAAGAATATTTGTTCTTGACATAAATAGCGGACATTGGAACCCGTTTATGAAAAGCTTACAAGTGATAAAGATATATAAAGAGTTTAAGCCTTTAAAATTTGGCATAGAAAAAGCAGGGGCGCAAAATGACTTTTTCTACACTATAGATGTTGCAAGTAAAGAAAACAATATTTATATACCAGTCGAAGAGCTAAGTCATAAAGGAGTAGCTAAAAATATACGCATCTCAAATCTTCACCCTTATTTTGCAAGTAGTAAGATATTTTTTAATAAAGATGATTTAAATGTCAGTATATTGGAAGGTCAGCTTTTAGCTTTTGTTGTGGATATAGAGAGTAAAAGCGATGATGAAATGGACGCACTAGCATATCAGCTACACTTTTTCAAAAATTCGGGTTATTTTAGCAAAGAGATAAGAAGATCAAACTTAAGGATTTAATTATTGATTAGAAATAGGTATAAAAAAGTGTTTGACTTGTCGTACAAATTATTGCTTTTATGAAAAAAATATAATATTATTTATCGTTTCATTTGCAAAGGAGCCTTTTTTTATGTTTTCTCGCGTTAAGCTTATCAAAGAATCCTTTAGCCGTATTGCTTTATATCGTGAATCTTGGCTAGAATATGAGCGAATGTACAGATCTGTACATTCGCCCGATTATCTTTCTTTGACACAAAAACAAGAACGAAATTCGCTTTTCGTTCCGCTTACATTTTCCACGATAAACATAGCAAATTCTACCTTTTGTAACGCCTTTTTTTCATCAAACAATCCTATTGAAATATTAGGAGTAGGGGACGGAGACGAAGAGCTATGCACAGAACTTAAGATCTTAACTTCTCACTATTTTAAAAAATCTCGTCCCTTTACTCCACTTTCAAGAGCTTTTTTAAATGCTTGTATTTATGGCTTTGGTGCCGTTCATTTATCATGGGAATGTGGAATACCTAAAACTATCTGTTTACCTGTTGATAGTTTGGCATATGATTATGAAGCTGATAGTTTTGAAGATAATAGATATATAGCTTACCAATTTACCCAAACTATAGAAGATATAAAAGCGAGATTTAAAAGCGGGTTTTATAAAAGCACGGCGGAGTTAAATTTTTTGACTGACGATTTAAAACCATATACAAGAAAAAAAGTTTATGAAATTTATGAAAAAAACGAAAAAGGCTATTTGGTAACTTCATTTATAGATGACAAAGAAGTAAGACAAGTTCAGTTTAAAAGTTGCCCGATAAAACATGGAATACTTTTGTACGAGCTAAGAAGCATAGATGAAGAGGCAAGAAAAAGTCAGATTGCTTGTGTCGGGGACAGCTTAGTACGGGTCATAAAAGCTTTAAATGATGAATTAAATATCAAAAGAAATCAGCGAATGGACTTGATAGAGAGATATTTAAATCCTGAAGTTTATATTCCCGCAAGTTGTGGCGTAAATGTTGAAGATGCTCAAAAATCAGGAGGCATTAAGCGTTGCGAAAACTCAACTGGCATAATGCACTCACCGGTGGGAGCTGGAGCTTTTGAGTTTACTAATGATGTTTCGATGTTGCTTAAAGATATCGAAGATGTTTCAGCAATAAACGGCGTCATGAGAGGCTTGACAAATGCAAGTGACAGAAGAAGTGCTACTGCGATTCAGACAGTATCAGCAAATTCGACAACTAGACTTGAAAATATGATTAAGCTTATAAATGAGACTTTGTTTGAGGATTGGGCGAAAGATTTTGTAAGGCTGGTATATCTTAATGTTAGCGATGAAGACGCTAGACAAATACTTGAAAAGCCAAAACCACTTATAGGCAAACAAGGACTTAGAAAAAAGCTTGATTTTGATATAGAGGTAAATTTTGGCGAAACCATAAATAAGGACAAGAAAATAGCGGACTTAGTGTCTATACTCCAAATGGTAGGAAATAACCCAAATGCAAATGTAAATGCATTGATGGAAAAAATCATCAAACTTACTTTAGGCGACAATGTAGACGCAAAGAAGATATTAAGCCCTCAAGAGCAAGTTAATACACTTTAGGAGTTAAAAAAAATGTATTTAGGAGTGATAAAGCACATATATAGTAGCGGTATCGTAGAGAGCGATGAAGGACATAAGGCGTGTTTGGGACATGAAGCCAAAATCGGTGATATTTTGATTTTTGATGGTAAAGATAAAGCGGTTATAAGTAAAAAAGAGTATCAAACAGTGTATGAGGCTATACCGAAAAAGACAAGAGCTAAGCCAAAAACTAAGGCAGAAGTGAAAGAAGATGAAGATAGTAAAGATAAATTATTTTAAGGAGTAAAAAATGGAAAATGAAGAAGAGTTTTTAGACGATGAGCAAGAGCAAGAGGAGGAAAAAGACCCTAAAACTAAAAAGGCAAAAGATAAAAAAGCCAAAAAAAACCAAAATCAAAAGAGAAATTTTGATGTATTAAATGACGGAAAAAAGCTAAGTCAAGAAGAGCTAGACAAAATGAAGATGTTAGAAGAGGGACTTAAGCAAACTCAGGCGACACTTCAGGTTTTGGAGGAAGAGAAATTTTTTAAAGAAGAAGTAGATAGGATAAAACAAGAGTATAAAGACTTTGATTTACAAAGTGTGTTAGATGAGATAGATAAAATTGCAAAAGAAGACGAAGCACTTGCTTTGCAATATAACACACCTGTTGGCTTTAGGGCTATTTGGTTAAAGCTTGAAGCTCAAAAAGAGAAAAACGACCCTGTAAATAAGGGGAAAAGTGGCGGGGGCGAGGATATAGAGAGTTTATATAAAGGTGCTTTAAATGATGAGCAAGGAGCTTTAAGAAAGCTGATTGATAAAAGTATATAAAGCTTTATAAAACTTTGAAGCGTTAGCGGTTAATCTCGTCCGTCAGGGCGTAGCTTTAGTGCCGCTTAAACCTGCAAGGTTTATCGTAAAGACGGATTTACTCCGTCTGTGAAATCAAAATAAAAGGAGCAAATAATGGCAGATAAATATCTAAGCTCAGTAGAGGCTATAGAGAATAAACAGAGTTTTTACAATGTGATAAAAACTACAGGGTGGGCGGATACGCCTTTTTTTGCGTCGATTAACTCTGTGAGTTTTGGACATAAAGACCCAAATGGAGGTCATACCTGGTTTTATAGAAAAAGACCAGTAGGAGATGACGAAAACGCCTACAAAGAGGGAAGCAAAAGAGCTGAAGTTGAACACTATAAGGCATCAAAACTTTTTAATGAACTTCAAATCTTTAAAAAATCATACGGCATAACTGGCTCACAAGAGGGCGTTTTAAGTGTAGAGGGTAAGGCTGATGCTTTGTCTGTGCAAAGCGAACTTAGTGCTATTGACTTAAGACTTAGTGTAGAAAAAGCTTTACTTAGTGATAAAGCCCCCTCAAGTACGGGCGGACTTAGAAAGATGGGTGGAGCATTTCACTATGTCACTGAAAGCATAGATGCAAACCAGGCAGTGTTAGACTGGAAAGAACATGTTAAAGAAGCCTTGAAAATGATGTGGCTAAATGGTTGTGCGGCAAACTTCATGATGGTAAGTCCTGACCAAAAAGATGTGCTAGATGATATGCTTGATGTTAAGAAAAGATATGGCAAACAAGATAAGGGTATAGTGGATAATTTCTCACTTATCGAAGATGCTGGATATGCTAAGGGGGTAAAGATTTTTGCTTCACCGCATCTAAAAGCTGGTGATGTGGTGTTTTATAATAGCCGTTTTATCGATGTGGTTTTACATAGAAGCATTAAAGGACGCGATGCGAGTGATAAGGCTATCGATGCTAAGGCGTATGAGCATTTGTTTGAATTGACCTATCAAATAACAGATCCTTATGCTATGGTGATGGTTAAAAACTTAAAGGCGTAAAGATGAAGTTAAGTCTGGTAAAAGCTACTATCATTGAAAAACTTAAGGTTTCGGGCGAGATAACTCCGCCCGAAGATGAGGCGTTAGGTCTTTTTTGTAATGAAGCTTTGCTTTATGTGTGTAGTGAGGTAGATCCTGCTGTTTTGATCGTAAATGCTGATGGATTGGTTGAAGAAGATATCTATAGATATTTACAGAATGAAAAGGCATTAATTACGCCTGAGTTTCCGGACTTTAAAGAGGGTAAAAGAGAACTTCAGATCGATGAATCTTTAGTTTATGGAGTGATAAATAAAACTTGTGCTTTGATTTGCCAAAAACATGAAGATGTCATAAGATTTGAAGAAGAGACAAGAAAACACTTAAACAGGTTTAGAGCAAATTCTCTAAGTATGGCACAATGGACAAGATAAATTTAGACTATAGCCATGAACTATCAAATGCTATAGATAAGTTGTATAAACTTGATATCGATAAGTTTTTATTTAAATGCTTTTATACATGTGCTAAGGTTACCGCTTTGACAACAAAAAAAGATTTAACGCCCAATAAAATCGTACTCTTTAATAAAAGTCAAGATAGATTAAGTGGGTTTTTAAAAGGTGATGGAGTTGATGCATACGCAGAACTAAGAAAGGAGGCTCAATGCGAGATTTACATAGACTAAAAGTTGCAAGTGAAAAGCTAGACTTAATTTTAGAAATATTAGATTTGCTTGAATATACCGCAAAGATGATAGCAAATTTTACAAATGGGTACGGAAATAAAGAGAGCTTTAAAAAGCTCATAGAAAATTCGGCGAATATTAAAGCATTGGTAGATAATATCAATGAGTTTATATCGGTTTATAAACGGCTTGAAGATGTGGTAAGCGTAAATAAAAATATAAATGAAATAGTAGATGTTAGCAAAAATAAAGACAAACTTTTAGTTCTTCCTGATAAACTTACAGAACTTTTTACCGAATATAGTGAAAGCTTAGAGACACAAAATGAGAGAAAAGAAGAGCTTTTAACACAGATTTCACAAACTTGCGAGGATTTTAAAGCTTTCATAGTAAAGACAAAAGAAGAGTGTGCTAAGCGATGTGTTGAACTTAATGCTGAACTTGAAAAATTAAAACAAGAACAGATAAAAGACAATAAACAGACCAAAGAGCATAACGAAAAAACTAAAAAAGAGATAGAGAAAAAACTAAAAGAGGTAACAAAACAAAAAGAGCAGATACAAAAACAAAGTGAAGATGCAAAAGTACAGATACAAAAAACTAAAGAACAGATAGATAAACTTAAACTTGAGGCTACTAAACTAAAAGAGGATGCTCAAGACTCAAAGCAAAAAGCACAAGAATTGCAAGAAGAGACTAAAAAACAAACAGATGAAATAAAAAAACAAACCGAAGAATTAAAAGCAAATGCTGTAAGGCTTGAGCAAGAAGCAAAACAAAAACAAAAAGATATCGACAAAAAAGAGAAACAATTACAAGAAGAAGAGGAAAAACTCAAACAAAAAGAACTCGAAATAGGTGAAAAAAACAAAGAGTATGAAAAACAACTAAGCGAACTTGAAAAACTAAAAAAGCTGAATTTAGGCAGATTTGAGATAGCACAAGGGGACTTGGTTTTTTTTCCTAGAAAAAATATTGATCAAATCGTGCGATTAGATGAAGAAAAGAACCTTATTATCTATGAAGACGGAGAAGTGCCTTTTAAAACGCTAAAAGAAGAGCTTAGTTTTTCTTCTACTGGTTATGTCTATGTTAACCCTGCTACAGATATAAATACATATAACTATTTTTTGATCGTATATGAGGACAAAGAGATTAAAATAAATATGTTTGAGATTTTAAATGCTAGAAACATGATAAAAATATCATTTGATTTTAGTATTCAATTTAACGGCTCAAGATCCTTTCAGATTTCTTATGAGGGGACCAAAGAGTTTAAAGTTATCTGTGTTAGACGCCTTATTGAGGTCATGAATGAAGGAGTGGTTAAGGTATATAACGCCCCTATGGAGTTAAGCAGTTTTAAACTTGTGCAAAGCATTGATGAAGACTTTGTGTTAAACGCTAACACTTATGAGCAAAGAATAGCCCAAAATGTATCTAGTTCAAATCTAATCGTGTTAAAAGCAAATGATAAGCCTTTACAAGTAAATATGATAGGCAGTTATGGCGCGCAACATTTAATACTAAGCGATTTAGAATTAAGTTTATGGGGATCGTATTTGTCTTTGAAACTAAAAGATAGAACAAAAGAATATAAAATAAGCGATATTAAAATATATGAGTGGGAGCAGTAAAAATGGTAAACTTAGGACGCGTTGGACTGGTGTTTTGCGGAGAATATGAGGCTAAAGAGTATAAGCTCAATAGTATAGTTAGTTTTGAAAAAAAGCTATATTGTTCTTTAACAAATGGCATCAATCCAACAGATACTGAACATTGGAGCGAGTTTTTAAGTGAAGTAGGCACAAAAAAAGAGGAGCTAGACGCTTTAAAACGTGAGATAAGAGAGGAGATGAAAGAAAAAATAGTCCCTTTTGAAACTTTTGTTCATCTTTTGATGGCAAATAAACAACAAATGTTTTTAGATGTTTCTCAATATTGGAATGGAAAAAAAGATATAAATACGCCTCCGTGTAGAGAAGGTACAAGAGTTTTATTTGTTTCTAATAGCAATAATATAAAAGACTCTTATATTGGTTTATTTAGTGAAAACAAACTAATATGGGAACAAAATCCAGATTATATCGGTTTAAAGGTCAATTATGTTAGCGATACAAGAATATCAATAGAAACTAAAAACTTTGAACCTCATTATGGATATGTTGCATATTCGCAAAATATAGGAGAGGGTGAACCAAAGATAGATAGATATTCATATTTTAATTTGGTTACAAAAATGGTAAAGGCACTAGTGCAAACAACTTACAAAAAGCGTATTGCATTTAAAGATGCGGCTTATTTTAGATTGCCCAAAGAGTATTTTCAAGACGAAGATAAAGTCATTGTTATTTGCAGTGGCAATTTTTATCTTTGGAATGGGAGCAATAGCATTTGTAGCGGGTCATATTTTAGAGACTCTCATTATTATTATGAATTAATTCCTAAAAGGAAAGGTAATTTTAGTTTGTATTTTACAGAAGATGACAGAGATAAAATTGAATACGGGGAACATATAAAGAAGAAATTTAAAGATTTAGAAAAACAACATTTAACAAGGCATATACTATGATAAACTTAGGACGCGTTGGGCTTGTGTTAAAAGGGGAATGGAGCAGTGGTGTTGATTGTGTGGAGCTGGATTTATTTACTTATGGTGGAAATAGATTTGTTTGTAAAAAATCTCACACAAATAGCCAAATACCGCCAAACGAGAGTGAATATTTTGAGAGCTGGAGCAGTGCAGGAGCGACGGAAGAGTTGAGTTATGGTGATAGATTAAAGCTTAACTCACACTGGAAAAAGCTATGGGTACCAAAGGCGGCGACTAAGTGTTTATATGGTTATTTTTTAGATGCTGATATATTTTTTCGTGCGAGCAAATGGCATATTAGAAATAGAATATTTGACATGAGAGACGGAGTTTTGGACGCTAAAGGAGAGATAGAGGTTATTTGTAAAAAAGAAAAAAACCTTTGTTATATAAGGCTCATTGGTGAAGAGTTTTTTACTCCGATAATAGAAGAAGAGTTTCCCGACGGCACTTTTACATTGGGACCAATTCCACTATATGAAGAGATAGAGATATATTCTGAACTTGGTGCCGAGCCTTTGTATTATATCGATGAAAATGGCATAGAAAACGAGGTTTAGACAATGAGTTTTTTAGCAAAATTTTTAAATGTTAGAGTTTTGCTTATCGTTTGTCTGCTTGTTTACTTTGGCGGTATGTTTTATAAGATTAGCTTATTAAATAAGCAAAATGAAGAGCTAGTTAAAGATATTAAAGTTTTAAGATTGGTAAATGAACAAAATGAGCTTACTTTAAAAATCTTAAATGACAGCTTAGCAAAGTCACTAAGAAAAAACCAGAATATACAAAAAATCATGACAAAAAAGAAGGTGAGTTATGCAATACAAAAACAAAAAAATAACGACTTTAAAGATGGTAACATTAGCTTTGTTTTGCATGATACTTTTAAGTTCTTGCAAGGCGAGTGTGCCACCTGTGAGGATAATCTATCAAAAACCACTTATCTCAACAGAACTTTTAATGTGCGAAAAATTAAGCATTCCAAACCCAAAAACTGACAAAGAAGTAGCAAGTTTTATACTCGATTTGCATAGCATTTATGAAGAGTGCTTTTTTAAACTAAAAGCCGTTAAGGAGATATTGGAAGATGAAAATGTCACAAAATAACGCAGTTAAACTTTTAAGCTTTAAAGCTATGTGCATGAATGCTTTGTATGTGCCTTTTATCATGTTTTTAAACCAATACCACGAACAATTGCTGATTTTATGTTTTTTTATCTGTGTGGATTTTGTGATTGGTTTTTTTAGGAGCTTGTATTTTGGGCATCGTATAGAATTTAGGCGTTTTTGGGGTGGGGTGATGACAAAGTTTATGACAATGTTGTTGCCTTTTTTGCTGTACTATTTTTCAAGAGGAGTAAGAGGCTTTGGCGATGATTTGGCATTGATATTGCCTTATGGCTTTAGTGCTTTGATAGTAGCAGAAGCTTATAGTGTTTTGGGACATTTTTACGCATTTAAGACAGGCAAAGAGTTAGAAGATAAAGATTTGCTTAGTTTTGTGATACTTAATATACGAAAATTTTTTGAAGCTTGGATAGAAGCTTTTAGGTTTAAAAGGTAAAAAATGGAAAATTTTTTGAAAAAACATAAAAAACTAATCGAGGAGCTAAAACAAGATGAAGGTTTTAGAAGTGAGATATATGCTTGTTCTTTAGGCTTTAAAACCATAGGATACGGCACAAAACTGCCTTTAAGTCCTAAAGAGGCGGATTTGCTTACAATTTTACCAAAGGTTACTTTTATTACAGAAGATAATGCACTTTTGCTTTTAGCGGGTAGGCTAAAAGAGAAAATATATAGGCTTAACATAGCTTTGCCGTGGTTAGAAAGCAAAAATGAAGTTGTTAAAGATGTGCTTTACAATATGTCTTATCAAATGGGCGTTAATGAAGTGCTAAAATTTAAAAAAACTCTTGAAGCTATCAAAAATGATGAGTATGTAAAAGCAAGTATCGAAATGCTAGATAGTCTTTGGGCAAAACAGACCCCAAAAAGGGCTTTAAGATTGGCTATGAAAATACAAGGATTAAGTGATGGAAAATGCATATCTTAGACTAGAAAAATGTGTAAAAAGTACTTTAAAAAGCGAACTTGAGAGCAAAAAAATTACTCGTGAAGAGTATGCGGAGATTTTGGCAAGTAGTATAAATACGATGTTAAGTCTGGCTGTCGAGGAGCCTTTAAATGCTTTAAGGCAAGAAAATATCAAGTTAAAAAATGAAGAGATAAAAAAAGATATAAAGCTAAAAGCTGATAGATTTGCTTTAGAAAAAGAGTTAGCAAAGGCTGACAAGGATTTGCAAAATAAAAAGTTTGAACTAGAAAAGAAGATAGCTAATTCAAACGAAAAGCTAAATTTGGCAAATGAGAAGCTAAGTTTGGCAAATGAGAAGCTAGTTAATGCAAAAGTCGAGGCTATAAAAAAAGAAGCGGGACTTATCGAAGCTAAAAAGGCAAATTTAGCTGCTGAAAATGAAAATCTAAGAGCTGGAGTAACGCTAAATTTAGCTCGTGCTAAAGAGATAGAGGGCTTGTATCCGGCAAAAAGAGATATGCTTTATAATGAACAGCGTATTAAAGGATTAGAAGCTAGTATCAAACAAAATCAGCTTAACTTAGAAAAGCAAATGGCACCTTATCGAGTGAAGTTACTTGAAATGCAAGCTGATAAAACTAAGCATGAAAGCCAACTTGTAAGCCAACAACAATCAGCTATAACTGAAGAATTGCGCATAAGCAAATATAGAGCTGCACTTGAAAATCTTTCAAGAACTTATGGAGATTTAGGAACAAACGGGCTAATCGTAAATAGTGACATGTGGAGTGTGTATTTTGGTTTTGTCTCGATGCTTGGCGGATACAATCCGAACAATTTTACACTTACACAAAAAAGCAAAAAATGAGAGTAGTTTTAAGGCAAAGAGCAAATAAGAAAAACTTTGTTAGAAAGCCTTATGATGTAAGGGACTATAAAGACCCGCAAGATTTTGCGGAGTTTTTTTTAGCTTTGGGTAATTTGGAATTGTACGAATTTTTAACAAAAAACCCAATTCCCAAACAAGATGACTTTTTAGCTATTTTTGAGTTACTAGATAAGGTTTTAAAACGATACATAAAACACGCCAAACACTCAAAACAAAACTCTAGCAGTAGTTTTGTAAGCTCACTTGACGGAGAGTATAATCCTTTAAAGCTGTATGATGAGATACATTTTGACAGCGAGTATGAGGATAGTTTAGAGCGTTTTGGCTTAAGTCTTGACCCAACAGGAGCGGTTAGTTCTTTGTTAGGTGCTGGATATGATCTATACAAAAAAGGAGATTTTAACCTTGACGCAAATTTGCAAGAAAATTTAGGAAAAAGCACATTTAACTTTTTTGCCTCACAACTTAAAAGCACACTTGCACTTGGTGGTTTAGCAAATGTGGGAGCGGGTATCATAATCAGTGCTTTAAGTGATGAGCTTTACGAAGTTACGCATAAATTGGATAGACATTTTGGATTTGGTGGAGAGGCAACGGGAAAATATAAAGGAGCCTTAAGATATGGAGAAAGTGTTAGCGTAGGTGAGTTTGTAAGTGATGTAATAAAAGAAATTTTTAGTTTTGGTGAGGCGGACACGAAAAGCTTTAATCAAGAAATAGGCATACAAAGAGACTATGAGGGCAACATAGTAGGTTTTGGAAGAAGACCCTCAAGCGTAGAAGATGTGTTAGCTCATAAGAAAGATTATGACCCTTTTACTAACTCCATTTTTTTTGAAGGTGATAGTTTGCTAAGTAGTGATGATGGCTTTGATGCGACTTATGGCTTTGAAAGTTTTGATGATGTTTATGGCTTTGAAATGGAAAAAGGCTTAGCCGATATGCTTTTAAAAGATGATTTAACTGATATTTTAAAAGGTTCGTATAAGCCGGAGAGAAAAAAATATGATAGGCAAAGCGATACAAGTTCTGGTGTTGGTTGGCATGAAAGCGGAAAGTACAAATGGTACGGAGATGGTAGCTATTTTGGAGATACAAAAAGACCAGATGAGAGTTGGGTTGATTTTACCAGAAGAAAAGATAAATGGAATGAAGAGCATAGCAAAGATAACAGCAACGGCGGAGATGGTGACAACGATGATGACAACTATGATGACAATGGGGACTATATAGGACCGGGCAGTGGATATCATCCTGACGATGATGATGAATAAAAAAATAAAGGAGTAAAACATGAGTTTTTTTAGCGAATTAGGTAAACGTTTTTCAGACCTTAATCTAAAAGATGTAGGTGAAGTTTTAGGCGGTGCGGCAAATATATATGGCACTGTAGCACAGATAAGGAATAATAATAAGATGATGAATTTAAAAAAGAATTTTTACAATCATCAAATGAAAAACTATCAAAGAGAAGTGAAAAGGCAAGAAGAGGCAAATAAAGCAGTACAAGACGGCTTTGCTTATGGTATGAGAAAGAAAAAGAAAAAAGAAGAAGAAACACAAGGGGAGATTTAGTCATGAAACCTCAAGCAGTAAGACTTGGAGGGGGATTTTTTTCTTCCCCTGATGTTTTAAGTTCGTATAACTCTTTGGGTAATAGCATAAATAGAGTTTTTACTCACTTTTCAAACAAGAAAAAGTTAAAAGAGTTAAAGCAAGAACAAGAGGCACAAAAAAGAACTAAGCAAGAAAAAGAGCAAGAAAAAGAGGCACAAAAAGAACACGAGGAAGCAAAAAAAAGAGCATTTAATCTTAGCTATAACGCTATTTTTGCGCCAAATACAAGCCAAAAGATAAGATCAAAGTTGGGCAAAAATGCAAACAGCTTTTTATCTAGTGCGAGATTTTCTGACCCAAAAGAGCTAAAAGCAAAAATACCACAAAAACCAAAGATAAAAAGTACGCTAAAAGGTGAAGATGGACACTACTACAATCTTTACACAGACGGAAGCACACAAAAAAGCATACGATACGAAAAAAAGCAAATCAAAGAGCTAGAAAAAGTACCTCAAAACAGAGTGTATTTAAATAGTGAAAAATTTAAGTCTTTCACTCCTATTCAAAGGCAAAATATGGATATTTTCAAAGATGAAAAAGGTAAAAGGTTTGCGGTATTGCCAAATATAAAAGCGAAAAAAAATATAGGAAATAAAGAGCTATGAAGTTAAAAGAAGCTTTGCCGGATTATGAAAAGTATATCGAAGCGGGATATAGTGAAGATGAGATTACTGCTATTGCACAAAATAATATGCAAAACAATACACAAAATAATACACAAAGGCTAAAATTAGGCAGAACCTTTTCGCAACGCTCAAAAGATTGGCTTTTAAATAGCGATGATGTAACGGCAAAGATAACTAGAGGAGTTACACAAACCTTTTTAAATACGGGCAACATGGCAGAAGGTGCGATAAGTACTATTTTACCGGATTTCATGGCTCGTGATGAAGGACAAACAAGAAGAGTAAATGAAGCCTTAGCTAAGTTGGATGCAAAACAGCAACAAGACAAAACTAAAGGTTTAAGCGATGAGAGAAAAGCAGAGCTTAAAAAGTTAAATGAGGATATGGCAAAGAGTAGTGGAGCGTGGAACGGCTTAAAAAATACTGCAAGTTTTATAGGTGACACTCTGTCTCATCCTAGCGAATGGACCGCACAAGGCATAACAAGCCTAGCAAGTGACCCGCTAAATTATGTACCTTTTGGAGTTGGAGCTAAAGTTGCTGGTTATGTTTCTAAACCACTTTTAAGAACTCTTGTAGGTGGAGCGGTTGGAACTGCTGAAATGACGGCGGTAAATAGCGGTGCTGAATATTTTGCTAAACGAGGAGAGGGGAAAAGCCATGACGAGGCTTATAATGAAGCTAAAAAAACTATCTTAGTTAATGCTGTTATGGGTGGGGCTTTAGGAACGGCGGGGTCATTTTTTCATAAAAACACAGCAAAACTAAAAAAACACAAAGAGATTAAAGGCATAGAAAAAAGTAACGAAGCTTTACAAAGTGAGGCAGAAGCTAGAGCGGTAGTAAGTGATGAGGCTATAAAGCAAGGTGTGGATAGCAAACTTGATGTAACTAGTGAAGATATGCACATAAGCAAAGTTATAAATGACGGCGTAGAGGTAAATCCAGAATATAGCGGTCACCATGTAGTAACTAAACTTCAAAACTCACTAAAAGCAGGTCATGACTTAACTTATATAAAAACTAAGCTAAAAGAAGCGGGATATCAAGGCGAAGCACTAGAAGTAGCTTTAAAGAGTGCCGAACAAAAAGATGTGGGAATTTTAAAAGATTTTATCCGCGAAAAGC
>PDWI01003753.1_pt1 | contig 21109 bp, 19 predicted proteins | sample 1430891 | NCBI WGS metagenome assembly PDWI01 (sample SAMN01162508, study PRJNA174530) | Oral metagenome, whole genome shotgun sequencing project. | biome: Marine environment; feature: Marine mammal; material: Swab sample of the gingival sulcus; isolation source: swab sample of gingival sulcus... | reverse complement strand
CCCAATTCTTTTTTAGAAGTTCTTTGATCTCATTTTTTAAAGCTCTATTTCCTTCCTTTTCATAAGTTTTGTCCACTAAAACAACAGAAGCATTATCTTTAGCTTGTCTTTGTGGCATAGAGAGGAGCATATTAGCCATATTGTCTTCATTTATTTGATTTTTTTCACAATAAAGACGGTATAAAAAGGGATTATTTGAGAAATCAATTTTCTTTATTTGATTATTTGAAATAGCTAACATTTGCAAATCTTTATTTTTATCTAAAGATAGCTCCGTTAATTTATTTCCTGCAGCAAAAATAAGTTTAATCTTTGTTAAGCTTGTTAGATCTAGATTTTCAATTTGATTATAGTTACACTCAAGAATAGTTAAGCTTGTTTGTTCAGCAAGATTTAAAGATTTTAAAAGATTGTTGCTACATTTTAGTTGAGTAATTGTTGCATTTTTAGGGAGCTCTATATTAGTTAATTTATTTGCTTCACAAGAGATTGCTTTAAGTTGTTTGTTTTCTAAAAGAGACAACTTACTTAAGTTATTTTGTTTACAGAAAAGTAGGGATAGAGATTTATTTTGTGACAAGTCTAAAGAACTCAATTGATTATTCTCACAGTTTAATTGTTCCAAATCTCTATTATGAGTAACGTCAAGCTCTTTTAAAGAATTTCCTAAACAAGAAAGAGCCAAAAGATCTAGGTTCTTAGTTACATTTATAGAATTAATTTTATTATTAGCACATACAATATGTTGAAGTTTTAGGTTGTTTTCAAAATTAAGAGAAGAGAGTTGGTTATCCTTACAGAATAATTTTTTTAAATAAATATTATTGTTTAGATTAAGTTCTGAAAGAAGATTATTGTTACAACGAAGTTCTTCAATAATTTGATTTTTACTAACATCTAGTTTTTCTATTTTTTGTTTAAAACAATCAAGAGTTTTAACTTCTCCTAAAATTTTAAAAGATTGAGATTTTACTTTAAGCCTTGTTTTGGCTCCAAGAAGTTGAGTAACCTCATCACTGCTCCCATCTTCCCATTGTATTGCAATAGGAGCATTACCCTTTATTTTAAGTTTGATATAACTATCAATTGGAAGCTTTGTGCTTAAGTCTATTGAAAGTTGTTTTACTTCTTTTTCTCCTCCAAGATAAGGAGATCTTTTTTCTTCATTCCCATCAACAGCCTCAACATTCCAATTCTTATTTTTAGCAATAGAAACGTCAGAAGCAAGACAAACATTATTATCATAATAATCTTTAGTGTCTTTTATTAAAAAATAGGCATCATCATAGGCTCCTCTAGAAGGAAGAGATTTTACAAGCTGAGTCATTTTTTCTCCTTCAATAGAGTTTCCATAACACCAAAGTTCAGCTAAGTCTGTTAAGTTAGAAACGTCTAAGTCAGTAAGTTTATTTGAACAACAATAAAGTTGTAAAAGGGCTGTGTTTTTACTTACATCTAAGGATTTAATAGGATTATTTGAAGTAATAAGTAATTCAAGTTTTGTATTTTGACTTACATTTAAAGAAGAGAGATTATTTCCTAAACAACTAAACCAAGCAAGTTCTTTATTTTTAGAAATATTTAATTCTTTAAGATTATTTTTTCCACAATATAAATTATCCAAATTTGTGTTTTGAGAGATATCTAATTGAGATAGGTTACAAGATGAACATCCTAAGAAGGTAAGTTTTTTATTGTTTTCTACATTAAGAGTTTTAATGTTATTTAGAGAGCAATTTAGTAATAGAAGGTTTAAGTTTTTAGAAACATCAATAGAAGAGAGATTTAATTTCTCTGCAGAAAGCACTTCTAATTTGTTATTCTGACTAACATCAATAGAGTTGATAGGGTTATTACTACAAGTAAGCTTTTTTAATTCTTTATTTAGATGAATAGAAAGTTCTGCAATCTGATTATTAGAACAATTGAGCTCTTCAAGAATACTATTTTTAGAAATATCTAGTAAGGATAATTTATTATTATGACATTTTAATGTTTTTAATTTTATGTTGTTACTTACATTAATATTTTCAATTTTATTGTTGTCCGTAATAAGAGTAGCTAGTTTTAGCAACATAGAAATATCTAAGCTGCTAATTTTATTTTTACGACAATTGAAAAAGGATAAGTTTTTATTTTTAGAAACATCTATTTTCGTTAAAGAATTTCCAGAGCAATCAAGATAATTAAAATTACCAATAATCTCAAACTCTTGAGTTTTAATAGTGTATCGAATGGGGCGTCTAGAATTTAGGTTTGTTATAGATGTTTCACTTTGATCAGCCCATTTTATTATAATAGGAGCTTCCCCTTTTACGTTTATACTAATTCTCTCCCCAATAGCTCTATCTGTTTTTAGTGAAACAGAAGAGAGATTATTCTTTTGAGAGTATCCCAAATGGAAAACGGAGAAAAGAAGAATAATCAAAGGTGTTAATGTCTTTTTTAGATTTTTCATTTTAAACTTGATTAAAAATAAATATTAATTGGTTTTTTAGATGGTTTTTGATTTTTTAAGTTTATATAGAGAAAAGTAATCAAAGAAAAATAGTAAATCTGATTTTTTTCTTAGTTTATTTCCCAATAGAAACAAAGGTAAAGTATTTTACTCTTTAACTATAGAATTATGAAGAAGTTAAGCTTTTTTTAGAACTTTTACCAATCTTATGATCAAATAATAAATGGGGTGAAGTATTTAAGATATTTAGTGATAATTATACCTCCACTACTATTGATTCTTGAGAAATTAATATTTCGTATAAAATAAAAAAATATAAATCTTACGCAATTATTAAAAATACTATAAACAGTGACTGTTTATAAAGAAAGGTTGATGAATAAAATAGTCTAAAATTTAATCTTGAAAAAGACTCATCTTTTCTGCAATATCTTCCCAGTCTATAATTGTATTATCAAGAATTTTCTTTGTTTCTTCATATTTTTTCAAAATCTTGCCCATATCATTAGAATCTAAAGATAGTTGCTCTTCAAGATTTTTAAGTTCTTTTTCCAAGATGGTAATTTTTTCTTCAATTTTTTGCAGACTTTTTTCTAAAATCTTTTTTTCTTTTGATTTTTCTTTTTGTTGCTGATAATTTTTCTTAGCACTGGAATTCGTTTTAGTCGTATTTTCTCTAAGGTTATCTTCTTTAAAACTATCTTGTAGACTTCTCTTTTTATATAAGTATTCTTGTATACCTCCTAAATGAAGATTAATTTTTCCATTCTCAAATTCAAAAATATTATTAACAAGGTCATTAAGAAAATCTCTATCATGAGAAACAATAATGACAGTTCCATCAAAAGTATTTATAGCTTCTTTTAATACATCTTTAGATTTTAGATCTAGATGGTTGGTCGGTTCATCTAAGATAAGAAAATTAGCAGGTTCTAAAAGTAAGGCAAGAATTGCAAGTCTAGCTCTTTCTCCTCCACTAAGAACGGCAACAGGTTTATCAGCAAGTTCTCCTCCAAACATAAAGGCTCCGAGCATATTATTTATTTTTTCTCGAATAGGTCCTTTAGCAATTTGATCAATAGTTTCTCTTATAGTTAAATTGGGATCTAATTCATTAGCTCGATTTTGAGAGAAATAAGAAATTTTAATGTTATGACCTATTTTTAGATTTCCAGTAAAATCAAGGATTTCTCCAATTATACTTTTTACAAGGGTTGATTTTCCCATACCATTTTTTCCAACGAATGCAACTTTTTCGCCTCTTTTTAGAGATAAATTGATATTTTGAAGAACAGCTTTTTCTCCATAGGATTTTGATAGGTTTTCAATAATCAGGGGAAAATCTCCAGATCTTTCTGCAGGAGGAAATTGAAAGTGTATTTTTTGAGTATCAATAAGATCGAGTTGGATACGTTCTATTTTTTCCAAATGTTTAATTCGACTTTGCACTTGTACAGCTTTTGTTGCTTGATATCGAAATCTTTCAATAAAAGCTTCAGTCTCATCAATCATTTTTTTTTGATTTTCATAAGCTCTCTTTTGTTGCTCTAGTCTTTCTTGCCTAAGATTTACATAGTGAGAATAATTTGTTTTGTAGTCATATATATTACCTAGTTCAATCTCTATAGTTCTGTTAGTTGTTGCATCTAAGAATGTTTTGTCATGAGACACAAGAAGCAATGTAACTCCCGATTTTTTTATAAAATTTTCTAACCATTCAATAGATTCAATATCAAGGTGATTAGTAGGTTCGTCAAGGAGTAGTATATCTGGTTTCTGTAGCAAAATTTTAGCAAGTTCAATTCGCATTCTCCATCCTCCACTAAATTCTTTTGTAGGTCTAGAAAAATCACTTCTTTCAAAACCTAATCCAGTAAGAGTTCTTTCAATTTCAGCTAGATAATTTCCTTGATTAAATAGTAATAGTTGTTCGCTTCTAGAAGAAAACAGATTAATAAGTTCATCATACTCATTAGAGTTGTAATTAGAACGATTTTCTAATTCTTTAGTTAGTATTTTTACTTCATCTTCTAATTCTTTGATATTAGAAAATACTTTTTCCACCTCTTCATATAAAGTTGCAGTATCTTTTATTTTCATCACTTGGGGAAGGTAACCTAAACGAATACCTTTCTGAATAGAAATCTCCCCTTTGCTTGGACTTTCTTCTCCTGCAATTATTTTTAGTAAAGTTGATTTACCAGCTCCATTTTTCCCAACAAGAGCAATTCTTTCTTTTTGAGAGATAACAAAATTTATATCATTAAATAGTTCTTGCTTTCCAAAATCTACACTTAAATGGTTAATTGAAATCATTGACAAATTTGTTTTATAATATTGTAAGCTTGAGATATACCTTTTTCACCAGCTTTACTAAAATCCTTATAAGCTGCATCTTTCTTTCCCAAAGAAAGATATAGAAGACCTCTATTAAAGAAGAATTCAGGAATTGGATTTAATGAAATCGCTTTATTATAATCTGCTAGAGCTGCTTCTTTTTTTCCCATTTTATTGAATATAAAGGCTCTATTATAATATGCATAAGAAAAGTTAGGGGATAAATATAGGCTTTGCTCTAGATCTTGAATAATAATCTGAAGGGAAATGGATGGAAGCTCTAAAGATTTATTAGCAGAGTTGGAGGAAATTAAATTTTGTTGTTTTAGAATATGTTTTTTGTATCGTATTGTTGATCTTATGAAATAAAATAAAGCTTCATTTTTATTTCCATTAATAGCTTTATTTAAATAGCTTTCACTATCTTCTAGATTTTGTAATAAAAGATATATAACTCCCAGATTAAATAGGTCAATGTTTGTCTTTTTTTCTTTGTTTTTTATAAAAGAGAGCTCTTCTTTTAAAGACTGTAAGTTTAAAGAGTCAATTTTTTGATTAGATAGGGCGAGGTGAAATCTCCTATTTCCTTGATTTGAATTATTGAAAGAGCTTAAAACTTCGCTAAAATAAATTCTAGGGATTTTTGTTTTGTCAGAAGTCGCTAAAAAATAATTTAAGGAAAAGCAATCAAAAGGGAAGAGAGTGGCTTCTTGATTTTGTATTTTCCCCCTTAGGTTTGCAGAAAGGAAGTTGTTTTGTACAAAATTCTCAGAAGAATTTGTTTCGATTAGTTGGTTATATTTTTCTATGATTTCATCATTAGAAGAGTTTTTACTTTTTGTTTTCGTTTTTGTTAGACATTTCCCTTTTTGTTGTTGGTATGCCTTCCACTCATCCTGTTCAGCCCCCTTTATGTTCCCTAATTTTTTTTTAGTAAAAGCTCTAGCTAGTAATCCTCTTTGAAAATTTGGATATTTTTCAAGTACGATATTAAAGTTTTTTAGTGCAACTTTATAATTTCTCATATTCATTGCAATTAGAGCTTGGTTATATATTGCAGAATAGTTGTTAGGTGATTTTTTTAGAACAACGCTAAAATCATCAAAAGCATTATTATTATCACCAATCTCGGCTCTAAGTAAGGCTCTATTATAGTATCCTCTAGGATCAAAGGGGGCAAGATTTATAGCTTCCGTATAATCTTGCATAGCTCCAATTAAATCTTGTAAGGAATATTTTACCCAAGCTCGATTTAAATAAAGAGATTTTTCTTTTGGGGCATATTTTAAAGCTAAATTAAGAGAGTTTAGAGCCTCTGTGAAATTTTTTTGCTTTATATCAATTTGGGAAAGTTGAGCATAGGCTTGAGCTTGAGTAGAGTCTATTTGAAGAGATCTCTTTATTGAATTTCTAGCAGAAATTGTATCTTTTTTTAGTAGAAATAAATTTCCTTTTAAAAGAAATGCAAATTTATTATTGGGTGAAATTTGATTGATTTTATTTAGACTCTTTTTAGCATCAGATATTTCCTCTTCTTTAATATGTAATTCTGTAAGATTAAAAAGGATATCCAAATCATTTGGGAAGTTTTTTAGACCTAATTTTAGCGTGTTTTTAGCTTCTTTATTTTTATTTTGATATTCTAAAGCAAGTGCTTTTATTAAGTAAGCTTTGCTAATAAAAGCATTTTTGCTAATTGCAAGGTCGGCGTCATTCTCCGCACCTTTATAATCTTCAAGCATAAATTTTGCGAGAGATCGCAAAAAGTAGGGTTCTCCAAGCCAAGGTCTATAATCAATGGCTTGGTTAAAATACGAAATAGCTACTAAATAGTCTTGAAAATAGTAGGCATTTTTCCCTATCGTTATTACTTTCTCAACATTGATTTGAGCATTAAGTAGAAATAAGGAGCTAAATGCTGTAAAAAGAAGAGAAGTAAGATACTTCATATATACATTAATGAAGTTTCCTTTTGGGATTATTAGGTGCAATTGGGTAATGTGGGCGTACATTCCCATTCTCAATATTAGAAAGTTTCTTTTTAATTAGACGTTTTCTAAAGGGACTTATGTGATCTGTAAACAACATCCCTTCTAAATGGTCATATTCATGTTGTATGACTCTTGCAGCAAATCCCGAAAAAGATTTCTTTTGATGCTTGAAGTTCTCGTCAAAGTATTCGATTGAAATGGATTGTGGACGAGATACACTTTCATGAATACCTGGTAGGCTTAAACAACCTTCTTCCTCAGTACAAAATTCTTCACTTTCTTGTGTTATTTTAGCATTTATCATAACTGTTTTAAATCCTTTGCATTCAGGAAAAGATGCCCCCATAGGATTTGCATCAATAACAAGAAGTCGTATAGGTTTTCCTATTTGAGGTGCAGCTAATCCGATGCCATCAGACTCATACATAGATTGCCACATTGCCTCAATTAGTTCTTTTAAATTGGGATAATCAGGAGTTATCTCTTCTGCAATTTTTCGGAGCACAGGTTGTCCATAAAGATATATAGGTAACATTTTAGATTATTTTTAAATAAAAGATGAATTTTTAAAATCAAGAGAATCCATATAAGATTGAAGAATAATAACAGCACTAACTTCATCAACAAGTTCTTTGTTTTTCCGTTTTTTCTTTCCTAAACCACTTGTTAAAATTGTTTTTTGAGCAAGTTTTGAGGTAAATCGCTCATCATAAAAATCAACTTTAATATCAGGGAATTTCTTTTGAATCTTCGTTGCAAAAGGACGAATATGCTTCATTGATTCGCTTTCTTGGTTATTCATTTGAGTAGGATATCCAAAAACAATAATATCAACATTCTCCTTTTTTATATATTCAGAGAGAAAGTTTTCAAGATCATGAGTTCTAACTGTTGTTAAGCCCCCTGGAGTTATTTTTAGAGGATCTGTTACAGCAATTCCTGTTCTTTTAAGTCCAAAATCAATAGCAAGTATTCTTCCCATAATGACAAAGGTAAAGTTTTTTGCTCTTTAAATCTTGAATAATGAATATGTTTTGGTATTTTTGCTAGGATAGAAAGCAATAAGATAAAATAAAAAATAAAAAATGGAAGCAATTAAACATATTCACGAAGTTTTATTTATATTTCAAGAGTTGGAATCTTTTAAAAATGAAGACGCTTTAATTAAAGAAATTCATTCTAGATTTGGGGAGGGTATTCAATTTGTTTCATGCTCTAATATCCCTTTTGGAGTAGAAGAGGTGGTGCCTTTTTTAAAGGATAGACAAAAAATTATACAAAAAGAAAATGGTGAATTAATTTTACATCCATCAATGACAATGTGTGATGGTCATGAAAAATCTCACCACTAATTTTTTAGAAGTCTAGTTAGAAAAAATAAATTTATTAACTACGTTTCTTTAGATTCTTAGTTAGCATAAAAAATAAAAAAGGCTGTAGCAAAATTAAATGCTCAGCCTTTTTTTATGTAGAATATAGATTCTTTATTATTTTTTGTATAATCGGAAAAACGAAAAGTGCAAAGGTGAAAAACGAAAAGTAAAAATTAAACAGTAATTAAACACGATTTGACTGCTAAACGAAAAGTAAAAAAAAAGAGGGTTTTTAATCCCTCTTTTTTCATTTATAGCTTGTTTTAAATATTTATTAATTGGTTTAATATTTGCTGTTCAATTGTTGTTATAATAGTATACATCATAAGAGGTGGCACACTCATTCCACAGATATACCTAGGATGTAAATTATCAAAGTCGTAATCACGAGGAAAAGAACTAATCTTAATCACTTCGGAAGGACTCAAGATAAGCGGTTTGTCAAAGTGTTTGATATCGTCATTTTTGCTTGTAAGTGTTGGGCAAACTTTGTCCTGATAGCCAAATCTTTGAGCAAAACAAGAATACTTATTTCGAATCCTTATACTAGCTTCAGCTAGAGTCCGATCCCCTAACTTTCTGTTATCCCATAGTAAACGAGCTACTGGAGAAGTTATCTCATCCCCTTTGTAATCAGTCACCTCTGACAAAAGAATCGGAGTATTATTTTGAGGGAATGTCAGCTTCGGTAATTCTCCTAAATCCTTCCGAAGAGCGATAAAAAACACTCTTTCTCTTCTTTGTGGAACGCCCATATATTGTGCATCTAATAGATAGTGCTGGCAGTGATATCCAGCATGGTCAAAATCTTTATAAATTCGCTCAACATATTCCTTAGCTTTCCCCATTAGAAGTCCTTTAACATTTTCAGCAATTACAAGTTTAGGACGCAACTTGTTAGCAAGAGCAATGAAGTCAAAAAAAAGCGTATCAAGAACTTGCTTTTCTTGTCCTTCTCGGAAGTGCTTTTTCACACCCCAAGTTTTTTCTCGTTTCCCCATCATTGAGAAAGTAGAACAAGGAGGAGATCCATCAAGTATATCTAAATTATATAATTCAGGAGGCAGATCCTCACGTAAGCGAAAAGACTGTATAGCTTCACAATAAGCATATTGTGGTGAAAAGTTTTTCTTATATACTTTCATCACACGGGGGTCAATCTCATTAACTCCAATAACATCAAATCCTGCTAACTTATATCCCATTGAAGAGCCTCCACCACAAGAAAAGCAAGAGAAAACTTTTCCGTTTGTTGCTTTGGGTATATCGGAAAGAGACCAATTATAATGTACTTTCATAACTTGTAATACATTATTTCTGTATTATATTCTCCACCACCACATTGCGACTTTCGAGCAAAAGATGTACATCTTTCAAATGTTTGCTTAGTCCCCATTCTTTGTAGTAGAGGAACAAAGTCAAGTTTTGTAGAAGAAAAGTATATATATCCCTTTTGAGGCAATAAGTCAAGCAGATCGATATAATCCTTCATATACCAGAATTTTCCTTTATATCCAGCTGTATTGGTAGCTAAATACGGAGGATCAATAAGAAAGAGAATATTAGGCTTATTTATATACATTTTTATTAGGTCTCTAAAATCAAAATGCACCACTTCTAAGCCTTTTAGGTATTCAGAAACTTTTATTTCATTAATAGGTGTACGTGAAACGGAATTATAAAGTCTACTTTCTTCTAACTCCTCAATCGAACTACAGAAGTTATTTGAGAAGAGTAAGTATACAGAAAGAGTGATCCAATCGATATATCCATACTTTGCAATATGCACCTTAACCACTCTAATAATAGCTTCTTTATCTTGAATTCTTTTTCCTCTTGGAGATCTTTCTGTAGCAATTTTGAGAAGTTTTTGTCTTAGTTCTTCCGTCTCTTTTATATGAGCAATCCTTTCGGAGTAGTTATCATAATCATTGTAGATAACTTTTGCAAAAGGCTTCAGGTCTTTACATATTCGAGAACAAAGTCCAGAACCACCAAATACATCTACAATGGTTATATTTTCAGGGACTTGATTAAGAATGTCTGTAAGAGGTTTTCTCCAATTTCTTTTTGTCCGGCAAAAGGTAGCGGAGCATGTGTTATGAGTTTCATAGTGTTTTTCGTGAGTTTTATGGTATTATTTTTTTGAAAATCACTACATTTGTAATGACCAAACTTCATTTATAAAAATAGAGGTGCCGATACACCCAGAGGAATTATCCTCTCGCTGGTGTATCGACACCCTTTGTTCTATCCTTGAGGTTTGGTCGCTAATTGGATAGAAGGCGAGGGGATTTCTATTCCCCCTCTTATTTATTTAAACTTTTTCTACAGTATTGACTTCCCCCGTATTAACTAGAGTTGCAGAATAAGTAGCATCTTCAGAAGCTGGAGAACTAGAATCCCACGATTCAATGATAAACATTCCCTCTTCGTAGCTATCTCCTGCTTTTCCCTCTTTTGCACCATATTTTGCTTTAACAGCTTGTCCTGTTTTCATTAAGCGTAGAAGATCCATGGTGTCAGCTTTGTCTTTATCTACGGCAACGAATCCATCAACAGAAATACTTACGCTGATTGTTTTTACAGATTTTTGTTCATATAGGGAGTTTGTCGTATCTTTAGTTACACGTGTTTTGGTAGAAGCCTTGTAAGAAATCTTGTGACTCTTTGCAGCAACAGTAGGAACAAACTTTTTTGTACTGCCTTTTGTAACTTCAACAAAAAGCATAATATCACTACCGTTAATAACTTTTGTTTCCATAGTTTATTTGTTAAAATGTTGTATTAGAATTTTATTTTAAATGCTATAATTAAGATTAGTATTAGAAAGAATCCTCCAATGCAATAGATGAGTATCGATTTAGAGAAGGAGGATCGAGGAGAATCAATGATAATAGGAGGCATTGTCTCTAAGCCGATTTTCTTAAAGTTGGGAGGAATGATGGAATCGCCTTTTTCTTTTTGAACTTCTACCTCTCGTCGTTTCTCGACTTCTCGCACTTGTCTTATAAATACTGTATCCCTTGTTCTATCAATAATCACGCTATCAATAATGCGTATAGTATCTCTTTCTATTCGAATTGAGTCCTTATTGAGATAATGTTTATATTCAACAGGTACTCGTTGTACAATCGTTCGACTTCCACAACTATGGAGGTTCATCATCATCATCAAAAATAGCGATAGACTCGTCACTAATTTCATTATCTTCATCCTTTTCATTTTTATATAGACAGATGTTTTTCTTTCGATTTTTAGGGTGGGTATAACTTCTTCTTTGTGAACGATTCTGAGGTAGTTGTACTTTGAGATCCGCCATTTCTTCCTTTAGTTTGACTACCGTTTCAATAAGCTCAGTATTCTTCCCAATTAAGAAATCAATTGTTTCAGAAAGAGCTTTTATCCCTTCTTTTTTACGGATACGTCGATTCACATAGAGGGTAATAATTGAAGTTATTACTCCACAACTAATCAGACTTATAAAAATTTGAATTATGCTAACTTCCATAGGGGTAGATAATCTATATCCTTATAAATCTTGGATATAGTCGTTTAATCGATATTAAAAAGCTGTTTAATCATTGTTTTTAGGGAAGAAGTTCATAAGCCTCTTTCCAAATTATTTGAGGAATTTTCATGGCTTCAACCTTTCCATGCTCAACTCTTGTCATAGCTTGAGCAAGATTGATTAGAGCCTCTTTATGGACTTGTATTTTTTCTTTCGGATCTTTTTGTAATACTTTTGCAACGATACTTATATAAATACTGGTGTTGTTTTCTGAAGGAGGAGCCCATCGAGCAATAATTTGCTCTATTGTTTGTAATTTATGTTTTTCTATATAGTTGCGAAGGAGTAATAGCATTGCACGACAGCCATATTTTAGATTGGAGAACTCGCAGAAGGTTTCTCCCTTCTGCGTTGTTTCTCCTTTCCATTTGAAGAGATTTGAGGGACGTATATTCCCCGGATTATTACGCTTCATTCTAGCTTAAGAACCTTTTTTAGAGTCCAATAGGCTCTTTGTTTTCTTCCTCTTTTGTAGCTTCCGTTTTGCTCACCTCTTCCTTAAATTGTGTAGATTCAGGAGGAGCGGAAATTTGCTTTCCTGAGCTCGTAACACAAGCTATCCCCTTTTTATCAAAACGGATTGCAGCTCCTCCAGCTCTAACTTGAAAAGAGATAATGTCGCCATAGTAATCTGCGACTCCTGAATTATCATAGATTTTAACTTCCCCCATAGCTTTAGAGACACTATTTTTTTGCCAAGCAAAAGCTTCAACACCTTCTGGTAGGAAGAACTCTTTGAGAACTTCAAAGCCGAAGTAATTACCAAGAATCCCTTTAGCAGCATCAGCACAAGCAGAGAATGCAAACTGCTCCTTACTTGTTAAAGAGTCCAAGAATTCATAGTATTGATCTACAGTAAACATCAGATAGCGCTCCTCTTTAGAAACTCCATCTTTGTCAAATTGCTTAGCAAACTCTTTTATCCATTGTTTGGGCGTCTTCCCATTTTTACTCATCGGCTTCTCAACACCATACACCCATTTATGTATAGTATCCTTTGCGACATCTTCATATAAAGCGGCTCTGTTTACGGAAATAACACTTTCTCGTTTGTTGTAAGAAAGTTCTACTTTTTCTGCATCCTCAATTACAACTGGAGGCATCTTATAATCATCCATAGAATATGTAAGATCAAAATCTTCTCTTCCTTTTATTTCTAGAGGAAGTTTATTGGAATTCTTTACGGATTTACTTGCTCCTCCAGCATTAGGAACGTGTACAGTTTTTCCAGATATAAACTCCGAATGTTCTGTCGCTTTATCAAGAAAAGAACTTTCTTTCTTAAATGGTTCTAAAATGGATTCAATCCATATTTCTTTTTGTATTGCCATAGTTTTTGTGTATTAGTTGTGTTTAAGATTAATATTTAGGCTTTGTAATCAACACCAAATCGCTCTTTATACTTTTCCTTAAAGAGATCGAAGTCTTGAGCTTTGAGTTGTAGGAGTTTGTCTTGTTTGTCTAATTCTTCCCAAGAGGCAGAGAATTTCTCTCTATTCCCTTGCATTTGAGTTTTTGTTTGAGCTTGTAGTTGCTCTGTGATGGATTTAGGAGCAGTCATTCCTGCTAAGAGTTCTTTACAGAGGTCTTCATCTTTATCAAAGAGAGCTGAGAAGTGTTCTTTTTGTTTCTCTTTAATCTTCCCCGATTGTAGAGCATCTTGAATGAGTGCGTCTCGTTCTGCAATGCGATGCCCTTCTTTCTCTTCTTTGAGTTCTTTATTCTCAAGAGCAAGTCTATCAATAAGACTTCCAACTTCCTCTACGTTTACAGCATTTGACAATCCAAGTATTTGCATTGTTTGTGTTGATAGAGTTATAAGATTAACTTTTTGTTCCGTGTCTTTCATAGGATTATAGTGATTTTGATTTGGTTTAAATTTTAAGTTTTCTATATAGCTATCTTCTTCATGTTTTTCTATAGCCTTTCCCTCTTTTGAATACAATTTAACAGAATGAGCATTAGAAGGAATGGTTACAATGGAAACTTCAAAAAGTTCCCATTGGTCTGCTTCGTCATCTTTATTGGGATAAAAAAGCATGTGTTTAATAAGAATACCAGGAGAAACTCCTCGAAGGAAATTTTCTTTTACTTTCCTCATGATATCTTTTGCTAGAGCGTCTTTTTCATCAAATACAAAAACTCCTATTAGTTTTGAGCCTTCAACACGCAATGAATCGCATCGACCGATAATTTTTTCTGCATCATGTTGATATAAAAGTATAGGGTTAAGTTCGAAACGAGATTTATCTAGTCCTCTATTTAGAAGTTTATACCCTCTGTCGTTAGTTATTGCTTCATCATTAATTATCAATTCAATGCTTTCCATGTCGTGTTTTTGTGTTTTTCAAGGCTTACTACTAGTTGTTTTCCCTAGAAGATTTATTGTGTGTTTTCAATTTGAAGGTAAATATAATTTTGTTTTCAAATTTTGCAAAATGGATACCAAATGCTTTGGTATCCATTTGTAGACTTGCTTTTGAGTAGATTAATTTTGGCAAAAAATGAAATACATACAAAATCATTTAGTTAAATTTTAATACCATGAAAAACACTCAAAAAACAAAAGAATTTGCTCTCAAAGAAATCACAATTAAGGGTGTCAGCTATCCTTTAGAATTAACAATGGGAGCATTCCTTGAGTACAAACGTATGACAGGAAAAGATTTCTCAGAAAAAGATCAACATTCTATCTCAACCAATATAGAATTCATTTTCTGTATAGCAAAAACAACAGCAAAAAAAAGAGGAAAAGAATTCCCCTTTGAAGACGTTATAGACTTTGCCTCTTATATGACACCCGATCTATTTTCTAGTGCAATCTAAAATATGATCCATTTACATAAAGGAAGTGTAATAGACTATTCTCCGGCAAAGCTCAAGTCAGTAGAGAATATACCCCCTATATCCTTAGAAGATGGAGCCTATCAGATTCGGGTAAGTGCATCTCATTCCAATAGACTTACAGAAGGAAAATCGGTTACTTTAACTACACATATTTTTTCTTCTTTGACAGGAGAGGAATTAGAACTAGATATCCCTATTCGCTGGGAACGTAAGATCTTAGGAATTGAAGATCGTCAAGGAATAAGTGATAGTAAGTATAATTCTAATCCACCTATAGGAAAAAGCCTTAAAGTTAGCTATCAAGATATTTTTATTAATGGAGAGTTTACAGCAATTGTCCTAGAAAAAGATATTGACGAAGCATTTGAGGAAGAGAATCCTCTTCTATTTAAAATTCCGTCTATTCTTAATAAAAAATTTACGGGCTCTTATATTATTTGGGATGATACAATGCTTTCTAGATTTGATGAAGATTGGGAATATGTTTTTTCTAATATCGAAAATACTCATAAAATGCTTGATTCAATAAAGCAAGAACTGCCCTCAAGCATTGCTCAATATGTGCAAAAGCATAAAGAGGAACTCAAAGGCAAAGATGGAAGCAAGATTGCAGGTATACTATCTAGAGAAAACAAAGAACCGAGCTATTGGAACAAATGGGGAGAAGTGGGAGTAGTTGCCAATTGGAGCGGATTGGCAGAACTACAGCCTAAGGTGGGCGACCTTATCTATATTGTGGGAACAGACAGCGAGGGCAACGCACGGCAGATTGTTGCAAAGTATAGAGAGGACAAACAAGCGGAGACTATTGCTCACACCCTTACAAAGAAAGGAAAGGATGGAAAAGACGGCAAAAGCATTGATTTTCTAGATTTGTACGCCAAGAAGATAAAGGGCGGAGCGATTAGTAGAGACCCTAGACCAGCCATTGATGTGCCGTGGAATGATGGGTGGATGTCCAACGAATACGGAAACATAAACTATCACGACACAGGAATTAAACTTACCTCAAAAGGACTTAATCCGCACAAAGACAACGACACGTGGGAGGGGCGACCCTCTAATGTCGGCGTTTGGATAGACAACGCAAGGTGGGACAAGGAAGCCGTAGGCAAGACGTACTACACGAAGATAATCGCTAAAATACCTAAAGGGGTTACGATTGAGTACGTTAACCGCAACTATGGGGGTGAGTGCAAATGGCTGACACCTACTATTGGAACGGATGAATATGAGACTTATATTTACAAGGTGGAATACAAAGCTAAAGCCAATAACGGAAGCTTTTATTTCTCTACTCTTGACCAACAAGCACGTAAATTTGACGTATATATTAAGCAGATAGACCTTTACGAAGAAGACCTCACAAAGCGTTTGGAACAAAGCGTATCCAACAATTTGGAGCAACTATTAGGGCAAAGCGACAAATTTCAACAAGGCGTAACGAACAGCCTCTATAAAAAAGGAATTGCCTCCAAGGTGGCGGACAAGTTAGGGCAAAACGCTTCTTTTAGGGAAACGTTAGAACAAGAAATTATGAGCAGTGAGGACTTGCAAAACAAAATCAAAGCACAAAGTTCAAAGACACTAAAGGAAATAACCCTAGACCCTAACTTTTTGAATACGCTTAAGTTTACCGTCCGCACTTGCACGCCAGTCGGAACAGTTATCCAAGACCCCGAGTTGATTGATTTTCTTAAGGGAGAAGACAGCGGAATTTCCAATTTAGACAGTCTAGAAAATCAACTACACATCGGCGGAATACCCCAAACGTGCCAAAGTTACAGCAAGACTTTGCCTGAGTTGTTGTACGAACAGCAAATGGAAATACAGCAACTCAAAAGCGGACACAGAGAGAAAGTCGTGAATTTAGTCCATCACCCCAAATCAACTTATGATGTTAAAGAGGATGATTTTTATATCGTAGCACGAAGCACTGGCAACGGCGACCGAAACCCTTTGATACGTTTTTCTGATGCTAAATTGCCGACCTTTGGCGTATGGAAAGTGTACCATTTTGACCACGCACCGAGTATTGAAATTCAAGGCGACGTCAACGTTTACGGAATTGTGGACACGGCAGGTTTTGACCTAGAAAAAGGCTACGAATACACGCTCCGCAAGACCTGGGGCAGTTGGTGGCAAGTAACACGTGTGAAAATTAGTTGATAAAATAAGAGAAAAGAACAATTGAAAAAACAGTCAGAACCATGATGTATACACGTTATCAATTGCAAGGAAGAAGTGAGGAAGATATTCTTCATATAATTCGCTTAGAACGAGTAGGAGCAAAGGAAAATGAAGCTATGCTTGAGTTAGAGATGGGAGAAGGAGGCTATAGTTTAGAACGAGCTGCACCTTCTTCCCTTTTTGAACCTTTTCGTACGACACGCTTAAGCATTCCTATCATTTCAACTTCTCACTATATGCTAGAAACCATACTTATTGATAATCAAGAGTGGCTTGTAAGCCTTTTTGTTAATGGAGAAGTGATTTTCAAAGGAATGCTTGAGCGAGATCTCTATGAGGAGGAATATCAAGCTATACCCTATGAGGTAAGTCTTACTGCTGTTTGTGGATTGAGTCGCTTAAGTGACCTCTATCTTAATATCAATGCTCTTCAAGAAGATAAGAGCCTCAAGACAAATCTAAATACAATGCTTATTGAAGATTACAATAGAGCAACAATTTCTTTGCAGCGTGTTATTTCATCATGCTTGAAACAGCTTCCCCTATTTCTTCCTATTGACTGGAAGACAGCACCTCTTCATTTGCAAGACTATTACATAGATCCAGAAGGATGGAGAACAAGCAAAAAAACGAGACGCAATACAGATAAGGTGTCTGACGTTCTTTCCTCTCTTCTTCGTTCTCTTTCTTTAGTATGTTATCAATATAAAGGTAAGTGGATTATTGAACGAATTAGTTCTGTTTATGACCAAAAGGCAACAAAGATTTTAGATACGCAAGAATTTCCTCTATATGGATCTCCCTCATTGTCGAGTAATTCTCCTTATGGATCTGTTCGGATTAATTTAGCTCAAGACAGACATGATTCCCTCTTTCGTTTAGCTCCTCCCACTTTTCCTCTAAAACAAACTAATAATATCAATTATTCCATAGGTAAATCCGACATTGCTCCAAATGTACTTTGTGTAACGAAGCAAGTGGAAAGCTTAGCTCCTAATCAAGCTTTGCGATCCAAAGGAATTATTGCAATTCTAAAGAATAAAGGAGATGACAATGAAGGCTTACAAATTGCTTGTCCTATTCATTTAAATCCCAATATCAAAGATATAAGTGTATCTATTGAACTTGGAATTGATAAGGAAACTGCGAATAGCCTTAGCGAAAAGGAGGATAGCGAATTTCAAGTGATGGGGCTACTACAAATGGGGAATAAAAATACCATTTACTATAGTGCTCATTATGGGCAAAGTTATGATGTGCGGGGTACAAGAGAGGAACTCTATCAAGGAGGCATCAAAGGGAAGAATGAAAAGCCACATATTCAAGTCATAAGTAATACCCTTTGCTATCATAAGGGGATACACAAGGAAGAGCATCATTCAGTATTTTCTTCTCCCTATGCTACTTGTAGAAAGGATGTACTCAAAGAGGGTGAGAATGAAGAGAGCTATAGCCTATCTCAATTTCCTAAATTGGTAAGAAATCATCTTCCTTGGCAACGTATTGCTTGTGAAGATTTACAAAATGAGAATTTGCAGACATTTTCTTTTAAGGCAAGCCCTCCTTGGGATACAATACGTTATTACGATAGACTCAAGAGAAACAAATACAAAAGAGAAGAAGCTATTGATGCTACTTCTTTACTCTTTTTTTCTTTACCTTTTCGCTTCTATCATATTTATAAAGAAAGAGATAGAAAAGAGAACAAAGTGGAGAGAATAAGTCCTCAAAGCATCTACATTGGAAAGATCAATGTAAGCTATGAATACTTTAAGGCGGATGAAGTATTTGAGGAATTCTTTGTTGCGGATCTAGGTAATGAATTTGTCCGAGAGGGAGAGCCAATTGATTTAAGCTTAGCTACAGAAATAAAAGGGATTCAACAAGCTCAAGATTTAAAAGGAATGCTTTTTGATGTGAAAGGAATTCCTATTAAAAAGCTTTATGAGGATACTGATATTGTACAAGATGCTGCACAAGAATTCTTTTCCGTCTATTCAAAAAAATACGATATCCTTACAGCCGAGTTAGATAGTGCTCTCCCCATGCCTTTGGATTGCCCTTATCAAATGGCAACTCGTCCAGGACATAGCTATCTATTAATTGGCTCTGTCTATAAACCCTTTCAGAAAAGCGAGGAGATCACTCTACATGAAATGCCTCAAACAGATAAAGAAGAAAGCCGCTATGTGCGAGATTAGTATCGAGAAAGCTTTAGCAATAGCCATTGTTCGCTGTGGTATGAGCGTTAACGATTTCTCCTCTCTAAGTCCTTCAGAATGGGCGATGATTATTGAAGAGTTGAAGCATAGAGAAGAGAACGAGTATAAGGATAATTGGGAGCGAACACGACAGATTGTTTTTTCCGCACTTCGTCCTCATATTTCTGATAATCTAAGCTTAGAAGACTTATTTCCTCTACCATGGGATAAGCCTAAAGAAAAAGTTGGAGAAATCTTAACTCAAGAAGAAATAGAACAAATGAAACAAAGATTTAATACCGATTAATAACTTTCTAAACACTATGAAAAACACAACAAAAAGAAAGAAAAAAGATAGTGGAAGTATTCTAGATAATTTAATAGAAAAACAAAGCTCCCAAACTGCTCGTGATATGAAGGATTGGAGAGATGCTAAGAGAGAAGCGACTCGTATTGATTTTCCCAAACGGGTTCGGATTTCAGATTTACTAGAGGATCTCCTTTACGACACCTTTCTATCCTCTCAAATGGAATTACGAAGAGATCGAAATCTAGCAGAATCTTTTCAGATTTTAGATCGCAATGGAAAACTTGTTGAAGAGGGAACTAAGATTTTACAAGATAGTATCCAGTTTGCCGAGATCTTAAAGTATCTCTATGAAACACCTTTTTTTGGTCATAGCCTATTGGAGCTGCTTCCTGCCAAAAATAAAGATATTTGCGAAGTCAAGTTGATTCCACGTCGCCATATTATACCTTCACTAGGAGCTATACTTTTAGATGTTAGTGACACAAAGCTTCTTTTTTACCGTCAATTAGCATCCTATGGATCATCCTTAATAGAACTTGGCGATCAGAAGGATTTAGGTATTCTTTTTGATTGTGCTCCTGCTACGATCTATCGTCGTTATGCTTGGGCTTCTTGGAGTGAGTTTTGTGAAATTTATGGTATTCCCCCACGTATTCTTAAGATGGACACAATGGATGATGTAGCTTTTCACAATGCAAAAGTGATGATGCAGAAGATGGGAGCTGCAAATTGGGCAATTATTGACCATACAGAAGAAATGAGTTTTGCTAATGGTTTAAGTGATAATGGCAATATTTTCTACTCTCTTATTCAAGCAGCAAAAGAGGATGTTTCGATTAAGATCTGTGGAGCTCAGATTGGTCAAGATACTCGCAATGGAAATCGATCTAAAGAAGAAGTTTCTTTATCAGTCTTAGATAGTAAATGCCTATCCGATCGGAAGCATGGGAAAAAAGTTCTAAATAGTACAATTCTTCCCGCTTTATCTTCTTTAGGGATTCTACCTGAAGGATGTATTTTTTCTTATCCTAATGATGATGAAGAAGATAATGGAGAACTTTGGGATAGGACTCTTTCTATTCTTCCTTACTATAATATCCCTGCTTCTTGGATTAAGGAAAAATTCAAGATCGAAGTAGAAGAAAAAAAAGAAATCCCCCAACTTAAGTCCAAACTTTCAGCAAATAGAGAGGAGTCTTCTGATTTTTTTTAAGAAAGGAGAGCCGTTATCATAAATTAGAGGAACAGCTCTCCGCCCTTTACGAACCTTGCTTATGTAATTTATCTCATTCTCAAGAAAAAGATAATACGCCGAGTATTTCTGAGAGAGTTTTGCGTCACTCCTTCCAAGTTGTCCTTGAGGAGCAAGAAATGACGCCAACTCTCTTACAAAAGAAACCTATTCGCCGTCTTATTAAGGCTACTTCAAAAGTTCTAAATAAAGCTATAGAACCCTTTATATCTAATAAGATGCCTCAAGCAATGGCCGAGAAGTTACAAGAAGATGTTTTTATCTTCAGTGGGTTTAAGACCTACCATCAGCTTAAAGAAGCCAGTGAAAACTTAAGAGATAAGAACGGGAATTTCAAGAGCTTTGAGCAATTCTATAAGGATACAGAAAAGATCCGAACAAAATATAACAAGCAATGGCTCAAGGCAGAATACAATTATGCTCGTCGTTCTTCTGAGATGGCCGTTAAATGGGTTGAGATAGAGAAAGACAAAGAAGATATTGACCTCGTATATCAAACGATTGGCGATGCAAGAGTTAGAGATTCTCATCGTGTTCTAGATGAAATCTGTCTTCCTGCTTCTCATCCCTTTTGGGATA
>PDWI01003751.1_pt1 | contig 21109 bp, 18 predicted proteins | sample 1430891 | NCBI WGS metagenome assembly PDWI01 (sample SAMN01162508, study PRJNA174530) | Oral metagenome, whole genome shotgun sequencing project. | biome: Marine environment; feature: Marine mammal; material: Swab sample of the gingival sulcus; isolation source: swab sample of gingival sulcus... | reverse complement strand
TAATGCCATTCTCAGTGCCGCAGGAATGAATTTCATGAAGCTAATGAGGTTCATTGAAAGAGTTTTATTTTTTTTATCGGAAATGTCCTTAAATCTAAGAGGATTACTGACTCGGAAACACGCTTAATAAGAGCCTTTTTCAGTATCGACTAATTATTTCTCGTGTTTTCTTCCCAGAAATTTTGGAACGTTTTGCATACGTATTTTTTGCCGTCATAACAGAATTATATCACATTTTTTGTAATTCTGTTTTAGTCTTGACCCTTATTTTTAAATCCTGACTCTTGTATCCTTCTGAGTCAAGGAAAACATCTTATTGTTGATTCCAACTTACGTTAGGTGAAATATTTCGACATATTGTTAAAATTGTTTTTGTTTCTTTTATGGTTCAGCTTGGCAGCTGAATGACTGTATTGATGAAAAAAATAGAGTTGGCAAGACGATCGGCGTAATGAAGGCTATCCTGTTTAGGTCGATTCTTTTTTGACAGGTATAAATAATGAGGCGGAGTAAATTTTTTTTGCCTGTTTTTTTATGAAATATGCAATCTTAGCGGTTAATAGAAAATTGGAAGAAAACCTATGACAACAGAAGAAAAGCAGTATGGAGCGGCGGAGGTGATATGGGATCTCTCCGATTTTTATACCGGCGAAGATGATCCTCAACTTGCCGCGGATATCGAATGGTGCAGGAGCGAGGCTGCCGACCTTGAAGCCTCTTTTGCCGGTGGTGTTTCCGGGCTGACAGCCGACCGGCTCCATGATCTCGTCGACCGGATTGAAAGGCTGGAAAGCTGTTTGCAAAAGCTGCAAAGTTATGCCTTCCTGCACGCCTGCACCCAGCGCGGTGACGAAAAGGCCGGCAGACTGGAGCAACGCATCAGAGAGTTGAGCGCCGAATGCGCGGCCGGATATGTCTTTTTTGCTCTAGAATGGAACCAGATTCCCGACGAACGTTGCGCGCTGCTGTTGGCCGATGAGATCCTTGCCGGCTACCGATATTATCTTGCAAACCTGCGTCGACATCGGCCGCATCTGCTCTCAGAACCGGAAGAAAAGATACTCATCGAAAAAGGACCGGTGGGGCACAGCTCATGGGTTACACTTTTTGATAAGATCTTTGCCAACTACAAATTCGGAGAAGATGGGCGCTCGGAAGAGGACGTACTCACTGATCTGTACAGCCGTCAGCGGGCAAAGCGAAAGCGGGCCGCAGACGATATGACCGGGAGCCTGCAGGAAAACAGCATCATCCTGACCCATATCTTCAACGTTCTGGCGGCGGACAAGATGATCATCGATCGGCTCAGGGGCCACGCCAGCTGGATAAGTTCGATGAACCTGGAAAATCGCCTTGAGGATTGCACCGTCGAGATCCTTAATCAGGCGGTTACTGCCCGTTATGATATCGTGGCCAGATACTATGCCGTAAAGAGGCAGCTGCTCGGGCTTGATCTGCTTGAGGATTATGATCGTTATGCGCCCCTTGAATCCTTGCCTGAGCTCAGGATCAGCTGGAGCGAATGTCGGAGGATCGTTCTTGAGGCCTTTGCCGGTTTTTCAGAAAAGATGGCCGAGATTGCCGAAGGCTTTTTTGAGAAATCCTGGATACACGCACCGGTACTGCATGGCAAACAGGGCGGCGCCTTTGCCCACCCCTGCGTGCCGGAGATCCACCCCTATGTCCTGGTCAACTATAACGGTACCCTCAACGATGTCTCGACCGTCGCCCATGAGCTGGGCCACGGCGTTCATCAGGTGCTTGCCGCACGGCAGGGGCTCTACAACAGCGATACACCCCTGCCGTTGGCAGAGACCGCTTCGGTGTTTGCCGAGCTTCTTGTTTTCAAAAGCCAGCTCAGCCTTTTGCAGCAGCCGGAAGAGAGGCGGGCCTTTATCTGCCAGAAACTCGAATCCATCTTTGCCACGGTCTTCAGGCAGACCGCGATGAATCAGTTTGAACAGGCAATGCACAACGGACGGCGGCAGCACGGTGAGTTGAGCTGCGAACAGCTCTCCGGCTACTGGCTTGAGACCCAGCGGGCAATGTTTGGCGATTCGGTGCATCTCAGAGAAGATTATGGCCTCTGGTGGAGCTATATCCCACATTTTCTGGCAACCCCTGGCTATGTCTACTCCTATGCCTTTGGCGAGCTGCTGGTCTTGGCGTTGTACGGGCTCTATCAAAAAGAAGGTACGCCGTTTGTCGATAAATATGTTGAGCTTTTAGCAGCCGGAGGCTCTTCTTCTCCCTATGAGCTGCTGAAACCCTTTGCCATCGATCTTGACGATCCGGCCTTCTGGAACAGGGGCCTGCTTGTTATCGAAGAGATGCTTGAACAGGTTCTTGTATGAGAGAACAGGATGTTGAGGATTATCGCTGGATGCGCCTTGCCCTGGATATGGCCAAACAGGCGTCCGAGCATGATGAGGTTCCGGTCGGGGCGGTGATTGTCGATGGTGACAGACTCCTGGCGCAGGCGGGTAATCGTTGTATTGCTGCAAACGACCCAACGGCACACGCTGAGATCATTGCCCTTCGTGAGGCCTGCGCCCTCAGAGAAAACTACCGTCTTTCCGGAGCGACGCTTTATGTTACCCTCGAGCCCTGTATCATGTGTATGGGGGCAATACTCCAGGCCCGGATCGGGCGCCTGGTATTTGCTGCTCCCGACCCGAAGTCGGGTGCGGCGGTCTCTCTGTTTGCTCTTGGCAACGATCACCGGCTGAACCATCAGCTCGAGTGTTCTGGCGGTCTGTTGAAAGAGGAATGCGCAGGCGTACTCCAGGACTTTTTCAGAAAGAAAAGAGGCCGATAATCAGGGCCTGTTGTTCTGAGCCTCCGGGCTGGTTCTTCACCTGGCAATTGCAGGATCTGCCTCGATTGCGAGGTATTGGCTCTTGAGAGCCTGTGCCCAACTGTGAAGATGCGGCTGGCGCCAGATGGCTGTTTTCCACAAAGGATTTTCGAGTGATCAGATAAGACCCTGGTCGAGCATTGCATCTGCAACCGTTGTGAATCCGGCAATATTGGCGCCGGCTACATAGTTGCCTGGGAGTCCGTATTCATCGGCGGCTGCCACACAGGTTGTATGGATGCTTGTCATAATTTTGCGCAGTCTTTTGTCGACCTTTTGGCTGGACCATTTGCGACGTGAAGAGTTCTGTGCCATCTCCAGTCCGGATACCGCCACACCACCGGCATTGGCCGCTTTGCCCGGCGCGAATAGGATGTTGTTATCAATGAAGATATCAATCGCCTCCATGGAGCTGGGCATATTGGCACCCTCGGCAACCAGCTGGATACCGTTATTGACCAGATGTTGTGCATCCTTTTCGTTTATCTCGTTTTGGGTGGCAGCTGGCAATGCACAATCGGCCTTGTGTGTCCACAGCGGATTATGATCCAGGGCTGGATCAGCCTCTACATATACGGCCTGAGGATATTTGTCGCTGTACTCCTTGATGCGGCCGCGACGGACGTTTTTCAGCTCCATCACAAAGTCCAGTTTTTCTCGGTCGATACCTTCTTCGTCGTAGATGTGGCCGGAAGAGTCGGAAAGGGTGAGCACCTTGCCGCCCATATCAAGCAATTTTTCAACGGTGTACTGGGCGACATTTCCAGAGCCGGATACCAGACAGGTCTTGCCTTCCAGGCTGCTGCCTTTGGCCGCCAGCATCTCTTCGGCGAAATAGACCAGGCCGTACCCGGTTGACTCCGGACGAATCAGGCTGCCGCCCCAGGAAAGCCTTTTCCCTGTCAAGGTTCCGGTAAATTTGTTACAGAGTTTTTTATACATTCCAAAGAGATAGCCTATCTCTCGCCCGCCGACTCCTATGTCTCCGGCCGGTACATCGGTGTCCGGGCCGATATGGCGAAAGAGTTCGCTCATAAAGGCCTGGCAGAAACGCATAACCTCGGCATCGGAACGGTTTTTCGGGTTAAAGTCCGATCCGCCTTTACCTCCTCCCATATTCAGCGTCGTCAGGGCGTTTTTAAAAACCTGTTCAAAGGCCAGAAATTTCATAACCGAAAGGGTGACAGAGGGGTGAAAACGCAGGCCGCCTTTGTATGGCCCTATGGCTGAATTCATTTGTACCCTGAAACCACGGTTAACGTGAATGTTCCCTTGATCATCGGTCCAGGGAACCCGGAAAGAGATAACACGTTCCGGCTCGACGATTCTCTCGAGTATCGCCTGTTTCCTGTACTGAGGATGACGGTCCACTACTGGACGCACTGCCTCAAGAACCTCATGTACGGCCTGGTGGAACTCTTTTTGATCCGGGTCTCGCTGTACGACTGAAGAGATGATTTCTTGCATAGCCCGTGCCTCTTTTCAGGTTTCTCTATGCTGTATACCGTTAAGTTAAAATATAAGACATTAAGAATACTACAATTTTATGTCTCAAGCGAGTCTTTTCTAAACATCCTGTTGGTATTTTTAGAAGATCTGGAATTTTCGCCGAAATCCGTTTTGTGAGCAGAAAGTGGTGTCCCGAAGCCTTCTCTTGTCTTCTGTCTTTTAAGCATGGTATTTTCTCTTTGAGTTCTGTAACGTACGGGCTGTTGTTTTTTATCCGAAACCCCGCTTGCAGACGGACCTTGTCTTCTGTTGTCTTGGGCGTTCCTGTCGATTGGGGTGAAACTTTTTTAATTTTTACAGTGGTTTGAGGACTATTATGAAGAGGCAAGGTTGGAGATTGCGGTATCTCAGTCAGGAGGATAATATCGCAGCCGACGGTGGGAAAATGTCGCTTACGCTGAAAGCGGTCGAGCGTTCTTTTTTTCTGCATGGCAAAGGAGATTTTATTCAGCCGGGAAAACCGGTTATTCGCTGGGGAGGGCCAGAGACAGAAGAAACCACCGGACGTATTATGTCCATGCCCTGTTATCTGGGTGGAGCGCAATATGCAGATGAGTTGAACGCACGGGATCTGCTTGGGCCAGTGAACACTTCCGGCATGAAGCTTATACCCAGCTGTCCTGCAAATCCATCGCGTGGATTGCCCAGAGCTACAGCGATTATCGTCATTCTCGATCCAGAGACCCTGATTCCTGTCTGTGTTATGGATGGGGCCGTTATCAGTGCCATGAGAACTGGAGCCGCATCTGGTGTTGGCGCAAAATATCTCGCCAATCCGGATTCCAGAAAATTTGGTCTGGTTGGGGCCAGCGTTCAAGGTAAAACGCAGGCCATGGGGATAAAAGCCGCCGTCCCGGGACTACAGCGCCTCCACGTGTATGACTTGCATTTTGAGACGGCCAGGGCATTTGCCGCTGATATGGCAGATCGCCTTCAGATGGATATTGTTCCGGTACAAACAGCGAAGGAAGCCTTTGTGGACATGGATATTATTTCAACGGCGACCATGGCCCGTGAACCCTATGTTGATAAGGACTGGTACAAAAAAGGCGCCTTTCATGTCGAGATCTCTTTTTGGGATACGCCACCTGAGGCCCTTACCGTGTTTGACCGCATCTTTGTCGATGATTGGTGGCAGGTAAAACATCATGGAGTCGATGTCAGTTGGCGGGCTGTGGAAAGAGGTCTTGTTCCGGAATCTGCAATCACCGGAAATCTTGGCGAGGTTGTTGCAAAAATTAAAAGAGGACGCAACTCCGAGGATGAGCGGATTTTCTTTAACCCGATTGGCATGGGCACTCATGACCTCTCTGAGGCCCACCGTGTGTATCAGGTGGCACAAGCAAGAGGCATTGGCACTGAACTTGATTATTTCAAGTCAAATAGTGGGTGGCTCAATGACCTGAGCCTGTGACCTCTTTTTCTTATAAAAAAAGAGGTCCCCAGGCGACAGAAATAGGCTTATGAAACTCAGGGAAAAAAGGTCAATCCACAGCTACCTTGCGGAGCGTGGCAGACATATCTTTTTTGACCTCTTTTACAAACTTCTCCCAGTCATGGCCCTGTTTGTACAGGGCCAATGAGGCGAGTTTTTTGGTGATAATGGCAGCCCTGTAGCCGGCAAGCTCCTGGGCTGCCAGGATTTGCATAATGGGATCTTTGCCGAGGCGTTGTACAAGAACCGCCGGGATATATTGCTCGAGCACGGACCAGACCAGAGTTTCATCGGCAAGTATCTCGTCAAGACGCTCCATAAACAGTTCCTGCAGGGCAAAGATCTGCTCACTGGTCCTCTCGGAAAGGTCAAAAAGCGGGGTCTGTCGATCTTTCGCATAGAGTTTGAGCAGGGTCTCGACCTCGATTCTGGAGTATTTTTCTACCAGATCAACGATGTTGCGAATCAGCTCCCAGCGGGTTGTCTGGTCATTGAGCAGGGCCTCTTCATACGCATCGCCAAAGAGAAAGGCGGTGAGGACCTCTGCCACCGAGCTGCTGAAAACCCCGCCTTTATTGGCTGTGGAATCTTTGATATGCAGGATCTCGGAGGCGGTTGCGATATGTCTTTTTGCCACATCGTCAAAGAAGACATTGGCGCCTTCAACGATGAAACGCAGCTCCTGAAAAAGGGCGAGAAAGCCCTTTACGTTACCCTGGTTGATCGTATCCTTAAAGCCGCCGCAGGGAATAAAGGCCTGGATACTTGCCTGTTCAATGTATTTACGATTGGCAGGATTCGATAAAAATGTCTTGTGGAACAAGGCCCCGTCTTCGACGATCGAGCCATCCGGCAGCGGAATATTTTTGCCGGCAAGAGGTACCATAAAACCTCGGCGACTGAGTTTCTCCGGCGAAAAGGCCAGAGAATTGGCCCGGGGTGAGGAGTTGCGCTGGAAGGCGATCTGCATCAACTCTTGCCTGTCCAGCCCTTCAGGATCAAACAGAACCGAGCCGCCGTCGATGATAAGGCAGATCTTACCTTTATAACACTGGATTTCGTTGGCACCAAGATCTCCATCCGGGCCGCCGGTCATCATCAGGTTAAGCGCTTCTTCCCGCGCGCCACAGGAGGCGATAAGGGTTCTATACGCACTCATAATGCTGGTGGTGGTCATACCGCTGAGCCGTATTTTGCCGCCGATCTTAGCGTAGATTTCCCGCATATCGTTGGTTGTACAGATCGATTTCCCGGCAATCTTCAACTCTACACCATCTTTTTCACGGTTGAACAGGCCAAAGAGCTCATCACTCTCCAGAACCCCATACGTATCATGGGGGATACCAAACGACTTCCCTGTGGTCATCGTTCTCCAGTACTCATAGCCGCGCTCTTTGGCTCGAAAGGCAACGGCATCCATCATCGGCGCGGTCCCTTCATCGGGCCCGAAAAAGATCAATTCCGAGGCCCCATAATAATCGACAACAGAAGAGTCAGGCAGCATCAGATCCATGATCCCTTCGGTATAATCAAACAGGGCATCCATCCCAAGCTTGGCGTATTGCGGATGAGGAATAACAACGCCCTTGGAGCCGCTTTCACAGATATCCTTATGTTTGAGACGCTGGGCCTTGGGCCCAAGTGCATAGTTGAGCAGCACGGCGTTATCGAGCTCGGTTGCGTGATTGGCCTTTGAGACCCGAATCAGTCGCAGCCCACCCCGGGAAATATCGGCGGCCCGCAGGTGGGTTCCGCAGGCATAATGCCCATTGACGTAGAAAATTCCATAGACAAACTGGCTGAAGATCAGCGGATCAAGAATCGACGCATCGAAGCGGAAAGAAAAAGAACGCTTTTCCTCCTTATAGAAGTTGGTCTTCAGGGTACAACTGACAAATTTGAACATAAATTTGAAGATGTCGTACTCAAGAGGATGATCAATGAATCTCGAGGCAATGATCTTGTCGAATTCCTGCCACCTTGCCTCAAGCTCGTCGACGGTGGGCCGTTTTTGGATCTTCGGAGAGAAGCGCTGCTCAAACAGGGTGAACAGATATTTGAGCAGATCGATGTTGTTCATCGCGCATCGCTCTATCAGCTGCGCCTCATAGATCGCCTTGGTCGAACTCTGTAATCTCTTGGCAAAGGCGTCCTGGAAGTCTTTACTGCCAAGACTCTCAAGGATCTCCCGGTCTGTCTCGTTTTCTCCTTCCTGAAAGATAAAGAGATGGGTAAAATCGATGGCGTTGCCGGCAAAGAGCATCTCCTGGAAATTCAACCTCCCGGCGACAAACAGCTCTTTTGCGCTATTCAGCGAAAAGGAGAGAAACGAGCGGAGATCACCGAGTAGGGCCATCTCCTGGCTTCGGGTGAGTTCTCCCACGATATAAATGGCACAAATCGATGACGAATGGCCTTCGCTGGTGAAGTAGGGCTCCCAATAGGCACGGGTGATGGTCAGGCCATGTTCTTCAAAGATCTGCCGTAAGGCCGGTAACTGGGGTTTTTCAAAATCCGAGCGAAACAGCAGCCGTGTCTCGCCGGTCTCGGGCAGGTTGAAGACCTCGATCAACGGAAGGACCGATGTCTCACATTTTTTCAGAAATCTTTCGTATCTTTTCCGGGTCGGCTCCGGGGTGACGACGTAATCCCCGGCAAGAGAAAAAAGAAAGCGTGATTTTTCAAATTGCTCGGGGCCATAGTCAGGAATGGTTTCCGGTCGGATGATATAGGTATGGTAGCGGGAGGCGGGGCTGAAATAATATTCCCGGCGATGCCCCGAGATCTGGTCTTCGAGCAGGGCCTCCATCGAATCCCGGGTCTCTTCGGTGGCAATGCGAACCCGTTGGATTTCACTGCCGTGGGAAAGATTGAAGTCGATACTGGCCACGCTCTCGTAGAGGGTTACCGAGCCATCGACGATCTTGATACTGGCCGCAATCGACTCGAGCAGATGTACCAGAGAATCCCGCTGGATATGGGTGAAGAAATATCGAGGCAGCCCAAGGTCTTCGAGCAGGATCCCGGCAGCGATGTTTATCGCGTTGGCGGTGAGCAGCCCTTCGCCGGAAAGATCAATAACAGCGCCATACAATAATCTCGGATCCAGCCCGACATTCTCTGCCTTGTTAATGATATCGGCGCCATGAGCCACCGGCCCGCCGTTGTAGCCCAACCTGTCCATGCCATCCTCCTTTTTTTGCAACACCGCATAGCGGCAACGACGACAAGATATCGTGCCTTTTTGTGTTTTGAAAATATTGTTTATTGCAGTCCCCAACTCTCAAAAAACAATACCTACACTTCCATCCTTTTATAGCCGCCGCATTTTCGTGTCAACAGTTTTTACCTGCAGCGTAGGAAAAGCTCTTTTTGAAGATCAAACCTGCCATGTCCTGTTTTTAAAGAGGCCTTTCCAGCCCTTTTTGAGTGCAATATAATCTGTTGTAAAGATCGTTATTACAAAAGGTTAAAACTTGAAAAGTTGCTCCGATGTATGCTACAGTCTCCGACGGCGAAGATTTCTTGTATCTCCTCTTGAGAGAGTTGAAACAAAGGTTCCTTCTCGCAGGAACGATCACTTCCAAAGTCAAATCAATTTTGTTGCGAGCCTTGCGAAAGAGTGTGGTCCTTGCCGCCATTTTGTGGCGCATTCACCCAGTTCAGAGGGGAGAGATGTTCCCATTTTCAAGGGCTGTTAACGGTTAATTCTGCAAAATGCAGCGGGCTTTTGAAAAGGTCTTTGTCGGTATCTGGTATAACTGCAGAAAAATATACGATATATTTGCGTTGTGAGGGCAGGGCGTGTTCTGCCGGGAGGGGGCCTCTGATAAATTCGACCTGTTCTTCAGGTATTCAAAATAGTTGGACGATATTCGGGAGAGAATGTAAAAATGACTGCCACCGCAGCCCTGCTCGTTATCTTTTCCGCATTTATGCATGCAGGCTGGAATATGTTTTCAAAGAGCCTCTCTCCAACGGCGGGTTTCTTTTTATTGGCAAGCTGGGGGACGGTTCTCTGTTTTGCTCCGGTATTTTTTTTGACCATAGATATCCTTCCTCTCTTCTCTGCAGCCATCTGGGGGAAATTACTGATTGCCGGTCTGTTTCAGTCGATCTACTACCTGGGGCTTGCCGGTGCCTATAGGCGAGGAGCCCTCTCTATTGCCTATCCTCTTGCCCGTTCTTTTCCTCTTTTCATTCTGGTGACCTTGGCCTATATAACTGGTCAGGGGCGTGATTTTTCGGCGGCTGGCCTTGCAGGATTAGGGGCTATCGTTGGCGGTGCGATCATTCTGCCAATGAACGCCTTTCGGGATTTCAGACTTGCCAATTACCTCAACCCTTCCTGTGCCTTTGCCCTCGTTGCGGCATTGGGTACGGCCGGGTATTCGTTCGTCGATGATATCGCGATGAATACGATAAAAGGCCTCGATGACGCCTCTCCCGACTGGGCCCGCGCCATGCTGTATCTGGTCCTTGAAAGTGCCAGTACCGCATTATGGCTGCATTTTCTGCTGTTGTTTTTCAAACGATCCCGCGCCGCATTCAAAAAAGAGTATAAGATACTGTTGAAACCGGCATTGCAGGCCGGGCTGGCGATAGGGGCAACATACGGTCTTGTTTTGCTTGCCATGACCCAGGCGGTAAATGTGAGCTATGTCGTAGGGCTCCGGCAACTCTCCATCCCGATTGGAGCCCTGTTGGGGATTTTTGTCCTCAAGGAAAAAGGCTCACTTCCCCGCTATATTGGAGTAGGGATGCTCTTCTTCGGGCTGATTCTGATTATTCTTGGATAAGCAAAAAGAGGGTGTCGAATGCGAGGCCGGAAACAGTTGATGGGTTGTGTGGATCGGGTATAATAGTAAAGGCAGGCGAGGTTTGCCGGTAAAAAAGATGGTATGTGGGAACTCTTCAGTTATGGTAAGTCCCGTCTTGATCCGCAGGTCATTTTGATTCTCATTTATCGTTGCCCCATTCGTTTCTCAAGGGCCGTTGAAGAGTTCTTGCAATTCAGCGGAATATTTTGCTTGGGAGAACGACAATGCTCAATACAAAATCAGAAAGATTCATTCGTGAGATAATGCAATCTCTCGATATCCAGGTTGATGGAGAGAGACCCTGGGATGTTCGGATACACAACCCATTATTTTATAAACGCGTGGCAACTCAAGGATCCCTGGGTCTGGGGGAGGCGTATATGGACGGCTGGTGGGATTGCGATGCCCTCGATGAGCTGTTTTATCGCCTGCTGAGGAACAAAGCCGATGAGAAAACAGCAGATACAGGTTTGAGAAAGATTTACAAGAGTATAAAAAATTATCTGGTCAGTGTTCAGAATCAGATACAGAGAAAAACCAGAGCATTTATTATTGGTCAGCACCATTATGATCTGGGAAACGAGTTGTTTTCGATTATGCTCGATAAGGGACTCAATTATTCCTGCGCCTATTGGCATAAGGCAGAAAATCTGCAACAGGCCCAGACAGAAAAACTGGATCTGATCTGCCGCAAGATAGGTCTGATGCCGGGGATGAAGGTTCTCGATATCGGCTGTGGATGGGGAGGATTTGCCAGACACGCCGCCCAAAATTATGGTGTAAAGGTAACCGGGGTCACCGTATCAAAAGAGCAGGCAGATTATGCCAGGAACGTGTGCAAGGAACTTGATGTCACGGTAGAGCTTGTCGATTATCGACAAGTACAGGGAAAGTATGACCGGGTGGTCTCTGTCGGAATGTTCGAACATGTCGGCTGGAGAAACTATCGGAGATTTATGGATAAGGTGCATCAAGTACTCGACAACAGCGGCCTGTTTTTATTGCATACCATCGGCAGTAATGACTCGCTCACAGCTTCTGACCCCTGGATCGGCACCTATATCTTTCCCCATTCGATGATACCTTCCGTTGCTCAGATCTGCAGAGCGGCCGAACGGCGTTTTATCGTTGAAGACTGGCATAACTTCGGGCTCTACTACGATTCTACGCTCATGGTGTGGTATAAAAATTTTGTGAACAATTATCATAAGATAAAAGAGAGGTATGATCTGCGCTTTTTTCGTATGTGGACATATTATCTGCTTGTCTCCGCAGCCAGTTTCAGGGCCCGGAAAAATCAGCTGTGGCAGATTGTGTTTTCCAAACAAGGTCTTGACAGGGTCTTTCGCAGTGAAGGAGAGTTGTTTCCATAAACGATGATGAGCCGCTATAAGAGTTGCTTTCACTCAAGGAACGCCTGTCTGGAGTATCAGCTTTTCTTCAAAGTGTGATTGATGGTTTAACAGAGTGAATCCAGAACAACTTGTTGAGGTGCTCAAAAAAGCTTAAACAGAGATATTTGGTGTCAGCTTTTTATCCTGAAGTAAAATAATAACCAGAGAGGAGAGTATGCCAAAAATAGGTGTTATTGGCGGTTCTGGGCTTGATGATCCAGATATTTTGCAGGAAGCGGTGGAGGTCGAGGTTCGTACCGAATATGGTTCTCCCTCCTCGCCTTTGACCTGTGGAAAGATCGGAGGCGTGGATGTTGTCGTATTGGCAAGGCACGGCAGGGCTCATCAGTTCAGTCCGACCGAGGTCAACAACAGGGCTAATTTGAGAGCCTTGCAAAAACAGGGAGTAACGCATCTTCTGGCGACGACCGCCTGCGGCAGTTTGCGGGCAGAGATAGGGCGGGGCCATTTTGTCATACTCGATCAGTTTATTGACTTTACCAGATTTCGAAAGAGCACTTTTTTTGACTCTTTTGCAGGTGGCGCAACACATACGCCTATGGCCCAGCCTTTTTCTGCGGAATTACGGGAGACCATCTTGACGGTAGGCAAAAAGCTGGAGCTGCCCATACACCAATCGGGCTGTGTGATTACCATCGAGGGGCCGAGATTTTCTACTGTCGCAGAGTCGAAAATGTTTCGTCTTTGGGGGGCTGATCTGGTCAATATGTCAACGGCTCCAGAGGTGGCATTGGCAAACGAATTGCAGATTCCCTACGCGGCTGTAGCGATGTCCACCGACTATGATTGCTGGAAAGAGGATGAACCACCAGTGAGCTGGCAGGAGATTCTCGATGTCTTTCAACGTAACGCAAAGAATATGAGACGATTTTTGGTGGAGATCATCTCTCAATTGAGCACAGAGGAAAAATGATATGGATCTGAAAGAAACGGTTCGCTCTATTGTCGATTGGCCGGTGAAGGGAGTTATTTTTCGTGATTTAACGACGCTGATGAAAGATCCTCAAGCGTTGCGGGTGGCCTGCGATCTCTTCTATGAGCGATATCGGGATAAAAACATTGACACGATTGTTGGTATTGATGCCCGCGGCTTTGTCTTTGGAGCCGTCCTTGCCTATAAACTGGGAGTCGCGTTTGTTCCTGTTCGCAAGAAGGGCAAACTTCCGGCAGAGACGATAGAGGAGAGCTATTCTCTCGAATATGGTGATGCCACTATGGAGATACACGTCGATGCAGTATCTCCCGGCGACAAGGTGGTTCTCATCGATGATCTTCTTGCCACAGGGGGAACCATTGGCGCTGCCTTGAAGCTGATCAGACGATGTGGTGGAGAGGTGCTTGAGTGTGCGTTTGTTGTTGAGCTGCCTGATCTTGGAGGAAGAAAGAGCGTTGACGACTGTGGGGTGTATGCCTTGATGGAGTTTGAAGGGGAGTAGAAAAAATGTAAATACAGCGAGTTGAAAGCTTCCGAGAGAGACCGATCGATTTGGGCAGGGAGTCTCTGGCTGTTCCGATCCTCTATTGTAATACGATTGTAATGGTAGGAAAGATGCCGAGATGATATTATGGCAGCGTTATGGAAATCGATTGTGAAAGATGTGGCAATGCGATAGATGCCGCTGCTGTGAAATGCCCTTTCTGCGGGTTGTCTGTTGAGCCAGTACGGTCTTGCCTGCCTGTCTTTTCGCATAGGATCGTCAGTCTGGAACAGGGGCGGCCGTTTGTGGCTCTTGCCCTGGACAGAATGAAGCTGGCTCTTGCCGACTGTAAAAAGAATCATGTCCCTCTTCTGACCCTTATCCATGGCTATGGTTCCAGCGGTAAGGGCGGGGCTATCCGCGTAGAGTGCCGAAAGACGCTCGACGACCTGAAAGCGCGGGGCGAGATTGCCGACTATATTGTCGGAGAAAAATTCAGCAGGCGCAGCCCTTCTGTCAAGGCCATTTTACGGCGCTATCCTGAGCTTGGCTCTGACAAGAATCTTAACCGAAATAACAAAGGTATTACTCTGGTTGTATTATAGCAGGGAGCTTGCAAAATACATATGTTTGCACCCGATGAGCAGTTCTTGAAAAGACGGTTTCACCCGTGCGACAGACGGTCTGTTGCAGGGTGGAGACGTACAATCTTAAACAGATGGAGATTTTGATGAGAAAGTTTATGACAGCAGTTGTATTTGCATCCTTCGTTGCCTTGCCCCTTACATCTCAGGCTGTAGAAAAGCTCGAGACCTTTGAGCAAAAGCTGAGCTACAGTATGGGATATGAGGTTGGAAATTATTTCAAGACGACCGGTGAAGACATCGTGAAGGATTTTTTGCTTGCCGGTATTGAGGCTGCTTACGCGGAGGGAGAACCACTGCTCACCGAAGAAGAGATGCTGGCGGTGAAAAAAGAGTATGCCGAAAAAATGCAGGCCAAGCAGATGGCAATGCTCGAGGAGATGAAAAAGAAGAATCTGGCCGCAGGACAGGAATTTTTGGAAAAAAACAAGAAGGTTGATGGGGTGATTGTCACCGACAGTGGCTTGCAGTATCAGGTTCTGAAAGAGGGCAGTGGCGAAAAGGCCACCGCTGAAGATGTGGTCAAGGTTGAGTATGTCGGCACATTTATAGATGGAACTGAGTTTGACAGCACCGCTCTTCATGGTCAACCTGCTGAGTTTCCGGTGGGGCAGGTGATTCCTGGATGGAAAGAGGCTCTGACCCTGATGAATCCGGGGAGCAAGCTGCGGGTTGTTATCCCCTCTGAGCTTGCCTATGGTGAGATGGGAGCACCACCGAGGATCGAGCCGAATTCTGTTCTTGTTTTTGAAATGGAACTGCTTGAAATCGTCAAAAAATAACATCTTGGAAGGCTGCCATGCATCAGGTGTATGGCAGCCTTTCAGAGATTGTGCTGTGACTCTTGTCTTTTATTGCTGTTTTGAAAAAAGGATCTTCTTTCTGCCCTGATATGACGAAAAAAATATCTTTTCTGTTTCTTTGTGTGCTTGTCCTCTGCCAATGCACTGAAAAGAAAACGGTGGTCGACCAACAGCCATTGACGTTTTCAGGTGGTAATGCTGTGTATAAGGGTACTCTGCCCTGTGCCGATTGTGCCGGTATTGAGACCAGGCTGACCTTGAAACCCGACGGCAGCTACGTCTATGCAAGACGGTATTTGCAGAGAGAAGGTGCCCGTTTTTCATCTGCTGGTAAATACTCGATTGATCGAGATATCCTGAGCCTGGAGGAAGATTCTGCCCCGGTATCCTTTTCGGTAGCCGAAGATACGCTGACGCTTCTCGGCAGCGACAAGCGGCCCTCTGATGGCGAACTTGCTCCTTACTATAGGTTGAAAAGAGAGAGAACGTTTCACTACGCGGGCAGTTATAAGGCCTACTCTGAGAAGGCAGATTCTTGTGCGCAGACCCTCACTATTGTTCCTGAGGGCGAAGATTATCGTGTTGAATTTTCGATATCAAAAGGATCGGGGCAGGAAAGGCAGCTTTTTTCAGGGACGGCCCGGCTGGCCGATAATCGACTGTATTTTGATATTGGTGACGATACGCAGGCAAAAACGCCTATGTATATTACTCCCTCCCACGACAATCTTGGTGTAGAGGTTGGTAGTCAGAAGCCGGGGGAAGGAGGGCAGATGCGGCCGGCTTGCGATGGTCTTTCTCTGACCGGCGAATATCTCAAAAATACAATCGCAGCAGGTCGTCTGGGCGTCTTTACCAGTACAACGACGATTGCAGAGGTTTTGCAGGCACTGCCGCTGGCACAGGTCGAAAAAAAGATTGGCAGAGGCGAATTTAAAGATGACCTGTATGATGACTACCAGATATATACACGTGACAACCGGCATCTCCTTACACTGACCCCAAAAGAGACCGGCAATGTGCAGCAGAAAATAGACAGGGTCCTCGTGAAAAGTCCGTTTTTTGCAACGGCAAAGGGCATACATTGCGGTTCAACGTACCATGATATAAAAAAGGCCTATACGATTACCCGTGTCGAGCCCACTCGAGAGCATATCGTACTGGTTGTAGACGAGATTCAGGCCAGTTTCACGATACCGAAAACCGTCTTGCGAAAAGGCTGGTGGAATGCCAGGACAAAAACTGTGGATCAGAGTAAAATTCCGGACGACGCACAGGTCGAGAGCTTTATCCTCTGGTGGAATAGATCGTCGGTACAGTAGTTTTTCCGACAAAAGCGCAAGCCAGCCGGCAAGAGGAGATACCCTCAACCGCCGAGCGTTTTTTTTATCGTATCGATGATCTCTTCGATTGAGGGAATATCGGCCATCGAATTGCCGTAATGGGCATAACGGAGCATCCCGGATCTGTCGATCAGAACCTGGGCCGGCATCCTGCCCAGCTTGAAAATTTTCACCTCCTGACCATAGAGATTGAGAACTGTATGTCCTGGATCCGGTAGCCCGATAAAGGTCAGGTCTTTCTTTTGCCAATATTTTCGAAAATTTTCTGGCCCCTCAGGCCCGATAACGATTATTTCTGTATTCAGCTGTCTGATGCGCTGATAGTTCTGGCGCAACTGCGCCATATGCCTGCGGCAAAATGGTCAAAGAAATCCACGATTAAAAACTATCAGCAGATTTTTTTTGTCGGTAAAATCAGCAAGAGATACCCTGTTTCCATTAAAGTCTGACAGCGTAAAATCCGGAGCCTGGGTGTTGAGCGTAATATGAGCCATATTGTTCTCCTTTTCTGGTGTATCTCTTTACAGCGTATGATGTCTGAGATTATCTATCATATTGATTATCCGGAGTATTGGGTAAAAACCCATGCGGTGAGTGGGGATATCTCAAAATAATATTTTTTACTATTATTCAATGTTTTGACTCTTGCGGAGTAATTCAATACATTCAAATTATACCGGGAAGAAATCGGATATACAACGATGGAGGAGATTCTATCAGAAAACTACAGGATTGAACCGCATTGTTTAATGTTTATATGAGTTGTTACATTATACGTAAAAGACGTTATGTTTCGTTCCTTTCCTCAACCGGTCCTGCTTGTCAGTCGTTGTCTCGGCTTTGATTTCTGTCGCTATGATGGCCAAAGATTGCATGCCGAGATTGTTGAGCTGCTGCAGGGGCATGTGCAGTTCGTCGATATCTGTCCGGAGATGGAGGCCGGACTTGGGGTACCGAGACCGCCGGTACGTCTCTGTATGAACGGCGAGATGCTTGAGGTCTGGCAGCCGGCCGAATCGCGGACGGTAACCGAACAGCTGGAGACGGCTGCAGCTAATGCTCTTCCACTGTTCGAGGGTTGTGACGGTGCGGTGCTAAAAAGTAAATCACCCTCCTGTGGTCTGTATGATGCAAAGGTGTTTCGCAGCAGGGAGCAGCCACAGTTTCTTCGCTGGGACAGCGGCATGCTCGGGACGAAGATCCTGGCAGCAGCAGCGGGCAGGCCGGTCGATGACGAGATGCGGCTGACCAACATCGTTCTTCGTGAACATTTTCTTATACAGCTCTATGCTAGTGCCCGTTTCCGAAAGATTGCCGCTACAGGGAAGATACGAGACCTTATCTCTTTTCACGCCTCCTACAAGTTTCTCTTTCTTGCCTATAACGAGAAACGTTTCCGGCAGTGCGGCAGAATTGTTGCCAACCATGAAAAGCGTTGCAGCGAGGAGGTCTTCGGTCTCTATCGTGCTGAGATGGCGCTGCTTTTTCGTCGACCTTTTCGCAGGGAGGCGATGGTCAATACCCTGTATCATGCCTATGGTCTGATCGCGGAAGGGCTGACCGCAGAGGAGAAAAAATATATCATCAGCACCATTGAAGAGTACCGTGATGAGAGAATCCCGCTGCAGGCGGTAACCCGTCTGCTCGAAGGACAGGCGCTTCGTTTTGGCCAGCAGTATCTCCTCGATCAGGCCTTACTCCAGCCTTTTCCGGCAGAGCTTTCACTACTGACAGACAGTGGTAAGGGCAGAGAGGTAGAATAACGATAAAGGAACAGCCTGACTGCATTCCCCTTGCCATTTCACTGTTGACCTTAGCCGCAATCTGGGCTCTGTTATGGCCTCTGGTGATGTATGGTAGCCTTTTTTTCGAACAACGCTTTTCAGAACAACACATTCAGGAGAAAACAATGGATCTCAAAACGTATTTTACTGATACGGAAGGTGTAGGGGTCTTGTCAACTGCCGATGCGAGCGGCAGGGTCAACGCCGCCATCTATTCCAAACCACACCTGCTTGATGACGGATATGCCAGCTTTATCATGCTCAACCGGCTGACAAGAAAGAATCTGCAGGATAACCCCTATGCCCACTATCTTTTTCTGGAAAAGGGCGGCGGATATTCCGGTGTGCGTCTGTACCTGGAAAAGGTCAAAGAGTTGCAGGATGATGAATTGATTGCCCAGCTCTCAAAACGAAAAAAGAAGTCCGGCGAGCAGGAAAAAGAGTCCTCTCGTTTTCTGGTCTCGTTTACGATCACCAAGGTCATCAAACTTATTGGAGATAAAGAGATTACAGTCGAATAGTGGAAACAAACGACGATGACGCCCCGGTACCAGTGGCATGTTGTGTCCTTCAGGAGATTGAGCATCATTTCCTGAAGGGCTCTCTACTCTTTTTTTCTGGCTATTGCTGTTCGACCAGATATTGCCAGTAGCGTTGTGGGATATGTTTTTTCTGCAATTTTCTGTTGAGTCTCTGAGTATTGCCGATTGACTGGTGGAAGGTCTTCCAGAGCTGTTGATACTCTTTTTCTCCGGCGGCCAGATTGCGTTTTGGCGGCTTTCCATAGTGTTTGACGTGTTGACAAAAATCCGGATCTATCTCAATCTCCTTGAGTTCCTCTTTATCCGATAACAGGGCAAGATCTCTTCGCAGGTCGTGGAGAATCCACCGCTCATTGGCAAGCCTTCTGCGGAAATGTGGAACGCAGAGGCTCAAAATATTATACTCAGGGGCGAAAGGGGCGTAGAGTAGCTGGTTGTCCATACGATAAAAACGCAGCAGCCCCTTATAGCGGTGAACCTCCGTGTGGATCTTCTGGTGCAAGGTGAGCAGAGAACGGGTAGAACTATCGGAGTAATCGCCGGTCACCTTCTTGCCAATCTGCAGGCAGCGCTGTACAAAATGGTAGAGATGCAGACCGATATCAGGCTGTCCACTGAGGTAGGCGCTGACAACAACCTGGGCAATTTCGGGATCGAGAGAATGGAGATAGCCCATGAGTTTTTTTGCCTGTTCTCTGCTGGTTGCAAGCTTTACAGTTTCGCAGAAAAGATGCGGTCGGTGGTGGAGGCGATCGACAATAGAGAGAATCTGGGCCCTTGTTTTGATGGCCGTGGCAACGGCGTTAATCAGCCCTTCTAAACTTCCGTCATAGAGATAGATGCAGCCGTTGCTCGAGGAATCTTTGGGTGGATGCGGTGGTTGCATGGCGTAAGGCGTAATATGATGGTTCTCTGTCACCTGAAATTCTTATGCGTTTTTTGTTGTCTTTGCACTATAGAAGAGATCCACGTAAAAGCAATAAGCGATGAAGCTCACAGAAAAAATAGCCATTCTGTCAGATGCCGCAAAATATGACGCATCCTGCGCGTCAAGTGGCAGCCGCAGGCAAAATACTTCCGGAGGTATTGGCAACGCGGCAAAGAGTGGCATCTGTCATAGCTGGTCAGCGGATGGCCGGTGTATCTCTTTATTGAAGATACTTATGAGCAATGATTGTCTGTACGATTGCGCCTACTGCTTAAACAGACGCTCCAATTCTCTGCCTCGGGCAACCTTGACTCCGCTGGAGCTGGCAGAGTTGACAATCAATTTTTATCTGCGAAACTATATTGAAGGGCTGTTTTTAAGCTCCGCTGTCTATGCTTCTGCCGAACAGACCATGGCGGATATGGTCGCGGTCTGCGAGCTGCTGCGCAAGACCTACAGATTTAACGGCTATATCCATCTGAAGATTATTCCCGGGGCCCCTGCCGATTTGCTCGAAAAGGCTGGTTTTCTGGCAGATAGAATGAGCGTCAATATTGAGCTGCCATCGGAGGTTTCTCTGAGAAGACTTGCACCTCAGAAGACAAGATCCAGCATTATGCTGCCGATGCGCCAGATTGGCGATACCGTCTCCGGATACGAGCAGGAACGAAAGAAAACAAAACGGGCCCCGCATTTTTGCCCGGCAGGACAGAGTACACAGATGATCGTCGGAGCCTCCAGAGAATCTGATCAGCAGATTCTCACCCTGAGTTCGGCTCTATACCGTAAAATGCAGCTGAAACGGGTGTATTACTCGGCCTATGTCCCTGTGAATTCACAACCAGGCCTGTTGCCTGCCACGGCCAGTGCTCCGCCTTTGCTGCGAGAGCACCGTCTCTATCAGGCGGACTGGTTGCTGCGCCAGTATCAGTTCCAGGTCGATGAACTGTTTACCAGCAGGGAGGTGCATCTTGATGAGAGGCTTGATCCGAAAGCGGCCTGGGCCCTGCGCAATTTTGATCTGTTTCCCCTTGATCTGCATCGGGCCAGCTATGAAGAGCTCCTGCGGGTACCGGGAATCGGTCCACGCTCTGCAAGAAGGATTATCTCGACGCGGAGGGCGACGTTTATTAGGGAAGAAGATCTTGCCCGGATGGGGCTGGTGATGAAACGGGCAAGATATTTTATCTCTCTTGGCGGCAAGGCATTGGCCGGAACCATCCCCCATCATCTGCTGGTTGCGGCAATGCGCGGCGCCGATACGTCGATATCTTCTCTCGGGTACAGGCAGCTGCGTCTGTTCTAGCCTGGATATTTCATCAGTTCAGGCGGTGTCAGGTTCGAAGTTTTTTGCATTAAGTAATAGTAAACTATATTTACTGCAAAAATACTGAAGAAGATGGTGCCGCATGGACTGACCTTTGGTGAACACTTTGGATATTGTAAAACTGTAATGTTCTTGGTGTAGTATATTGGAATATCAGAAATTTTTAAAAAATTGACACAATGTTTATGAAATATCCGGGCTGATATGTTTGTAAATATCAAGAAAAAACGCACCTTCCCTGTTAATAATGATTTTTTCAACATTGATACTTTTAACATTATCAG
>PDWI01003750.1_pt1 | contig 21110 bp, 18 predicted proteins | sample 1430891 | NCBI WGS metagenome assembly PDWI01 (sample SAMN01162508, study PRJNA174530) | Oral metagenome, whole genome shotgun sequencing project. | biome: Marine environment; feature: Marine mammal; material: Swab sample of the gingival sulcus; isolation source: swab sample of gingival sulcus... | reverse complement strand
AAGGTGCATTTTCTATGTCAAGAGCTATATTTAATTGTTAAGTTTCGTTGATATTTCAACGTTTTAGGCTGGTTTTTCGATTGGGAAAGTTGAGTTAGTAATAATAGTTATCCATTTAATTTTAAAATTTTCCAGTATTGAAACAAAATTAGTGTTAAATGGAACAATAGCTACTACCCCACTATCAAGAGATTTTATAATTTTTACAAACAAAATACTTCTTGCAATTGGTTTATTAGCTAGTTCACCAGTTATTGTTTTCGGTGTTGCAGCAATAACTCTAGGTCTTTTAGCTGCTCTAAGACCTAAAAATCTCAAAGGTAAACCAATCAAAGACAACATAACAACCAAGTCTAAACTAATATTTGTTGGTTATATACTACTTTTTGCATCACCAATAATAATACCATTTATCCTTATAGTATTTTTTTCGCTTTCAACATAAGCACAACAAACACAAGCTCAAAATTAATATATTTTAGGCTTTAATACTAGCTTTACAATATGGTATAATAAGTTGTTAGGAGACAGAATAATGAAGACATTTTTTAGACAACTTATAAAAAGATTATTTAAGCACGACATCGTGTCATACTCTGCCCAGTGTGCGTACTATCTACTACTCGGCTTATTTCCATTTATAATTTTATTGTTTATGTTGGTCAGCACACTTGGTATTGAACACATCAATGATTTAAATAAATTACTCACCATCCTACCAGAAGGAACTATAACTATGGTAAAAGATTACTTAGAATACTCGAAAGGTATTTCAACCTCGATTTTTTCGCCACTACTTATCACCGCAATTCTTATTAGCTCTAGTGCAATTACCTCACTTATCAAAGCTTTTAACATTGCTGATGATGTGGTCGATGATAGAAATTATTTTCATACCAAATTTATAGCTATCATGTTTATAATTTTTATTGTAGTAATCTTTACAATTTCACTTGCTATTTCCACTGTGGGATTGGATATACTAAATAAAATTTACTATAAGCTAAACATACCTCTAATGGAAGACTTGATTTTCAACATCATTTCATTTACACTAAATTTCACACTATATACCCTGATAGTAAGTTCGATTTACTACATACTGCCGTATAGAAAAAGTAAGAAACGTTCTGTACTTCCAGGTACACTATTTGCCGCTCCAACGTTAGCTTTAACCACCCACGCTTTTGGTTATTTTGTAAACAACTTCACTAAATACTCTGTCGTATACGGCTCAATGACTTCAGTTGTTATACTACTGATTTGGCTTTTTACTTGTGGTTATATACTTATTGTTGGCGAAGAAATTAATGCAATAATTCGTAATATGAAAAATAAATAAAATGTCTTATGAAAAAACAACTTCATAAGACATTTTATTTATATACTATCTATATACTTTTTAAACTCTTGTTGCAATACTTCAAACGATATACCTGTTTTTTTCGATATCATTTTCACAGTAGCAACCTTTGACATCACTGTAAACAAAGACGTATCCAGTAAACTAAACTTGTCTGATTTTGCTACCATATAACTTTTTAAACCAGGATAATCATTAAATAAATCAGATATTTTGGTATCCACAGTTAAATCTGTAATTTTTTGACTTTTTTCTCGCATGTCAACTCCCACTATACCTTTTATACCTTTGGTGTTCCGTAATAATAAACTGGTCTATTTTCCTGTAAAGATTTTTTGACATCCAATATTCTTTGATTTGAACTACCTCTAAATTTTAATTTCAAATTTATTAGTTTTTCTTCAAACAAACCATCTATCAAAACATCAGCCAACTTTAAAAGTTCTAGCCTTCCCTCATCACTACATATCTGTTCAAAGGTATAGCCCGAATACATCCATATATCCTTTTTACTTATACTATCATCTAAAATATTGCTGTTATATTCATCGATAAATTCACGTATAGGTTTCACATAGTCTACTAATTCAAGGTTCTGGAAAGGCTCACCCCCTAAAAGTGTAAGCCCTTTCACTTGCTTTTGCTTTAACTGATTAATTATCTTGTCGACTATGGTAAAATCCATCTTTTTACCATAGTCAAACCTTTTATAATTTACATTAAAGCAACCTTTACAATTATGCGTACAACCCGAAGCAAACAAAGAAACCCTTATCCCCTCACCATTGGCAACATCCATAGGTCTAAGCTGCGCATAATTCATATTGTCACCTAATTATATATGCATCACTCTAGCGTCAATTTCTTTTGTTCGTCCTTTGTTCCAGAAATTTTCACCTAGATATCCACATGTCCGTCTAATAACTGTAAGTTTAGATTTATCACTATTCTTACAATTTGGACACTGCCAATTTGTATTAGTTTTGTCGATTTTAATTTCACCATCATAACCACACTTGTGACAATAATCCAGTTTTGTATTAAATTCGCCATACATTACGTGATCATAAATATACTGAATTATTGATAAGATAGCACTTGTGTTCTGTATCATATTTGGTATTTCGACATATGAAATCATGCCACCAGTAGACTTTTCTTGGAACTGTTGCTCAAAAGCAAACTTAGAAAATACATCAATATCTTCACGAACATCAACGTGGTAACTATTTGTGTAATAACCTTTGTCAGTTACATCGCTAATTCTACCAAAACGTTTTAAGTCTATTGAAGCAAATCTATGAGTTAAACTCTCTGCTGGAGTACCATACACTGCAAATTGCACACCTGTTTCATCTGTCCAAGCGTTTTTCTTTTCGTTTAACTTATCCATAATTTTCAATGCGAAAACACGTCCTTCATCACTAGTATGAGAAACACCTTTTACAAGCATTGAAGATTCATAAATTCCAATATAGCCAATAGTTAATGTTGAGTAGCCATTGTATAAGTATTTATCAATTTTTTCACCTGGTTTAAGTCTTGCTATTGCTCCAAACTGCCAATGTACAGGTGACACATCACTAGTAATTCCTTTTAACCTACCATGTCTTACCATGAGTGCTTTCTTAACTAGTTCAAGTCTTTTATCTAGTATCTCAAAAAATAACTCTTCATCACCCTGTGCTAAAATGCCGATCTGTGGCAAGTTAACAGTTACAACACCTTGATTAAAACGACCGTCAAATTTATACTCACCAGTCTCATCTTTATGCACATTTAAAAATGCTCTACAGCCCATTGGAGCAAATACGTTGCCCTCATACATTTGACGCATTTTTTTAGCACTAATATAATCTGGATACATTCTCTTTGCTGTACACTCTGATGCAAGTTTTGTCAAATACCAATACTCAGAATTTTCAGTAACATTATGCTCATCAAGCACATATATCAATTTAGGAAACGCAGGCGTTACATATACACCCAGCTCATTTTTTATACCCTGTATCCTCTGCTTTAAAATTTCTTCGTCAATCATCGCAGCTTCTCTAGCATACTCTGAATTTGGATCAAAGTGCATAAATAATGTTACAAAAGGCGACTGTCCATTTGTTGTCATTAATGTATTAATCTGATATTGAATAGTCTGCACACCATCTTTAACTTCTTTTCTAGTTCGACGCCAAGCAATTTCTTCAACCTTATTCATATCAGGTTCGATATCATATATCTCAACTAATTCTTCACGAACTTGATTTTTGTACTTTTCAAACGATTTTCTTACATATGGAGCTAATATTCTATCAACACCATTAATCGACTGACCACCATACTGTGCACTCGCAACTTGTGCAATTATCTGCGTACTTACTGTACATGCAACTTGGAATGATTTTGGTGTGTCAATTTTTTTGCCATTGATAACAGTTCCATTAGCAAGCATATCCTCAAGATTAATTAAACAACAGTTGAACATTGGCTGAATTAAATAGTCAAGGTCATGCATGTGAATAGCACCAGTTTCATGGGCATCAAGCACGTCATACGGCATTAACTTTCTTTTCGAAATATCTTTCGAAACCTCACCTGCAATTAAATCTCTTTGTGTCGAAACAATCGTGGCATTTTTATTTGAATTTTCATCCATTATTTCACTATTTGATTGTTCAATTAAACTTAATATATCAAAATCGGTTGTATTTACTTTTCTTTTATAGGCTTGTACCGATTTATAACTTTCGTAAGCCTTTGCTGTCTGTGCATTTTCCATCTCAATTAACTTATAATAGACATCATCTTCTATTTTATAAATAGAAACAATATCTTTATCAGAATTTTTCATAGCCTCTACAATACCATTTGCTACTTTCAACGCTTGACCTGGTACAAACTTACCCTGCGGAGATGTCATAGCTTTTTCTATCGCCATTACTATTTTGTCTTTTTCAAACTCGACAATCCTTCCATCTCTTTTACGTACTTGCATCAGCGCCTCCTTTTTTCTACACTTAAACTAAACCTTAATTACAACTATATCTAGTGTTTGTTTTAAAACAAATCCTATATCTTGTGTAATTTAATTATACGACACTTAATTCAAAATTGCAAATAAAATATTGATTTTTTTATATTTTTTTGAAAAATAAGTTAAGTTACCTCATCATAATTATTTATATTTAGTTTATGTCCAAAATTAATTTTTTATTCAAGGAATTTTTAAAAATCTTTTTAAATCGCAATACAAAACAACTGAAACCATAGTCCTATAATTACTGTTGTTAGAACATTTCGCTATATTTATCAAGCATAAACACGCTTAAATTTGTACGGTTATTTTTGAAAGCTTAAAAATTCAATACTCTATATTAAAATTAATATCACTTATTACTTTTTAAATATTACGCAATGTTAAAAAATGAAACAACTCTTATGACAGCGTTCTACATAAAAACTTAGTATTTTAAATAAATATATATTTTTACAAAAAAACATTGATATTAATTTTTTTTTATATTATAATTATACTAATGTAACACTAATTTTACAAAAGTGATACAAGTAGGAAAAAGTTGCACTATATTTAGTGCCGTACAATATATCTATAGGAGGTATATATATGTCAAACAAACAAAAAACACAAGCACTAATTGGCTTAATTTTGCTTGTGGCAATTAGCATTTGGACTATCGCTATTGGCAAACCAAAACTGCAAATCTATATGATTACTGGTTTACTAATCGGTTACGCACTAACAAGATCAAGATTTGGTTATGCTGGCGGTGTAAAAAGAATTTACATGACTGGTGATTCTGAGCTAAACAACGCATTGTATGTAATGTTTGTAATTACAGCTTTTGCAATTGCAGGAATTCACTACATGGCCGTTACAAACGGCATGGACATTGACAAAGCAATGAAAATTTACGCAAACGTGAAACCACTAGACCTTGGTGTTTTGCTTGGCGGATTTTTATTTGGTTATGGTATGATACTTGCTGGCGGTTGTGCTTCTGGTACACTAACTGACCTTGGTGAAGGTGCTGGACGTGGTCTAATCGCACTTATCTTCTACATTTTAGGTGCACCAATCGGACACTACCTAAGACACTTACACGAACAATCAAAAGTATTGACAAAAATGAGATATAAAGCTTACTTACCAGATTGGTTTGGTGCTAGAAACGAAGTGTTTAGCTACGTATGGGCTGTCGTCCTAATCGCAGTTGTCTTCTTAATACTATACATGATTTCTGAAAATTATAGCAAAAAAAGAAAACTTGCCAACACTTACATTAAACCAGAACACGAAGAAATTGAAAAACCTTTAGTTCAAGATGCTAAGCAAGGATTTTTCTCTTATCAAACTTACCACAAGTTCTTCGTAGAGAGATGGTCGTACATGACAGGTGCTTTAGTAATCAGTATCATCTTCATATGGGTATATGCTGCTGCTGGAAAAGCATGGGGTGTTACAAGCTCGTTCACAACAGCTGGCGTTTGGCTTTTAGACCACATTGGTTTCGACTTTGCAGCAGATGGCGCATTCCATAAACCTTATAAGCAATCACTTGATATTATGCATCACGCTGGTACACTTAGAAACATCACAACTGTTTTAGGTGCAACTATCTCATTCTTATTAGCAGGTAGATTCGCAGTTGACTTTAAATTCAAGTTTAAAGACAGCATCTTCTATGCACTTGGTGGTCTTTTCATGGGTATTGGTGCTCGTTTAGCTAGAGGTTGTAACGTTGGTGCTCTTTATGCAGCAATCACAAGTTTATCTCTACATGGTTTCGGATTCTTAATCACTATGGTACTTGGTGCAATTGTTGTTCTTAAACTCCACGAGGGTAAAGTAGACATCATACCAAAAAGAAAATTATAAGCTTTAATATAAAATAAAAGGAGTCTAAATATGAGAATATTAGTAATAGGTGGCGTTGCAGGTGGTGCAAGCGTCGCAGCTAGAGCAAGAAGACTTGATGAGAAATCAGAAGTTATCATGTTTGAAAAAGGACCAAACGTTTCATTTTCAAACTGCTGTCTTCCTTTCCACCTAAGTGGAATTATCGAAGATAGTGATAGCTTAGTTCTGATGGACCCACATGAATTTGCTACTAAATACAATATCGAAGCAAGGGTTAATCAAGAAGTTATAGCTATTCACCCAGACAAAAAAACTATCAAAGTTAAAAACTTAGAAACTGGTGAAGTTTACGAAGAAAAATATGACAAATTAGCACTTTCACCGGGAGCTAACGCTCTAATGCCTGAGTCTATCGAAGGTACAAATGGTGATAATGTATTTATAGTTAAAAACGTTGTAGACATAAAAAAACTACAAGGTTACATCGTAGAAAAAGATGTTAAGGAAGTTGCTGTTGTTGGTGGTGGCTTTATCGGTGTAGAGGTTTGCGAAAACCTAATGAAAGCTGGTAAAAAAGTTCACTTAATCCAATCAAACAACCAAATTATGTCACCACTTGATTTCGACATGGCACAAATTCTACACAAAGAACTTTACGACCATGGTTGCGACTTACACTTAGAAGAAAGAATAAGTGCTATTAAGACTGGTCAAGTTATTCTAGAATCTGGTAAACAAGTTAAAGCTGATGCAGTTGTAATGGCAATCGGTGTAACTCCAGAAACAAAACTTGCTAAAGAGTGCGGTATCGAGATTGGCGAAACTGGTGGAATCCTTGTAAATCATAACTACCAAACTAACTATCCAGACATCTATGCGGTAGGTGACGCAATCGAAGTTACACACAAGCTTACAAACGAAAAAACAAGACTAGCAATGGCTGGCCCAGCTCAGCGTCAAGCTAGAGCAGCTGCTGACCATATGTTTGGCAGACTACACAATAACAAAGGTATCATCGGTTCGTGCTGTATTCACCTATTCGACTTAAATATCGCTAGCACAGGACTAAATGTTAAGGACTGTGAAAGACTTGGCATCAACTACGATATAGCATATACTATCCCTGGTGATAAAGTTGGACTTATGCCTAAAGCTAATCCACTATTCTTCAAACTAATATATGAAGTACCAACTGGTAAGATTTTAGGTGCTCAGGGCGTTGGTAAAGGTGCAGTTGATAAGCGTGTCGATACAATCGCTACTATGATTTCAATGAACGGTACTCTTGAAGACCTGAAAGAACTTGAACTATGCTACTCACCATACTACGGAACAGCTAAAGATGTTGTTAACCACACAGCACTTGTAGCGTTAAACGTTATGCACAACGAGTTTAAGCAAGTTAGAGTTGACGAAGTAAGAGAACTTGTCCAAAAAGATGCTTTCATAATCGACGTACGTGAAAAACATGAATGGGATAAAGGTCACGTTGTAAACGCTAAACATATCGCAATGTCAGAGTTTAGACAAAGACTTAGCGAAATACCAAAAGATAGACCAGTATATATCTACTGTCGTTCTTCACAAAGAAGTTACAACGTAGTAAGAGCATTACAAACACTTGGCTACGACAAGGTTTACAATATCGCTGGCTCATTCTTAGGTATTTGTACTTATGAATATTACCTAGACCAAGTTACTGACAGAAAGAAAATCGTAACAGATTACAACTTCAGTTAATAACCAGTAACAAAAAAACACTAGATTTAAAATCTAGTGTTTTTTTGTTACTCAATCAAGTCTAAAATTTCTTCTTTTAATTTGATATACTCCGTATCCATATGAACACGATGTTTCTCATCACTCAAAGCCCGTCTACTGTAATCGACTTCGATAACCTTATCAATTGTTCCAGGTAACGAAGTCATCACCGCAACTTTAGTCGCTAAACTAAGAGCTTCATCAATATCGTGCGTTATCATAAAGACCGTTCTTTTGCATTCGCCCCAAATCGTCCTTATAAGGCGTTGCATTTTTATCCTAGTCAAAGCATCAAGTGCACCAAAAGGTTCGTCCATTAAGATAACTTCTGGGTCGTTAGCCAGCACTCTAGCAAGAGATGCCCGCTGTTTCATACCACCCGATAATTCAAAAGTCTTACTATCAGCAAACTTAGTCAAACCTACCTGCTCCAGCAGTTTAGACGATATTTCGTTTTTTTCTGCTTTGCTCATACCTGCTAAAGTTGGTCCAAACTCAATATTTTTTCGAACACTATACCAAGGATAAAGCGTTGGTGATTGAAACACCACGCCTCTTTCCTTAGATGGTCCTTCGATAGACTTACCGTTTAAAAGTACCTGGCCAGACGTTGGAAACAAATAACCCGCCAAAAGATTAAGCATCGTACTTTTCCCGCACCCCGATGGACCCAATAAACAAATAAATTCGCCACTCTCAATTTCAAAATTTATATCTTGTAAAGCTTTGACTTTTTCACTTTGACCAGCGTATTCATAAACAACATTTTTAAACTCAATAAGATTACTCATCTATTTTTTTACCTTTTGAATATAACTTGGGTTAATAAACTTTGCAAATTCTTCCACGCTTGGCACTCTATCGATTGAATTGTTTTCTTTTAAAAACTGAGCTGTATTATGCATGATGTTAACAAATTCGCCACTTTTTTCAGTAGTGCCAAAATACTTTTCAGAAGCTGCCTCGTCTAAAGTAAGCCATATTGAACCAGACATCTGAAACTCTGCATCTTCATTTGAGATTTCAAGTTCCTTAGCTGCTGCCTCAACTGCTTTTTGCTTTTCACTACGATAAACATCGCCTGCTTTTACAAGTTGCTTTAACAAACCAGCAACTAACTCTGGGTTTTCTTTAGCAAAACTCTTTCTAACCAAGCCAACATTAGCTGTAACAAAGCCTTTTTCAATCATATCACTACTATCTACTAGAACTTTACCACCCGCATTTAAAATTTTACTCTTTGAAGGCTCCCAAGTATATGCTGCATCAATGTCACCACGCTGCCACGCCGCTACAATATCAAGCGTTTGCATATCAAGTATAGTTACATCATTCTCAATGCCAGCATCCTTTAACAAGTTCAATAAGATATAATGTGAAGTAGATGAAAAAGTAGTCGCAATTTTTTTACCTTTTAAATCTTCTACTTTTTCGATTCCAGCATCCTCTTTTACAATTAAAGCCTCTGAAGAACCAATAACTTCATGTATCCAGATCAGCTCAGTATCTAATCCTGTTGCCAACGCAACAACACCATTAGTATTACCCATAGTAGCAAAATCTAGACTACCCGAAGCAAATGCTTTATTAGCCTCAACTCCTGAGTCTACACTTATATAATTAACTTTAACGCCTTTTTCCTTAAAATATTCATCAATATAACCTAAATTTTTAGCAACCGTTTCATCATTTGGCACTCTTAAATAACCCAGATTGATTTCCTTTTTGCTCTCAGACTTCGCACCACAACCTGTTAGTACAAACAGCATTGACAAAATAACTCCTAAAACTAAAATATTCCTTTTCATTACATTCCCCTCCAAAAAATATACTTGCTTTCAATTTTCCTTATACAAACATCAATAAGAATACCACTAATGCCCATAATAATATTACCGATAAAAATGACATCCGTCTTCAAATACTTGGACGCATCCAGCACCATCCAACCTAAACCACTCGTGGCAGCAACCATCTCTGCTGATACCAGTGTAGTATATGAAAATCCTATTGCAGTCCTAATACCAGTAAAAATTCTCGGTAAACTATATGGTACAATCACCTTGAAAAAAACATCTTTTTTCTTAGCTCCCATTGATAAAGCACTTAATATGTACTCTTTTTTTACATCACCAACACTTGACACACAGACCAAATATATTGGTGCAAAGGCTGCTAAAAATAGTAACATAATTTTAGATGAATCATCTATCCCCATCCAAATCACCAGCAAAGTGTAGTAGCCAAGCGGTGGAATAGGTCGATAAAAGTGAATAAACGAATCAATAAAACTCCTAACCCTATCGAAATAACCACTCATTAACCCAATCGGCACAGCAGTCAAAATAGCAAAAAATACCGCAACAAGTAACCGCTTAAAACTCGCACCAATATGCGTAAGTAAACTTACATTATTATAGCCATTCTTTACTATGTCAATAAATTTTATAAATACTGCCCTAGGTGTAGGTATCATGATACTTGAAACTATTTTGTATTCCGTTACAAAATGCCACACCGCAACTATCACAACCCACACCAAGACAGTAGCTAATACATGCCTTTTTTTTGATTGTTTTTTCATAAAAATCCTTACTGTACTAAACATAAACCTTTGACTTACAAGCAATTACAATTGTTGCCAAAAAACTTGTAAATTTAATGAACTTATTATAACATATATTATACAAAATTTCGATAAAAAAATTAATAAATGGCGAATTAATGAGAATTTCATTAAAATATCATTACGATCTTGAATTATCCGTTAATATAAGATATAATTTTTACAAAGGCAATAATGATGAACAAAGGAGGAAAAATGAACAAACGAATATTAACAACGATACTTATCATTGTGTCAATGATAGGTATGACAGCTTGTAACGGTGGCTCTGGCAAAGCTAAAGATAATATAAGTTATGCAACACCAGCAGAACACATCTTAGCTGCTTCAGCTAACACTTTCAATTTTAACAAAATGGGGATTGAATCTAAAATTTCCTTCGAAGGTGAGTTTGACAAAATCATCAAAAAATTAGCAGAAAAACAAAAAACAGAAATCCCAGCTGAACAGGAAAAATATATCAAATTTGCGAATGCAGTAATCAAAGACTTAACAATTGATTATAACTACTTCATGGAATTTGATAAAACTAAGTTAAATCTAAATCTTTATACTGAACAAACTCTAAATCATGATAAACAAAAATTAATGACAGTTCAGCAATATAATAATAACTTAGACACTTATAGATATAAAATACCTAATGTTTCACAAACAGTTTTCCAAATGAGCATGACTGAGCTATTAGGCGGTAATAGTGATGCAAGTGAAGAGTACAAGAAATTAATTGATAGTTACAAAAAAGCATTTACAAATATAAACAAAATCGACACTAAACCATATGTTGACATATTATGCGACGGTAAAGATTTCCAGAAATTTATCGATGAAGACCTTGCTGGCTACAAAAAGATTTTCCTTGACGCAATTAACAGCAAAACAACAAAAACTGACAAAGCCGTTCAAGTCGAGAGAGATGGCAAAAAAATCAATACCACAGAATATAAATCATCGTTTACATTTGCTGAAATGTTTGATTTATACTCAAAATTAATCGCTGAAGTAAAAAAAGACCCTGATTTTAGTAAAAAAGCTTTAACAAAATGGGAAAAAGTTGTTGAACACTTCAAAAAATCAGAAGACTACAAGTTATTTGACATAAAAGTTGAAGATATAGACGAATATTTAGCAAAAATCAAAAAAGTACAAAATGACGAAACCTATAAACAGTTCACAGAGAATATCGAAAAATTAGAAGCAGAAATTGAAAAGACTAAAAATATGCCTGAACTTAAAATTATGAACGACGTGAAAGTTAACTTAAGCAATAGAATTAACGAAGACAATAAAATCGATTCATTAAATTTCATAATTGAAGTTAAGCCATTAGAAGATGTCAATCCAATAAAAATTAAAGCTGATCTTGTTTACAAAACTGATTTTACAATGCCAACACTTGAAGATAAAAACATTATAAAAATATCTGAGTTAATTAAAGCTGCTAGTGAAAAGAAAACTGCTGAATATGTTGAACAACACCCAGAATTAATTGAACTTATGAACAGCGTAAAAAAAGACGTTTCAACTTTTATTTCAGACAGCGATACTAAAAAATATATAATAGACCTAATGAACAAAAACGGTTTAGAAAAAGAAGCAAAACAACTAGACCAACAAATACAAATGGCAAAAGCTGTACTTCAACTTGTTAACGTTGAAGAAATGCTTAAAGACCAAAAATAAAAATATAAAATATAAAATGAGTGATATTTAGACAACATAGGTCTTATATCGCTCATTTTTTTCATCTTTTTCGATTATTTTTTCATAAAATATCATTACAATCTTGAACTATATGTTAATATAATATATAATTTTTACAAAGGCAATAATGATAGACTAAGGAGGAAAAATGAACAAACGAATATTAACAACGATACTTATCATTGTATCAATGATAAGTATGACAGCTTGTAACGGCGGCTCTGGAGAAGCTAAAGATAATATAAAATATGCAACACCAGCAGAACACATAATAGCTGCTTGGTTTAATACAATTGATATTACTAAAATAGGCATAAACGCTAAAGTTTCATGCGAAGGTGAGTTCGACAAAATTATCGAAAAAATTGCAGCTGACCACAAAACGGAAATCACAGATGAACAAAAAAGATATATCAAGTTTGCCAATGTAGTTCTCAACGGTTTAACTTTTGATTATGTTAATTATTTTGAATTCGACAAAAAGAATTTCGATTTTAAATTATACAACGATTACAACTTACTACACAACAAACAAAAATTAATAACAATTAACCAATATAATTAACTGAAAGACCATCGATTTAAAATACCTACAATATCACAAGTAGTTTGCCAGACGGATACGAAAGATTGGCAAAAAATTTATAACAAAGAAAACAATGATAATAGTTTTAGCATAGAAAACGCCAAACAACTATTTGATAAAGTTAGTAAAATTGACACTAAACCATACATGGACATAATGTTTGATGGCAAAGATATTAAAACATTCATCGATGAGGATTTAGCTAATTACAAAAAAGTTTGCCTAGACACAATAAATACTCACATAACAAATACTGATAAAGCTGTCCAAGTTGAAAGAAACGGCAAAAAAATCAACACTACGGAATATAAAATGGTTTACACTCTAGGTGAAATCAACAAAGTGTACCCAAATTTATTGGCCGAAGTCAAAAAGCATCCAGAGTTTTGGGGAGAATTTTTTACGAAGGTAGAAAAAGTTGTAGAGCACTTCAAAACATCCGAAGATTACAAACTGTTTAATATAAAAATTGAGGACATCGACAAAACACTGGAAGATATCAAAAAAACTAAAACTGAAGCTCTTGATATCAAAAACCTTGACGAAAAAGAATATAACGAAATGTTTGAAGAAATGACAAACGATTTAGACATATTAAAATCTGACCCAAATCTTAAATTTCTAAATGATATCAAATTAACTACAACTTATAGAATAAGTAAAGATAATAAAATAGATTCTTTTGATAACACAATAGAAATAGCACCATTTGAAAACATCAAACCAATTAAACTTACAGTTGACATTGTTTTTATCCCAGAATTTACAATTCCAACACTTGATGGCGAAAAGATTTTTAATATGTCAAAACTAATAAGAATATCTGAAAACAATAACCAAAGTGAATACATTGATAGTCACCCAGAGTTTATTCAAAATTATAAAACACTACTAGAAGATAGTATAACTTTTGCTACGGAAAGCGAAACTATAAAATACATCTATGACTTAATGAATAAAAACGGTTTGGAAAAAGAGGCAAAACAACTTGAAACGCAAATACAAGCGGGCAAAGCAGCATTCGAATTAATCGACATCGAAAAAATGCTTAAAAACCAAAATTAAAAAAATAAAAAAATGAGCGATATTTAGACCATATAAATCTTGTATCGCTCATTTTTTATTTTATCAAAGAAATTATCCTTAAAATTTATTTATATTTTAGTAACCTCTCTAACAATCCTTGGCGCATTCATGATTGTATCATGTACTGGACAATGTCTATCCACATATTCTGCAAATTTTTTAAGTTCTTCAAGTGAGGCTTGAGATTTGATAATGTACCTAGTGGTAATTTTACTAAAACCGATTTTAGCAGTTGGGTCATCTCCGGTAAAGCCACTTGGATTCCAAACGCCAACTGATTCAATAGAAAATTTTTCTATTTTAATACCAAGCTTTTCAGCCGACATCTTTGCAACGATACATTTACACGCTCCCAAAGCTGAAAGCATAGCCTCAAGAGGATTCATTCCTTGGTCTGTGCCACCAGCTTCTTCCGCTTCATCCAAAACAATTTTTTTATCCCTAGCCACACAATTAACTTTAAAACCATCAGCCGATTCTAATTCAGCTTTACTATTTAATAAAATTTTTGCCATAAACTACCTCCTGTAAAATAATTGTACCACATTTAAAATAATTTTACTAATAATTAGATTATAAATAAATCACACCCCTATTCAGTTTTAATTATAATAAAGTGAATAAGCTTTTTTTTGTTATCTTTTTAATTATTTTTTATATCTTATTATTTTATAACACATTTAAGTTACGATTATTTAACATTACAACAATTATTTGCTACAAGCTAGTCTTATCAACGTTTTACAACTTTAACTTTTAATAAATAAAAAATTTACATTTATGATATTTTAAAGTATAATAGAATGAAATGTAAAAAAGATATGGATTATTGAAAGGAGAATAAAATGGCTTGTACAACTATACTTGTCGGAAAAAATGCAAGTTACGACGGTTCAACTTTAATCGCTCGTAACCACGATGCTCCTGGTGGACAATACAGAGCACACAGATTTGCTGTTATTAAACCAGAAGAACAACCTAGAAAATATGTATCAGTAATTTCAAAAGTTGAAATTGATTTACCTGATAACCCAATGCAATATACTGCACTACCAAACGCTTACCTAGATGATGAAGGTATCTGGGGCGGTTGCGGTGTAAACGAAAAAAATGTTGGTATGACAGCAACTGAAACTATCACTTCAAATGAAAGAGTGCTTGGTGCTGACCCATTAGTAGTTTACAAAAAAGCAGTAGGAAAACCTGGTGACGAAAACTACCAACCTGAGCAAAAAGGTGGCGTAGGTGAGGAAGATATTTTAACTATCGTACTACCTTACATCAACAATGCTAGAGAAGGTGTTGTCCGTATGGGACAGATTCTTGAAAATTACGGAACTTATGAAATGAACGGTATGGCTTTTCAAGACGAAAATGAAATTTGGTGGTTAGAAACTATCGGTGGTCACCACTGGATTGCTAAGAGAGTTGCTGACGATGAATATGTAACTATGCCTAACCAACAAGGTATCGATGAATTTGACCTTGAAGATGCCCTAGGTGCACAAAAGAACCACATGTGTTCAGCTGATATGCGTGAGTTCATCAATGATAACCACTTAGACAGAAGTATGGACGGACACTTCAATGCACGTGATGCTTTCGGTAGCAATAGTGATGCTGACCACACTTACAACACACCTAGAGCGTGGATTATCCAAAGATACTTCAACCCAACTGAAAACTTCTGGGATACAGAGCACGCTGACTATACACCATATTCAAACGATATCCCATGGTCAAGAAGACCTGAAAAGAAAATTACTGTTGAAGAAATCAAATACGTACTTTCAAATCACTTCCAAGGTACTAAGTACGACCCATACACTGGAAAAGGTGATTTATCTTCAAGAGGTGAATTCAGATCAATCGGTATCAACCGTAACAACCATTTAAGTATCGTTCAAATTAGACCATATATGCCAGAAGCTATCAAAGCTGTTCAATGGGTAACTCTTGGTTCTAACGTATTTAACGCAATTGCACCATTCTACACTAAGATTGATGCTACACCAGAATACTTATCTAACACGACACTAAGAGTTTCAACAGATAACTTCTACTGGTCTAATAGACTTATCGCAGCATTAGCTGATGCTCACTTTGCAGCAAACGCTTCACACATTGAAAGATACCAAAATGCTGTACAGTCTAAAGGTAGAGAAATTTTATTTAACTATGACAAAAAGTTTATGAACGAACAACCAACTGGCAAAGATATTGAAAAACTTCTTGAAACTGCAAATAACGAAGTTGCAGACATGCTTAAAGCTAAAACTGATGATGTACTTAACAAAGTACTATTCTCATCAAGTGAATGCATGAAAAACGGTTTCGCTAGGTCTGACGCCTAAAATGAAAATGTCCTTAATTTAACGATTAAGGGCATTTTTAATATATAAAATTTTAGTCCGACCATTTACTAGAAATTATTAACAAACCAACAATTTCTAACCCAAATAGCAAACTCAATATTTTTCACAAATAATCTGAGCATAAGCAATTTACAATTAAATAATTTTAAAGTATAATAAGACGTTGGCAAGAAAGAAATTAAACAATATTTGAAAGGAGCATTACAAATGGCTTGTACTACTATATTAGTTGGCAAGAACGCTAGTTACGATGGTTCTACCCTAGTAGCTAGAAACGAAGACTCTCCAGCAGGCGAGTTTACCCCAAAAAGACTTACAGTTGTTCACCCTAACGAACAACCTACACATTATAAATCTGTACTATCTAAAGTAGAGATTGATTTACCTGAAAAAGCAATGAGATATACATTGATGCCTGACGCATTACTAGACAAAGGTATCTGGGGTGGTTGCGGTGTAAATGAACTAAACATCTCACTTACAGCTACCGAAACTATAACTTCAAACGAAAGAGTTTTAAGTGCTGACCCACTTGTTGAGTATAAACCAGCTGTTGGTAAACCTGGTGACGAAAACTACCAGCCAGAAGTTATCGGTGGAATTGGTGAAGAAGATATCGCAACACTTATCTTACCATATATGACAAGTGCTAGAGATGGCGTACTTAGACTAGGTAAAATTTTAGAAACTTACGGAACTTACGAGATGAACGGCATTGCATTCCAAGACGAAAATGAAATTTGGTGGCTAGAAACTATCGGTGGTCACCACTGGATAGCTAAAAGAGTTCCAGATAACGCATATGTAACAATGCCTAACCAACAAGGGATCGATGAATTTGACTTAGATGATGCGTTTGGCGCTCAAAACGAACACTTATGTTCAGCTGATTTAAGAGAATTTATCAAAAACAACCACCTTGATTTATCAATGGACGGCAACTTCAACGCTAGACATGCTTTCGGCAGCAACGCTGATGCTGACCATACTTACAACACACCTAGAGCATGGGTAATGCAAAGATATTTCAACCCTAATTCAAATGTATGGGATGGTATCCACGCTGATTATCGCCCAGACTCAGACGATATCCCTTGGCACAGAGTACCTGAGCGTAAAATTACAGTAGAGGACGTAAAATACATCTTATCACACCACTATCAAGGTACACCATATGACCCATATGCTAAAAACGCTGAAAAAGGTGTATCTGCACCATTCAGACCAATTGGTATTAGCAGAAATAACTTCTTAGGTCTTGTACAAATTAGACCTTACATGCCAGAACCAATTAAAGCCGTTGAGTGGATTGCTTTTGGTTCAAATGTCTACAACGCTTTCGTACCTTGCTATATTAACATCGACAAAGCTCCTAGATATTTTGAAAATACTTCAGCAGACATCACAACTGATAACTTCTACTGGACTAACCGTATAATTGGAGCAATGGCTGACCCACACTTTGATAAGTGTAGTTCACACATTGAAAGATACCAAATTGCTGTTCAAACTAAAGCTAGTGAAATTATTAAAAACTATGATGCTAAATTTATAGCTGAAAATCCAACTGGAAAAGATATAGAATCACATTGCGAAAAAGCAAATGCTGAAATCGAGCAACTCGTAAAAACACAAACAAAAGACCTACTAGGCAAAGTGTTATACGAAGCAAGTTTACAAATGAAAAACGGTTTCGCTAGATCAGACGCATAAAAAACAAAAACACCCTTTCGTAAGCCACAAAGCACTTACTAAGGGTGTTTTTATTTTTATTAAATATATCTATTGCGGTTTATACGTCTTATCAATTATTATAATTGGTTTAATAACTTCGCCCGAATTTGAGGCATTTGCCGCTTCATTGATATCTTCAAAATCAAATTTTTTAATAACACTGGTAAAATCAAATCTGCCTTGCTTATAAAAATCAATCATCTGCGGTATTGAGACCTGCGGAACAGCATCGCCCATCAGCACACCAATAATCGATTTTGTACTTACAACAAGCTCGCCAAACGGAACAAATGTTAACTCATTACTTGAAACCGCAACAGGAGCATAAACACCACCTTGCGCAGTGGCATCAAATGCTGTTTTCATCACACTAGAAATACCAGTAGTATCCATTACATAATTTGTGCCCAGACCATTTGTTATTTTCCTTACTTCTTCGAGGGCATCCACATTCTTAGAATTAATTGTATGAGTCGCTCCCAACTTTTTAGCAGTTTCTAAACGGTGGTCATGTATATCAATCGAGATGATTGTCGAACAACCAGCTATTTTCGCTGCCATAATCCCCGCAAGACCAACTGTACCAGTTCCAAAAACAGTCATTGTACTGTTTACTTTCGGCTTAAATCCGTTAAAAACTGTACCACTACCTGTCAAGAAACCGCAACCTAATGGACCAGCAATAGTCAGGTCCACCGACTTATCTATCTTAATTACATTATTCTCATCAACGACAGTATGTGTTGCAAAAGATGATTGACCAAGTAGTGTACTTATTGGTGTTTTTTTGTCCTCTTTATAAAAAATTGGGTCGCCATTTTTACGTCTACCACTTACATTTAACACTGCCCATTCATCACAAGTTGCCGGCTTACCATGTAAACAGCTGTTACAATGGCCACAAAAAGCATACGATAAGACAACGTGGTCACCAACTTTAACTGATTTAACTGCATCACCTACTTGCTCAACAATGCCTGCCCCCTCGTGCCCAAATATCGCAGGAAGTCCATAATCGGCATCACCCAAACGAAACGCTTCATCCGAATGACATATACCACTTGCTACCATTTTAACCAAAACCTCATTCGACCTTGGTTCATCTAAATAAACAGTTTCTATTTTATAATCCTCATTTACGCCATTTACAACAGCCGCTTTAATCTGTTTCATATTAACCTCCTCAATCTACGTAATTGTTTTTATGACCTATTCAAACTATCAATTAATAAAGCTCGACCAAGTTACTGATGAAATATTCAATTTTAGAATTATTATCTATCGAAACTTTACTGGATAAGTCTGAACACTATATCTAGTTTAAAAATCTAGTTATAACACTAATGTTATTATCGTACAATTTAGCAAAACATTTACAATTTTATACAAACTATTTCATAAATGTTAAAAAAGTGGAAACAAGTTTTAAATTAACCCGTTTCCACCTTCACTTATCACTCCTTACCAAATAAAACTACCCAGTAATACTTGTATTCTAAATTTTCATCATACTTAATACCGATACACGCCCGATTAAACTTAGCATCAAAAATATTTATCCTGTTAGCCGGGATAATTAACCAATGTCTAAGCATATCTCTTGGTGTATACTTACCAGCTCCAATATTTTCGCCCACTTTCTTATATGAACTAAGTCCCGATGTAAAATAACTACCATCTGGTCTGTAATGGTCATAGTCTCTTGTAATCTCTTCTGCCCTGACATCTGCATAACTAGAATTTTTAGTCCATAATTCTAATGGTTTAAGTCCTTCTTTTTCTCTTTCATCGTTGATAAGTTCAAGCATAACTTTTTTATATTCTGCTAAATCACCCATTGGATATTCATCTGACTCATCATTTTTATCATCTTTATCTTTTTTATCGTCCTTATCATTTTTGTCATCTTTGTCTTTCTTATCGTCCTTGTCATTTTTGTCATCTTTGTCTTTCTTGTCGTCCTTGTCATTCTTGTCATCTTTGTCTTTCTTATCGTCCTTGTCATTCTTGTCATCTTTATCTTTTTTATCATCTTTGTCTTTCTTGTCATCCTTATCTTTTGCTTTCATCTTTTGATATGCACGTATTATCGTCACGAAAGCCTGCTCTCTTGTGTAATTACTTTTGGGGCTAAATTGGTTTTGACCAACACCTTCCATAAGTTCAAGTTCACGCACTTTATAAACATATGGTCTAGCCCATCCCGCAATCTTATCATCATCAGCAAAACGCTGACTACTTTCATTTATATCCACGCTTTCACCCTTAGCACGCAAAAGTCCTGTATACAAATTTAACAACATCTTAGCCGCTTGTTCTCTTGTTATTGACATACGTGGGTTAAACGTTGTTTGCGATGTACCGTTCACGAAACCAAGTGCTGTTGCCATAACTATATACTTATCATCAACATTACTTTCTGGCGCAATATCCTTGAACTTATTTACAACCATAGAATAATCCGCACCAAAATTACCCGAAATCATATCATCAATATTACCATATCCCGTCTCTTTTACATATAGATACATCATAGCTTTACAAAAATCAGCCCTTGTTATATTCTTCTTAAAGGAGTTCATCATACTATCATCAAGTAACCCTAAATCTAGTCCTTGTTGAATTGTTTCCCTTGCCCAATCAGAACTACCACTTAAATCCGCGAAACTTATAATTAATCCAAGTGTCAACGTTATAACCAATAACAATGATAAAATTTTTTTCATACTCCCACCTTTCAGTTTATGCCACTTGCAGCACGACACCTTAATTTCATTAATATTATCGTACAAATAAAAAAATATTTTAATTTTTAAACATTTTACGGACGTTACTCTGAAATTTCCCCTATAAATAAAAAAACTTGCAGCACTAATTCACCACAAGTTTTTTATAATTATTTATTTTGGTTGTATAATATATGGTGTTGGTCGTGAAAAATTAATCATGATAAACACCATATTTTTTGTATAAATTTTCAAAAAAAAATAAAGACATGATGT
>PDWI01003749.1_pt1 | contig 21111 bp, 15 predicted proteins | sample 1430891 | NCBI WGS metagenome assembly PDWI01 (sample SAMN01162508, study PRJNA174530) | Oral metagenome, whole genome shotgun sequencing project. | biome: Marine environment; feature: Marine mammal; material: Swab sample of the gingival sulcus; isolation source: swab sample of gingival sulcus... | reverse complement strand
CACTTTTCCAAATATAATCCCCTTTATTTTAAGTGTTTAGCAAAAAATCCTATAATTTAATTTTAGAATTTTCCTTAGACCGAACTGACGTTAAATTAATAAAAAACAGAAAGCAAATGAAGAATTTCAGATTTTTAGTCCTTGTGGCTAGCCTGTGTGCATTAGCACTTAGCATCGCTTCTTGTGACAAGAAAGAACCAAAAGCGCCAGTTAATCCGCCAACGCCGGAAAAACCAACGCCAGATAAGCCAACACCTGAGAAGGCAAAAGTGATTACACTGGAGAAGTTTAACAAGTACGTTGAAATTCTACCAGCTGACCACCAAGGAGCTTATATGACAATCATAAGCGACACAAAGGAATATTTGAAGGTTTATTTTAGTCAGAAAGTTGGGAGAAAGATTTATACTAAATTAATTCCTGTCGCTTATCAAATTGACCCAAAAACATACAAAATTAAACTCTCTATGCTTGAGAAAAGTGTCTATGAAGCCGTTGCTGACAAACTAATATTGGAACAGAATGAATACCGATACCAAGAACCATACAAGTCTGCGAAGGAGACATTCCAACCTGAGAAACAATCTGTAAGCATCAATAAAAGTTTGGATCAGATTATCTACAAAGGCTATCATCCTGCTGATGAGAGAAAGACACACACCTCCGTCCTAGAATACTTTGAGGAATAAAATCCCTTAGTGTGCAATCCTTAGTCGTTGAAAAGCAAACAGGCTGTGTCGCTTTGACACAGCCTGTTGTCTTATTGCTTGTATGAGTTAAGAATGGGCTTAAGACTTAATCTCTTTAGCTATGTAGAGCAAAATTGGATTCTCGGAGGAAAGAAAGATTTGCTCCTTTTCAGCATGATTGAGCGTGCCAGCAAAGAGAGCGTCAAGTCGTGTCTCTTCTAATTCCCAACGGACGCCCTTGAAAGTTAGTGGCGTAGCTTCGAAATTAAAGACAGAGAGCTGTTGTCCGATAGCGACTTCGAGCCTAGCACTTCCCTTAAGCAAAACGAAGTAACCCTCGTCCGTAAGCATAAAAAGTTCATCGAGAAAGTCCGCATAGCTTGGGAGCAAAGCGATGTTAGCAATGAAGTGATCCTCTCGTTCGCCCGATGCACCAAGCAAAAGGATTGAGCGAACCTTCATAATCTCTGTAGCAAAGCGAACCGCCTTCGTTAGATCATTGGTATTTTGGTCTGGAAAATGATGAATACGTCCTTGAAGGCGTTCTTTAAGTTCCAGACTAATCGAATCTAGATCACCGACAACGGCATCTGGCAACTTATCCGTGTAGCTTTGCAGTTTGTCTACCGCTCCATCACAGCAGAGCAATTGGAAATTTTCCTTGCCCTCAACCCAGAGGTCTATGTACCTAAGCACTTCTAAGCTCTGAGGGAAAGCCCCATTGGCAAGCAAGATGAGGCGAGGGGCATTGTCATGCGAAAGTTTAGGATAGTACTTCATCTGTTTTTTCTTTGAGTTTGTTTATTTATCTTCAAGCTATCGGCTATTTTCATGAAAGGGTGTTCTTTTTTTTCGAAGATGTTTGCTCCTTTTTCCAATGAAAGTAAGCAAAGATTGCTACGACAAAATAAATGAAATACACAGAGGCTGAAAGGTAATCTTCAACCCGAAAGAAAATATACGCAAGCATAAAGTCTGCTACAATCCAACATAACCAATGCTCCAGCCACTTTTTTGCCAGCCAAACCATGCCTATGAATGAAAGAGTCGTAACTATCGCGTCTTCCATCGGTAAGACGTTGTCCGTAAAGTTAAGGTTTATGTAGTAAATCCCTGCATATAGAGGCAAAGCTATAAAGCTACTGATCAGCAGAGCTGAACCTTTGATATTCTGGATATTAGTCTCTTGGGAATTAGCCTCGGACTTATCCCTATTCTTGTACCACATTGTCCAGCCCCAGATACTGGATATCAGATAATAAGCATTAATCAAGGTAATACCATAAAGTTCGTTTTTAAGGGAAATATAAATGTAAAAGATTGGTAGGATTACACCTACAGGCCAAAGCCAAATACTTATCTTATACTCTAAATATAGCCAGATGAAAGAAATTACAGCACCGCAAATCTCTACAGGGTGTGTCTGAAGGTACGCCCATATACATTCAATCATTTTCTTAGGAGTTTTTTTCGATTACTAAAGGGAAAACAATGCGGAAGGTCGTGCCTTTACCCACTTCCGACTTGTAAACGAAAATTGAACCTTGATGGTAGTCCTCAATAATTCGTTTTGCCAGCGACAAACCCAAGCCCCAACCACGCTTACGGGTGCTATAACCCGGCTTAAAGATTAAGTTAAATTTTGATTTGTAGATACCTCTACCTGTATCTTCGATGTCTATAAACAATTTCTCCTTGGAGGTTTGTCCGTAGCTAACGAGAATTTGCCCCTTACCTGCCATGGCATCAACAGCATTCTTAATGAGATTCTCCAATACCCAAGCAAAAAGTATTTCACTCATACGTACGAACATCAGATTCCCTTCAGAGTTGGGCTTTAGCTCCAAACTAACACTGGGCGAAATGCGAGGTTGCATGTAAGCAATAGCAGTAGTCAAAACGTCCTTAACATTCTCTATATTGAGCTGGGGCAATGAACCTATCTTCTGAAAGCGATTAGCAATAATCTCCAAACGTCGAATGTCCTTTTCCATCTCGTAGGGGATCATCGGATCTACGTTAGACTCTTTGAGCAGTTCCTTCCACGCTATCAGAGAAGATATAGGCGTACCAAGTTGATGTGCCGTCTCTCGAGAGAGACCCTCCCATATTTTATTTTGGTCAGCACGCTTCAAAGTCATGATAGCTAGTATCGAAATTGCCAGCACCACTATAAATACGCCCAGCTGGACATATGGAAAAAGAAGCAAACGCTTAAGAAACGTACTGTCTGAATAGTACAAATATTCAACAGGTCTTGTATTGATCACAATAGGAGGATAGACCTGCCGAAACTCAGCGAGCTTCTCGTAAAGAAATTTCTCGGGATTCTCTCTCGGTAGTTCTATATTATTAAAAGAGCAGATACGACCTAACTCATCCGTAAGGATAATAGGAATAGTCTCGTTTGTCTCAATAATGTGGGATAGGAGGCTTAAACATTCCTCTTGCGAGCCAGATACAATCGCCTGAGTAGCATGAGCCCAGACTTCCATCTTCTCCCTTTCCTCATGTGCCATCTGTTTGACCAGATGATCGGATATAATGAGTGAACCAATAGTAAAGAGGATAGCGGTAATTATTAAGGCTATTCGGACAAAACTATGTCGTTGAAACCACGAACCGCTACCGTAGATTAGACTCTGAATCTTAGCTTTTCCGTCGCCCAAGCCTAATCCTTTTTATCAATGCGACGTGCAATCTCTTCATCTGTTAGAACTGGAAGAGTAAATTCTACTGCCGATTCAGAAGCAATGACGAACAAACCAACCCCTCCTTCGAAGCTTGAAGGGATAGTACTTGGCGTTACCATCGGATTATATGATTGGGAACGACTCATAACAAGGAGGTAATCGTAGGCAAGAGCGGGAATTTGTTCGACGACGAGCTTCATATGGACTGATTTGTCCTTGAAACGCGGACAAGAGAAGTTGATATTCATTAAGCCCTCGCCGTCATGGAACAAGCGGTCAGAAAAAACAGCATAGGAATTTGAAAAGTGTCGCCCCATTATTCCTTCAAAAGACAACTTATCTCCCTGTTCTTTGTTTCGTGGACGACCATCCATCAAGATAAAGTCATCTTCATAGTGAAAGCGGTGGCTGTAGTAAATATCCTTTTCCTTATAATAGAACAAAAGCTTGAGACGATAAAAATTAGTTTCGCCTGCGATATCTTTAAGTTTTAGCTTCGCTTTGAAGTCCTCCCAGTAACGCTTTGTCTCTTTCGGATTATTCTCAACTTCGAAGTCTCGTTCGATATATTCATTCAAAGTGCTTTCCTTAAGGTCAAGAACAGGTACATTTGGTTTCTTTGGAACGATAAGTTCGGAAATAGCTTTTTTAGGATAATTAGCATGCTGAACCACAAGCTTAACCTTGTCTCCTTCCTTGAACTTATAATTGATCGGATAATAAAAATCCTCTATCCTATAGCTCTGTTCAACGTCCTCATCAATAGATGTTACTTTATTGACAGAATAAACCTCTTTATTGTTGACATAAAGCTTAACATTTGCATCCTTTACCTCTCTAGGTCTTCTAGAAATAAATGTTTCTGAGACGTAAACCTTCGTTTGCAATGAGTCTGAAAATCCGTAGCAAAAGACATTTAATCTCGAATCAAAGTTCTCATCATAGAGCGAAATCTCTGTCCTACATGCAGGAAAGATAAGTATTAGAATGAGTAGCGAGACTAATAACTTATAGATATTCTTGAAGTGAAACATGATCATTAGAATTTATAAGTATATGAAACAGATGGGATAATAGGCAAAAGTGTAAACTTGAATAGTTTTCCGTCATATTCAGGAAAGACAAAGGACGGATTCATTGAATTGTAAGCATTGTAGATACTTAGATTCCAAATACTCGTATTTCCACTTTTATGCAGACAGTTGAAGTTACAACTTAGATTCAACTTATGAGTAGGTGGTACTTGGTAGTTATTACGACTTTCGATAAGAAGCCTTGAATCTACATAATAAGTATTATCTTCTGGGTTCAACACTTTGTCTGGGTAGGTAACAAACTTCCCTGTAGGTGCAGTGATAAATCCTCCACTATGAAACTCCCAAGAAGCTGATAAATCCACAACCTTATTAATCTTGTAAGAAAGGACTAAATTCACATGATGACGACGGTCGTATTTATATGGAAACCATTTCCCAAAATTAATCTTGCCATTAGGGAATAGTCGCTCACTTTTCGCTATTGTGTATCCAAGCCAACCTGTAATCTTACCTCTGGTACGCATAGCTAGTAGCTCCACCCCATAGGCTCGCCCCTGCCCCATTTCGACTTTATCCTCCCAACCAAGTGAAGAGCCAAGGAAAGATGCATCATCTTTATATTCTAAGACATTACGCATATCCTTATAATAACAATCAATTGAGAACTCCCAACCTCTAAGTCCATTGTAAATCGTACCAAAGCTATACTGATGAGCCGTCATTGGCTCAATAGATTTGGTCGCTGGCACCCACAAGTCTGAAGGAAGGGTCATATTCGCAGAAGTTAAGAGATGGATGTTCTGAGACATTTTCGTGTATGAGAGTTGCAACTGTAAATCTTGAATTGGACGATATTCAAAGATAGCACGAGGTTCCCAAGAGAAATAGTTAGCCCCCTGAACATAAAAATCCGAAAGTCGCAGTCCTAGATTCAGCATTAAATACTTATTAAAATGCATTTCATTTTCGGCATAAACTGCCATCTCGTGAGCCATGATTGAACGGCTCTCTGGGAGTTTAATCTTATCTAGGAGCTTATCAAATTCTTCTTTATTCGCACCAACGGGTTCGTATACCACAGCTTCTGGACGGAAATTATGTAAAGTATAAGATGACCCAAAGTGAAACTTATACTTATTATTCAAATAGTAATCAAAATCCCAGCTTGTGTTGTAATCATGAATACCAGAAAGATACTTAGCATCATAACCACTTTTTTCTAAGTTTTGACGATCAAAGACCGAGAGTTGAGAGCCGAAGTTAAAGAAATAATAGGTATAAGATGTTGTTAGATTACTATATAATTTTGGCGTAAAAGTATGACTCCAACGAAGAGATGCCAAGGTATTCCCCCACTTTAAGCCTATAGACGACTCCTTTTCAAAGTCTTCGTCATACCTTTTACTCTTATCTTCGCCATGGAATTTGTCCATACCGTGATAGACACTAAGGAATAAACGATCCTTATCTGTCAAACGATGTTGAAGTTTTAAGTTTGTATCGTAGAAATAGTAGCCCCCCTTAGCATCTTGGTTTCGCAAAAATGGAGCAATAAGTAAGTCTGCATAAGTGCGACGCAATGAGAGATTAAAGGACGTTCGATTCTTCACAATAGGACCTTCAACTTGAAGTTTTGAAGCAATCAACCCTACCGTAAAAGAGCCATGATAGGACTGCATATTCCCATCATTGGTACGAACATCAATAACTGAAGACAAGCGTCCACCAAAACGAGCAGGGAAGCTCCCCTTATAGAGCTTCACATTCTTTACCGACTCAGGAGTAAAGACTGAGAAGAAGCCTGCTAAATGATCAACATTATAGAGAGAAATACCATCTAATAGGATCAAATTCTCATCAGGTCCTCCACCTCTAACATAAACTCCAGCACTCCCTTCACTTCCTGCTTGAACACCTGGGAGAAGTTGTAAGGTCTTCATCAAATCACTTTCACCAAAGAGGGATGGAGCAGTTTTTACAATCGAAATAGGAACTTTCAAAGCACCTGTATTTGGTGAAGACATAGTCTTTTTATCTGCAGTAACGACGACTTCTTCTAATTGCCCAGAAGATTTCAAGTGAAGCAACAGCTTACTATTACTCTTACCATCAAGTTCATATTTTAGTGTCTCATAACCGACATAAGACACTTGAATCGTTTTAGCCTTTGCAGGAAGTGTCAAACTGAAGAAACCATAAACATTGGTGTATACTCCTGTATTTGTTTCAGGACAATAGACCGTTGCTCCAATTAAAATCTCACGAGAGGACGAATCATCAATATAACCACTTATCGTAAAGGTAGAAGTTTCTTGACTAATCGCTTGACCTAAAGAAAAATATATTAAGAATAGAAGAATTAATCCTAAACACCGAAGAGAAGAATAGCACTTATTCATATTATTATATGATATTGTTTTTATATATAGGGACAAAAGTACAATTATTTTTCAAAAACAGAGCAACTAATTTAATAAAAAGCAATTAGCCCTAGGACTGAAACTCTAACTCAAAGAATAAGTCATGAGCAAACTCTTGTAAAATGGGGTCAGCACTTAGTTTCCATTCTACTAGCTCATCCCTTGCTTTGACCTTTTCTGCAATATGCTCCTGACGAATCCAGCGTTTGAGGAAAAGAAGTGTTGCCGTCTGCAAAGGACTAATCAGCTTATCTTCCCTAAGATTAAGGATTTCAAATGATTTATTCATCAGCTTATCTTCCAACTTTTGAGAGGGCACTTGATAACCCTTAAGGCTATGTCTTGCAAGAATGATATAAGCTAATGGATAAAGATCTTCGTAAACAGAACGTTCATCTAGTAAGAAGTGTATTGCCCATTGAGGAGCAGACTCCAGACGATCAAAGAGAAACATAGCTAAGTAATCCCTCAACTCCACATTAGAGAAGCATTTTGACGCGAAGAAGTAGGCATCATCAAAATGCATCTCTTCAACAGGATAAATCATCATTGCGATAATTTTAAGTTCTCGAACATCACGACTAAGCAAATATCTTGAGAGTTCAGCAGACTTAGTTAAACGATTTGCTCGACTCTGAATATGCTCAATAGTCAATCCAAAGTTAACTCCATAGTGCAGTCCCTTCTTTCTCATCGAAGTAGAGACAATACCATCCATGGCACGACGCAAGCTTGCTCGCAGTTCTCGAACATCTTCTTCGAACTGCTTGCTCAAAGGGGCTAGTCTATTCAAAGCCAAACGAGACGGTTCTTCACTCAAATAGCCATAAGTTTGGCTATAGCGGAGCATCTGCTCCTCATAGTCCTCGGTATAATCAGCACGGACATCAACAATTCCTCCATCTTCAAAAACTAGTTCCAAACGAGGGTTTACAAAACCTTTATAAGGAGCAATATTTAGTTGTTCATAGCGAGACAAGACTTCCTTATGTAAAACAGGATCAATCTTCACTCCATATTGCTCAACCCAAGCCTTTGCCTGAGCAAAGTCTCCCTCACTCTTGATTCTTTGAACCTCGTAAAGCATTTCTCCCAAGAACTGGCGAACCTTATCGTAGTTATGAATATATAAATCTAAGCCTTCAAGTCTTACAGCTCCACATTCTTCTGCCCGCTCCAATACGTAGCGAGCAATCAAAGCTCGGTTACGCATATGGGCTTCTTCGATATTTTTCCCAAAAGGAATACGTACATATTGCATGACTAAACCATTAAATAAATAACGATAATAGCAAGCCTTATACGCTTCTTTGCTTGGAAGGACACCCAGTTCTAGTAACTTCTCATCTGCCATATAGTAGAGAGCAAAGAGATCTGCACGAGCTTCCTCTATCGTTGAGCCATAAGCCCCCAAAGCTTCGGAGGATACCCCAGAAGCAAGCTTACCTGAACCATGCCCTAAACATTCATGCAAATCTGTATGTAATGCCTCAGTTACACCTCCATATTTTTGTAGAAGTTCTCTAATCTCAGGATCTTTTATAAAGGTTTCATCCAGACCATTTTTTTCAGATGCAAGTCGGTAAGCTTCATGGATATTCTCAATGCTAACACTCTTAGAGCCATATTCTGCTCGAATCCAGTCTGCATTTGGCAAATTAATTCCTATTGGTGTAGCAGGATATGAGTCGCCACCCAACATCGCCAAAGTAACAACAGAAGCAGATATACCCTTCGCTTCATCCTTTTTATACTCTTCAGGGATTGGAGCATGAGCTTCAAACCACGAGGCTTCACGGCAAATTTTCTCTGTTCGCTCACTCGCTTGCTTATTTTTAATATGCACCAGTCCTTCCCAACTTCCCGTCAAACCTAGAGGATCTGTGTACGTTTCAGTAAATCCGTTGATAAAATCAACCTGAGGATCAGTATCCTTAAGCCAAAGGATACAGTACCTATTATAAGCTTCTAAGCTACCTGTTTTATAAAAATCAAGCAAGGCTAAAATTGCCTCTCTCTGAGCCTCGGACTCCGTGTAAGCAAGAGCAGATTTCAACTGAGTAGAGACCGCTTCAAGACATGGAGAATACAGACCTCCTTGCATGTAAGGCTCTTCATATAGTTTGCCATCAGAGTCCTTACACAGTCGCGTATTCAAGCCATAAGATAAGGGAGCTTTCTTTTCCTCCTCACTAGCCTTTTCTTGTAAACCTTGGTAGAAAGCTTCAGCTTCTTCTTGACTTATGGTCGAATCATAGAAATTAGCACATGAAGCATAGAGTAAATCATCTTCTCCAGACTGCTCTGTTCTTTTTGGGGAACGCTTAGGATCAAAGACTTCTTCCAATAAGTCTTCCAACATCTTAGGGTCAAACTGTAAAAGATAACCCTCATTCTGAATATCTAAAACAGCAGAACGCAACCAGTCCTTAGAAAAGAGTGGCACAAACTTATCCGAAGCATAATGATGATGTATCCCAGAAGAAAACCATAAACGATAGAGGTAAGTCCGCATTTCTTGAAAATCCTTGACTTCCCGATCTCCACGATAGTGCAAAAAGACACCTTCAAAGAGATGCCTTAAGGCTAAGTTATAAGATCCATTCTGGTCAAAAATAATATCTCGTCCTGCAAGTGTAGCTTCACTGAGGTGATAAACAAGTAGTTTCTGCTTTAGGCTTAAATCTTCAAAGCCATCAATTTTATAACGTAAGACTTCAATATCAGCAAAGCGACAGACAGACGCTCCATTTATATGTTCATTCATAATCAATCTCTATATAAGTATGCTACAAATATAGGGATAATCAGACATAAGCCTTCAAAAACCATCCAAAAATACTCGCAAAAATTAGTTATTTTTGTCAGGAATTAATGAAATAAATTCATCAATAACAAAATAAATCAAAGACAAGAGTATGAAAAAACTTCTTCTCCTTAGCTTAAGCCTCTTCCTCTCAGTACAATTAGGACAAGCTCAAAATCAAGAAAAGACAAGCGAGCAATCTCACTTTAAGATTGGAGGCTACATCCAAGCTGAAGCAAACATTGGACAAAAAGATAGCCACCTCAACGTAGGGAAAGTGCTAAGTTCAGACAAACGTTCTATAGGTTTACGTCGAGGACGAGTAAAGATGACCTATCAACACAGCTTATCTGAAGCAGTTTTTCAGCTCAACATCACAGAAGCCTCTCTTTCAGTTATCAATGCCTATTTCAAGCTTAAATCTCCATGGGAGGCACTAGGACAAAGCTCTCTAACGACAGGCGTTTTCCTTACACCCTTCGGACATGAGATTTGCTACGGATCAGCCAAGAGAGAGTCAGTGGAGCGTTCACGAATTGTTCGTTCTTTATTTGCAGGACTTGGGAACGTAGGAGCATTGCTTACCCTACAAGCTGATAAAAAATCACTATGGAGCATGCTTCAGTTTCAAGGAGGAATCCTTGCAGGTAACGCTATAGGTGTAGAGAATAACGGCAGACAAGATTTCATTTCTCGCCTAACTATCGGCAAACAAATCTCAAAAAACTTCTACGCTAAGCTAGGAAGCTCGGCCTACCTTGGTTACCTATCAAATAAAAAAGGCTATGTATATAGCTTCGAAAACGAAGGCTTCAAACAAATCAAGCAAGAAGGCGAATACGAGCTTAAGAAATATTTTGGGATTGAGACGGAGCTTCGTCTCAATAGTATGCTTGGGCAAACAAAAGTTTTGGGAGAATATCTCTTTGGTGAGCAACCAGCCTTAGCAAGTTCAAGTGTCAGTCCAAGAAACTTTAAGGGCAATCAAGATCTTTTCATTCGCAATTTCAAGGGAGCTTACCTACAGCTTAGCCAGAGCATGGGTAAACTACCCCTAACAGCAGTCTTCAAATACGAATGGTATGACCCAAATACTCAAGTAGCCAAAGATGAGATTGGCAAAAAAGTTCTTACAGGTGTAGCAGATCTTACGTACCAAACTTTTGGCTTTGGGCTTCTATCAGACATTACCAAGCACATTCGTCTACACGCCTACTATGAAATCAACAAAAACGAAGTAAGCTCTCATCTTCAAGGGTTCAAAGAGGATATAAAAGATAACCTCTTTTACTTACGCTTGCAGTATGTTTTCTAAAAACAACTAGGAAAGAAGATAATCTATAGTCCTAGAATAATTTAGAAAATACTCTGAGAACGAAAACAATGAAGCCTAGCTCTTTAAAGAGCTAGGCTTCATTGTTTTTAGGCTTTGGCTAAGCTTTTTTATTTCCTTCGGAAGAATTTAATAAAGCGTTGGGAAGAAACTTTTAAATCGTAGGGAACACTTTTTCAAGTGCTCCCTACGATTTTTTTCACCAATCTCTAATAAGTAAAAAACAACTCTGCTAAACAAGATAGAAGCAAGTGGATAATTAATTTAGATTCCAGTTTAATTGTCCTTGAGCTTTAAGGAGAGCTGAGCGAGATAGAGCCAACTTCGTACGGGTGATGACCAAGTCTGCCATAGCTTTATTGTACAAAGTTTCCGCTTCCAAGTAATCAACTAATTTCTCCAAGCCTGCTTCATAACGATTATACATGACACGTTTATGCTCTTTTGCCTGATCTAGCACCCTTTCACAAAGTTGAAGTTCCATAATACTTTCGTTGTAGAAATTCGTTTTTTGCTGTAACTCAAGCGTCATCTTCTCACTAAGATGCTTCATTTCCTCTTGAGCAATCTGTTGTTCTAGCTTAGCCGCTTTTACTTTAGCATAGCTTTCGCCCCAGTGAAACAAAGGAATAGAAACCATTAGCGTTGCAGACAAACTACCCGTATCTACAAATGAGTCTCCATTTAGCTTACCTGCACGAGAATAAGCATACGAACCACGAAGTCCGACACGAGGAAGGAACTCACTTAAAGCCAAAAGTTTTTCCTGTCTTTTAAGCTCTACCTTTTCACTAAGCAGAGCATATTCCTTACGGGCAGTAATGTCTAGGGAAGTCTCTTGAGATGGTGCAAACTTATAGGAGCTGAGCTCTTGTTTAATGTTGATAGGAGCTGTTAGCTCTCTCCCAATAATTTGATTGAGATTCATCTGAGCCAGTAGGACACCATGCTTAGCTTGTTCGACTTTTAAGTTCGCTTTGCTCAGTTCTATCTCCACCTTTAACTCGTCATTCTTGCTACGCATTCCCGTTTTTATCGCATTGCTCGTTAGACGTTTGACCTCCTCAATAGTTATTTTGTAGCTTTGAGCTACCTTTTTTAATTCCTCAGCTTTAATATATAGATAGAAGGCTTGCTCTGTTTCTAATAACACTTCTTCCTCTTTCAGCGAACGCTTATATTTAGATGCACGAGTACCAATCTTAGCCATCGCATTGGCAGCGATAATTTTTCCGCCCATGAAGATTGGTTGATCCACATTAATTCGACCAAAATAACAATCCCTCAAGCGGAAGTCTATCTGATAAGAGGGGAATTTAATCTTTTGCTCTGCAATAGGTGTCCATAACTTCTCCTTTAAGACAGGAAGAACTTTTTCTACGGCAGGATGAAGGAATTTAGGTGTTTGCTTCAGTATCGGATCTTTGAGCTGAGGATCAATAAGTGTTCCAACTTTGAGAGGAGGGATTGACAGGTCTTTTTGATAATCAAATTGAGTGTAGAATATAAAACCTTCTGCCGTAACTTTAGGCAAGAAGTTCGTTCTCATTGCCCAAAGAGTGGCTTGTGCCTTATTCTCTCCAAGCTGAGCCATACGAATCTGATGGTTATGTTTAAGAGCAAGTTGCTTACAACTATCTAAAGACAATGCTCCCATGGACTTCACTTTTTGCAAGTGTTCCTGTCCGCACATGGGCTGACAGAAAAGACTTAAAAGCAGACTATAGTGTATTAGTTTGAATATCTGTTTCATCATCATGTATTATTTCTCTTTTTCCACCTTTATACCATAAAGTAAGGCATAAAGCAATGGAATAAATATTAGCGTAATCAATGTCCCTCCAAGCAAACCAGCCATAATAACAACGGCAGCAGAACCAAAAAGCGAGTCTCCAAGGAGAGGAATCATACCAAGAATTGTAGTGAGTGATGCAAGCATTACAGGACGGAATCGGCTCATTGCACTATTAATCAAGGCATCAATAGGCTTGACCCCTTCGTTAAGAAGATGGACTATTTCGTCAATAAGCACGATACCATTCTTTATGAGCATACCAATTAATCCAAGTATCGCTACAATTGCTACAAAACCAAAGGTTTTCCCTGAGACAAGCATTCCTAGAACTACCCCAATACTCAAAAAAGGTAAACAGAGCAATATGATCGCAGGCTTCCGATAACCTCCAAAAAGCATGATAAGGATTGCAATCATTAGTACGACAGCTAGCGGATAGTAATGGAAGAGATATTTCTTTGCTTCCACACTAGCACTGTATTCTCCCTCCCACTTCATTTCATAGCCCTCTGGAAGATCAATCTCTTGAGCTACGGCTTCAGCAATTTCCTTCCTAAGCGTTTCGTTAGAGTAACCTGTAACTGGTGAACATTGTGAGCGAATAGCTCGTTGCCCATTCTCTCGGATAATGGCAGACTCTTCCCACGAAAGCTTGATGCCATCCGTTGCTTGACTAAGCAAGTTCGTACTAAGCAATTCATTGATGAGATCCTCTTTGTCTTTTGCTCCAAGAGCAATAGCTTGCAGTTCCTTACGATTAAGACCGAGGTTCTGAAGAGCTGGCAATACACTAAAGACAGGTGTTTGTTCTAGAGCCTCGATTGGCTCTCCGTTTTTGTCAACAGTGCGGAACTTAATGGTGCGTTTATCTCGTCCTTTGTGAAAAGTTCCCATAGGGATACCTTCACTTGCACTCAATACAGAGAGAGCAATATCTTGTCTCTTAAGACCTAAGGATCTAGCTTTGGATTGATTGTACTGAATATTCAGTACAGGTACTTTAGGAAACCAGTTCACTCGAGCCATAGCAACCATAGGATTACGCCTCATAATCTGCAAAGCACTATCACTTAGTCGGTGTAATACCGCAGGGTCTGGTCCAGAAAACTCTAATTCGATTGGATACTCCTTATACATTAGGTTGTAACGCTTCACACGAACTTGTGCATCAGGATAATGATCTCCTAAGTAAGCTTGTATCTCATCAACAGAAGAAGCCAACTTATCTGATGAAGAGAAGTCAACAATTAGTTCCCCATAAGCAAGAGAAGGTGTCGCAATACTACGCACAAGATTGTAACGTGCTGGCGTAGCTCCTACCGATCGAGTGATATGCTTAATCTCTTCTTTTCCCCGGAGATAAGTTTCAATCTCTTTTAAGTCTTTCTCTACCCATTTAGTTCCAATCCCATCAGGCAGACGATACTCGATATACAATTGGTCATAATCCATATCAGGAAAGAAACCTTGAGGGATAAGAGGGAAAGCTAGAAGGCTCAAAACAATTCCTATGACGCCAAGACTTATCGTAGTCCAACGATGATGTAGTACCCATGAAAGTGTCTTTCGGAGTATTTGATACATCAGTCCAGCGTAAGGATCTTCTTTCTGTTTAATCTTTTGGGCTTTAAGCATTCTGTCTGCTTGGATTGGCACAAAGAAAAGAGCCAAGATCCAAGAAACAAGTAAGGAAATAGCCAAAACGATGAATAGATCTCTTACATAGATCCCTGCCGTATCAGGCGACAAGAAGATAGGAAGAAAGGCTAATATTGCAATGAGCGTTGCTCCAAGTAGAGGCATTGCCGTCTTCTCTCCAATCTGAGTAAGAGCCTTACGCCTATCTTCACCTTTTTCTAAAGCAGTCTGAATACCATCTAAAATAACAATAGCATTATCTACAAGCATTCCCATTGCTAAGATGAAAGCTGCAAGAGAAACCCTCTGCATCGTCCCATCAAAACCTGAAAGGAATTGCACCGTAATAATAACGGTTAGCCCTAAATTGACCCCAAGGATAAGTCCACTTCGCAACCCCATTGAAAAGATCAGAATTAAGACAACAATGAGAATAGATTCTAACAAGTTAAGAATAAAATTAGACAGAGCATCTTCTACTCGTTCAGGCTGGAAGAAAACTTTCTCGAGCTCCATACCAATGGGCAGTCTGTTTTGACTAAGTTTGTTGATTACTTCCTCAACTTCTTTTCCTATCTTAGTGATATCTGTCCCAGATTTTGCCGAGATTGCAATCCCAAGTGCAGCACGACCATCGCGATACATTGCCTGACGTCTAGGCGAAGTGTAGGTTTCATACACTTTGGCTATATCCTTAAGTCGTAATTGGTCTTCCTCATGCCCTTGTAGAACTAGATTCTGAATATCTTCAACATTCTTGTAGCGATCACTGACAGTTAACCTGAAACGCATATCGCCACTCTCAAAGTATCCAGAATAAGTTGGTTCATTCTGTCCTTTGATCGTTGCAAGGATTTCAGTAGGATGTAGCCCTAGATTCGCAATTTTATCTTCATAAAGATCAATATTTATATCCATGGGTTCATTTCCATAGATGACAATATCAGAGATACCTTCTATCTTAAGAATATTACGTTTGATGAGTTCAGCATATTTATTTGCCTCTTCATTGTCATAATCATCGTAGACCAAAGCATAAAACATTCCATATACATCACCAATATTATCAATGACAATCGGAGCTTTAACCCCTGAAGGGAGACTTATAGAAGCATCTCTTACTTTCTTGCGGAGCATATCCCAGTTCTGCTCAACCTCATCATTCTGAACAAGTGTAGAAAGTCTTACACGGATTAATGAGGCATCATTCATCGAAATACTTCTTACATGTTCAACATCTTTCATCGAACGGATATTATGCTCCAATGGGTCACTCACTTCTAATTCTACTTCATGAGGCGAAGCCCCTGGGTAAAGAGTCAAGATAACCGCATCCTTAACTTTAATCTCAGGATCCTCAAGCTTACTCATTGAATAAAATGAATAAGCTCCACCCAAACTGAGCATTATAATAAAGAAATAGATTAGACGCTTATGGTCTAATGCCCAAGATCCATAATTTATCATAGTAAATCTCCTACATTAGTTGAACTTTGACTTTCTAGAAGGCGTATTTTTTCTCCGTCCTTGAGTTTATGTATACCAGCAGACACAATACTTACTCCTTTTTCTAAGCCAGTACAAACAACAGATCCGTCACGTCCAAACTCTTTAATTGTAATTTCTTGAGCTTGAACATAGAGACCATCGTAATTCTTTTTGATAAGCCAAACAAAAGATTTCCCAGAGATTTGAAAAATTGCATTATTCGGAATGACAAAACTTTCCAAGCTTTCTGCTTTAGGGTAGATATGAACCATCGTTGTCATTCCTGCAGTTAACTGTGTAGTTCCTTTATCTATACTAAAAGTCATTTTATAGAGCTGGTTTATATTAGCAGTATGCTCCACAGAAAGTAGCTCTAAAGGAAACTCTTGCTCTGGGAACAAGGAGAATGTTGCTGAATAAGAGCTGAAATTATCCCTATTGAGATATTGACTAGCGGGAATATTAACTTCTACAATCATTTCCTTCTCTCCACTAAGTCGTAGGATAGGCATGCCTGCACCAACAATCTCACCAGAACTAAATAAGCTTTTACCAGAAATAAAGCCCTCAAATGGAGCTTTTAAGTAAACGTCACGTAAAGTATTCTGATGAGCATGTAGCTTCGCAGTAATCTGCTTAAGTCCATAGCTTGCTTTGTCGTACTCATTGGCTGTTACACTCTTTTCTTGATAGAGTTTAACAACCCTATCTACTTCACTTTTGATACGATTATATTCAGCTTGAGTAGCAGATAATTGAAGCTTATAGTCTCGGTCTTCCATCTTGGCTAAAATTTGTCCTTTGCGAACTCGTTGTCCTTCTTTAACATAGATTTTTTCAATAGGACCACTAATACGAAATGACAAGTTTGCTTCTTGACCAGCTTTAACTTTCCCAGGAAAGTCCAATGTTTTACTTTTATTTGAAGCATCTAGTTTTAGATATTTAACTAGTTGTCTTTGTACTTTTTCTTTTTCTTCACTCTTCTGTTCTTTACAGCTTAGGAAAGCTAAGACCAGACAGAAAGCTAGTAATAATTTTTTATTCATTTAGAAATACTTAATAATAAGGTATAATAGATTACACTTTATGCCTAGAAATGCACACATGTGCAAATGTAATACTTTTTATATTAGGAACAAAAAATCATTAACATAAAAGATATATTCTTATCTCTTTAGACTTATATATTCTATAAATCTATGTAAGAGATGAAAAACTCCCCTTTGACAACAAAGGACTAAGCCAGTTTTCAAAATTTTCTTAAAAAACAGTATGCATTTTATTAGAAAATATATAATATATTTTGCCAAGTCATTGAAAAGGACTTACTTTGTAAGAATGAAAACTAGACATAAATAAAATATAAAAAGAAGATTAAAATGGAGAAACCCTACGTAATAGGTATAGACATGGGAGGTACAAACACCGTCTTCGGTGTTGTTGATGCAAGAGGGAATGTCCTAGCAAATGCCTCAATAAAAACTGCAAAACATAATCAAATTGAGCTTTACCTTGATGATTTAGAAGAAGGTCTGAATAAATTAATTGAAGATGTTGGAGGAATCAACAAAATCAAAGGTATTGGAATAGGTGCTCCTAATGGAAATTTCTTCACAGGTTCTATTGACTTTGCCCCAAACTTACCATGGAAAGGACAAATTCCCCTAGCAGAACTAATCAAAAAACGATTGGGACTTCCTGTTGCTTTAACAAATGATGCCAAAGCAGCAGCTATAGGTGAGATGACTTATGGAGCCGCTCGAGGCATGAAAGATTTTATCGTTATCACACTTGGAACAGGTGTTGGAAGTGGAATTGTCGTTGGAGGACAACTAATCTATGGACATGACGGATTTGCAGGGGAGTTAGGTCATACAATTGCTCAAAGAGATGGACGTATGTGTGGCTGTGGGAGACAAGGATGTTTAGAAACCTACACATCAGCAAAAGGAGTAGCCCGTACAACAAAAGAATACTTAAGTACTCGCACAGATGATAGTCTTCTTAGAAATCTAGAGTTAGAAGCAATCACAAGTAAGGATGTTTACGATGCTGCTATACAAGGAGACCAACTTGCTTTAGAGATTTTTGAAGCAACAGGCAAGGTATTAGGAGAAGCGTTTGCAGACTTCGTTACATTCTCTAGTCCTGAGGCAATCATTCTATTTGGAGGTCTTACCAAAGCTAGAGATCTTCTGATGAAGCCCATTATTCATCACATGGAGAAAAACGTCTTAAGTATTTATAAAGGAAAAACAAAGCTTCTTTTCTCTCAACTCAAAGAAAGCGATGCAGCTGTTCTTGGAGCAAGTGCTTTAGGTTGGGAAGCAAAATAAATTAAGATTAGGTAAGATAAAATAGCTAATTTATAGTATCTTCGTAAGCAGTATCCAAAGGGTACTGCTTATTTTGTGTCAACAATAAAATATAAGAAGAGATGAATGCTTTAGAGAGTTTTATATATTGCCCCCGTTGTGGTAAAAAAGGCTTTGAAGACAGACATATAAATGCAAAATACTGTCCGAACTGTAACTTGTCCTTTTATGGAAATGTAGCAACTGCCGTAGCCTGTTTAATACGGAATACTAAACATGAATATTTATTTGTTAGGAGAGGAAAAGAACCTGCTAAAGGAAGTCTTGACTTAAGTGGAGGCTTTGTCGACCCAAATGAAACACTTGAAGAAGCAATAAAGAGAGAGATATTTGAAGAGACCCACCTTAATGTATCAAAATTTCATTACCTAACATCAATACCAAATATCTATCCATATTCTGGGATTGAAGTCTATACCTTAGACCAATTCTTCCTTGTACAAGTGGAAGACTTCTCAAATGCTCAAGCAGATGATGATGCCGAATCTTTATATATAACAACATTAGACCAGATTAAAGCCCAAGACTTCGGTCTTAAATCTATCAAAGAATTCATTTCTAGAGTAGAAAAAGGAGTATATCAACTCTAAGAAATTAATTAGATGCAACAAGTCATAAAAAATTTACTTCCTATATTATTTATGATTCTAGGAGCAGTAATGTATCCTATTTCAGCTCCTCTACAAGCATTAATCCCTTGGGTTATTGGATTCATGCTTTTCCTTACCTATCTTAAGGTACAACCTAAAGATCTTAAGCTTCGAAAAGCCCATTTTTACTGCTTACTTGTACAGATTTCATGTATGGGGCTGGGCTACTTAATACTTGCCCCCTTTCACCTTGAGTCTGCAGAAGCTTTATTTCTCTGCTTCTTTACTCCAGCAGCAGTTGCAGGACCAGCCATTGTACGCTTACTCTCGGGAGATTCAGGCTTTACAGCAAGTTATTCACTCCTAACCCATTTCTCTTCTATACTGATAGCTCCATTACTTTTTCCTCTTATTAAAGTATCCGCAACAGGTATAGATTTTAGCTCTTTAGCTCTTGCAATTTTTAAGACTATTACACCTCTAATTATTATTCCTATGCTTCTTGCTTGGACTACAATATTCTTTTATCCCAAACAAGCTAAAAGATTAGGAGAAAGTAAACAAATCCCTTACATTTTTTGGATCTTTTCTGTTTGGCTACTTATGGGGAAAACAATAGTTTATCTTAACGAAAGTCCCCTTAGTTTGAAGGTCTATTTTTTTATCTCAATCCTTGTACTTCTTGCATGCCTTAGCCAATTTATACTTGGAGACAAACTCGCTCTTCTTCTTAAAGAAGAACGTAATGCCCTAAGGCATGGACTTGGGCAAAAAAACACAAGCTTAGCTATATGGCTAGCAACACTTTACCTAAGTCCTAGCTCAGCTCTTGCTGCTACTACCTATATCGTGTGGCAAAACTTCTATATTACCTATAGACTCTATCAAACAAAGAAAAGCACATAAGAGCCATAGAATATTGTATATCCCAAATAAATAGACTATATTTGCAGAGCTTTTGCGCAATCTCTGGCAGAAAGTAAAAAAACGCCTCTGTGAATATTGCGTGTTAGTAAAACTAATTTAAAAATAAGCAAAGTAAAAAGAAATGGATTTTATTAAAATCGTAAACGAAGCGTTTGCTACAGGTAAACAGCATCCAGCTTTCAGAAGTGGAGACACTATTACAATTGACTATCGTATTAAGGAAGGAGCTAAAGAACGTATCCAACGTTATCGTGGTGTTGTTATCAAGATTAACGGACACGGTGACAAGAAGCACTTCACTGTACGTAAAATGTCTGAAGGTATAGGCGTAGAGCGTATATTTGCTCTTGAGAGTCCTTTTATTGAGAACATCACAGTTGAAAAGTATGGTAAGGTACGTCGTGCTAAACTTTACTATCTACGTGCATTAACAGGTAAGAAGGCTCGTATCAAAGAACGCAGAGTTGTAAAGAAGGATTAAGCCTTATTTACTCTTAAATATAACAAAGAGGGTTTGTCGCAAGGCAAACCCTCTTTTATTCAAGTCAATTGTTGTATCTTTGTTTAGAAGAAATCTTATATATAGATCAAATAAGTCAATAGACTCAATAAAATCCACAATGATTAATTTAAGAAGAATTATTCCCCCTGTAACAAGAAACCTTATTATTATAAACTTCTTAATCTGGTTTGCTCAACTCGTTTTACTAAAAAGCTTCAATATAGATCTCAGTTCTCTTGCAGGGCTACACTATCTCCAAGCTGAAGACTTTCATATCTTTCAACTTATAAGCTATATGTTCTTACATAGTTCCATGAGTTTGGAGCATGTTTTCTTTAATATGTTTTCATTATGGATGTTTGGATCTATTATAGAAAAAGTTTGGGGTATTAAAAGATTCTTAATCTTTTATCTATTCTGTGGATTATCTGCAGCCCTCGTACAAGAAATAACATGGGCAATAGATCTCTATTCCATCTCAAAATTATCCTCTAACACCTTAATTAATCTAAATGGGCAAAGCATTATAAGTGCTAGAGAAATTCTGAATATTCCTATTACTGTTGGAGCATCAGGATCTGTTTTTGGAATACTTCTAGCTTTTGGGATGCTCTTTCCAAACCAAGAATTATTCTTACTCTTCTTACCTATACCAATCAAAGCTAAGTACTTTGTTATAGGCTATGGACTTATCGAACTTTTCTATGGAGTTAGTGCTTCTGGCAATAGTAATATTGCTCACTTTGCTCACTTAGGGGGAATGCTTGGAGGCTTAATATTAATCCTCTTATGGAGAAAAAGATCTTATATTGACC